>FSYZ01000153.1_pt1 | contig 19811 bp, 13 predicted proteins | sample 1638691 | NCBI WGS metagenome assembly FSYZ01 (sample SAMEA3914813, study PRJEB12502) | metagenome | biome: forest; material: soil | place: Canada | collected 2011-07-07 | depth 0.3 m
CCATCGTATTAATGGTGTTCTTCAGCTCCAAAATTTCGCCTTTGACGTTCACGGTGATCTTCTTGGAAAGATCGCCGTTCGCCACCGCCGTCGTCACCGCCGCGATGTTACGCACCTGACCGGTCAGGTTTCGCGCCATCGAATTCACGTTGTCGGTCAAATCCTTCCACGTGCCCGCGACGCCTTTCACTTCCGCCTGACCGCCGAGCTTTCCTTCCGTACCCACTTCACGGGCCACGCGCGTCACTTCCGACGCGAACGAACGGAGTTGGTCCACCATGGTGTTGATGGTGTTCTTCAGCTCCAAAATTTCGCCTTTGACGTCGACAGTGATCTTCTTGGAAAGATCGCCCTTCGCCACCGCCGTCGTCACCGCCGCGATGTTGCGCACCTGCGAGGTCAAGTTACCCGCCATGAAATTCACATTGTCGGTCAGATCTTTCCACGTGCCCGCCACGCCCTTGACCTTGGCCTGTCCGCCGAGCTTTCCTTCCGTGCCCACTTCGCGCGCCACACGCGTCACTTCCGAGGCGAACGAACTGAGCTGGTTCACCATCGTGTTCACCGTCTTCGCCGTCCGCAGGAATTCTCCCTTGAGTTCACGTCCTTCGATCTCCAACGCCATGGTCTGGGTCAAGTCGCCCTTCGCCACGGCGCCGATCACGCGCGCCGTTTCGCTCGTCGGATGGACCAAGTCGCTCACCAGTGTGTTCACGGAGCTGATCGCATCGGCCCACGAGCCGCTGACTTCGCCGATGGACGCGCGCTGGCTGATCTTGCCTTCCTTGCCGACGACGCGACTCATCCGCGCCAGCTCGGTCGCCATCTTTTCATTCCGCTCGATCACATCGTTGAACGCATCGGCGATCTTCCCCGCCGTCCCATTCCAATCGAGCGGCAACCGGGCCGAAAAATCCCCCTTTTTCAGCGCGGTCAGCGCCATCAACAGTTGAGCGACATCCAATTCCCCTCGCGACTCACTTAGTGGTTTCAAAAGCGAAGTTCTGCTCGATTTAGCCGCCAGGGTTGGAATGCCGTTTTTTTTCATAATGGGTCCTTAGGAAAATACCGGGGGAAATCGCCAGAAAAGGCGACGGTCAGAATAGCGACACGATGCTATCCTCATAGGTCCAACTATTTACCCCATAAGATAGGAGGTGTCAAAATGATTGGCCCGACCCAACAGACGACCCTTAAAAACACCTCAACATCCCGAATTAAGTATTAATTATGCTATTGGTTTGTTCCTTTGACATGTGACGAGTGATGAAAGACAGTATTCGTCACTTTCAGGAGCCTCCATCTTGCACACCCACCGTTCACGAGAAGAAACCCGCGCCCGGATCATCGATCAGGCGCACACGCTTTTCCGCCAATACAGCTACACCAAGACCACGGTGGCTGAGATCGCCCGTGAACTCAACATGTCGCCGGCCAATATCTACAAGTTTTTCCCCTCGAAAAATGCCCTCATCGAGGAATGCGCCGAGCGTAACATCTGTGTGATCAAGGACAAGATGACCGAATCGATCCGGACCAAAAAGGGGGCCGTCGACCGCCTGCTCGGCGTCGTCCTGACCATCTACGACTTTCACCGGGACCATTTACGCAACGAACACCAGATCTACAAACTGGTCATCGCCGCGAATGAGGAAAACTGGTCCTGCGTCCGCCTCTTCAAGGAATTCCTGAACAAGACCCTGGCCGGGATCATTGAGGAAGGCATCCGCTCGGGTGAATTCCGCCCTGTGGACACGGCGGCGACCACAGCGATTCTGATCGATTGCTTCACCTGGATCACCAATCCCGTGCTGCTCAAGGAGATCGACCCCAACCAGGTCGAAAACCGCGCCCGCGCGCAAATACAACTCATCAAGCAGGGCCTCCAATAACCTCTTTTTTTGATCTTTCCATGAACCGTCCTTCCTTACCCTCCTGCACGATCCTCGTCCTCGCCGCCGCCTTGACCGGCTGCCAGCAAGCTCCCCAGGCCCCGCCCAAGCCGCCGCCCGCCCAGGTCACCGTGGTCACCCTGGCACCGCAGTCCGTAACGCTGACCACCGATTTGCCGGGACGGACCTCGCCCTATCGCCTCGCCGAGATTCGCCCCCAAGTAACCGGCATCATCCAGAAACGCTTGTTCGTCGAGGGCGATGACGCCCAGGCCGGACAGCAGCTCTACCAGATCGACCCCGCCCCCTACCAAGCCACCCTCGACAGCGCCCAGGCCCAGTTGGCCCACGCCAAGGCGGAAATGGCCTCGGCCCAGGCCCTCGCGGATCGCTACAAGGCGCTGGGACCGACCAACGCCGTCAGCAAGCAGGATTACGACAACGCAGAGGCCTCAAAGTTACAGGCCCAGGCCGACATCGAGTCCGCCCAAGCCGCCGTGGAAACCGCGCAGATCAACCTGGTCTACACCAAGGTCCTCTCGCCCATCACCGGCCGCACCGGCCGCTCGATCACGGAGGGTGCGCTCGTCACTGCGAACCAAACCACCGACCTCGTCATTGTCCAGCAGCTCGATCCCATTTACGTCGATATTCCCCAATCCACCGCCATGCTCATCCGTCTTCGCCGCGAACTCATGAGCGGCAGGATCAAGGGCGGCAGTGCAACCCAGGCGCCGGTGACCCTGACCCTGGAAGACGGCGGCGCCTACGAACTGCCCGGAAAACTGCAGTTCTCCGAAACCACGGTCGACCAGAGCACCGGGTCCGTCATCCTCCGCGCCGAGTTCCCCAATCCGCAGAAGCTGCTCCTGCCCGGCATGTTCGTCACCGCGCACATCGAGGAAGGCGTGAATGAAAAAGGCATCCTGGTGCCGCAGCAGGGCATCACCCATAATTCCCGCGGCGAACCAACCGCCCTGGTCGTCACCGCGGACAACAAGGTCGAGATGCGGGTGATCAAGACCGATCGCGCCATCGGCGACAAATGGCTGGTGAGCGACGGCCTCAACGCGGGAGACCGCGTCATCGTCGATGGCCTGCAAAAAGTCATGCCCGGGGCCACGGTTGTTCCAACCGAAGCCCCCTCCCTCACGGCGATTCCTGCCCAACCCTAACCGCACGCCCTTTCCCCGATGTCCAAATTCTTCATCAATCGTCCGATCTTCGCCTGGGTCCTCGCCATCATCCTGATGCTGACCGGCGCGCTCGCGATTAAGAACCTTCCCATCGCCCAGTATCCGCCCATCGCCCCCCCCGCCGTGGCGATCACCGTGACCTATCCGGGCGCATCGGCCGAGACGGTCCAGTCCACCGTCACCCAGGTCATCGAGCAACAGCTCAGCGGCATCGACAACCTGCTCTACTTCTCGTCCGAGAGCGACAAGGACGGCAGCATGACCATCACGCTCAATTTCGCGCAGGGCACCAATCCCGACATCGCCCAGGTCCAGGTCCAGAACAAGCTCCAGCTCGCCACGCCCCTCCTCCCGCCCGAGGTGCAGCAACAGGGCCTGCGCGTCGCCAAGGCCACCAAAAACTTCCTGCTCGTCCTCGGCTTTTCCTGCACCGACGGCAGCATGACCGGCGCCGATATCGCCGATTTCATCGCGTCGACCGTGCAGGACCCGATCAGCCGGACCAACGGCGTGGGCGACTTCCAGCTCTTCGGTTCGCAATACGCGATGCGCATCTGGCTCGATCCCGCCAAGCTGAACAACTACTCCCTGACTCCGGTTGATGTGAGCAACGCCATCACCGCCCAGAACGTCCAGATCGCTTCCGGCGAACTGGGCGGGCTGCCCCACGGCACCGGCCAGGAATTGAACGCCACCGTGGTCGGGCCCTCGCGGCTGCAGACACCGCAACAATTCGGCGAGATTCTCCTGCGGGTGAATCCCGACGGATCGCAGGTGCGTTTGCGCGACGTGGCCCGGATCGAACTCGGCGCGGAAAACTATTCGATCGATGCCAAGTTCAATGGCAATCCCGCTTCGGGCCTCGCCGTCAAGCTGGCCAGCGGCGCCAATGCGCTCGATACGGCGGAAGCCGTGCATCGGACGATGGATAAGCTCAAGCCGCTCTTCCCGCCCGGCCTCCGTGTCGATTATCCCTACGACACCACCCCCTTCATCAAGATCTCCATCGAGGACGTGGTCGAGACCCTCTTCATCGCCATCTTCCTGGTCTTTCTCGTCATGTATCTCTTCCTGCAGAACATACGGGCCACGCTGATCCCGACCATCGCCGTCCCGGTCGTCCTGCTCGGCACCTTCGCCGTGCTTTCGCTCGCCGGCTATTCGATCAACGTGCTCACCATGTTCGCCATGGTCCTCGCCATCGGACTCCTCGTCGATGACGCCATCGTCGTGATCGAGAACGTCGAGCGCGTCATGTCCGAGGAAGGCCTCTCGCCCCACGACGCCACCCAGAAATCGATGGAACAGATCACCGGCGCCCTCTGCGGCATCGCGCTCGTCCTCGCCGCCGTGTTCCTGCCCATGGCCTTCTTCACCGGGTCCACCGGTGTGATCTACCGCCAGTTCTCGATCACCATCGTCTCGGCCATGGCGCTCTCCGTGCTCACCGCGTTGATCTTCACCCCCGCGCTTTGCGCGACCATCCTGGCTCCCGTCGAAAAAGGGCATAAGGAAAAGCAGAAGGGCTTCTTCGGCCTGTTCAACCGCATGTTCCGCCGCGCCAATCGCGGTTACGAAAGCGGCGTAAAACACGTCCTGCGCCGGGTCCCCTACTACCTCGGAGCCTATTTCATTGTGGTTGTCATCATGGGCTTCATGTATGTCCGCGTGCCCACCGCCTTCCTGCCGGAGGAAGACCAGGGCATTCTCTTCATCCAGGTCAACACGCCAGTCGGCGCCACCTCGGCCCGCACGGGTCAGGTGCTCGACAAGGTCCGCGAGTATTTCCAGACCAAGGAAAAGGACAACGTCGACGGCATCTTCACCGTCATCGGGTTCAGCTTCGGCGGTCGTGGCCAAAGCTCGGGCCTCGCTTTCGTCCATCTCAAGGACTGGTCGCTGCGCCCCGGCGCGCATAACACCGTCCAGGCCGTCCGGGCCCGCGCCCAGCAATATCTCTCCACCATCAAGGACGCCATGGCCTTCGCCTTCTCGCCACCCGCCGTACTGGAACTGGGTAACGCCGCCGGGTTCGACTTCGAACTCCTCGATCGCGGCAGCCTCGGCCACAAAAAGCTCATGGACGCCCGCAACCAACTCCTGGGCTTGGCCGCGAAGGACCCCACCATGATGGCCGTCCGCCCCAACGGTCTCGACGACGAACCGCAGTACAAATTCACCTTCGACCGTGAAAAGGCGAGCGCCTTCGGCCTCACCATGGCGGACATCAACAACACCCTCGCCGATGCCTGGGGCTCGGGCTACATCAACGACTTCATCGACCGCGGCCGCGTCAAGCGCGTCTTCATCCAGGGCGACGAACCCTCCCGCATGTTGCCGCAGGATTTCAACGAGTGGTATGTGCGCAACAACCTCGGCCAGATGGTTCCCTTCTCCGCCTTCGCCGACGGTTCCTGGATTTACGGTTCGCCCAAGCTGGAACGCTACAATGGCGTCCCCTCGGTGGAAATTCTCGGCATGCCCGCCCCCGGCCAAAGCACCGGCGCCGCCATGGCCGCCATGGAAAAACTCGCTGACAAACTCCCGCTCGGCATCGCCTACGAGTGGACCGCCCTTTCCTATGAGGAACAGCGGGCCGGGTCTGAAGTCGGCTCCCTGTACGCCATCTCCCTCATCGTCGTCTTCCTCTGCCTCGCGGCCCTCTACGAAAGCTGGTCGATTCCCTTCGCCGTCATGCTCGTGGTGCCACTCGGCATCTTTGGCGCCATCGCCGCCACCCTGTGGCGCGGCCTGAACAACGACGTCTTTTTCCAGGTCGGCCTCCTGGCCACCGTCGGGCTCTCCGCGAAAAACGCCATCCTGATCGTCGAGTTCGCCAAGGAAAATTACGAACAGGGCATGAACCTGATTGATGCGACCGTTCATGCCGCGCATCAACGGCTGCGCCCCATTCTCATGACCTCCATGGCCTTCGTCCTCGGCGTTTTGCCCCTCGCCATCGCGACCGGTGCCGGCTCGGGCGGACAAAACGCCATCGGCACCGGCGTCGTCGGCGGCATGTTGGCGGCAACCTTCCTCGCCATCTTCTTCGTGCCTCTCTTCTTCGTCCTGATGCTGCAATTGTTCCGCACCCAACGCAGCCGCAAACCAGCGCCCCCGCTCTCCGCCAACGGCTCCCGCCACGACGGCAACCGCCTCGAAGTCACCAAGTCCAACGGTCGCCCCGGCATTTCAGAAAAAAACTAGAGGCGGTGCCTTTTCTTCGAGTGGCCCGGACTACTTGTTGTCCGGGTGGCCGCAGGCCACAGGAGGCAGCCCAACAGTTCTCACGTCCGTACCATTGACCTCCACTCCGGGCACCATCAGCCATCCCATTTCCCCAAGTCCGAATCGCCGCAGGCGACAGGAAGCCTGTTCCTCGTTCCCAAGTTGCACTTGGGAACGCACTTGTCCGCGCAATTCCATTGCCCCTCCCCCATCTTGTAAATCTTGTTAATCCTGTCCAAACCTCCTCTTCCGTTAATTCCGTAATTCCGTCAACCTTCAGTTCCAAGATGGGGGCTCATCGACTCACGAGCTTCCCGGCAACCCGCCGTCTGGTCTTTTTAGGCTTGGGCACCAGCAAGGTGCGTCCGCCATGCCAGGTCCCGCGGACCAGTGTGTTGAGAGCCGTCTCCGGCACGCCGAACTGCCGGTTTTGCAGCAGGGCGACGACCCGCTCGACGGCAGCGGCGCCAATCTTTTCCCGGTGCGAACTGATGCCCGCCCAGTCGCTCACGTCATCGTCGGTCGCAATGTGGACCACCCCGATATCCTGCGGGACACGATAGCCGGATGCCTCCACCCAATCGACCAGCAGGCTGTTATGTCCCACAATGACGTCGGGCTTCTCCCGCTGGATCCACGCCGCGAAACTCCGGCTGGCCTTCGCCTCGTTGAAGGGAGCTTCCCACGTGTAAAAGAACGGTTCCACCCGCTCCGCCTGCGGGGTGGTGGCATGGAAATAGTAAACAGCCGACCGGCAGGTGTTATAGGAATTGCGACCCACTCGCCAATCGAGGCAAATACCGATCCGGCGGTAACCGAATCGCCGCACCATCTTGAGCGCCAGCAGAAGATTGAACGTGTAATCGGTCATCACCCGATGGAGCCGCGGCGCCAGCAACGCCCCTTCCAAGGAAACGCACGCCAGCGAGTCCCAATTCAGGTGAAGGTGCCGCACCGGGTGGGTGATGATCGCCGCCTCGATCCCCCGCTGGTAGACGATCTGCGAAATGCGCTTCATCGTCACGCCGGGTTCCCCCGCCCAGATCATGTCGATCCGATAACCCAGTTGCCGGGCGGCCGCTTGCGCGCCCCGGAAATAAGGCAAAAGGAATTGATGCTGCTCCCAGGAGTCCTTTTCTCCATTCGTGTTCAGCCAGGCGATCGGCAACATCTCCTTGTTCTTCGAATCGCGCATCTTCGCCATCCAGGTGCCGATCCGGGCATCCGGCACATAGCCTAGTTCTGCGGCAATGGCCAGGATCCGTTGCCTCGTCTCCTGACTGGGCCCGGGCCGGTTGCGCATCACGTAGCAGGCCGTGACCCGTGAAACCCCTGCCACCCGGGCGATATCGCCCAAGCTGACTTTACCCGGTGTTTTTTTCATCGATGAAGAGATCCGACGGAAGACCCGCTGCTGGTGAAACCCCAGGATCGCGCTCACCGGCCTGAGACCGGAATAACGAATCCTTAATCTCCCAGATTAGAATCACTCTTCAAAAGAGCGAGGCGAATTCACGCGCTTGCTGCATCTGACGTGACCGTGGCTACCGGTCGCTTTTATCTTCAAACAGTTCTCCAAATAGCTCGCGAACGCGGTGGCGGCCCAGTTCCAATTCCCGGCGGCCTCGTGCCGTGATGGTGTAACCACGGCGAATCTTGCCTCCCACGAGTTGTCTGCGCGATTTCAGATACCCGGCTTCCTCAAGCCGATGGAGAATGGGGTAGAGCGTGCCGGGACTTAAGCGATACCCGTGTTCACCCAGTTCCTCAATCATGCCCAATCCAAAAATGGAGCCTTCCTTGGCGGCATGATGCAGCACATGCAACCGGATGAGACCCGTATAAAAATCGCCCTTCATTTTTTACCAATCCCAGCTTGCGTTATCGGAATCCGATATTACCGTGCTTCTCGCGCCCATGTGAAGGCATTTTGCAAAAGATGAGCACGACCCCAAGATTACTCGGTACGAACGCCTCTGTCACCGAGACCTTCCTGGTCTTTTTGAAGCTGGGGCTTACCTGCTTCGGCGGCCCGATTGCCCATCTCGGCTATTTTCATCGGGAGTTTGTGGTCCGTCGCAAATGGCTTGATGAGCACGCCTACGCCGACACCGTGGCGCTCTGCCAGTTTCTTCCCGGCCCCGCCAGCAGCAAGGTGGGTATGGTGATCGGGATGCACCGGGCGGGCTGGATGGGGGCGCTGGCCGCCTGGGTCGGCTTTACCATGCCGTCGGCCCTGCTCATGATCGCTTTCGCCTTCGGCGTGGCAAGCCTGGGCGATGTCGCGCACGCCGGGTGGCTGAGCGGCCTGAAGCTGGCCGCTGTCGCCGTCGTCGCCCAGGCCGTCTGGGCCATGGCCTCCAAGTTTTGTCTCGAAAGGATAACGGCCACCATCGCCCTCGTGGGCGCCATCGTCATTCTCGCGTGGACATCGGGTTTCGCCCAGATTTTGGTCATCGGGCTGGGCTCATTCTTCGGGTGGTGTTTTTTTCGTCATCAGGCGATGGACGCAAGCCGTGATCCCCATGCTGGAAAGCTGGCCATTCCCTTCGGAAACCGGACGGGAGCGGTTCTGCTCGTTCTCTTTCTTTCGCTTCTGTTGATTTTGCCGGCGTTGACCGCGTTGACGCACAATTCCGCCGTCGCGAGTTTCGACAGCTTTTATCGGGCGGGCGCCTTCGTCTTTGGCGGCGGTCATGTTGTCCTGCCTCTGTTGCAAGCCGGTGTGGTCAAGCCCGGTTGGGTCAGTAATGATCAATTTCTCGCGGGATATGGGGCGGTGCAGGCGGTGCCCGGCCCGCTCTTTTCGTTTGCCGCCTATTTGGGCGCGGTCATGAAGCCGAACCCCAACGGCTGGCTGGGTGCTCTTTGGTGCCTGGTCGCCATCTTCGTTCCCGCCGCCCTTTTGGCGTTTGGTTCACTGCCGTTCTGGGAAAAACTAAGGCACCAACCCTTTGCCCGCGCCATGCTCAAAGGAGCCAATGCCTCCGTGGTGGGAGTCCTCCTGGCCGCGCTTTATCAGCCGGTTTGGACGAGCGCCGTTCATGGCCCGGTCGAATTCATTCTGGCCCTCGCCGCCTACGGTCTTTTGGTTTTCTGGTCTTGCCCGCCCTGGCTGGTTGTGGCCATGAGCGCCTTGGGAGGCTTCCTGTTCTTGTGACGAGGCACGCTGAATCATGCTCTCTCCGGGTGAAGCCCGCTTTTTCGTCTTTTTAGGGCGAAAAAGCGACCACATTCTAACGCTAAAGAAACGCAAGCGGTCGTTAGCGGGAATTTTCAGGGTGTGCTTTTATCTGCACCATGAAATTCAAGTCTGCTGCCGTTCGTTCCCTCCTCGTTTGGGGCTTGCTCCTGAGCATCCCCTGTTTCACCCGGGCGGGGGAAACCCAGGGGGTCGGCGCCATCAAAGGCTATCTCCTGACGCAGGTCACCAAGATGAACGCCGCCGCCCACGACTACGTGACGAACGCGACCGCATATTCGCAAATCATCGACGCCAACGGCGGCGACTATAACAAAGCGGCCATCGCCGACGGGCCGCAACTGCTGGCGCTCATCGCCAAAATGCAGGCCGACTACAAGAACCTTCACATGAATGGCTATGAAACCGTCGAGGGCATCGCCGCCGGCGTCAAGGAATTGGTCCAGTACGACATCTACTTCGATTCCGGCGTTCCGGTCGACCAGGCTTCCACCGATAATCCGGCCGCTCCCATCGACCTCAGAACCGCCAGCGGAGAATCGATCGATAACCGCAACGGCAATCTCTTCCATTACGTGATCGAACCGACGCTCTGGGGCGCGAAATCGGATTACGTCAAACGCCTGAGCAGCACCGCCTCTCAGGGCGTGCATGGCATCGCCGTCCTGCCGCGCGCGGATATCGTCCTGGCCTCCGCCAAGGACAGCGTTGTTCATGCTGATGCGTTCCTGGCCGATTGTCAAAAATGGCAGCCGACCATGGACGAATGTGTCGGGGCGCTCGTCTGGATGACACCTACCTTCAACACCTACTTTGACGACCTGCGCGACTCTCTCTACAGCCCGTCTGGCAAGTACATCTCGGAAAGCCGCGTCCTCGATATGCGCGGCATCATGGGTAGCCTGCAACTCGTCTACGAAGCCATCCGTCCCCAACTCGAGCAGAAGGATCCGGCTCTCGCCGCTCAGCTCAAGAGCGAATACGCCGGCATCATGCATCACATCGATGAAACCGATCGCCGAGACAAGGTCGCCCGCGCCGCTCACACCAAGATGAGCCAGGTGGAAATCGAGGAAATGGCCGAGCAGGCCAAGACCATGAGCGATCAACTGGCCCCGCAATTGGAGCAAGTCGCCGCCATCCTCGGACTCAAGCTGCCCCCCAAGCCGTTCCTCGCCTGATTCGTTCCCGAACACCATCAGGATCTCCCGCTTGAAAACACTGGCCCCCACCCTCGCACTCGTACTCCTCACGGCTCTCAGCCTGCCGGGACGCGCCGACGTCGTTGACGAGTTTCATCAACTCCAGGGCCAGTTGGACAGCTCGATCCTGGACGCCTACGACGGCACCGCCTCGCCACAAACCCAGGACCAGTTGAACAAAGCGTGGCTCGCCTTGCAGGCAGATCTGTCGGACCCGAACACCCGCGCGCTCGTTCCCACCGACTTCTCCTTTCACACTCCGGAAGAACTCGCGGCCAAGATCGGAACCAGCCGCGGCCTCCTGGAACAGATCGCCGCCCTGGAAATGGTGGCCAACCAACAAACAGGCCACGTTCCTGAAACGCGCGCCTGGCGCGACATGATCACGTTACCCAAGTTCGCCAATGCCGACGACGGCGGGCTTCTCCTGCAACAGTCTCCCGATCAGGTGCGCCAGCCCGGCGTCACCCAGGATCTGGCCAAGGAATACATCGGTTGGCAGGTGACCCGTACCCGGCAGCTTTTCGACGCCCTGCAGCACGCGATGTCGGCGGGCGAGGCCACCGACGCCTACGTGCAGGCCAAGCTCGCTGAAATTCGGACGCTGGCGCAATTTCCTCCCTCGCTGTTGCAGGCCGCAGGAGTTAAAGGCCCCACCGCGACCGGAATCGCCTTGCCCACCTTGAGCGAGCCGTTGGATTCGCCCGCCGCCCAGACCGATCTCGCCGCATGGCGGGACAAGATCGAGGCCACTCTGCCCAATCTCCTTTCCCCCACCGACGTCACCCGCCTCCAGCGTCTGCTCGCCCGGTTCATCGACGTCATTCCGAAGGAATATCGCAACGGCGTGCAGGATGGCAAAGTCGTCATCCCGCTCGAGTACAAGGAAGCGGTCCAATTCACCGAACAGGCGCAAAGCCTCGTTAACGAACTAGCCCCCGTCTGGCGCCGGGACCAGCATGACGCCTTTGAAAAATATCACGGCGACCTGATCCAGAAACTCGGCACGCTTCACCATCAGATCGACCAAGTATCGGACCTCTCCGTCATCGAAGGCACGGCGAGTAACATTGGCTCCATTCTGGGAGACCGCTTTGGCTTAAGCGCCCGTCGCGCCGGAGCCAAGGGCCAGATCATTGAGGAAACCGCGCTCGACGTTCGCACCTCGTTGACCGATTCCCTCGCCGCCGCCAAGGCCGGGCACTGGCAGGAAGCCGAATCGCTCCGTCTCGACGCCTACACCGCCTTCGATTCGGAAATTGAGATCCGGGTGATGCCCCGCAATCCCACGTTGGCCACCCGCACGGAACGCAGCTTCCTCGATGGACAGGAAGAGCCCGGCATCAAGGCCCTCCTCGACAGCAACGCCTCCATGGACCAGTTGACCGCCGGGTACGAGCGCGCGTTGAAGAATCTCGATGAGTGCGTCGCTCTGCTGAAAGTCGCGGTATCTCCGGCGACCATTGGCTTCACGACCTTCACCATCCTGGCCCGCGAGGGCCTCGAGGCTATCGTCATCCTCGCTGCTCTCCTGGCCGGCCTGCGCGGCGCGGAAAATCTGCGCACCCGCCGCGGCATCGTCCAGGGCGCTTTGCTCGGCTTGGTCGCCAGCGGCCTCACCTTCTGGCTCTCGCAAACCATCATCCGCTCCCTTCTGCGCTTCGGCGAGAAGCTCGAGGCCATCGTTTCCGTTCTCGCCGTCCTGATCCTGCTCATGGTGACCAACTGGGTTTTCCACAAGATGTATTGGGTCGAGTGGAACGCCCGCCTGCGTGATTTGTCAAAGACCGCCAAAGCCGTGCGGGCTCCCATCTGGGAAATCTTCGCGCTGCTGGGCGTCGGCTTTCTCACCGTCTACCGCGAAGGATTTGAGACCACCATTTTCATGCAGTCGCTGATCCTCGAAGGCAGCTCCGGCCCCGTCCTGCTCGGGATGCTCGCCGGATTTCTCTTCATCGGAACCATTGGCACTCTGATTGTTTTCTTCGGCGCCAAGTTGCCCTATCGCAAATTGCTCGTCGTCACCGGAATCCTCGTCGTCTCCATCATGGTCACGTTCCTTGGTTCAGCGGTGCGTCTGTTCCAAACCGTCGGCTGGCTGCCCGTCCATCCCCTGCCCGGCCTGAATATTCCAAACTGGGTCGGCGTCTGGCTCGGCATTTATCCGTCGTGGGAAGGTCTCCTCATTCCCCCGCTCGCCCTCATTTATGTCGGAGGAGCCTGGCTCTACATGAAATGGACCTCCCTGAGTGCTCAGGAAAAATATCCCGCCGCGGCTCCTGCCAGGACGCCCACTCCCCGCCGCAAATCCCCGGTTTCCGTTTAACGGAGACCCTCGAAATTTATGAAAAGAACCCTCACGCACCTCCTTTGTGCCTGCACCTTGTTTTTAGCCTCCTCTCCCAGGAGCTGGGCGGCTCCTCTGCCGGTGACAAACCCCTTTACGCCGCCTCCGGCCAATGCCACTCCATCACAAAACTCCGCGAGCACGACGGAAACTTCTCCTTCATCTCCTGGCATGCCCGAGCTTCCTACAACCGCACCCGGCACTCAGCCCGAAGGTCTCAACGGCCAGCTTCTTTCCCTCTGGAAACAACAATACCTGACCGGTGACTGGGGCGGTCTCCGCGACCAGATGCTTAATAACGGCGTCGCCATTTCCCCGGTCTGGATCGGCGAAGTTTTCGGTAATCCTTCCGGCGGCGCGAAGCAGGGCGTCATTTCCGACGGCCTCTTCAACGTCGCCCTCGATCTCGATATGGATCGCATGACCAATGGCGCCGTGGAGGGGCTCCTCCTGCACGCCAATATGCTCTACGTCTACGGCTCCAGCCTCTCGGCCCAAGATGTCGGCGATTTCAGCAACACCAGCAATCTCGCCGCCTACAACTCGGTCCGTCTTCAGGAACTCTGGGCGCAGAAATGGTTCTGGCAACAGCGCCTCTCGATCAAGGTCGGCAACATGGCCGTCGATAACGAGTTCTTTCAGTCATCGAGCGCCTCACTCTTCATCAACGGCACCTTCGGCGCCTTCACCTTCATCGGCAGCAACGTCCCCAACGCCCCGGTCTATCCGGTGGCCTCGCCCGGCGTGCGCCTTCAGTTCCTGCCCACGTCCAAGTTCTATGTCATGGCCGGCGTTTACGGGATGGATAACAATTCCGATCCCTCCGTTAACAACAAGAACGGTACCCGCTTCGCCCTCGATGGCAGCAGCGGCATGTTGGTGATGTCGGAAGCCGGCTACCTGCTCAACCAGTCTCCGAACGATCGCGGCTTGCAGGGAACGTATCGCATCGGTTCATTCGTCCACACCGCCAATTATGACACCTGGCAGTCCCAGGCGAACGCCGCCAACGGCACCGGGTTGCTGCAAGGCACTGGAACCAACTACGGCGTTTACGGGGTCATGGATCAGCAGATCTATCATCACGGGGGGCAAGGCATCAGCCTGTTCGTTCGCAGCGGTGGAGCTCCATCGAATGTGAACTTCGTCGATTACTACGTGGACGGCGGCTTCAACTTCACCGGATTCATCCCGGGGCGCGATGACGACGTCGCCGGTATCGCCGTGGCCCGCTCGCACATCAGCGATCCCTACAGCGACTCCCAGGTTGCCCAGGGCAATCCTCCCTCCACCGCGGAAACCGTCATCGAAGCGACCTATAAAGTTCAACTCGCCCCCTGGTGGAGCGTACAGCCCGACGCTCAATACATCGTCACCCCCAGCGGCGTGCAAGGTTCGCAAAACGCCGTCGTTCTTGGCGTCAGAACCAGCGTTGCCTTCTAATCCCTCCGGGTAAATTTCCCGCCGCTTGCGGCGTGCAGTCTCGGGTGGCCCGGACAACTCGTTGTCCGGGTCGCCGAAGGCGACAGGAGGTAGCCACACCATGTCCACGTTCCCCCTAAAGCGGTTCCTTGCCCGATACTCGGAAATGCCCCTCGAATACCCCATTTCTTGCGGCGAGGTTCTTTATTATACTCACAATCGATTGGTTATGAGCATGTTGAGCGCATACTTTCCGAATCCTTCCACCTGAAGATCGAGCCCTGGCAGAGCCAGTAGCTCACAGCCCCATCCCCTATTCCCAAGGAAAGCGCTCGCCAAAACGGAATAAGCAGCAATACTTGCGTGCATAAAAGTGCACATAACTACAATTGCACCCATCACAGTCTCCACGAAAGAACGGACATCCCCATGACACGCTCCCTTCACCTCGCCTTTCTGCTTTTCCTGACCGCATGGCTTCCGTCAAGTCTTCCCGTTCACGGCGACGATGCGCCGCCCGCCCCCACCGATCCCCAGCCGGTGCCGGTGGGCAAAGGCTCCTATGCCGCGTTCCCTCCCAACCCGGATAAGAACACGCAAAAGATGTTGGATAAGACGCTCTACATCGATCCTTCCCAAGCCGGCAAACCGATTCCGACCAACCACTGGTGGTCCTACCTGATCAACAATCCGACTTCGAAGTCGCGCGGAAAAATGTGGCCCTATCCGATGACGGTGCAAACCGAACTGGCCGGCGCCACCGTCTTCTACCCCACCGAATGGAACGACCGCGGCAACGACATGCAAACCGGGCCCGGTATCACCGTGACCGGAGACACCTTCACGCCGCAGGACGCCTGCGCGCTCAACTGGGGCGACTGGTCCATGACCATGCGCTATCGCCAGGACGACACGCATCTCATCGACATCACCATGGGACGCGGCATGCCCTACGTCTGGTTCGAATTTAACGGCGTGCAACCCCACATCGCGCTCGATCGAGGCGCAACCTTTGAAGACGAGAAAGGCCAGCCGCTCAAGCTTCCGGTGACGGGCAATCGTCTCGTCATCAATCAGGGCAACCGCCTGTTCGTCCTCTTCGCCCCCGATGGCACCACCTTTGACGGCGATGCCACCACGTTCAAGATCAGCGGCGCCGGAGGCACCGTTCCCTTTCTCGTCGTGGCGGGCCTGCCCTCCATCGATCAACTCGACCTGCTCACCTCGTGCGCCTACGCGGTCCCCCGCAACACCATCTTCAATTCCACCTACGATCCGGTGAAGGGTGAAGTCGACACCACCTGGAAGATCGAGACCGCCGCCTTGCAAGGCACGAACAAAGACGTCATTCAGGGCTGGCTGCCCCACCACTACCGAACCACCCGGCAGGATCTCAAGTTCACGCCGCTGGAATATGCCACGGTCCGTGGCCGGCTCCGTTGCACCGTCGGTCAGGACTTCAGTATCGCGTGGCCATTCAACGGCATTCCGCCCATGTTGCCCGCTCCGACCGTAATCTCCGGACAAGACCATCCCTTCCAGCCCGACCGCATGAAGAGCTACATCGACGGCTACGTTCAGGCCCATACCACGAAAGTCGGCAAGGAACGGTATGGCAAGGATACCTACTGGGGCGGCAAGGACCTGACCCAATACGGACTCTATGCCGATATGTCCGACGAACTGGGCCTGACCGACGACGCCAAGGTCCTGCACGATACCCTGCGCGATGCCCTCACCGATTGGTTCACCTACACGCCCGGCGAGACCAGCCAGTATTTCGCCCGGTATGATCGCTGGAAGGGGATGGTCGGATTCAAAGGCAGCTACGGCTCGGAAGAGTTCGTCGATAATCATTTCCACTACGGCTATTTCACCATGGCCACCGCGTTGCAGGGCATGCACGATCCCCAATTCCTCCAGGACTACGGCCCCATGGCCCGGCTGGTGGCCAAGCAATACGCCAATTGGGACCGCACCGATCCCAACTTCCCCTACTTCCGCACTTTCGATCCCTGGGCCGGACGTTCCTACGCCAGCGCCAGCAGTTCAGCCAACGGCGGAAACCAGGAATCGAGCTCGGAAGCCATGCAATCGTGGAGCGGACTCTTCCTCCTCGGCGTGATGCTGCAGGACAAAGATATGACCGCCGCCGGAGCCATGGGTTGGTCGATCGAGGAGAGCGCGACGGAGGAATATTGGTTCGACTATTATGGATGGAAAGAAGGTCCCAAGTCGGCCAACTTCCCGCCCACGTTCGGACACGCCATCTCCGCCAACGCCTATGATGGTGGCTACAACTACGGCACCTTCTTCGGCGGCCAGCCTCATTTCGTCTACGGCATCCAGTGGCTGCCGCTGCAGACCGGACTCTATTATCTCGGTCGCGATCCCAAATTCAGCCAGCACGAACTCGACAGCATGTTCGCGGATGAGCAGCCCAAGAATCCCGGCTTCAATATGTCCAGCCTCGGCGCCGATTGGGGCGACTCGACCCTGGGCTTCGTCCAGTTCTTCGATCCCGAATCGGTCGTCACCCAGATGGATACGTTTTGGGACGCCAACGATCCCATCGCCCGCAGCCTCAACACCGCCGGCCTGACCTATTATTTCGCCCACTCCAATCGCCAACTCGGCCCCGTCGCCTGGGCCTACCATTCCGATCTCCCCGCCAGCCTCCTCTACCAAAAGCCCGGCGACAAGAGCCTCACCCTCGTGGTCTGGAACGAAAGCGAAACCCCGGTCGTCTGCCACGTCTACCAGGGAACCCAGGTCGTCGGACAGGTCACCGTCCCCAGCCGCAAACTCAGCACGCTCGCCATTCCTCTAACCGCGCCCTGACTGATTTAGTCGTGTCCTCCTCAGCGGGTTGTTGCGAAGCCGGACTTTAACCTTGTTATCCGCAAATTAGCGGGCTCGAATAACCTCCACATCCTGTCTTAACCGCGGTTCAACGGAGGAATACGTTCATGCTTGGCTTCAGGTACATCAAAGTCCCACCCTCGACCTACATTCTTGTTTACCGGGGAGGCAAGGTTGTGAAGGAAGGCATCGGGCTCTCCTTTTTCTACTACGCGCCCACCACTTCGCTGGTCGCGGTGCCCGTGGCCAGTACCGATGTTCCGTTTATTTTTCAGGAAACCTCTTCTGATTTCCAAGAGGTAACCATTCAGGGACAGGTCACCTATCGGATTGCCGATCCCAAACGTGTCGCCGGGCTGTTGAACTATACCCTCGACCGACGCGGAATAAATTACGCTTCAACCGATCCCGAAAAGCTCTCTCAACGCGTAATCAACATGATCAACGTCCTGACTCACAAACAACTTCAACAATTGCCGATGCGCGAAGCACTGACCGCGAGCGATGCGCTGATGCAGAGCGTGACCGAAGGCTTGCGCGCCTCCACGGAAAGCACGGCTCTCGGTTTGGAGATTCTCGGGATCTCCATCCTGGCCATTCGACCGGTTCCCGAAACCGCCCGCGCCCTGGAAGCGGAAGCCCGTGAGAAATTATTGCGCGGAGCAGACGAAGCCATTTCCAGTCGCCGCAACGCGGCCGTGGAACAAGAGCGAAGCATCAAGGAGAACGAGCTCAACACGGAAATTGCCGTGGAAACGAAAAAGCGCCAAATCCGCGAAGCCCAGCTCGACGCAGAACGCATGGTGCAGGAACGTCAACACCAGTTGCGCGAAGCGGAAGCCGCATTCCTGACTGCCCAGGAAGAAAAACGCCAGGAATTGGTGCGGCTGGCCACGCTTAATTCGAAAGCAGAATCGGATGCCAAGGCCTATGGAGTTGCCGCCCTGGTCAAGGCGGTGAGTGACACGGATCCACGCGTCCTGCAAGCCTTGGCGACCAGTGGCATGAAACCTCAGCAGTTGATTGCCCTGGCCTTTCAGGGACTGGCCGAGAAAGCAGAGAAAATTGGCACCTTGAATATTTCCCCGGAACTTCTGCGAGAATTGCTCGATTCCAAAAAATGACTTTAGCGGTAACACCCTAAACCGCCTGCGGCCATGCAGATCATCCAGGAAAAAATCGTCCTCATCACCCGGCCCAGCCGTCTGGCTGGGCTGAAGCGTCGCTTCAGCACCAGGGCGCGGGCTCAATTTTACGTCGAACATCTCCATGCCGATTTCAAGGACTACGAAAGCGAGGATGAGCAATATGACCGGTCTGTTAAGGAGGCCACGGAACACCTGCGCGCCTTTCGCCGTGTTCAAGTCATTGACCGCTCCTATCTCCCCAACTTTCTCTTCGGCCCAAAGGACATTGTCGTTGCTCTTGGTCAGGACGGCCTCGTCGCCAACACGCTGAAATATCTCGATGGCCAGCCTTTGCTGGGCGTGAATCCAGACGTGAAACGTTGGGACGGCGTTCTCCTTCCGTTCCAGGTAAGTGATTTGCCGAAGATCATGGCCCAGGTGATGGCGGGCAAGCGTCCGCTCAAAAATGTCACCATGGCAGAAGCCCGATTAAACACCCAACAGGTGTTCTACGCGGTAAATGATTTCTTCATTGGCGCCAAAACCCACATCTCCGCCCGTTACGAAATCCGCCACGGAAAAAAGCACGAACAACACTCTTCCAGCGGGGTCATCGTCTCCACCGGCTTGGGATCGACCGGCTGGCTGCGCAGCATTTTAACCGGCTCCCAGATCATCGCCTCAACTTCCCATGGCAGACCACCGGTGCTCGACAAATACAAACCGGTTCCTTGGGACACAGAGCATCTCCTTTTCAGTGTCCGCGAACCCTTCCCAAGCAAAAATTCACAGGCCGGACTTATCTTCGGACAAGTGACGGCTGATAACCCACTCGTACTCACTTCGCAAATGGCGGAAAACGGAGTGATCTTCAGTGACGGCATCGAATCCGATTTCGCCGATTTTAATTCCGGCACCGCCGCGACCATCCTGCCTTCCAAGCGTCACGGGATTTTAGTCGTTTAATGTAACATGTCGCATCTCATCCATAGGGGTCATTGCCCCATGCCAGACTAGCTATCTAGGGGAGACCGATCTGCCTCATCCCGGAACTTTTCGCTCACATCATGGTTTAAACACGACCGTGATCTATCTTAATTTGGGGAAGTGGAAGCAGGTTCTCGGACTCGTCTGCGCACTGCTGATGCTGGCTGGGAAGAATCCCCTGCAGGCACAGGATATCACACCGCCTGTCCGGGTTGATGTCTGCGTCTACGGTGGAATTTCCGCCGGGGTGATAGCAGCAATTCAGGCGCACAAGATGGGCCGGTCCGTTCTCCTCATCTCCCCGACAGCTCACCTGGGTGGCCTGACCAGCAGCGAACTCGGCTTC
>FSYZ01000297.1_pt1 | contig 17630 bp, 14 predicted proteins | sample 1638691 | NCBI WGS metagenome assembly FSYZ01 (sample SAMEA3914813, study PRJEB12502) | metagenome | biome: forest; material: soil | place: Canada | collected 2011-07-07 | depth 0.3 m
AACGGGAACAACGGTTTCAATCCGTCGAACAAACCCAGTGGCAATGGGAACAACGGCTTCAATCCGTCGAACAAACCAAGCGGCAATGGGAACAACGGTTTTAATCCGTCGAACAAGCCCAGTGGCAATGGGAATAATGGTTTCAAGCCGGGCGGCAACAGCGGAGGATTTAATCCCAATAACAAGCCGGCGAACACAACCGGTGGCTTCAACCCCGGCGGTGGCAATGGTTCCTCGTCGAACAACAAGCCCAACGGCTTCGCCCCGTCCAACAAAGGCGCTGCCCCTGCTCAGAACCGTCCCCAGCCCGGCGGACAGGGCAAAGGCAGTAGCAACGGCGGCGGTGGTGGTGGCGGCAACCGCGGCGGCTTTGGCCAGCAAAATAATTAGAACGTTTCCGGCAACGGGTCTTCTTCCGGCTCTCTGCCCATTCGTTTCACGCTGTCGCTTCGACGCGTGAGAGCAAAAACCTTTGGCCCCTCGCCAACGGTTTTTTGCTACCGGGAGCCCCCGGCTTTCCTTCACTGAAATCTCAATTCTCTCAGGATTTGCTTGCCGTTTTGTGTTTAACCAGTAGGTTATGTAACCGAAAGGTTTACTTCATGTCTGCCGATACCCTCAGCCTCACCTTCTCCGCCCTCGCCGATCCCACCCGCCGCGCCATTCTCTCTCGGCTCGCTTCCGGCGAGGCCTCCGTCACCGAACTGGCCCGTCCCTTCAAGATGAGCCTCCCCGCCATCTCCAAGCACCTGAAGGTTCTGGAGCGCGCCCTCCTTATCGTCCGCGGACGCGAAGCCCAATGGCGCCCCTGCCGGATCGAGGCCGCGCCGCTCAAGGAAGTCTCCGATTGGGTGGAAGATTACCGCGGCATGTGGGAGGCGCGCTTCGACCGTCTCGACGATTATCTGAAAGTCCTGCAACACGAACAAAAGAAGGAAAAGAAAAGGGAGAAAAACCATGACCGAAAGAAAAAATAATCCACCGGAAGCGCCCGCCGACCGGTCGCTTGTCCTCACCCGCGTCTTCGATGCGCCGCGCCCTCTCGTCTTCCAGGCCTGGACCCAAAAGGAACATCTCGATCGCTGGTGCGCGCCGCACGACTTCACCATTCCCTCGTCCGGGGGCGATTTCCGCGTTGGCGGCAAATGGCACACCCTCATGATCGCTCCCGATGGCCATCGCTGCCCTCTCGGTGGCGTCTACCGCGAGATTGTCGAGAACGAGTTGCTCGTCTTCACCCACATCTGGGAACCGGAACCCGGCGAAACCGAACACGAAACTGTCGTCACGGTTCGCTTCGCCGACGAAGGAATCAAAACCCGCGTCACGCTCGAGCAATCAACCTTCAAGAGCAAGGAATCGCGCGACGGCCACCAGGGCGGCTGGACCCAGTGCCTGGAACGCCTCGACGAATTGCTGGGAAAATTGAAATCAAACTAAAATCATGAGCACGACATCCACCATTCCTGAATTTATCATCACCCGCGTTTTCGACGCTCCGCGCGACGTCGTCTACGCCGCTTGGACCGAACCTCGCCACATGGCCCGCTGGTGGGGCCCGCGTACCTTCACCACGCCGGCCTGCGAACTGGATGTCCGCCCCGGCGGCGCCTATCGCGTCGTCATGCGCGGCACCGACGGTGTCGAGTATCCGATCACCGGCGTCTATCGCGAAGTGGTAAAACCCGAGCGGCTGGTCATGACCATGGATTGCTCCGGCCATCCCGCGGCGTGGCACGACCTCGTGAAACCGAATCGCACGAAGGAAGAGACCAACCCCGCCGGCGAATTGCTCACCACCGTCACCTTCGAAGACATCGGCGGCAAGACTCGCCTGACCGTTCACGTCCGCTTCGGCTCCATCGCCATCCGCGATGCCATGCTGAAGATGGGCATGCATGAAGGCTGGTCGCAAAGCCTCGAACGCCTTGCCTATCATCTGGCCGGGAGGTAAGCCCACGGCGCTTCCAGCCTTTCCGACCCGAATCGGGCCGAAAAGGCTGGTTTCAGGCCAAGGAGTTGTTGGAAATCTCCCTGCGATGGCTTATCGTTATAGTGCAGCTTCATTTGGAAAAATTATGAGCGATAAAACGGCGACCAAAATCGGGGTGGTGGGTGTAGGCAGGATGGGCGCGAACATGGCCCGCCGATTGGTCGAGCAGGGGTTCACCGTTTCCTCCGTTTACGACGTGCGTCGCGAAGCCGCCACGGCCCTGGCCGCCGAACTGAAATGTCACGCCCCGGAAAAACTCTCCGAAGTCACCGCCGCATCCGACTACATCCTCACCATCGTTTCCGACGACCAGGCGATGCGCGAAATCTTTACTGCAGAGGCCGATAATCTCCTGAAGGACGCCTCCGGCAAAACCTTCATCAATTTCGCCACCGTCTCGCCCCAGATCCACCTTGAGGTGGAAGCCGCCGCCAATCACGCCGGTGCCGCCGCGATCGAGGCCTGCATGGCCTCCAGCATCACCCAGGCGCGCCAAGGCACGCTCTATCTGATTCTCGCCGGCAACCAGGCCGTCGTCGAAAAAGCCGGACCCATGCTCGAAGCGTTGAGTAGCGCACGCCGCTACGTCGGGCACACCGGACGCGCCGCGCAGGTCAAGGCGCTGGTCAACATGGTGATGAACATCAACACCGCGGGTCTGGCCGAAGGGCTCGGCTTGGGCGATGCGCTCGGCATCGATCTCAATGTGCTCCGCGAAATCTTCTCCCAGACCGGCGCGAATTCGCGCGTGCTCGAAACCGATGGCGGCGACATGCAAAGCCGCGAGCACGATTGTTATTTCTCCGCAGCCCACGCCGCGAAAGATTCCGGCATCGCCGTCTCGATGGCCCACGAAGTCGAAGTGTGTGTCCCGCTGGCCAAGGCCACGCTCGCGCAATATCAGCTCATGGTCGAAAAAGGCTTCGGCGAACTCGACAAATCCGGCATCGCCGAACTCACTTTCAAAGGCCGCGGAAAGAAATAACGCTTACCCGATTCGGGTGGCCCGGACTACTTGAGACCTCTGCGAAAGTCTTTTCTTAAAAGCGCCGTCATCCTGAGCGAAGTCGAAGGATCAGTTCCGTTGCTCCGGAGACTCGGCGGCTGAACTGATCCTTCGACTTCGCTCAGGATGACAATCGGCGAAGAAGAGGAGTTTTGCAGAGGTCTCTACTTGTTGTCCGGGCGCGCGCAGCGCGCAGGAGGTCGTCTCACGATGTCCACTGACTCAAAAAGGGTAAAGCGCTCTTGTCGGAAAAACCGCCGAATGAGAGCCGCCTTACGCCGCTCCGGTCTTCTTCTTCCACTGCCGCAGATGCTTGTTCCAGAGCGCCTCCGTTTGCCCGCGCAGCCACACCGCGTCCGTCCAGACATTGGTGAAGACGCTCAGGCCATACCCGCTGTTGGCCGGTCCGAACTCGGGGCAAACATAGAGCACCTCTCCCCCCTTGGCGCCCGCAAACCAGCAGGCCAGGAACGCATCGACAAACTCGAGGTACGGTTTGATCTCAGGAGTCTCGTGCCCCTTGCCATCGGTTGCCGGGACCTGGCAATGATGGCCGTTGAACGGACGAAAATGATTCTGCCGCGATAGCTGGACCAGGTCGGGACGCACCAGCAATCGGTTCGCATAGGGAGGTGAAAGATGCTTCACCACTGCGATGTGAGAATAGTCCCAGCAAAAGCGGATCTTTTTGCCCTTGGCCTTCTCGTAAAGCGCAGCGATTTCGTAAACCTTCTCCGGCGTCTCGGTGCAGGTGTCGCGATGGACTTCCAGATCGACATGGAGCCCCAACTTTTCCGCGTGCGCTTCCATCGCGATCCAGATTTTCACCGCATCCTTCGGCGCCGTATCGTGATCGCCCAACTGCACGTTGATGCGGGCCGGATTCGTCGCCTTCGCTGCCTCAAGCCGCTCCTTGAACTTCAGGTTGCCGTCGAGATAGCAGATGTAATCGAGCCCATACTTCTTGCACAAGGGCACGACCGCCGCATCGGCTCCTCCGCCGATCGCCTGGAAGCCCGCCTTTTTCGTCTGCTTGAACTTTTCTTCCAGCGACCACTCCTTCGCGGCGGAAGGTTGATGCGTCAGGGTCCACAGACCGGCGAATTGTTTGAGAACAGGAGCGGGGCGGGCGGAAGAGGAAGCTTTCATGGGTCGCCAACTTTGCTGTTCAGGCCACAGGATGGCCAGTTTTTTCAGACGCTTGGACGGAGATTAAACCCAAGCCGCCGCCGGAAACGCCGGACGCGCCTTGTTCTCCCGGATCGCCGCCGCCAGCGTGGGAGCAAAATCGAGCGCCTCCGCCACCACCTGGTGCATGTCCAGATACCTATACGTCGCCAGCCGCCCCACGAACGAAACCCGGCTCTCCGCCTCAGCCAGTTCGCGATACTTCGCAAGCAGCGCTTTGTCCGGTGCCAGCCGCTTGGGATAGTACGGGACATCAGTCGGGCTCGTCTCCTTGCTGTACTCCGTGAAGACGGCCGTGTGATCGTGCTTTTCCCACGGGGCAAAATGTTTGTGCTCCAGGATGCGGGTAAAGGGAACATCCTGGTCGGGATAATTGATCACCGCATTGCCCTGGAAATCGCCCTCGTGGTACGCCTGCTCCCAAAACACCGTGCGATAGCCCAGCCGTCCAAAGCGATGCTGGTAGTAGTGATCGATTGGCCCCGTGAAAATGACGTGCCCAAACTCGCTTTCCATACCCGGCTGCCATGCCATGCCCAGCTTCACCTCGATCCGCTCATCCGCCAGCACCCGCTCGACAATCGCGGTGTAGCCATCGATCGGAATGCCCTGGTACCGGTCGTTGAAATAGGAGTCGTTGTAGTCGAACCGGATCGGCAGCCGCTTCAGGAGCGATGCCGGAAGCTCGCGCGGATCGCAGCCCCACTGCTTCTTCGTGTAACCGAGGAAAAATGTCTCGTAGAACTCGCGCCCGACAAACTTCAACGCCTGTTCCTCGAAATTCTGAGGCTCCCCAATCGTCGGATCGCCCAGCCCGGCGATGAAGGCCTGCGCCTCTTTCGGCGAGAAGCGTTTGCCGAAGAAATTGTTGATCGTCATCAGGTTGATCGGCAGCGGAAAAACTCCCCGGCGCGTCGAGGCCTTCACCCGGTTGACGTAGGGCCCGAAGTCCGAGAACTGGCGGATGTACGTCCAGACATCGTCGCGGTCCGTGTGGAAAATATGCGCGCCATACTTGTGCAGCATGATCCCGTGCTTCGGATCGCGCTCGGTGTAACAATTACCGGCGACATGGGGACGCTCATCGATCACGAGAACCTTGGTGTCGAGTTCCCGCGCCAGCTCCCGGGCGATCACCGCGCCGGAAAATCCAGCCCCCACCACCAGGATGCGCGATCCGCTCATGCGGAAGATTAGACCGTTTCCCCTCGACTTGTCTTTTCGATTTTTCCCTCCATCTTTACCCCTATGACCAAGCTTGCCGCCACGACCTTCCTTTGTCTCCTCAGCCTCTCGACCCTTTCCGTTGCCCGCGCCGATACTCCGCTGGAACTCACGATGAAACAGGTCGCGAAGGCCTTTCACCAACTCACGCTCGACCTGAAAGCGCCGCAGGATGCAGACAAGGCCGATTACGTCGCCCTCGCTACCTCCATCAAAACCAATTCGCAAAAAGCTCAGGAACTCATTCCCCAGAAGGCCGCTGCCCTTCCTCCCGATCAACAGGCCAAGATGGTTGCCGACTACAAGAAGAGCATGGACGATCTGGACAAGGCCGTGGATGTCCTCATCGCCGACTTGCAGGCTGGTCAATGGGACGCCGCCAGTAAGCAACTCGCCGTCCTCAAGAGCCAGGAAGACACCGGCCACAAGGCCTTCCGCGTCGACAAGCATCATCAGGGCGCTCCGCCTGCTCCTGCAGCTCCAGTAACCGCCCCTGCAGCACCCGCGACTCCTCCTCCCGCCGCTCCCCCGGCGCAATAAGCTCCCTTCTCCCGGATAACATCCGAGACTCGTTTGCTGCTGCTCCTCGTTCCCAAGTTGCACTTGGGAACGCACTTGCCCGCGCAGTTGCACTGCCCCTTCCCCTTCATCTGCCCTCATGTTCCTCCTGTCCAAAATCAGTCCCCTACCTCCCTCCCGTTAATTCCGTAATTCCGTCAACCTTCAGCCCTTCTTTCGGTGGACCTAACCCGGAGCTTGCGGCCAGCCGCCCTCGCGCGTAGCTTTGACCGCTTATGTTGACCCTGTCTGAAATCGGCAAGAGCTTCGGCTCGCGCGTCTTGTTCGAGGATGTCTCGATGAGCATCAATCTCGGCGAACGCATCGCCCTTGTCGGCGCCAATGGCGCGGGCAAGTCCACCCTCTTCTCCATCATCCTCGGCACCACCGAGCCCGACAGCGGCCACGTCAACATCGACCGCTACACCACGCTCGGCTATCTCCCGCAGGAAACCGCCGCCATCGGCGAAGAAACCGTCCTCGAACTCGCCACCGCCATCACCCCGGAACATGGCAAACTTCAGCGCATCCTCTCCGAGGGCGCCCGAACCGGCCAGACCGATACCGAGGAATATCACGAAGCGCAGGGCCGCTTCGCCGAACTCGGCGCCTACCAACTCGAGCCCAAGGCCAAGCGCATCCTCGCCGGTCTCGCTTTCCGGGAAACCGATTTCAACCGCCCCGCCCGCACCATGAGCGGCGGCTGGGTCATGCGCGCCCATCTCGCGCGACTCCTCGTCATGGAGCCCGATCTCCTCATGCTCGATGAGCCGACCAATCACCTCGATCTCGAGTCGCTCGGCTGGTTCCAGAATTATCTCGAGCATTATCCCGGCGCGATTCTCATGATCTCGCATGATCGCGCCTTCCTCAACGCGCTGGTCGATTCCATCATCGAGATCCGCAACAAGCAGATCCACCGCTACCGCGGCAATTACGATGCCTTCGTCGAGCAGCGTCAGGCCCGCGCCGAGCAGCATCTCGCCGCTTACAAGAACCAGCAGGAAGAAATCGCCCGCCTCCGCGACTTCGCCATCCGCTTCGGCGCCAAGGCCAGCAAGGCCTCGCAGGCCCAGAGCAAGCTCAAGCAGATCGACCGCATGGAAAAGATCGAGGCGCCCGAGGGCCTCGAGAAGCGCATCCACATCAAATTCCCGCAGCCCGTCCGCAGCGGTCAGCGTGTTATGACGCTCGATAAAATCCATTTCGCTTACGACGACCTCCGCATCTATCGCGGCATCGATCTCGAAATCGAAAAAGGCCAGCGCACCGTCCTCGTCGGCCCCAACGGCGCGGGTAAATCGACGCTCCTCAAGATTCTCGGCGGCGTCCTCATCCCTCAGCAGGGCGAACGCAAGCTCGGCCACAACGCCGAGGTCGGCTACTTCGCGCAGAACCGCGTCGACATGCTCAACTCCACCCGCACCGTGTTGCAGGAAGTGATGAGCATCCCCAATCCGGTGCCGGAAGTCTCCGCGCGCACCATTCTCGGTTCGTTCCTCTTCCAGGGCGACGATGCTTACAAGAAAGTCAGCGTCCTCTCGGGCGGTGAAAAATCGCGCCTCGGCCTGATCAAGCTCCTGCTCAATCCGCCGAACCTCCTCCTCATGGATGAGCCGACCACCCACTTGGACATGCAGAGCATCGATGCCCTCATCGACGCGCTCAAGCAGTACCAAGGCACGCTCATTTTCATCAGCCACGACGTCTACTTCATCCGCGCCATTGCGCAGACCGTGCTCCACATCAGCGCGGGCAACCTGACGCCCTACTCCGGCGATTACGATTATTACCTCGAGAAATCGGGTGCCGCATCCGAGAAGCAAGGCCTCGTCGCCGGCGAACAATTATCCGACAGCCGCCCCCAGGAAACGCAAGTCGCCACCACCTCCAAATCCGGCGGCACAGTCGTCAAGACCAAGGAACAAAAGCGCAAGGAAGCCGAAGAACGCCAGGCCGTCTCCGCCGCCAAAAAGAAAGCGCAAGCGCATCTCGAACAAGTCGAGCGTGACATTGCCGCTTTGGAACAGCGCCACAAGGACATCGTCGCCAAGCTCGAAGCCCCCGAGACCTACGCCGCCGGCGGTGATCCCGTGAAGCTCAACCGCGAACTCCTCGAAGTCACCGACAAACTCGATGCCCTCAACGAGACCTGGGAAGACGCCACCGCCGAAGTCGCCAGCCTGAATCCTGCGACTGAAACTGCCGCCTCCTGATCCTGTGGCGACGGTCTACGACCGCCGCGCGCCTTCGTTCTTTCGTTACCAAGTTGCAGTTGGTAACGTCCCCGCCCACGCGAAATTCTATTTCGCGCCGAAAATCAAAACCGCCGTCTGCATCTGTCGGATTCGGATCACCCTAATTTCGTTAATTCCGTAATTCCGTCTCTCTTCAGAAACAGTCCTCAGCTTCCCATCTTCAGCACCACCCGGAAACGTGCCTTGTTGCTCAGCATCCGCGCGTAGGCTTCATTGACTTGGGCGAGCGGATAAACTTCCACCTTAGGGCGAATGCCGGTGAGTGTGCTAAAGGCCAGCGCATCTTCGGAATCCTTGGCGTAACCACTGTAGTGTCCCGCCACAGAACGACTGCCCATGAGCAGTAGCAACGGTGAGACCGTGATGTTGTCGTGCGGCGCGGCCACAATCACCAGCTTGCCCTTGTACTTCAAGCCGGCGGTCAGCCCGCTGATCGCCTCCGCATTCGGCGCCGTGGCCAGGATGACGTTGGCGCCGCCGAGAGCCTGCAACTGCTTGGCCGCATCGCCATTCGCATCATCGACGTAATGATGCGCGCCCAATTCCTTCGCGAACGCTTCCTTGTCCTTGCCTCGGGAAATGGCCACGGTGCGATAACCGCTTTTATTGGCGTACTGAACGGCCAGATGTCCGAGACCACCAATGCCCTGAATCGCGACGAGATCGCCCGATTTCGCTCCGGAATTCCGCAGCGCATTATAAGTCGTGACTCCCGCGCACAGGAGCGGCGCCGCCTCAACCGAATCGATTCCCTCCGGCATCGCCGCCACGGCTGATTCCGGCGCGACCATGTACTCGCCAAAGCCGCCATCGAAGCTCGCTGCCGTTGTCGCGCCCGTCGTGCAATACGGGAACTCGCCTTCCACGCAAGGTTGGCAATGCGAGCAGTACCCGCCGTTCCAACCGACGCCAACCCGTTGGCCCGCTTTGAAGCGCAGGACTCCCGAGCCAATCTTCACCACCCGTCCCGCCACTTCGTGCCCCGGCACCACGGGAAACTTCAGGCCCGGCCACTGGCCTTCCTTGAAAATCTGGTCGCTATGGCAGATGCCGCAGGCGTCAACCTTGATCAGGACCTGGCCCGCACCCGGCTCCGGCACGGGACGTTCCACGAGTTCGAAAGGACCACCGGCACGTGAGAGTTGGGCAACAATCATAATTTTCTCCAGTTGGGTTTACTGTCCGTGTGAAACCGACAAAACTGACCGAGTCATCCCCACCCGTGCCTTGATTGTTTCAGGCGATGCTAGCGCTGTCCACCTTCGGCCTGGGTCAGGACTTCGATGAAATCTTCCACTGTGGCTGCGGCCAAAAGGCGTTCACGCGTGGTGGCATCCTTCAACAAACGGGCCAGTCCGCCCACCACGCTGAGATAATCGGTCACCATCCGTTTGGGCGTGCCGATGACAAAAATCAGTTTGACCGTCTGGCTGCTATTCTCGAACCAAACCCCCTGCGGACTGCGGCCAATGGCCAGCACCATGCCCTTGAGAAAATCGGTGCGGGCATGGGGAAAAGCAATCTCATTGCCGAGGCAGGTTGATTCGATGCGCTCCCGGGCGAGGAGTTCCTCGTAGAAACCGGCAAAGTTGGTGACATGGGGATTGGTCTGCAAGAGCTGCGCCACTTCGTTGATGGCGTTACATCGCTTTTGCTGCACAAGTTCGAGCTTGATCTGTTCCGGCTTTAACAGGCTGCTGATTTGCATAAGAAGGCTCCAGAGACTTCGCTTTGGCCTCTTAAAAGGCAAGTTAAAAACCTGCCTCAAAACCGACACTCAGCGGGGTTCACTATACGCTATTTTGGGTTTGTCGGCTTATCTTTTTTGCGGTTGCTCTTGCCACTTGCGCTACGGGTTGGTTTTCGATGTCGCAGCCGGGGGGGAGGCTACTTGGCCTGCAGAATTTTTTCCAACCGGTCATCCTTGGCAATGCCGAGATCGAGCGCCTTCGTGTACTCGCGGCGGGCCATCTCGATCGCCGGCGGCTTCTGCGTGGCGTAGAGCAGGGCCAGGTTGAAATGGGCATCGGCGAAATTGGGATCGAGATCGATCGCGGCCAGAAATTCTTTTTCCGCCACTTCATTCCAGCCTTTTTGCGAACAGGCACAACCCAGGTAATTGCGGATCTTGGCATCCTTGGGATCAAGCGCCTTCGCGGCATTCAATGCGTCGATCGCGTTTTCGTACTGGTTCAAATTGTAATAAACGATTCCCAGGTTGGAGTAGGAAAAGGAATCGGTGGGCGAAATCTTGACTGCCTGCTGCAGTGCCTTGAGCGCATCGTTCAGGTCACCCTGCTGGAAACGGACGACCCCCAGATTGCTCCAGGCATAAAGGGATTCCGGGTACTTATCGATGATGACCTGGTACTTCGCCGCCGCCTCGTCATACCGCTTCATGCTGAAAAAATCGGAAGCCTGCTGCGCGGTATCCCGCATGTCCTCGGGCAGGCGCGCCTTGTTGGACCACTCGGTGGGATCGGGTTGTTTGTTGTTACTACCCTGCGTCACCGTGGTTTCGGTCACTTCCGTGGTGCCCGGCGGAACGTGGGTCACTGTTGGTGTATTGGAAGGTTGGTTATCAGCCGGCGACTGGGTTTTGGTGTTATTTTCGGCCACCGTTTCAGCAGGCGTGGAAGGAGGGGGAGTCGGAGGAACAACGGGAGGAGTTTGAGGCGGATTGGTGACGCCGTCCGGAGGAACGGGGCCAGCTGAGCTATTGTCGGGTGTGCTCGTGGCCGCAGGCGTAGGCGCGGAAGGAGGAGGAGTCGGCGGAGTGGGGGGAGTTTGTGATGCCGGCGGAGCAGGCGGAGTTGGAGGAACAGGGGGAGCCGGGGCGGCTTGGGTGGATTTAATCACCGGAGCATTGTCCGGGGTGAGAGATGCATCGGCCATGGCCGTGTCACCGCCGGTCAATGCCGGGTTGGCTACATCGGGCGAAATGGCTGAGGCCGCATTAGTGCTATTATCCGCTCCAGCGGCAGGAGCGGAGAAACTATTGCCGGAAGCGGGCGGGTTGATATCCGTTCCGGTGACCCTCAGGCTATTCAGAAGGGTCCGTTCCTCGTCCGTGGTCGGAGGATAGGGCGGAGTCACCATGCGATCGAACTCCTCCTGCAGCTTGGTCGATTTGATCTTGAGGCTGTCGAACTCCTCCTGGTAAAGGCGCCGGGCTTCATCGCGCCGGGCCTGTTCCTGCAATTCGCGCTGCATCATGCCGCGCATCAGTTCGTTTTCCCGCTTCACCGCCGCGTATTCCGGGCTGTTCGGATCGATCGCGGCCAGTTTCTGATTAGCCGTCACCAGTGCGGCCTGGCTGTCATCGAAGCGCTGCTGGAGCGTGGTGAGCGACGTTTGCAGGGTTGCGTTCGCGGCTTGCGTCGCATCCAACTGGTCCTGCACGTTTTTCAACTGGGTCTCCAACTGGGCCAGCCTCGATTTCGGGTTCTTCTTGAAATCGTCGAGTTGCTTTTGGGCGGCGTTGAGCTTGTCGATCAGCGCCTTGTTTTCCGTCAGCAGGCGGCCGGCGCGGTCATCCGTCGACTGTTTGTTCGTCACGGCCTGCAGTTGCTGATTGAGCGTTTCCACCCGAGCGCGATACACATCCAACTGGGTTTGCGAATCGTGCAGGCTGTCCGTGGTCACCCGCAATTGCGCCTCAACGTCCTTGAGGCGCGCTTTCAGCGCATCGACATCATTCGGAAGTTGCTCGTCGGGCACGACCGGAGGAGGTGCGACCTGCTGGGCTTGATTCGTTGTCGGCGGAGCCGGAGGCGGAGTTGGCGGAGCTGGCTGCTCAGGCCCCAACTGCTGCACCTTGATGGTCAGGTCATCGATCATGGCCTTGCAATCGGCCATTCGGTGAAGGACCAGGGCCCTTTCCCAATCCGGGTTGTCCCGATTGATTTTGGCCAACTTGGTGTAACAATCCTGATAAGTCGCCAGGGCCCCGCGAAAATCCCCGCTCTTCTCGAGATTTTGCGCATCATTGATCTTGAGATAGATCCGCAGATATTGCTCCTGAAGAGGAATATCTGCGCGCGCAAGAGAGGCGGGGATGGCGAATAACCCCACAAAAACGATCAACAAATAGACACGCCAACGCATGTAGTTAGATTTAATTTGTTTTACGATAGAAAGTCAACCGCTGCCTAGATTTCAAATCTGTTAGCGATCCTCCGATTGTTTGTGTTTATTCGAGATTTTGTGCTGGCTGGGACCGGACAACATTTCCACGGCAGCGGTTACCTTCCAGCCTTTCGTCTCCAACGCCGCTTGTGATTTCGCCGCATCCTGGCCCGTCAAGGCCTGGACCAACCGCACCGCACGTGCGCGCAGTTTGTCGTTGGTCGCCTGCACATTGACCATCAAATTATCCCGCACGCGCCCCAACCGGACCATGGCGATGGTGCTGAGCAGATTCAAGACCAGCTTCGTCGCCGTGCCTGCCTTGAGCCGGGTCGAGCCCGTCACGATCTCCGGCCCCGTGGGCAAATCGATCTCGACATCCACCGGCACCCGGATCGAGCGCCGGGGATTGCACGTCAACAAAACCGTACCCGCGCCTTTTTTCCGCGCATATTCCAGTGCCGCCAGCACGAAAGGCGTCTGCCCACTGGCCGCGATGCCGCAGACCACATCCTTCTTCGTCAACCCGCGCGACTTCAACTCCGCTACGCCGGTTTCGCGCGCATCCTCCGCGCCTTCCTGACTGCGAAACACCGCCGCCGCGCCGCCGGCGATGATCGCCTGCACCTGGTCGGGCGGCGCGTTGAAGGTCGGCGGCATCTCGCTGGCATCCACCACACCGAGTCGCCCGCTCGTTCCCGCGCCTATATAAAAGAGACGTCCGCCTGCGCAGAGTCGTTTCGAAACCAGCGTCGCCGCTTTCGCGATGGGCTGCCGTTGGGCTGCCAGCGATTTCTCCACATAACGCTCCTCCCGGATGAACAGGTCGACCAGTTGCGGAATCGACCGCTTGTCGAGGCCACGCGACCGGGGGTTGCGTTGCTCGGTCGACGCTTGAGCGAAAGCCGCCAGTCGCGCCGGATCCGCAATTGCTTTCCCTGCGACTGCCGGAACAACCTTCTCAGGAAATTTTCCTAGGCCAGCCATCCGGGCCGCGCCGATGACACCCGGCACCGTTAAGAGAAATGATTTCGCTCCCGGGCAGCTCTTGCGCAACGCCTGCTGGAAAAGCGCGAGATATTCGGGCTGATTCTCGAAGAGCCCGCCGACCAGCGCCACTCCTGGCTTCCTGAAGCCGATGCGCTTCGCCAAAACGCCCACATCCTTGGCCAGAGCCGAGGCCCCTTCGTCCAGGATGGCCCGCGCGTCGCGGTCACCCTTGGCCGCCGCCGCAAAGACACAACGCGCGCCCTTGGCCACGGTGGTTTTATTGGTGTCGCGCAGCAACACCTCGACCAATTCTTCCAGCGAAGGCTTGCCCAACTGGGTCAGATATTCCTGCGCCAGCGCGGACACGGTTCCATCCCGATCATAGCGATCATAGGCGCGCACCAAGCCCTCGCGCGCGAGGGCGTAAGCGCTGCCGCGATCCGAAAAGAGATGCCCCCACCCGCCCACTTTCTGCACGGGATCACGGAACGAAATCTGTCCCGCCACATTGGAGCCCGTTCCTGCGATGACGCCAATACCGGGCCCATCGCCGAAGGCCGCCGCCAATAACGAGCGCGTGTCCTCCATCGCCTTCACCGTGTGCGCCTTCGGCCAAATCTCGCGCATGAACTTTTCCACACGCTCCCGGTCCTGCGCCAGCTTGCACCCGGCGAACGCGCCGCCGATGGCCTGCACGTTGGGGCCCGTGCCCCGTCGGATCGCCTTGAACAAGGCGACCACGCCGGCGTCATCCAATAAAATCGTATTGCCCGGTCCGGCTTCGCCCTGCTTGAGGACCTTGCCCTCCGCCGTGAGCAATGCCCATGTCGTCTTCGTCCCCCCACCCTCGATACCGAGAATGCCTGCTTTTTCCTGATCGTCAGCCATCCCCTCACTATCGCCGTTCCCGGCACCGAAATACCATCGAAAAGCGCGGTTATCTGCAATCCCCCCGCTTCATCGGCAGACAACGCGGCCTTGCCCTATTTGGAAGACACCCCCTAGGCTGGAACCATGCCCGGCCCCACTACTGTCGTCGAATTGCTGCAGGATCTGGTCGCGATTCCCAGCGTCAACCCGCACGGCAATCCCGGCACGGACCAGACCGGCGAGCAGGCGATAGGCGAGTATGTGGCCGATTTCCTTCGTCAACTCGGCGCGGACGTGACCCTCGACTCCATCGAGCCCGGACGCCCGAATGTCGTCGCCACCTTCACGCCCAAAAAATCAACCGCGCATCTCGCCTTCGCCCCGCATCTCGACACCGTCAGCGTGGCCGGCATGACCATCTCTCCTTTCGATCCCGTCATCCGCGATGGCAAACTCTTCGGCCGCGGCTCGACCGATACCAAGGGCCCCATGGCCGCCGCCCTCTGGGCATTGCGCGGATGGGCGCAAAGTCCGGCCCGAGCAACCTCACACATCACCTGGACTTTCCTCGCATTGATGGGTGAAGAGGCAGGCAACGACGGCGCACACGCCATGGCCAAAAAAGGCTTCTCCAGCGACCTCACCCTCGTCCTGGAACCGACCAGCCTCAGCGTTGTCTCCGCTCACAAAGGCGCGCTCTGGTTGGAAATCTCCACCACCGGGATCGCTTGTCACGGTTCGACGCCCGACCAGGGCCGCAACGCCATCTACGCCATGCGCCGCGTGCTCGAGGTCCTCGAAGAAAAAGTGATTCCCGATCTCGCCCGCCAGGCCCATCCGAAACTCGGCCCCTCCACGATCAACGTCGGCACCATCGCCGGCGGCAGCAAGGTCAACATCGTCCCGGACACGTGCCGCATCGAGGTCGATTGCCGCGTCGTCCCCGGCCTCGATCCCGAAAAACTCCGCGCCCAATTTGAAGCGGCGATTCGCGAGGAAGTTCCCGACGCCATCGTCCGCGCATCCCGTTTTTCGCCGCCGCTCGACACCGACGAATCACTCCCCTGGATGCAGTGCCTGGGGAAGGAATCGCGCGGCTTCACCACCGCTCCCTGGTTCTCCGACGCCTCCGTCCTGAGCCATGCCGGTTGTCCCGCGATTTGCATCGGCCCGGGTTCCATCGCCCAGGCCCATACCAAGGATGAGTTCATTCTCCTGCGCGACCTGGAGGATGGCGCCGATTTTTTCCGCCGCTGGATCCGCACCGCCGAAGCCGCTGCATGAGCACGACCGGCCCGAGCCTCTCCAGCCTTCGCCGCGCCCCGCTCCTTTACCGTCAGGAAGCCGGCCAATCGCTCATCGTCTGGCTGGTCATCGCACTCCTCCAGTTTGCGACCCAGATCGTGCTGCGCCACGAACTGAAGCCGGGCGAGTTTGGCATCTTTAACACTGCGCTCGGCGTGATCGGGCTGATGACCCTGCCTCTCGTCGCCATGAATCAGGCATTCACCTGGTATCTCGCAGGTAATCATCCTGCCTCAGAATCCGCCCGGCTCGACGCCCTGCGTGCCGCCATGTTTCTCATCACCGAAACGCTGACCTGGCTATGGGCAGCCGTCTCTCTGGTCAGCCTCTTCCTGATTCTGCCGCTCCTGAGCATCATCCACTTTGGATTGCAGCTCTGCATTCTCCTGAACGTCCTCGCCGGCCTGGGTATTTTGGTCAGCGCCGCCATTTGCCGACAACCCGGCCAGGGCAAAGGTTGGACCGCCCTGCTTCTCGGCTCGATCGCCCTCCGGGTTCTTTTATGCGCAGGCGCTGCCTTCTGGCAGCCCGTGGCGAGCGCCGCTCTCGTCGCACTCCTTCTTGCCAGCGTGATTTCACTCATCCCAGCGCTGCGTCACATCCCGGTTGATTGGTCACCACGTTTCGAGGCCCTGCGCGCGCTGTTGGATCGCGACTTGCTCGTTTATCTCAGCGCCACCTTCAGCGTGTTTCTGGGCATCTTTCTTTTCATCAACGCCGATCGCCTGGTCGCGCAATACTGGATCGGCAACCCGGCAGACAATAACGTCGGCTTTGTCTATTGGACCGTATTCGACGACTATCAAACCGCCGGACTGCTCGGTCGTGCGCTACTGTGGGGCACCCAGCCGCTCCTTTTCATCTGGTTCTCGCAGCGTTCCCGACTGGAGCGGACCACATCGTCGTCCATGACCTTCTTCTGGATTTATCTCGGGGCCTTGATTGCAGGCGTGGTCTTTCTCTTCATTCTCAAAGTCCCGCTCTCTTGGATCTGTTGCGGTGGGAACTACGCCGACACCGCCAGCCGTATTCCGATCTTCTGCCTGGCCATCCTTCCCATCGGCCTGCTTCAGGCCTTCGGCTTCTTCGCTCTGGCCTCACGCCGTTTTCAGGAATGCTTCACCCTCGGTGGATGCGGCGTGGCCTATGCCTTTCTCCAGTATTTCGAGGGACGGGAGGCCAACATCATGCCGGCCTACATGTTTGGCGGCGGCATGGTCGCCGTCATGATCATGCTCTTCGTCGGCGTGGTGCGCTGGGGACGAAAACAACCATGAGCCCATCGCCCGCGCCAAGACTTTCCGTGGTTATGCCCGTCTACAACGAGGGCTCGCGGCTTGCCGCCAATGTCGATCAGACCCTCGGGGCGTTGCGCATGCTCGGACCGTTCGAAATCATTCTCGTCAACGACGGCAGCACCGACAACTCGGGCGAAGAAATCACGCGACTGGCTCAAGCCCACCCCGGCGAGATCATACCGCTCCAGCTTCCGCGCTCCGGCAAGGGCGAGGCCCTGCGCCGCGGCGCCCTGGAGACCCGGGGCGAATTCGTCGTCTTCATCGATTCCGACCTCGATCTGCCACCGGAGCAGATTCTATTTTTCGTCGCCATCCAACGCGTGAAGAAAGCCGACGCCGTCATCGGCAGCAAGATGCACCCGGACAGCACCGTCGAGTATCCGCTCATCCGCCGCATCTACAGCCTCGGCTACTTCTGGCTCGTCCGCTGCCTCTTCGGTCTGCCCGTGCGCGACACCCAGACCGGACTCAAACTCGTCCGCCGCGACCTGCTGCTGCGCGCCCTCGAGAAAACCGAATGCCGCGGCTTCGCCCTCGACCTTGAACTGCTTGTTCGTCTCGTCCAACTCGGCGCCGTAATGGTCGAAGCGCCCGTCGTCGTCCAACACTCCTTCAAATTTGGCGGCATCGGCCTCCCCGTCGTCTGGCAAATCTTCACCGACACCTGGCGCGTCTGGCGCCGCACCCAGAAGTAAGGCACGGCCGCCTCTCCCATTCCGTTAATTTGGTTTAATTCCGTAATTTGGTCTGCTCCCTTCCTCCTCGGGTTGCTCGTAAAAAAAGATGACCCGCATCTGTCTCCGGCGTAAACT
>FSYZ01000128.1_pt1 | contig 16774 bp, 14 predicted proteins | sample 1638691 | NCBI WGS metagenome assembly FSYZ01 (sample SAMEA3914813, study PRJEB12502) | metagenome | biome: forest; material: soil | place: Canada | collected 2011-07-07 | depth 0.3 m
AGTTCGTTGGAGAGCAGCGCCGCCATGAACTCAACGGGATGCCGTGCCTTGAGCCACGCGGTCTGGCAGGTGATGACGCCGTAGCAGGCCGCGTGTGCCTTGTTGAAGCCGTAGCCTGCGAATTTATCGAGAACGTCGAAGAGCTGGTCGGCCTTGGCCTTGGGAATGTTGTTGGTCTTCGCGCAGCCCTGGACGAAAATTTCCCGCTGCTTGGCCATCTCCTCGACCTTTTTCTTTCCCATCGCGCGACGGAGCATATCGGCGCCGCCCAGCGTATATCCGGCCAGGATCTGCGCGGCCTGCATGACCTGTTCCTGGTAGATGATGATGCCGTAGGTCTCCTTGAGGATCGGTTCGAGAAGCGGGTGATCGTACTCGGTTGCGACCTTGCCCGCCTTACGATCGGCGTAGAGCGGAATGAATTCCATCGGGCCGGGGCGGAAGAGGGCGCCGATGGCGATGATGTCCTCCACGCAGCGGGGTTGAATCTGCCGGCAGGCGCCGCACATTCCCGCCGATTCCACCTGAAACAGGCCGATGTTCTGCGCCTTGCTCATCAGTTCGTAGGCGGCGGGATCGTCGAGCGGGATCTCGAGCGGCGCTATCTTCTTGCCTGTGGTTTGCTCGATGAGATCGAGCGCATCCTGAATCACGGTCAGTGTCTTCAGGCCGAGAAAGTCCATTTTCAGGAGGCCCAGCTCGCCGAGTGGCTCCATCGAATATTGCGTCACGATGCCGTCGTGATCATCCTTGGTCAGCGGCACGTAATCGGTGAGATCCTTGTCGGAAATAACGACGCCCGCGGCGTGAACACCCGCCTGCCGTGAAACGCCTTCCAGCGTCAGGGCGGAATCGATGAGCGTTTTGGTGATCTCCTCTTCGTCGTAGGCACGTTTGAAATCGGGACTCTCCGCGAGCGCCTTCTCCAGCGTCATCTTCGGATCGAACGGAATCATCTTCGCGAGCCGGTCGCACTCGCCGTAGCTCAGGCCCATCACGCGGCCCACGTCGCGGATGGCCATTTTGGCGCCGAGCGTGCCAAATGTAATGATCTGGGCGACCGATTTCTCGCCGTACTTCTTCCGGACGTACTCGATCACCTCGGGCCGCCGGTTGTAGCAGAAGTCGACGTCGATATCGGGCGGCGAAACACGTTCCGGATTCAGGAACCGCTCAAAGAACAGGCCGTAATGGAGCGGGTCGAGATCGGTGATCCCGAGCACGTAGGCGATGAGACTGCCCGCCGCGCTGCCGCGGCCCGGGCCCACCGGAATGCCGTGACTCTTGGCGTAGTGAATGAAATCCCAGACGATGAGAAAGTAACTGGTGAAGCCGGTCTTCTTCAGGACGTTCAGTTCGAAGTCGAGCCGCTCGCGTAACTCCTTTTCTTGCGCGCGGGGACCAAACCGGCGCTCGAGTCCTTCATAGCAAAGCTCCTCCAGGTAGCCCTCGCGCGTCTTGCCTTCCGGCACGGTGTAGCTGGGGAATTTGTTCTTCCCCAGTTCGATCTTGAGATTGCACTTCTCGGCGATCTCCAGCGTCGTCGCGAGCGATTCCGGTACCTCGCGGAAAAGTGCGGCCATTTCCTCGGGCGTCTTCAGGTAAAATTCAGGCGCGGGGTAGCGCATCCGCTTTTCGTCCGTGAGCTTGGCCCCGGTCTGGATGCAGAGCAGCACGTCGTGCGCCTCGGCATGTTCCTTGCGGACATAATGGACATCGTTGGTCGCAACGATCTTGAGCCCGAATTGCTTGCCGAACTGGAGCAGTTCCTTCGCCACTGTCTTCTGCTGCGGCACGCCGTGATCGGCGATCTCGAGATAGAAATCACCCGGCGCGAAGATCTGCCGGAAATCGTCGATTGACTGCTCGGCGTCCTTCATCTTTCCGGCCATGATATGGCGCGCGACTTCGCCCGCGAGGCACGCGCTGGTGCCGATCAGGCCGTCCCGATACTGGGCCAATCGCTTCTTGTCGATGCGCGGCTTGTAGTACATGCCGTCGAGATGCGCGATGGAGACTAGCTTGACCAGGTTCTGGTAGCCGATCTCATCCTTGGCCAAGAGCAGGAAATGGGTGGAGGCTTCCTTGGCGCTGGCGGCCTTCCGGTCCTCGAGATCGCCGGGGGCCAGATAGACCTCGCAGCCGATGATCGGTTTGATTCCGACCTTGCTGCATTCCTTGTAAAACTCGATGGCGCCGAAGAGGTTTCCGTGGTCGCTCAGCGCGAGCGCCGGCATCTTCAGCTCGGCAGCGCGGGCCGCCAGCTCGGGGATGCGGCAGGCGCCGTCGAGAAGGCTGTATTCCGAGTGGACATGAAGATGGACGAAGGTTTCCGGCGAAGACACGCCCCTAATTTAGTTCCGATTTGCGGACGGGCGAGAACAACCTGCAAAATCCTGAATTTTAAGCAAATATCAGAGGCGACGACGCTACTCCTGGCCCGCATGTACCGCGCGTTCGAGCCGTTCGTTGATCGCCAGGCCCAGGCCGTGCCGGGGCAATGGCAGCGCAATCAGATGCGTGACGCGAGGGTCGTCATCGAGCGCGCGCAGGGCGCGGAAGAAATTCGCGGCGGCTTCGCGGAGATCGCCGGTCGCTGAGAGCTGGACGGTGATACCGGGATATGACTCGGCCCAACTCGGGCGACCGAACACGAGCAGCCCCACATCGCTGTGTGACGGAATCTCCGCAGGATTGCCGACAAGCTGCAGGGGTTTGCGCGGCGCGTAATGATGCTTGAGCTGCCCCGGCGACTGGGGGCGTTCATCCACCGGTGTGGCCCGCGAAACAAGGCCGACAATCGCTTCGAGTTCCTCGACCGATACGCCTCCTGCGCGCAACAGCACCGGATGTTCTCCGGAGAGATCGAGCACGGTCGATTCGACGCCAACCGCGCAGGGTCCGCCGTCGAGAATGAGAGGCACCGCTTCGCCCAATTCGGCCCGCACGGCGGAGGCGTCGGTGGGACTGATCCGTCCGAAACGATTCGCGCTCGGCGCGGCGAGCGGCCCGGCGAACGCCCGGAGCAACGCCTGAGCGACCGGATGCGCCGGCACACGCAGGGCGACGTTGGGTAAGCCGCTCGTCGCCAGATCGGGAACGATTTCCTTTTTGCGAAGAACAAGGGTCAGCGGCCCCGGCCAGAAGCGCGCCGCCAGCTCGCGCGCGGCGGCGGGAACCTCCTCCGCCAGGGCAAAGGCGGCCTCCGCCTCGGCCAGATGCAGAATCAGCGGATCGAAAAGGGGCCGTTGCTTGACTTCAAAGATGCGCGCCAGCGCTGACGGATTCAGTCCATCCCCGGCCAAACCGTAGACAGTCTCTGTCGGTAAACCGATCACCTGGCCTTCGCGCAGGAGTGCGGCTGCCCGGGAAATCGACGCTTCGGAGGCGGGGGCAATGTTATTGGCTTGCGTCACGCGGGTCGTCTCGGGTTTGATGTTAGAAGCTGGTATGGAACAGTTTGAATCCTTCAAGGCCTCGCAACTCTATTGCCGCAAGTGCGGAAAGTCGATGCCGGTGCGGGAACGGTTACTGCTTATCTTACCCGACAAAGACCTTTATGAATACCTCTGTACCGGTTGCGGGGCGTCGCTTGGCGAGCGCGAAGTGTCCATTGCCGACAAGCGGTTGGCAGCACTTGCGGCTGCCCGTCGCCGGCGGTAGCTTTAAGTCAGTGGTGGGGAAATAACAGGGAACATGCGCATTATTTTTATTGGTACCGGTGAGATTGGGTTGCCGGCCTTGCTGGCTTTGACTCAGACGGAAAAGCACCAGGTCCTCGCGGTGGTGACCCAGCCGGACCGGCCCGTCGGCCGCCAGCTCAAACTGGCTCCCAGCCCGATCAAGGAAGAGGCGTTCAAGCTGCATCTGAAGATTTATCAGCCGGAGAAAATCGGCAGTGCCACCTCGGTCGCGCAGTTGAAATACCTCAAGCCCGACCTGATCGTTGTCGCCGCCTACGGCCAGATTCTGCCCAAGGAAGTGCTCACACTGCCGCCGAAGGGTTGCCTGAACCTGCACGCGTCGCTCCTGCCGAAGTATCGCGGCGCCTCGCCGATTCACGCCGCCATTGCCGGGGGCGAAAAGCAGTCGGGCATGACCATCATGTGGATGGACGAAGGCCTCGACACCGGCGATATCCTTTTGCAGGAAGCCATCACGCTGCGCCGGCACGAGACGGCGGAAACCTTGCACGACAAGCTGGCCAAGATCGGAGCCACCACCCTGCTTGAGGCGCTCGACCTGATCGAGGCCGGCAAGGCGCCGCGCGCAAAACAGAATGTTGCCGAAGCGACGCTGACGAAGAAGTTGAAGAAGGAGGACGGTCACATCAATTGGGACCGCCCGCAGAAGGAAATCGACGCTCACATCCGCGCGATGACGCCCTGGCCCTCCGCCTACGCCTGGGTGCCGCAGGAAAAAGATCACAAGATGCTCAAGATTTTCACGACCATCCTCTCGCACCGGGCGAAGGGCAAGCCGGGCGAAATCCTGCGCGTCGACAAGCACGGCATCCTGGTCGCCGCCAAGGTCGGCGGTCTTCTGCTGCGCGAAGTGCAGATCGAGGGAAAGAAGCGGATGCACGCTGCCGAGTTCGCGCGCGGGTTTAATCTGCCGGTGGGTTTAGTCCTCGAATAACGTCCTGGCTGGAAGCCGCGCGAGATAAACGCGCCAGCGTACTACTTGCCCGCGAGACACTCCAGAATCTGCACCGCGTTCCACGCTGCGCCCTTGAGCAACTGGTCGCCGCTGACGAAGAGCGCCAGGCCGCGCGGATGCGAGAGATCGCGGCGGATGCGGCCGACGAGAACGTCGAACTGGCCGCTCGCTTCGAGAGGCATGGGGAAATGGTTTTTCTCGCGGCTGTCGACGACTTTTACGCCGGGGGCCTTGGAGAGAATTTCGCGCGCTTCCTCGGGCGAGAGCGCTTTCTTCGTTTCGATGACGATTGATTCGCTGTGGGCGCGCAGCACCGGCACGCGGATGCAGGTGGCCACGATGGGGAGTTCCGGCTCGTGGAAAATCTTGCGCGTTTCCTCGATGACCTTGTTCTCCTCTTCGTTGTAGCCGTTCTCGGCAATGGCGGTGTTGTGGGAGAAAACATTGAAGGCGATCTGGTGCGGGAAGACTTCCTTCTTGATCGGCTCGCCCGCCGCGTAGGCGCGCGCCTGGGTGTCGAGTTCCGCCATGGCCTGCGCCCCCGCGCCGCTCGCGCTCTGGTAGGTGGAGACGATGATGCGCTCAATGCCCGCGGCCTGGTGCAACGGCCAGAGTGGCACACCCATGATGATCGCGGAACAGTTGGGGACGGCGATGATGCCCTGATGGTTCTTCAGGTCGCCCGCATTGATCTCGGGCACGACCAGCGGTACGTCGGCCTTCATGCGGAAGGCGGAGGAATTGTCGATCATCACCGCGCCGGCCTTCTTGCAGGCGTCGGCGAATTCGCGCGAGCGGGTTGCGCCTGCGCTGAAGAGCGCGTAGTCGATGCCTTCGAAGGCCGAGGCGCGCAATTCTTCCACGGCGATTTTCTTGCCGTTGAACTCGACCGTCTTGCCCAGCGACCGCGAGGAGGCGAGCGGTTTGAGCTGGCTGACGGGGAAGTTCCGCCGCTCCAGCGTGCGCAAAATCTCCTGACCCACCGCTCCGGTGGCGCCAACGACAGCAATACGATACGAATTCATGGGTCGTGTAGTATGCGACAAGAAAGACCGGGAAGCAATCCGGTCTTAAAGGGTAAAATCAGCGCCCTGTTTAAGGACAGGGCGCCGACCTACGCGATGGAATCTTAACGATGCCCCGAGGAAACGCTTGCCGCGTGTCCGCCACCGCTATGCGAGGACCCATGGTAGCTGCCACTGCTGGCGACATGGGAGTAGCTGCCTCCCCCATGGGAGTAGCTGTGGCCACTGGAGGCGTAACCACGACCGCCGTAGTTCGAATAGTGGTGATAGCCGCCACGGTAGCCGTAGCCGCCGTTGTAATAGCCTCCGTCATAGAAGCCCACGCCAACATAGCCGGGGTAATAACCATCGTAGTAACCGCCGTAATATCCAGGGTCATAGTAGCCGCCGTCCCCCACATAGGCCGTACCCGCGCAACCCGTTAGAAGGAGCGGAATCAGGGCAAGAGAGAGAAGTAATGTTTTCATAAATGTGATGAGGTTTAGTTTCTTGAGGCCTTGGCCTCTTCAGAAATGTAGGCTCCTCACCGTTTAGAGCAATGAACCTTAAATAAGAGGAATGATTGGCGCGTAAAGGACAGCATCGGTATCTCCTTCACACATAGGATCCTCTGCGAAGACAGGCTCCGCTTTTTAACTGAAAATTAATGGAGGAAGCGACCGATTACTTTCGTGTGTAGCCCAACTTGCGCTTAATCGCCGTGATCAATTCAACCGATTCAGGCACCCGCAAGAGCGTGGTCAGACCCAGATAAGTGCCGCCGGCTGCCAGTATTATCAAGCCCAAGGTGATCGCCCCCAACAGCGGATGCAGGTGAGGGTTGGCGAGGAAATAGGAATCGCCCGCAAAAGCGACGGCTCCGCACGCGACCGAGGCCGCGATGACGCGCAAGAAGAAGGAGAGCCACTCGGCGGCATCGCCAAGATCGATCTTCTTTTGGATCGCGTAGAGAAGCTGCAGAAAGTTGAGGACCGCGATCAGGCCGGTGGTCAGCGCGAGCCCGACGTGACCCAAATTCAGCAGGTAATATAGAATCGTACAGAGAACCAGATTAAGCCCGATACCGATCAGGCTCACCCGCGCGGGCGTGAAGAGGACGACGTTCCAGACGAAATGGGTAAACGATTTCCAAAACGTCTTCTGGGGCTGGGCTTCGTAGCGCGGCGGCTGCATCGCGTAGAAACAGGGGACCAGAATCTTGATGCCGGAATAACCGGCCAGTCCCACCGTGTAAGCCTGCAGGGCGAGCGCCGCCTGCGCGGTGCTGTGTTCCGAGAAACTGCCGTGCTGGTAGATGAGTTGGATGACCGGATAAGCGACCACCGCCAGACCGATCGAGGCGGGCAAGGTCAGATAGAAGCCGAACCGGAGCGCATCCTCGACCGTCTTGCCGAAAGCCTTGAGATCATCGAGCGCATGCTGGCGCGCCACAGCGGGCAGCGTGACCGTCGCGATGGCGACGCCGAAAATCCCGATGGGCAACTGGACCAGACGAAAGGCGTAATAGAGCCACGAGACGGCGCCCGGAATGTGGGAGGCGAACTGGCCGCTGACCATGACATTGACCTGGACGGCCGAGCCGGCGATGGCGCTGGGCACCATCAGCAACAGCACCGTGCGCAGGGCCGGATCGCTGAAATCGAGCTGCCAGCGAAAGCGGAAGCCGAGCCTCCAGAGCGAGGGGAATTGCATCGCCAGTTGCGCCACTCCGCCGAGCAGCACGCCGAAGCACCAGCCGATGATGGCGGGTTGCGTGAAGTGGGGATGCCGCCAGTCGTGTTGCGGCTCGAAGATATTGGCGAAGATGATGCCGCTGATGACCGAGATGATGTTGAACACCGTGCTGGCGCTGGCGGGAACGCCGAAGATATTCCGCGCGTTGAGCATTCCCATCAGCGCCGCGGCCAGGGAGACGAAGAGGATGAAGGGAAAAAGAATCCGCGTCATCAGCACGGTCAGATCGAACTTGCCGGGTACCTGGTCGAAGCCGCTGCTGGTCGCGTAGACAACGCCGGGCGCAAAGATGATGGCGACGATGCAGATGAGTCCCAGGATCAAAGTCAGCGTCGAGAGCACCAGCCGGGCGAGATGCCACGCCGAGTCGGCGCCTTCCTTGGCCCAGGTCTTGGTGAACGTCGTCGTGAACGCGGTGGAAAGCGCGCCCTCCGCGAAGAGATCGCGCAGCAGATTCGGAATCCGGAACGCGGCGATGAAGGAGTCGGCGAAGATCGTCGCGCCGAACATGAAGGCAAAGACCTGTTCGCGCACCACGCCCATCAGGCGCGAGCCCATGACCGAAATCCCGACCACCGCCGCGGAACGTTTCGAACTCGATTTAGCGGGGGCCGGATTCATTCAGTTTTTTGAGGAGGTGATATTTGAGCCAGACTTCTCGTGCGTTGCCCATCGCGATGTCCCAGCCGACCGCCCCATCGAGAAAACCGCGCTTGAGAAAGAAGCCCTTGCCGAAACGGGCCAGCGCATGGGTGTAGCCGCTCAGCGTGGAAGACTGGCGATGCTGCTCGTGGGCCGACTGGGCCCAAAGCGCGGCGTACTTCGCGCAACGCGCGACACGGTCGGCGGTATCGGTGTAGGTGAAATGATGCAGGTGACCGGACAGCAGCGGCTGCGGGCCGGCGATCTCCAGCTTCTCGTGCACGCGGCCTCCGCTGAAACGGGCCTCGGCCCGGCGGAAGAGACGCACGAGGCGATCGGGATACCAATCGCCATGGCGGATCCATTTGCCCCGATAGAAAACCAGGCGCGAGACCTCGTAACCATTCGGCGCGCCGGGGGCCTCGCTGGCGGAGCCGGCTTTGATCCGCGCGATGGACCTAGCCAACTCGGGTGAGATTTCCTCGTCGGCGTCGATGCTCAGGACCCAGGGATGCGCCGCCTGGTCGAGCGCGAAATTCTTTTGGCCGACATAGCCGAGCCATTCCTGCGTAATCACCCGCGCGCCAAATCTGCGGGCCAGGTCGGCGGTGCCATCGGTGCTGTTCGAGTCGATCACGACGATCTCGTCCACCAGCGGGGCGACGCTGCGCAGGCAGCGCGTGAGATTGCGTTCCTCGTTGAGGGTGATGAGACAGGCGGAGATTTTCATGCGGGATGGCGGTCCACCCGTCCAGGTGTCTGCAGGAGGCTCCATACCGGATAGTCTAAGTTATGGATCAATTTGTTCAATATAAAATGAACAATGTGGGCTCCTTGGTCCCCTTTTTCCGACTGCGCCCAGAACCGGAAGGAGGCCGCCGTCATGATTTGAGGAGCTTTTCTCCGGCAGTGATAGCCATCGCGGGGGTGAGGCTTTTCATGCAGCCGAAGTCGATCGGGCATTCCCGCAGGAAGCAGGGGCTGCAGGGGACGTGATGCCGCAGGACGGTGGTGTGCAGCCCCATCGGGCCGGTGAGCTGGGGCTCGGTGGAACCGAAGAGCACGACGGTGGGAGTCCCAAGCGCGGAGGCGACATGCATCGAACCGCTGTCGTTGCAGAAAACCAGGTTGGCGGAACCGAGCGCGGAGATAAACTCGGCCAGCGACGTCTTGCCCGTGCGATTCTCGCTGTCGGGCAGTTGCCGCATGAATTCCTCCGCCACAGGCACATCTCCGGGCGCGCCCAGGAGGACGATGTGGGCGCGGTATTGATCGACGAAGTGCTTGGCCGCGGCGACAAAGTTCTCAATGAGCCAGCGCTTGGCGGGGCCATACTCGGCTCCCGGACAGATCGCGATAACGGGACGCGACTTTGGATCCTTCGGGGTTGATTCCCGGCGCAGGACGGGCAGCGAGTCGTCGCTTGGCGCGCCCAGGGCGGTGGCGAGGTCGAGATAATAGTAGCGCTGGTGGAGACGCACCGGGTTGCGCGGAGGCTTGGGAACGGCGTGGTTCAGGAGCAGTGTTCGTCCGCCCCCGGCGTAACCGGCGCGCTGGGGGATGCCGGCCAGGGCGGCCTCGGCGGCGGAGCGGAGCGAGTTGGGCAGAAGCACGGCGGCGGCGAATTTTCCGTCGCGAAGCTGGTGCGCGGTGGTCCAAATGTTACGGGGATCCTCGAGCGCGAGCACGCGGTCGACAAAAGGGCAGGCTTCCCAGAGCGCGCCGAGCTTCGCGGGCGTGGCCACGGTCAGCGGCGCGGGCCCGGAGAGTGTCTTGAGATTGCGCACCGCTGGCAGCGCCATGACCGCATCACCGAGCCAGTTGGGGCTGCGGACGACCAGTGGGGTGTTCAGGTGAAAGGCGGATGCGCTCACGATTTCGTTTTAGCGGGATTTCCGGCGGCGTGCACGGCGGGATTTCGGGTTTATCCGAACATGAACTTCAGGAGCGTGCCGGAGCAGATATCGAGCAGCGCATGGGCCACGATCAGCGGCCACAGATTGCGGCTTTTCCAATACCACAAGCCGAAGAGAAGAAAGACCGAGCCGATGGCGGCCACATTGGTCGGGCCCTGGTAGGTGTGGCAGGCCAGTCGCAACGCCAGCGTGCCGATCAGCCCGAGGAACGGTCCCCATTTCTCCGCCAATTGTGTAAAGACGTAACCGGTGCAGATCATTTCCTCGAAGTAGGCGTTGAGGACCATCGCGGCGGTCAGCACGGACCAGCTGACGGTGATGCTGTGGGGCAGGAGATGAGGATTGTTGGCCTGGGCGAAATGGATGAAGCCTTCTTTGTGACCCTGCAGGGCGTAGGTTGTCACCATCAGAATCACTTTGACCGTGATTTGGGAAATCTCCACCGCGCCCAGCAACAGAAAGCCCTGCGAGGTGCTCCAACCGCCCGGTCCAATACGAAAATCGGAGACGTTCCAGCCCCGGCGATGGAGGAGCCACAGGAAAAACGCGAACAGGACGCCTTCCGAGGTCATGCTGGCTAATAGGCGGTGGTCGGAAAAAAGCGCGGGGAGAAAACGCGTGGCGGAACCGTTCCAGGCACTGACTGTCGACTTCCACATGAACGGCCCGACCATGACCAGGATGACGAGGATGATCTCGCGCCAGGAAGCGACCAGTTCCGGCCGTAGCCACGCGCCGGGCGGGGGAGGAGGTTGCGGTTGGTTCCGGAGCATGAACTTGCTGTTAGCGTTTCCCCTGCGCGGATGCACGCGATTCCTCGTTGGGAAATTCACGGAGAGAGCTTTAAAGACCGCGTGGATTCGCTAGAGTGCCCATCTTGAACGCGACTGCCCCGACCTCATCCCCCGCCACATTCTGGCGGGATGCCTTGCTGCTGATGGCGGCAGTCATTCTCTTTTCGCTACCGCAGGCGGCACTGCTGCCGCTGATGGATCGCGACGAGCCGCGCTTTGCCGAGGCGAGCCGCGAGATGGTGCAGAGCGGCAACCTGATCGTGCCGACCTTCGACCACGCGCCGCGCTACAACAAGCCGCCGATGATCTATTGGTGCCAGTCGCTGGCCTATATTTTCTTCGGCCAGAACGCGTTTGCGGCGCGGCTGCCCTCGATCCTGGCGACGGCGGGCACGGCCTTCATCCTGCTGGCGTGGGGCGAGAAATTGGGCTCGCGTTGCATCGGCATGATCGCCGGACTGGGCTACGCGTTTTGTTTCCAGACGATGCAGCAGGGGCGCGTCGCCACGGCGGACGGCCTGCTCATCTTTTTCATGACGCTGACGGCGTACACCGGCTGGCGGTTACTTTACCACGAACCGCCACCGCCGGACCATCGGCCTCCCAAGTCGATTTTCCGCACCGCCTCGACCTTGCGGGCGTGGACTTTTCGCCTGGTGCTGGCGCTGGCCGGAGGATTTCTCGCGAAGGGACCGGAAGCCTGGTTGCCGCTCCTGCCGATGCTGGTCTTCGCGCGCAACTGGCAGGGCCGTACCTACTACCTGCTCTGCTTCCTCTATAGTCTTTTCCTGGTCTCGCTCTGGGCGGTGCCGGCCTATTATCTTTCGCATGGCGCCTACGCACAGGTGGGCTTGAACGAGGGCCTTTGGCAACGGATTTTCACCGGGTTGCAGGGGCACGGCGCTTCCTCGTTCGGCTGGTACGTGCTCAGCCTGCCGCTTTATTTGCTGATCTTCTGGATCAGCGCGCTTCCCTGGTCGCCGCTGTTGCTGACGCACTGCCGAAAGCTCTTCGCCGGATGGAAGCCCGATGTGGATGACCGCTATCTCCTGCTCAATGCGGGACTGATCTTTGTCATCTTTTCCCTGATGGTGACCAAGCTGCCGCACTACACGCTGCCGGCCTTTCCGTTCCTGTTGCTGTTGCTGGGACGGCGTTGGAACGCGGCAGGGCTCAGTCCGGTTTTGCCCACGCGGCTGTGCGGAGGTCTTGGTCTCGGCCTCGCGATCTTGACGATCATCCTGGTTCCGGTCGCCATGATGCACAACGCCACGCCGTCGCCCGTCGGCGCGCTGGTGAAACAGGCACGGGCGGCGGGAACCTTGAAGAAGGAGACGGTCTACGCGTTTCTCGATTTCACTGAGCCGACGGGTATCTGGGAAATGCGCCGCATTTCGCGCTCATATGGCGTGCCCATCGGTGAAGCGCAGGTGAATTCATTCCTGGCTGAACCGGAATCGCACGCGGTGGTTCTCTCCACGGAGTTGTGGAAGCGCCTGGCGCCCGCGGACACGACGGGACTGAGCATCTACGAGGCCCGCGGATTCAATGTCGGCAAGGGCAAGTTCGTCGATCTAACACTTGTAGTGAATCAGCACTAAGCTACTGCCCCGGACCAAAGCGATTCGAGCGCAGGGGCGGATTCTGGTCCGGTTGACGCGGCTTGAGCCGCGAGCTGCGGGGTCGGTCATGTTCCTTTTCCAGCGCAGCCTGCTCGGCGCGATATTTTTGCAACTCATCGAATTCGTATTCATCGCGCAGCTTGGGGATGAGTACCAACCCGAGATAAGAGAGCCAGAAGCCGAGGCTGATCAGCAGCACGGGCACCCGTGCGACGATCTCAGCCAGGATGCTGGGATCGTCCATCTGATCGAGCCATGCCAGGGCCTGTGCGCCCCAGACAATTCCATAGAGCGCCAGGGCCAGCAGCGCATACACGAAATAGCGGACCCAGCGCAGGAAAGCATCGGCCTGCCGCTCCGCGCGGATATTCAACCAACCGAGCTTTTTCTCCCATTCCCAATGCGGAAAGAGCCACGCGAGAATGGAATCGATCCGTTTCAGGAGCCACCACGCCACCAGCGCACAGACGACGGGAAACGCCGCGATGAAACAATGCTGCGCATCGGGAATGCCAAGGGCCGCCACCAGGGGGAAGGGTGTCGCGACCATGACCATAGACTAGCACAGGATGACCCAAAGGTGAACCTTTCATACTTTCCTCCGAATCGACAGGGCCCAGGCAGCGGAGTTAAATAGGCGCCATGAAAACGCGTTGCGCCTGGTGCCTCTCCGATCCGATCTATATCCAGTACCACGACGAGGAATGGGGCCGGCCTTTGCACGACGACGCCAAACTCTTCGAGTTTCTCATCCTCGAAGGCGCGCAAGCGGGACTGAGCTGGATCACCATTCTAAAGCGCCGCGAGGGCTATCGTGCGGCTTTCGATAACTTCGATGTGAAGAAAATCGCCCGGTACGACAAGAAGAAGGAAGCTGCACTGATGCAGGACGAGCGCATCATCCGCAATCGGCTCAAGATTTCCTCCACGGTTACCAATGCGAAAGCCTACCTGGAGACCCAGAAGGAATTCGGCACGTTCGATCGCTACATCTGGTCGTTCGTCGGCGGGAAAACCATGCGCCAGCCGCGTCAGGGTCTGAAGGACATCCCGGCCCAGACGCCCGAGGCGGAAGCGATGAGCAAGGACCTCAAGAAACGGGGTTTCCGCTTCGTCGGCCCCACCATCTGCTACGCCTTCATGCAAGCCTGCGGCCTCGTCGACGATCACGTCGTCGAATGCTTTCGCGCCAAAAAAGTAAAGGATTGACGTTGTGCTGGTTTTCCAGCATACTGCTGGAAAATTAGCATGAAGAAATCCTCCTGGGAGCAACGTTTAAGCCGGCGTGAACGCCAGGTCATCGACATCCTTCTCTCGAGCGGCGAGTCCACCGGCGCCGAAATCCAGGAGCGGCTACCCGAAGCTCCCGGTTACTCCGCTGTCCGGGCGCTGCTGCGTGTGATGGTTGAGAAGGGAGTGCTGACACATCGCTACGACGGTCCCCGTTATGTCTATAAACCCACCGTGGCCCCGGCGAAGGCACGGCAGTCGATTCTGAAGCAGGTTCTCGACAATCTTTTCCACGGTTCCCGCGAACAGTTGGTCGCGGCTCTTTTGGAGCCTGGCGAAAAGATTTCGCGCGAAGAACTGGATCGCCTCGCCGCGAAGATCGAGGAAGCGCGTAGATCCGAGAGATAAAACCATGCACGGCCTTCTTCCTTATCTGACCGAAGTAGCCGTGCGCAGTTCGCTTCTGCTGGCGATCCTGCTCGGGGTGGTTGGCCTGTTGATGAGACGCGCCTCCGCTGCCGAGCGGTATGGCGTTCTTCTCCCGGGACTCGTAATCGTCGCGCTTTTGCCGCTCATTATCCCGCTCAGTTCGCAGTTCTCTCTCAAGTGGTCGATACCTTGGCCAAATCCGGTCGTATTGGTCCCACTATCGATCCCTTCCATGGAAGTTGTGCCTCATCCCCATCTTCCACAGCCAGCCGTGACGTCTCCATCATCAAACCCGGCTGAAAAAATGCCTGCTCTGACTTTCGAGCAAGGTTTAGGAGCTTTATGGCTGACCGGAATGTTCGTGCAATATTTTCTGCTGTCTCGGGCCATCTGGGCGTGGCGGCGCGTTCGCATCGGGGCCCAAACCTTACCCCTCTCAGAGGCCGTACAGCAACAGGCCCGACTGTTCGCCGGCAACTGGAACTTTCCCGTCGTGCTGATTTCAAAGGAGATCCGCGTGCCGGTGCTCGCCGGGTGGTGGAACCCGGTGGTCCTGCTCCCGGAAGAAGGCGTCCACTGGCCGGAAGAACGCTTGTCCATGGTCCTCTGCCACGAACTCGCCCACTTCCGCCGCGGCGACACACGGTGGCTGCCCCTGGGTGCATGGGTTCGCATCGTTTACTGGTGGCATCCGCTCGTTTGGCTTGCGCTCAGCCGTCTCCGCCGGGAGCGCGAGTCCGCCTGCGACGATCTCGTCCTTAGCCAATCTTTTCGCGCAAGCGACTACGCCAATCTCCTCATCGGCATGGCCCAACGCTCCTCCTCCGTCTCGACCTGGCAGGTGATGTCTCTCGCCATGGCTACCTCCAGCTTTCTCGGCTCCCGCATTAACGCGATCCTTAATCCCACGCTGCCCCGCCGCCCCGCCAATCGCGGTTTGCTCATCACCGGTACGATTCTCGTCCTGCTTCTTGGCGGCTTTCTCACGGCGGTGGAACTTGAAGCAAAGGAGGAAGCAGCCTCACCGCAGATCGAAATCGGTCTCAAGCTGGTCGAGATTGACCGGGATACCTATGCGTCGCAAGGTGCCGCCATCGACAAGGCGCTAACCCAAGGCGACCTGGCCTTCTTCGCTAAGTTACAGGGAGCTTCCATTCTCTCGGGTCCCAGTGTAACTGTCCCCGCAGGCATGCCTGCCACGATTCAATTGCTAAAGAAAGCGCCCTATCGCTCGGCGGATGGAATCATGCGGACAATCCCTCTCGGCATCGATGCTCAAATCACGCCTTCGTTCTCCAAGAAGGGCACCATTCTGTTTGATACGACCGTAACGTATACGTCATCAAACGCTCAGAAATTGCAAAAGCAGGACTACTTTCAACGCACCTTCCGGCAGAGGCAAATGCAGATCGCTGAAGGCCACCCGATCGGTTCCTGGATTGATCAGGATGCGGAGTACAGTTTGAAAAACTTTTTGGCGACTTCCGATCAAGCTGCTCCCCCTCCAGCGAAGAGGGGCCTCAATCTTGGTCTGATTCTCACGGCGCGCCGGGCCGATGGGAAACCAACTCCGGCACCGGTAGCTGTACCTCCGCCTCCGGTTTTTCAGCCGGGGCCTCCGCTCGAGATCCAGTTTACGTTCGTGGATATTCCAGATGATATCTACACGAAACAAGCGTCCGTTCTCGACGCGGCCCTGGCGAAGGGAGACCTCGCTTATTTTAGGAACATTCCCGGAGTTATTGTGCACTCCAATCCCAAGGTGCTCGCCGGCGCCAACTCGGACAGGACAGACCTTCCTCGTTCCATGACAAATCCCGGTGCCTCCTTTTCATCGGTCCTGGCGGAAGGCAAGCCCCTGCTCATGACGACTCTGACCATTAGCGAAGACAGTGGTCCCATGAAAGAACCGGACGGCCAGATCGATCCCCACGCGCAGACCATAACCGCCCGAGTTTACGCCACTGATCTGGCCCAACTCAGTGAAGGACGCATCGTTGGAACATGGGTGGATGAACCGCACAAGTTCATGACATTCTTCATGCCGTTTTCCCTGAATCGGATTCCCCATCGGTATGCCTTCTTTGTGGCTGCGTCCGTCGTGAAGAAGTAAAGGAATGCTGCCTACTCCGCCTTCACGCCGCAGACCGGGTGGGTGCGGGCGACCCATTCGGTGATGGGGCGATTCGCGACCAGGTGTTCCTGCAGGATCCGCTCGCAGCGGTCCACGGTGAGGGAGCCGTACCACATGCCTTCTGGATAGACGAGAAGCCAGGGCCCGCCGACGCAGACGCGCAGGCAACCGGCTTTGGTCCGCATCACGGGCAGACGCAGCTCGGAGCAGCGGCGCTTGAGATAATCCCAGATGACCTGGCCTTCCTCCATCGGGGCGCAGTCGGGACCCAGGCACAGAAAGAGATGCCGCTGGGCCTGATCGAGCTTGGCAGCGGCGAAGCCTTCGGCGAGTGACGCATATTTGGACATGGTCTCATTATAGTAGGCTCGCGCGTTGATGCTCGTGTAATTTTCCGAGCGCCATGCAGTAGGTAACCGCGTTACTTCACCCCGACATAACAGGTGAAGACGCTATTGCGATGCAGCACATCATACTGCGAAAAACCAACTGCCTTCAGCAAATCGAGTTGGAAAGGCAACGACCGAGGTGAGTCTTCTTTGTCGATGTAGGCGAAGACTTTTTCGCGGTACTCAAGGCCGCCCAATTG
>FSYZ01000251.1_pt1 | contig 15588 bp, 13 predicted proteins | sample 1638691 | NCBI WGS metagenome assembly FSYZ01 (sample SAMEA3914813, study PRJEB12502) | metagenome | biome: forest; material: soil | place: Canada | collected 2011-07-07 | depth 0.3 m
AAAATCGGCTTCGCCATGGCTTCGGTGATGGCATGCAACTGATCGTCGCCGGAAAGCCAGCTCAGGTAGACCAGGATCGAAAGACTGAAAAGGTTAACGGTCAGAAAGAAGGAGAGGAAGAGCCCCTTGGGAGCCTGCCCCTCTTTTCCCCGGAACATCGGGATGAATTCAATCAGGGCTGCCGTGATCAAAAAGGCGGGAATGACCTGGACCAGCGTGTGGTGATTGGTCAAGCCAAGCGCGAAAACAAAGACGCACAGGACCAGGCGGCGCGTCTTCTGCGGTTCCAGCATCCAGAGGTAAAAGAAGAGCAGGACGGCATTGGCGAATAGCGCGTTGAGCGTGCCATGCACGGCGGAGATGACGGCCTGGCTCCACATCACGTCGCTAAAGCCAATGACGAGACCGGAGAGAATGCCGACGTAGAAGACGTAGGGCCGGACGGCGGCTTGGTGTTCGGGCTCGGTCCAGCGTTGCAAGAGCCACCGGCCGGAATGGCAGACGAGCAGGGTCAGGACGGCGTTGGAGATGCCGCCGATGATCGCGTCGAGCAGGTTCATCTTCCACGCGAGATTTCCGAACGGCAGGATCTTGCAGAGCAGGAACCCGGACATGGTCCAAAGCGGATAACCCGGCGGATGGCCCACGCCGAACTTCGTCGCTGCCGTGATCAATTCGCCTGAGTCCTCAAGCGTTACATTGGGCGCCAGGGTGGCGATGTAGACGCAGAGCGAGACGAGAAAAACGATGCCGGCGGCGATGAAATCGGAAGGCTGGAATCGCTCGGGTTTCGAGGCGGGCAGCCGGGCGAGATTTTCGTCCGGGCGGATGGGGGCGGCGACCGTGGTCAGGCTCATGAGGATGCTTTTTCGCGGGGTGCTTCGTTTTCGTGGGGACGCGAGACCACGCTGCGCATCGCCATCCAGGGTACGCGCCAGACGGCTTCACGCACGATGCGGCCGGACATCTTCGAGTGGCCCGCGTGCCGGTCCTCGAACACAATGGGTACCTCGTCGATTTTCCACCCAAGCCGCCAGGCCATATGCGTAACTTCAATCTGGAAGGCGTACCCGTCGGAATGGATCTGGTTCAGGTCGAGCGTGGCCAGCTTGTTGGGGCGAAAAGCCTTGAACCCGCCGGTGGGATCGGTGAAGGGCATGCCCGTGATCCACTTCACATACTGGCCCGCGCCCAGACTCAGCATCAACCGGCGCAACGGCCAGTTGGTCACGCGCACCCCATCGCGATACCGGGTGGCGAGCACGAGATCGGAACCATCCGTCAGCATGCGGAGTAGATCGGGCACCGAATTCGGATCGTGGGAAAGATCGGCGTCCATCTGCACCACGGCGCTGCACGGATCCGTGGCGTGACGTTTCAAGACCCAGGCAAAGCCGTCGAGATAGGCCGTGCCCAGACCAAGCTTGCCGGCGCGTTCCAGGAGGAAGAGCGCCTTGTCGTAGCGCGGATGGGCCTTCACCCATGCGGGCGTGCCGTCGCCGGAGGCATCATCGACGAGCAGGAGCCGGGCGTCGGGCACGGCTGCCCACAGCCGCTCGGTAAAGCGGGGCAGATTGTCCAGTTCATGATAGGTCGGGACGACAACAAAAGGAGACGGCATGGCGGTGAAGAATTAAATGAGTTCCGAGATTGAACCGTAATCGGGGTCGAGCAGCCGCTTGTAATTGCGGAGCGCGTAGGCGTCGGTCATACCGGAGAGATGATCGCAGAGTAGCCGGGCTTTGGTCGCTTTGGAATCCGTTTTGAGGATAAGCCGGTGGACCTCGCCCGGCAGGAGCACGGGCGTCCGGGACGCTTTCTCCAGATAATTCCGGAAGAGGGTCTCGGCGAGGCTCTTCAAAATTTGACCGCCCTTGAACTCGAGTTGCTGGATGGCGCTGGAACCGTAGATCAGGTTCTTCGCGAGCTTCTTGTAGAGATCGATGCGGGCCTCTGCTTCGGGATGGCGAACCAGGGTGTAGGCATGACGGCGGGTCTTGGGCGTCATGAAATTTTTCTTGGGTGCAAGGGATGTGCTCTGAATCAACTCCCCGATCACGAGGTTGATCCCGGCGGAGAGCTTATTTTTTGCCATCTTGTCCCGCAGGTCGTCGAGATACTTTCGCGCGAGGTCGCCAGACTGGTGGCCTTGCTGCACGCCCCACTGGTCGAGTTTGTCCGGGGTCAGGAAGCGGGCCTTGGCGCCGTCGACCAGGTCGAAACACGAGTAGGCGATGTCGTCGGCCAGGTCCATGATCTCGCATTCGAGGCTCTTGAACTCGTTGACAGCTCCGCTCAAATCTCCCGCGAGATCATCCGTCCCAAAACAAAAGGAAAGGATCTCCGCTTGGTCGTTGTAAATGAAATGGTGCTCATCCTTGTGCTGATAAAGCCGCTTGTACTTCAACACACCATCGAGCAATGAGCGACTCGGGCTCATGCCGCTGCGTCCTTCGCTGCGATCATAGATGGTGCGGGTCAGGAGCCGAAGCGTCTGGGCGTTGCCCTCGAAACCACCATAATCCTCCATCAGCGCGTTCAAGGCCCTCTCGCCCGCATGGCCGAAGGGAGGGTGGCCAAGATCATGCGCCAGGCAAATGCTCTCGAGCAGATGAAGATTGATTTCCACCTCGGGATACGCGACGCGCAGCCAGATGGCGATCGATTCCGCGATGCGGGAGACTTCGAGGGAATGGGTCAGGCGAGTGCGATAAAAATCGTATTCGCCCGCTTGAAAGACCTGGGTCTTCGCCTGCAGTCGCCGGAAGGCCGGACTGAACATGATCCGGTCGCGATCTTGGTGGAAGATCGTCCGGTAGTCGGTCTTGCGGCTGGGATTGGCCTCATTGCACAGGTAGTCCTGGTCAAATGCGCCATAGAAGTGATCCGCCATTCCGTCACTCTAGGGTGCATCGGGAAAGCAGAGCAAGAAGACGCGCACGCGCGTTGTGATTTTTGCCGACAAATAATATCGTCCAAAACGGATGTCCTTCAGCCCGTGAACGAAAAACGGGAAAGAAAAAGGTAAAAAGGAGTTGCCCGTTTCTGCAATTAAGCTTAGTTACCAGAACCAGTCATTAGTTATGCCATGTTAGCCAAAACCAAATGCGAGCAGTCCGCGAATAAAAAGTTCAAGGCAAAGCTCAAGCCCTACCATCATCACTTCAAGTCGTGCTCCAAGGCCGTCTGTGTGCATCACGGTCGCACGAAGGACAAAGTACGGTTGGGCGATCTGGTCACCATTCCCGACAGCGACCTCCATCATGTCATGGATCCGGAGGCGATCCTCGCCATCAGCCACGCCATCGAGGACATTGCCGCCGACGAACGCCAGGGCGAACTGATCGCCACCTTTCAGGACTTCAAGAATTTCCTTCCCCACAAGAACCGCTACATCAGCATGGCGGAAGACCTCGATGCCGTGCGCGTCTGGGGCGACGGCGAACCGCCCAAGAAATGCGGCAAGGTCGATTTCGTCCAGGTCAACGGGCAACTTCTCCGCTACTGGCTCGTTCTTTTCGACAGCCCGAATGTCCGCGCCGTGCTCCTCTGCAAGCAGGTCAACAAGGCCACCGAGCTGGCCGACAAGAAGTTCCTCGGCTTCTACAGTTTCAATCCGTATTTGGTCCAATCGATCCGCTGGCGCTTCAATCTGATGAGTTGCGGTCTGACCAAGATGGTCTCTCACTGGGAAAAGTCATTTCCCTTCCCCGATCTCAAGATGCGCGATTTGGATCGCCTGATCAAGCAGCCAGATGCCGTTGAAGTCTAGAGACTTACGGTTTTGCGTAAATCTTTTCTAAAATTCTTTCGATTTCTTTGAACGGCGACCCTTGGAACGGGTCTATCCCTTTGTAAGTTTCATTCATTCTCCTCCTTGGTAACGGGCGTTAATCTTGTGATTAGCGCCTGTTCCATTTTCAGGCTTGGCGAATAAGAAAGTTGTCCATCGCGTCAGGCTGCAAGCTGACCCGGAAACCGGATGGAAGGGCATCGTCCCGGCGTGACCCCAAAAGTTAGCTATAACAAACAATCGTTATCGACTTTACACATGTTCATGAACCGGATAACATTTCAAATGGTTCGCAACCCCGCCAAGGCGCCCGTCGCCGTTCCTTTACCGGAAACGCCCCGCAAGCGCAGCGCCCACGATCGCGCGGGCATCACCGAGAGCATGGAGGATTATCTCGAGTGCATCTTCGATCTCGAGAACAGCAAGGGTTACGCCTGCGTTTCCGACGTCGCCGAGGCCCTGCGCCTCAACCGCGCCAGCACCTCGATCATGGTCAAGCGCCTCGGCAAACTCGGTTTCCTCCGTTACGAGCCCTACCGCGGCTTCGCCCTCACGCCAGAAGGCACGCGCGTCGCCGAGAAGATCCGCAAGCGTCACGCGATGCTGGCCGAACTTTTCGAATTGATGGGCCTCGGCCAGCGCGATCATCTCTCCGACATCGAGGGCATCGAGCATCACCTGAGCGAACGCGCCTTCCGCCGTTTCGCCGAACTGGCGCTGCACCTGAAGAACCATCCGCTGCCCCCATCCTCCTCCACCCGGAAATCGTCCTCCACCTGACCCAGCTTCATGCCCGGCAAATACATCCCCTTCACCGACGAGCTTTACGCCTACATGCTGGAGCAGCGCTCCAATGCGCATGACCCGGTGCTGGACGCGCTTCGGGTGGAAACCGAAAGCCTCGGCGAAATCAGCCGCATGTCGATCAGCCCCGACCAGGTCAGCTTCATGACGCTGATCACGGCCTTGATCGGGGCCAAGTGGGCCGTCGAAGTGGGCACGTTCACCGGCACCAGTTCCATCGCCATCACCCGCGGGCTGGCGCCCGGCGGCAGGCTCGTCTGCTTCGACAAGGAATTCAAATGGACCAGCATCGCCCGCCGCCACTGGATGCGCGCCGGGGTGGCCGACAAGATCGACCTGCGCCTGGGCGACGCGCGGCAACTTCTGCGTACTTTTCGTCCCCAGGCCCCGCTCGATCTCGTCTTCATCGATGCCGACAAGGAATCGTACGATGCCTACTACGAGTTGCTCCTGCCTCATGTGCGCGCCGGCGGTCTGCTCATTTTCGACAACATGCTGAAGGGCGGCGACGTTATCAACCCCGAGCTGAAATTCACCCCGGCCAACCGCGCCATCGACGAACTCAACCACAAGCTCGCCGCCGACAAGCGCGTGACCTCGGTGCTCATCTCCGTCGCCGACGGGCTTCACCTCTGCCGCAAGAAACCCGAGCCGGGAAGCTTCTGACCGAAAGGTGCGGACCTTTGATCTCTTGCCTTTCTGTAGCGGCGGTCTATGACCGTCGCCGTTTCGCGGAAAGACAGCGACGGTCATAGACCGCCGCTACAGCAGAAGGGTCTTTTCCCTCAATACCTCGGAGTTCCGAGTTCTTTATCCGCCAGCCCGCACCGACTCCTCGACAACAGCGGCCCGGCGGATGTTATGATCGGGATGTGACTGATTCGTTGGATAAAAAAGCGCTGATCGTCTCGCTGCACGATGCCCACCCGGGCTCGCGCGCGCAGATCGCAGAGCAGGTCGCCTTCCTGGCCAACTACGGGGTGACCTGCAGCAGCATTCTCGTCGTGCCCGAGTTCCATCACGGCGGCTCTGCGGCGCAGGATGCCGCCTTTTGCGAGGCCGTCTCCGGCTGGCAGGCGCAGGGACACGAACTGGTCCTGCACGGCTACTATCATGACCGGGCGGAATCGCCACGCGAAAACCTCTCCACCCTTTTCTGGACACGCCTTTACACCAATCGCGAGGCCGAATTCCTCGACCTGCCGCGCGAGACCGCGCGCACGCGCCTGGAACGGGGCCGCGCCCTCTTCGCCGCACAAGGCTGGCGCTCCACCGGCTTTGTCGCCCCGGCCTGGCTGATGGCCGAGGGCCTGCCCAATCTCCTGGCCGAGATGGGATTTGCCTACACCACTCGCCTGCGGGAAGTCATTCCGCTCCTGCCGGGCGAGCACCGGCTCACCACTTCGCAATCCCTCTGCTACAGCACGCGGGCGGCGTGGCGGCGCGTGGCCTCGGGCATCTGGAACAAGCACCTCTTCGGGCGGCTGCGGCAGACCAACCTCGTACGCCTCAGTCTCCATCCACGCGATCTTGAGTTTCCGCTGATGCGGCGGCAGATTGATCAAATCCTCCGCGCTTCCTTCCGGCTCGGATTCCAACCCACCACTTACGGCGATTATGTTGCGCGTTGACCTCCAACTCCACTCCCGTTTCTCCGACCGCCCGGGCGAATGGATCCTGCGCCGCCTCGGGATGCCCCAGAGCTACAGCGAGCCCGAGGCGCTCTACCGCGCGCTCGATGCCGCGGGCATGACCTTCAAGACGATCACCGATCACAACCGGCTCGACGGCGGCAAAGCCATCGCCCATTACGCCGACGCCTTCCTGAGCGAGGAAGTCACCACCTACTTCCCCGACGGCTGCAAAATCCATCTCCTCGTCTGGAACCTGAACGAAGCGCAGCACGAGGAAATCCAGATTTTGCGGCCCAACATCTACGAATTGTCCGCCTACCTGCGGCAACAAAAGCTCCCTCACGGCGTGGCGCATCCCCTGGCCAACATCAACCAGCTCCTGACCGTCGACCATTTCGAGCGCCTCGTCCTCCTCTTTCGCGCCTTCGAGGCCCGCAACGGCAACCGCGAACCGCTCGCGCAGGAAATCAGCAACCGGTGCCTCGCCACGCTCACGCCGGAGAAGATCAGCGAACTGGCCAACCGCCATAATCTCGAGCCCACTCACGCCGACGCGCATCGCAAAGTCCTCTTCGCCTCCTCGGACGACCATAGCGGCCTGCATCCCGGCAAGACCTTCACCCAAGCCATGCAGGGTTCGACCCTGCGCGATTTCTTCTCCGCCTTCGAGGAAGGGGCAGTCAGCGTCCACGGCCCAATGGGCGATCCACTCACTTTTTCCAGCAGCCTCTACACTACCGTCTTCAGCTTCGCGCGGGACAAGATCAAGCGTGCCGCGCCGGTGAGCGCGGGCCTGCTCGGCATGATGGCCGAGCGGTTTCTCGCCGGGCAGAATCCCACCGCCTTCTCCTTCGCAGAACGGTTCGGCCACATCGCCGAATCGATCCGCACCGGCCAGGCGCTCGACTTCGTGAAGCCGGGCGAGACCACCATCGCGCGCGAGATCGGTACTTTTCTCTCCGACCCGAAATTGAAAAAGGCCCTCGATGGCATCATCGCCGGGGAACCCAACGCCCAGCAGCGTTCCTTCCGCATGGCGTCGCACATCGTCAACGAGCTCTCCTATCGCCTCATCACCCAGTTTCAAAAGAGGGCCGCCAAGGGCAACCTGATCGACGCCTTCCAGTCACTCACCGGGTTTCTGCCCATCGGCGTCGGGGTCACACCTTACCTCGTTGCCTTCTCCCAACAATCGCCCGATCGTCCGCTGCTCACGCGTGTCGCCCGCCGTTTCACCGGCACGGTGCCGCAGCCGCTGCGCAATGAAAAGCGGGCCTGGTTCACCGACACCCTGGAAGACATCAACGGCGTCGCCCGCACCATCCGCTCGATGGTCCTCGCCGCCCGCGATGCCGGCGCCGATTTGACCGTCGTCACCTCGCGATCGAAGCTGATGATGGACGACATCCCGATCAAGAACTTCCCGCCCGTGGGTGAGTTCGAAATCCCGGAATACGAGTTGCAGAAGCTCAGCTTCCCGCCGTTTCTCGACATGCTTGACTACATCCAGCGCGAGCGCTTCACCGAGCTGATCATCAGCACCCCCGGCCCGATCGGCCTGTGCGCGCTGGGCTGCGCCAAACTCCTCGGCCTGCGCACCTCCGGCATCTATCACACCGATTTTCCCCAGTATGCCCGCTTCCTCAGCGACGACGCCTTCATGGAATCGCTCGTCTGGAATTACATGCACTGGTTCTACGGGCAGACCGATCTGGTCTACGTCAATTCCGAGTTCTACCGACGCTGCTGGATCGACCGCGGCATCGTGCCCGACAAGCTCCGCATCTTCCCGCGCGGCCTCGACACCGAGCTGTTCAACCCCGGGCTGCGCGATCCCCAATTCTGGACGAAGCGCGGCGCCCAGGGGCCGGTGGTCCTCTACGTCGGCCGCATTTCCAAGGAAAAGGATCTCGGCCTCCTCGCCGATGTGATTCCCGCGCTGCGCAGGAAATCAGGGCCCTTCACCCTCGCCATCGTCGGCGAGGGCCCTTACCGCGCGGAACTCGAGAAGCTGCTGCCCGACGCCATCTTCACCGGCATCTTGACGGGCCGTGAACTCGGCGTGGCCTACGCGTCGGCCGATCTCTTTGTCTTTCCCAGCACCACCGACACCTATGGCAATGTCGTCGTTGAGGCCATGGCCGCCGGCTTGCCCGTGGCGGTCTCCGATATCGGTGGCCCGCGCGAGTTGGTCAAGACGTCGCAGATGGGCCGCGTGCTCCCGGCCCGGGACGCCGCCGCCTGGATCGCCGGGCTGGCGGAGATGCTGGCCCATTTGCCCGGCCCCGAACAACGCCTGGCCCTTTCCAAGCAGGCAGGCGGCGCGCGCCAATGGGACGGCGCCTTCGCGAAGTTTTGGGCGGATGGGCAGTAGCACCCTTACCGGGACGCGTTTTAAAACGCCATATCCAGGCACAAAAAAGCGGCGACCCCGAAGGATCGCCGCTTTCTTGAAAGGCGTGACCTTATTTGGTGGAAGTAGAATCCGTGCTGGGAGTGCTGGAGTCCGCCGCAGGAGCGGAGGAAGCAGCCGGGGCAGCAGGAGTTGTCGTCGAATTCGTGCTGTTCTGCTGGATGCGGATCAATCCCACCTGGACACCGGCCTGCACCGCTTCCTTGGCGATGGCGGCGGCATTCGGGCTCTTGGAGCTGGTATCGATCAGATCCTTCATCATCGCATTATAACGACCCTGCCAGTTGCGGGCGGCGTTAAACACCGGAGTGGCTTGATCCAACTGCTGGCTGAAAACCACTCGCTGACTGTTGAGCGAGTAATCCTGAAAGCCAAACCAGACGATCAATCCAATCAAGAGGATCAGGAGGGGCCAAAAAACGGAGGGTGCTTCACTGCTGCTATCGTATTCTTCGGACATAGTTTTAAAGAGAAAAGGGGTTAGTGGGCGGTGGTGGATGCGGGGGCAGGGGCGGGGGTCGACCCACTGTTCGAGCTGGCCGAGTCTGTGTTCGGATTGAAGGTGATCTGCTGGCGCGCCATCAAATCCTTCAACTGCTGGTCCTGCTTGGCTTCGCTGACCTTGTAAACTTCAACCGCGATCTTTTCCAAGATCGACTTGGACGCCTGCCCCTGGTTAATGACCTGCTGCGCGATGGCGAGCTTGGTTTGATAGCCGGTGGCTAGGTTGATCAGAATGATGTGGGCGATCAGCAGGAGCACAACGGCACTGCTGAGACCGATCAGGGTCCAGAATTGAGCTTTATTCATAAGTTAAGTAAGGGATGCATCAAAGAGGTGAAACGTTTGGTCTTTCAGCAATAGACAAACTTCAGGGCATCACAAGCACGAAATTGTCATCACCACCATGCCTGTCCAACATTCTGTCCCGTAACGCCCAAGCCGCTCCTTTTCTCTTGCCGCCCTTCCGCGCTCTTCCTAATTTCATTGTTTCCCCGGTTGCCCCGCCTTGGTGCGCGGGCCGCCCCTCAACTCTTTATTTATGCCTGATAATCTATTTGCCCCCGGAGAACGCATCGAACGCATCAATGTTGCCGAAGAGATCGGCCGGTCGTTCCTCGACTACTCGATGTCCGTCATCATTTCGCGCGCATTGCCCGATGTCCGCGACGGCCTTAAGCCTTCCCAGCGCCGCATTCTCTACGCGATGCACGAACTCGGCCTGCTGCCGGGACGCTCCACGTCCAAGTGCGCCGGTATCGTCGGTGAGACGATGAAGAAGTTCCACCCGCACGGCGATCAGGCGATCTATCCCACCCTCGTCCACATGGCCGAGCCCTGGTCGATGCGCGAACGCCTCATCGAAGGCAAGGGCAATTTCGGTTCCGTCGAAGGCGACGCCCCCGCCGCCATGCGGTATACCGAAGCGCGCCTGACCCACCTCGGCTCGATCCTCATGGAGGACATCGACAAGGACACGGTCAATTTCGTCCCCTCCTACGACGAGAAGAACATGGAGCCGGTCGTGCTCCCCGCCGCCTTCCCCAACCTGCTCGTCAACGGCGGCACCGGCATCGCAGTCGGCATGGCCACCAATCTCGCCCCTCATAATCTGGTCGAGATCATCGACGCCATCTGCGCCCAGATCGACAAGCCGGACATCACCATCGCCGAGTTGCTGAAGAAGTACGTCAAGGGACCCGACTTCCCCACCGGCTGCTCCATCCTCGGCACCGAGGGCATCAAGAGTTATTGCGAAACCGGCCGCGGCAGCGTCCGCATGCGCGCGAAGCTCCACACCGAGACCCCCAAGGGCGGCAAGGAACAGATCATCGTCACCGAGATCCCCTTCAATGTGAACCGCGCCGAGCTCGTCTCGCGCATCGCCGCGCTGGTCAACGAGAAGGAGATCACCGACATCACCGACGTGCGCGACGAGTCGGACGAAAGCACCCGCGTCGTCATCGAACTCAAGCGCGACGCCGTCACCAAGGTCGTCATCAACAAGCTCTATAAGATGACCTCGCTGGAGACCTCCTTCGCGGTCAACCAGCTCGCCATCGACGGCGGACGCCCCAAGACGCTCAATCTCAAGGAGTTGATCAACTGCTACATCGAGCATCGCCGCGAAGTCGTCATGCGCCGCACCCGGTTCGAACTCCGGGAAGCGCAACGCCGCGCCGAACTCCTCGAAGGATATCTCATCGCCCTGGCCAACATCGACGAGGTCATCAAGATCATCCGCCGGGCCAATGATCGCGAAGAGGCCCGCGTCCAGCTCGCCGCCTACAATTTCACCCGCGGACAGGCCGAATCGTTCGGCATCTCCATCCACGCGCCGACACGCCTGACCAACGGCCGCTACCTCATCAGCCCCGAGCAGGTCACCGCGATCCTCGAACTCCGCCTCTATCAACTCACCGGGTTGGAACGGAACAAGATCATCGGCGAATACCAGGAGTTGCTGAAGAAGATCGGCGATCTCTCCGACATCCTGGCCAAGGAACTGCGCGTCCTCTCCATCATCAAGAAGGAACTCATTGTCATCCGCGACAAGCATGGCAATGAGCGCCGCACCCAGATCATTCCTGACGAGGGCGAGATGAACATCGAGGACCTGATCGCCAACGAAGGCGTCATCATCACCCTCACTCACGCCGCCCTGATCAAACGCACCAACATCAGCAGCTACCGCGCCCAGCGCCGTGGCGGTCGCGGCGTGATCGGCATGACCACCCGGGAGGGAGACAAGCCGGAAGACGACGATTTCGTCGAGCATCTCTTTACCGCCTCCACCCACGATTACCTGATGTTCTTCACCAACACGGGCCGGGTCTACGTCGAGCGCGTGCACGAGATTCCCGACATGGGCCGCGCCGCCAAGGGCCGTTCCATCGCCAACTTGCTCGAACTGAAGCCCGGCGAACGGGTCGCTGCGCTGATCCGCATTGAATCGAAGCGCGATCCCCAGGGTAACGATACGACCTGGAAATCGACTGAAAATGTCCTTTTCGCCACCCAAAAGGGCACGGTGAAGAAGACTTCCCTGGAAGACTTCGCCAACTGCCGCAAGGGCGGCATCATTGCCATCGGCATCGAACAGGGCGACAACCTGATCGAGGTCCGACTGACCAGCGGCGCCAGCGAAGCCGTTCTCATCACCCGCGAGGGCATGAGCATCCGCTTCGAGGAATCCGACGTCCGCGCCATGGGCCGTCCCGCCACCGGAGTCCGGGGCATTTCCCTCGACAAGGATGACGTGGTCGTCGCGCTGGCCGTGGTCGATCTCAACGCCACCCTCCTCGTCGCCGGGGAAAACGGTATCGGCAAACGGACCGCTTTCGACGAATACCGCGTCCAGTCCCGCGGCGGCAAGGGGATCATCACGATGAAGACCAATGAGAAGACCGGTCGCGTCGTCGGCGCCCTTACCGTCACTGATGCGGATGAAATCATGCTTCTGACCCAACAGGGGCAGATGGTCCGCACGCCGGTGAAGGATATTCGGGAAGCCGGTCGTAACACTCAGGGCGTCAAGCTGGTCAACCTCGCTGCCAACGACAAATTGACCGCCATCGCACGGGTTATTTCCGAAACTGACGAATCGGACTCGACTGGCCCCGAACTTGCTGGGTAAAGTTAAAAATACCTATGCCTAAACCACTCGCTATCGTTATTGAGTACTTCCCTCCCAATCCTCCGATGATTGTGGCCTTGATCTTCGCCTTGGCGGGAGCCTTCTTCGTCAGCATTTACTTCCTTCGCCGACGCAAGAAGTAGCGGTCGGATGGACGGGGGCTGCCCCCCAGCTTGTTTCCTTTTCGGTCGTTGCCGTTTCATACGGTGGGTATTTTCGTTTTTTAATTTTTCCTCCAATCGGAGCCGCAGGTTATCGCGGCTAATCTCACGCCTCTTGCTGCGAAAACTTGGCTCCTTCGCGAAAGCGCGTACTGTGTAGGTATGTCGATCGGTCACACTCACCGCCTTCCCCGCGTGGAAAAAGGTCTGGAGCCCGACGTTACACCCGAGGGCATCGCCTCACCCCCTCCTTTTCAATCGGCCGAGGACTTTTTCTGGGGCGTGGCCACCTCCGGTTACCAATCGGAAGGCGGCTACAATGGGGAGGGCCAACCGGTCAATAATTGGGCCTGGGCCGAGCGCAAGGGCGATGTCGTTCCGTCCGGCCGCACTTCCGATTTCTGGACCCTGGCCCACGAGGACTTTGGGCGGTCCCGGGACATGGGCCTCAACGCCTTCCGCATGAGCATCGAGTGGTCGCGCGTCCAACCCTCGCTGGTCCTCGGCTCTGAAGAAGGCCTGGCCGAAGGCGAGGAACCTCCCCCTTTCGACGAGCGCGCACTCTATAGTTATGCCCAACGAATCGCCGACTGCCGGGCCCATGGCCTGGAACCGGTGATCACCCTGCACCACTTCGTCTGGCCGGCATGGCTCGGACTCGATGCGTGGCTGAAGCCCAAAACCATCGACCTCTTCCTTGTCTTCGTCGAACGCACCATTCAGTACCTGTTACGCACGCTGCCCCACGACTTTAATTGTGAACCTCCGAAGTGGTACATCACGATTAACGAACCCAATCTCCAGGCCTTCAACCATTACCTGTACCGTATCTTCCCGACGGGTCATCCCGTCGGAATTGGCCCCACCTCGCAATGCCTGGCGAATCTCCTGGAAGCTCACGTCCGGGCCTACCGGTTGATTCATCAGCTCTACGCCGGGTCCCGCGTCACGCCCAAGGTCAGCTTCAACAACTACGCCAGCGATCTCTACTGGGGCGACACCGCGATGATCGACCTCCTCTTCGCGCCCTCGCGCAAGGTGCCGCGGCAAAAGTTGCACCCCGATATGCACGTGAGGGCTCATGCCTTTGACGCCTATTTCAACGCCGCCAAGCTCTTTCCCACGCACGGCCCCCGCTACTTCTTCGGCCAATGGGTCAAGGCCTTCCATCACAAAGTCGCGAAGCAGGGATTCGAACGCCCCTGCTGGAAACGGGTAATCGACCTGATTTACGAGCGCGAAGAAGTTCCGCTCGACTATATCGCCTTCGATTATTACGACCCCTTTATCGCCCATGCCCTCCGCTGGCCGACCTGGCACGACTTCGAAGTCCGCAAGCGCTCCGCGCGTGATTGGATGCTTGAAAGCATCGCCAGCAAATGGTGGGACTGGCACATGTTGCCCGAGGGGCTTGCCTTTTTCGTTCGGCACTTGGGACGTTATGGGCTGCCGCTGATCATCGCCGAAAACGGGATGGCCCTGCGTCGCCTGCCGGACAACAGCCCCTTCAAACGCCGGGACAATGTGGTCCGCAGCCAGTATCTGCGCGAAAATGTCCGCATGGTCAGCCGACTGGTCGAGCACGGCCATCCGCTCATCGGCTATCTTCACTGGTCGCTCATGGACAATTACGAGTGGGGTTCCTTTGCTCCCCGCTTCGGTCTCTTTTCCATCGATTACACCGTCTACCCGGCGCGACATGCTGTCGATGCGACGGGTGACAACCCCTCGGCCACCTATAGCGATGAAATCCGGGCGGCCCGGGAACAGATTTCCGCCGCCTCCCGCCGGGCCGGGAAAATGCCGGCATCATCCGGCGCGGCTCCTGCTACAAACATTACAAACTTGATTCCCTCGAACATTTCCCAACCCGATAGAGTCCAATAGGTATGATTACGCCGCGCGTCTTCACCGGGGGCGACCTCGCCACCAACGGCTACCTGCTCGAAGGCAGGGAGGGCATCATTTGCTTCGACGCTCCCGAGGGCATGGCGCGCGAGCTGATGCGCACGGAAACCAGGCCCGTCGTCCTCCTGCTCACCCATGGTCACTTCGACCATATGTGGGACTCGGTCCTCGTGCAGGAAGATTACGGCTGCCCGATCTGGGTGCACAAGGCCGACGAGGACATGGTGCTCGATCCTTCCTATGTGAAGATGTTCGGCATCGTGCCGCCCATCCGCGCTCCTTCCCGCGTGGAAAACTTCGTCATTCCCGACCAGGGCTCGGCCACCTTCTCCTGCGCGGGAGAAGAGTTTGTCCTGTTTCACATCCCCGGCCATTCGCCCGGCAGCGTTGCCTTCTACCATCCCGGTTGGGGCCTGCTCATCAGCGGAGATACCCTCTTCTGCGGCGGCGTGGGCCGTTGGGACCTGCCCGGCGGCTCGCGTCACGCGCTGCTCGAAGGCTTGCGCAAACACTTCCTGCCGCTGCCCCCCGAGACCCGTGTCTACGCGGGCCACGGCCCCAGCACCACCATCGGACACGAGCGCGAAACGAATCCGTATCTGGATTTGATCTGATCGGATTTCGCAGAGGGGAATTTTGACGGAATTACGGAATTAACGGAAAGTTCTTCCTGCGCGACAGAGAAGATCGGGTGGTCCGGGCTACTTGTTGCCCGGACGTGCGAAGCGCGCAGGAAGCGAATACTCCTCTTTCCTCGAAATCTCGTCGTAATCCCTAAAAATCAACCCAAAGTCGGACTCTCTCCCGCCATCCTCTTCAACTCGTTCACCGTCTTCCAATTTCGCGTGGTGGCGCTGACAGCTAAAATGCGTTCGATGGTTTGGTTGGATAATTTCGTGAGCCCGTAGGATTCCGGGCAATGGAGATAAATCCGTTTGTCCACCGCGCGAAAGCGATCCACCCCCGCGGGAACCGCCGCGAATTTCTTCAGGCCTTCCTCGGTCGGCGTTCCAGAGAGGAATGTGACATGCAGTTTTGCGGGATCGATGCCTTTCTCTTTCAGAAAAGGGTTCTCCTTCAAGGTGAAATCGATCTCCTTTGCCGTCAGCACGGTAACCGGAACATCGAATCCGAAGTCGCGCTGGATCGTGTCATGGATGGCTGTCGGTAAATTTTTGGCGGGCCCTGCCTTCGCCTGGAAGACGACATTTCCGCTCTGGACATAAGTCTGTACCTGC
>FSYZ01000146.1_pt1 | contig 15382 bp, 7 predicted proteins | sample 1638691 | NCBI WGS metagenome assembly FSYZ01 (sample SAMEA3914813, study PRJEB12502) | metagenome | biome: forest; material: soil | place: Canada | collected 2011-07-07 | depth 0.3 m
ATGTTGTCCAGGCCAACGGCGGCCACGAAGCACTGGCCAAGCTGCGCAGTGACCTGGCGGTCGACGTGGTTCTGCTCGATGTTCTGATGCCCGATCTGGGAGGTTTCGAAGTTTTGGTGGCGATCAAGGCGGACGAAAAGCTGCGCCATCTGCCGGTCATCATGATTTCCGCGCTCGATCAGTTGGAGAGCGTCGTCCGCTGCGTGGAAAACGGTGCGGATGATTATCTGGGCAAGCCGTTCAACCCGACCTTTCTGCGGGCCCGACTCGGCGCTTCGCTCGACCGCAAACGGCTGCGCGATCAGGAACAGCGCACCTATCTCGCCTTGAAGACGACGCAGGAGCAACTGGTCGCCGAGTTGGCGGAGGCGGAGACCTATGTGCGAACGCAGTTGCCGAAACCGATCGACGGCAAGGTGTCGACGCAATGGGAGTTCATCTCGTCCTCCTCCCTGGGAGGAGACGCTTTCGGTTATCACTGGCTCGATGAGGACCATTTCTGCATGTACCTGCTGGATGTTTGCGGGCACGGCGTCGGCGCGGCCCTGCTTTCCATTTCGGCACTCAATACCATTTCGGGACAGGCCCTGCCCGGGGTTGATTTCAAGGATCCGACGCAGGTCCTGACTGCGCTCAACGGCTTGTTCATGATGGAATTGCACAACAACATGTACTTCACCATGTGGTATGGGATCTATCATGCCCGAACGGGTGATCTGACGTATGGCAGCGCCGGGCACCCTCCGGCGCTCCTTCTGCCGCCGACGCCCGGCGCAGCACCGGTGCCGTTGCGCACACCCAATCTTTTTATCGGTGGATTTCCAAATGTTCAATTCGTCACGGCCACCTGTAAAATCGAGCCCGGTTCACGGCTCTATGTTTTTAGTGACGGTGTTTATGAGATCCGACGGCCCAACCTGCCCATGATGAGTTTGACGGACCTTTCCGATTTTCTGACTGCACAACCCGCCGAAAGCACCACCGTCCTGAAAGACGTCTGGAAAATGGTCCGTGAACAACACGGGGAGGAAGGCGCGCTGGAAGACGACTTCTCGATCGTCGAGTTTCGGTTCTCCTGAGGATGTGCCGAGGGGCTTTGTCGCCTGTTTGTCACAGGTCTGTCGGTTTTACCGCTTGAAATTGAAATCAGGGGTGAGCAGTCTCGGGCGTTGGCCCAACCGCTTTCGCAAACCCCAAGGGAGAGAACATCATGGAAATCAAGATTATCGAGATGGACGAGACTTACACCCACATCGCCCTGTCGGGTCGTCTCGATGTGATCGGTGCGGGCGAGATCGAAAATAAATTCATCGGCTTTGTCGTCGCGCGCAAAAAGAATGCGGTGGTGGATCTTTCCGAAGTCAGCTTCATGGGTTCGATGGGAATACGCGTCATCATCAGCGCCGCCAAGGCCCTCGGCCTGGAGAATAAAATCCTCATCCTGCTGAAGCCGAATCCCCTGGTTAAGGAAGTGCTCGACGCCTCCGGAATCGGCACGCTGATCGCCATCGAGGATGACGAGGCGACTGCCGTTAAAAAAGCACGCAGTTAGTCGGGCGGCACGTCCGTGGGCGTGCTGGATCGGCGCTATACTTTCCCCTTCTTCATCATGAATACGTTCACCCGCACGATCACCAATGAGTTGCACAGTCTGGAAAGCCTGATGCACGCCATCACCAATTTTCTGGAAGATCAGGGTGTCGAGGCGAAGGCGGTCTACCAGATCAACCTCGCCTTGGAGGAAATGATCACGAATATCATTAAGTTCGGTTACGCCGATTACGATAGCCATGAGATTCACGTCTCGATGGAAGTGGGCGAGGAGGAGGTCGTGGCCCGGATTGAGGACGATGGACGCGAGTTCAATCCGCTGGAGGAAAAGCCAGTTGCCCACGGCACACCGCTGGAAGAAAAGAAGGTCGGCGGTCTCGGCATCCACCTGATCAAGAAGCTGCTGCACTCGATGGAATACCGGCGCGAAGGCCACCGCAATATCCTCGAAATCAAGGCGCTCAAAAAGCAGCCTGAGGCGTAGGAGGTCAGGCGATGGCTGCGGAAGCTGCGCTTTCCGTATCCAGTTGACTTTGCAGGGAGCGGCTGAGCTGCTGCAATGACCAGACGATCCGTTCGTATTGGGACAAGACGGAAAGGATCAGGATGCGTTCGTTGTGATCGAGATGTTGTTCTTCCCGCAGATAATTGCGGCGTAAACGATCGACGACATCACCCGGCGCGTTGGTCAGTAATCCGAGCATCTCGATATCCTCGGCGGAGCCCGACTCCATCGCATCGATGCCGGTTTGCAGAAGGGTATCGAGCGCCTCGATGAGGTTGGTTTCCACCGATTGCAGCGCCCCTGTCGGCGGTTGTCCATGAAACGCCTGGACGATTAGCCAGACGCAATCCCCCATCTCCTCCACCAGGCCGTGACGGCGTTGCAGTTGCAGCAGGGAGATGGAGGCCGAATGCGTCTTGCCACCGCGATCCGACAAGGCGGCGAGGAACGATTCCATCTCCGACAGGATGGCCAGGGAGGCGTTGTGGAGGACTGCCGGTTCGGCGGCGGCCTGCCCGGTATGATCGGTCCGGATGGTTTGCAGGTAACCGGGTAACCGTTGCATAAGCCCGGCCAATTCGCGATTGCCCAACGCCAGACCGGTTTCCAGATCCTGCGTGGCTTCGTCGCTGATAAAGCGCGGGCGCGACAAGTCCTGCTCGGTCGTGGTGGGCGAGAGTTTTTCGAGCCATGACGGCATCCAGCGCAAGGTGGCATAGGTCATGACCACGCACAGGGTTTGCTGCATGAGAAAGAGCGAGGCGATGTGACTGGGACCGTCAAAGGGCAGGTAAGAGGCCAGCGCCTTGATCAGGGGCACGTGAAAATCGTTCTCAATGTAGAAAAGAAGCAGCATGGCAGTGCCGGCCATGACGTTAATAGCCGCCTCGAACAAAGTAATCTGCCGCATGATGCCCTGGAAGTGGGAGGTGAGGAAATGGGCGGCTAATCCCGTACCGAGGCCCGTGCCGAACATGACCATCAGGGACTGATCGTGGGTGAAGATGCCGGCCTGGCTGAGGATGAGACCCAGGACGACAACGGTGGAGGTCGACTGAATCACGGTTCGGGCCAGCGCGCCAAAGACGAAGGCGAATAGGTTGGTCTGGGGAACGAAATGGAAGAAAAGCACGGCATCCGGGGAATCGGCCAGGATGGGGCAATATTGCTTCATCAGACGAATCCCGAGAAGGACGAGGCCCAGTGAGTAAAGCGGTTCGCACAGGGCCCGGAATCGGCCGCGGAGAAAAAACTGAAGGTAAATGCCGCTGATACCGATAAGAAACAGGCCGGCGATATGGATGGGCTGGTGGACCAGATAAATGAGAACGACGAGACCGAAATTCGCCCAAGCCACCATCGGCAGTGCCTGGGGTATCGTGGCAATGCCACGCGAGATAAGACCGGCCAGGATGACCGATACGCCAATGGAGGTCTGGGTGATCACCCCCATGAAGAAGCCGAGCAATCCGCCGAGTACGGGAGCCTTGGTGGCCCGTCCGATAAAATCACGAAAGTTGCGCCCAGGGATTCGTTGGAGATTGGTGCGAACCGCGCCCATGCCCATGAAATAGAGGCCCAGCCCAGCCAGGATCCAGGCGACGACCTCAAGAATGGGGGTTTGATCCGGCACGCTCGGATGGTATCGGGTTGACCCTGCTCGGCAATCCAAGAACTGGCGACTTAAGGCAGGAGTCTTTTGATGGCGGCGACCAGATCGACGGTGCTGTCGGGACTTTTCTGCAACGTTTCGTTGGTCGAGAGGCGGAGGAGTTGGGCTTCGTTCTCGGTTAGGTCCTTGGCGGAGAAAATAATGATGGGGATGGGGTGTTCGCTGCCGCGGCGATGAAGCTCGGACAGGAAATCGATTCCGCCCATCTCGGGCATCATCAGGTCGAGCACGATCAGGTCGGGCGGAGCCTCGGAGACCATCTCCAGGGCGACGCGTCCGTTGGGGGCGTAGGCGGTCTTGAAGCCCTCTTTCTCGAGCGCCTGCGTGGCCGTCCGGTAGACACTCGGATCGTCGTCGATGATGAGAACGCGGGGCGTGGCGGACTTGAGGCCGCGCCGGTGCAGGATGGTGAGGAGTTGTTCGCGGTCGAACGGCTTCGTGATGTAGTCGGAAGCGCCGAGGGCAAAGCCGAGCGGCTTGTCGTTGACCATGGTCACCATGACGACGGGAATCTCCGCCGTGCTCGGATCGCTCTTGAGCTTCTTGAGGATCGCCCAGCCATCGAGATCGGGCATCATGACGTCGAGCGTGATCAACACCGGCTTCAGGCTGGCGCAAAGCGCGACTGCTTGTTGCCCGGAAGAAACGGTGGCCACACGATAGTGCTCTTTTTCCAGGATGCGCCGCATCAGGTCCTGCACGGCGGGATCGTCATCCACTACCAGGACGCAGGGGGCTTCGGCGGTTCCAGCCGGACTGACCACTGGAGCAGCGGCGGCAGGTGGAGACGTTGCCGCGGCGGTGGGCTGGTTCTCGGGTGAAACCACCATCTTCGCGGGGAGGACGACGGTGAAGGTCGAACCGACGCCCGGCGTGCTGGTGACTTCGATGGAGCCGCCCATCATCTCGCAAAAGCGTTTGCAGATGGCGAGGCCCAGGCCCGTTCCGCCGAATTTGCGGGTGGTCGAATCGTCGGCCTGGGAAAATTCCTTGAAGAGCTTGGCGAGTTGCGCGGGCGTCATGCCGATGCCCGAGTCGGTAACGCGGAAGATGAACCGGGCGCCGGTCCGTTCCACCGTCAGGCGCACCACGCCCTTCTCGGTGAACTTCGAGGCGTTGCTCAACAGGTTGAAAAGCACCTGCCGCGTCTTGGTCATGTCGCTGCGCATGATGCCGAGGTCTTCGGGCGGAGCGGTGATCTCGAGGGTGTTCTCGTTCTTGGCGATCAATGGCTGGATGGTGGAGGCGACATCCTGGATCATTTGCGCCACGTCAAAGTCCTCCGGGAAGAGAGTCATCTTCCCGGCTTCGATCTTGGACAGGTCGAGAATATCATTGATCAGGGCGAGCAGGTGTTTGCCCGATCCCCGGATTTTTTCCAGATCGGGGACGATTTCCTCCACCTCGCCGGTGGCGTCCTCGATGATCATCTCGCTGTAACCGATGATGGCATTGAGCGGCGTCCGCAACTCGTGGCTCATGTTGGCGAGGAAGGCGCTCTTGGTCCGGTTGGCCTCCTCGGCCGCCTGTTGCGCTTCTTCCGCCCTGGCCTTGAGATCGCGGACGCGGGATAAAGCGGTTCCTTGTGCCACCAAGGCCAGCAAGGCGAGCAATCCCATCACGAGAAAGCCGATCCAAATGACCTGGAAAGCGCGCGAAAAGACATCGGGTACATAGGTGGCGGCGAGGATGGAGTAACCCCAGGGGCCATAGATCGCCTTGTGCACATGCCACTCGGAATCGAGGGTCAGTTTTCGATAAAGCCAGCCGAAGTGGTAGCCGGGATGAGTGTCGGGGAGAACGATCGACTCATCGGCAGAAGCGGAGTCCAGCCCCACCTTTTGCGCAAGGGCCATGATCACCGCCGGGTCGGCGTTGGTGGTGCTGGCCATCAGCTTATGGTGGTTGTCCAGCAAGGCGACAAATCCGTGATCCAGGATATGCATGGCAGCAATGCGCGTGGTCAGGTCGGTCAGGGTCTCGATCGGGTAGCCCACATACCAGGCCCCGATAACCTGGCCGTTGGCATCGGTGATCGGGTCGTATTCGGTGATGAAGGAATTGCCCAGGATATCGACGGCTCCCACAAAATTCCTGCCCTGCAGCAACTCTTTGATGGCAGCGCCTTGGGGGTTGAGGATCGTGCCCAGTGCCCGCTGCCCTGAAGCGGTTTGCACGTTGGTGGTGATCCGCACAAAACGGTCACCGTCTCTGACAAAAATAGTGGCGGTGCCCTCCATCAGGTTCTTGATCCGGTCGACGATGGTGAAGTTCAAGCCCATCAAGGTGGTGCCGAAGGCAAGGTTGGGCGCGGTGGTGTCCCCTACCTTGATCGTTCCCTCGAGATGAGGCAGCCCCAGATCCAGGGTTTCCCGGCGCAGGGTGCTGATGGCCATGAGACATTGCCGGCGATAAAACTCGTTACCCAAATTCAGCGTGGAGCGAACGTTTTGAATGCTATCGTTGGCCGATTGACCGGCATCGAGCATGACCTGATCGCGCAGTTTGCTGTAACTGAAGTAACCCGCCCAGATAATCAACAGCAGCAGAAACAGGTTGCGCCAGAAAGACGGGCGCTTCCACCACGATGCCCTGAAGGCAACGATCGAGGACGAAGGGGAACCTAGGAAGCGGGAAAGTATATTCACGGAGGAGTCGAAGCTGAATCCCGGTCTGCTGAAACAGGCCAGGGACAACAAGTCGAATTTCGGAAACGGCACCTTTATACGTGGCTAAGCTTCCCTCGACAAGCTGGCTAATGAGAATAGTTTGGGCTGTTTCGGACGTTCAACATGGGTTCCCTTTGTCCAAGCTTGAGCATTGATTAACAAATCTCTACAACTTTATCACTTTATCTCGGTTACCATCTTTGTCCTTCTTAGCAAAAGCAGAGTCCGACCTACATGACGTTTCTTAATTTTGGTGCCCTGTTCGGCCTCGCAGCTGTCAGCATTCCCATCATCATCCACTTGCTCAACAAGATGCAGGTGCGGGAGATGGCGTGGGCGGCCATGCGCTTTCTTCAGGAAAGCATCGAGAAGAATCAGCGTCGCCTTCAGATGGAGGATATCCTGCTGCTGCTGCTCCGCTGCCTGCTCGTCGCGCTGCTGGTACTCGTCCTCTCCCGCCCGACCTGGCAGTCGAAGTCGATTACCGGGGGATCGCATCAAGTCACCGCCGTCCTGATCATCGACAATTCCTACAGCATGGGGATGACCAACGGCATCCAGACCCGGCTGGAGCGCGCCCAAGCCGCTGCGGAGCAGATCCTGCAGGCTTTTCCGACGGGCTCCTCCTCGGCGCTCTATTTTGCGGCGGACGATGTTCAGCCGGTCATTGCCCAGCCCACCTACGACTTCAATCTTCTGCGCAAGACCATCCGCGAGGCCAAGCTCACCGACCGGTCGACCGATCTGACCAACGCGCTGCAAATGGCGGTCGCCACCCTGCAAAAAGAAGGCAGCGGATCGAAGGAAATTTATCTCATCACGGACGGCCAGGCCAACGGCTGGCCGGCGATGGACCAGCTCAAGCAACAGTTGGCGGAAATCCAGAAACAGATCGTCGTTCACCTCGTACTGGTGGGAGATGCGGCGGAAAGCAATCTGGGGGTCACCGGCCTCCGGGTCGAAAGCGGACTGACTCCCGTCAACCAGCAACTGCGCTGTGCGGTGGACGTCCTCAATGGCAGCGATACCGAAGTGCGCGATGTCCGGGTCAGTCTCATGGTGGATGATCAACCGGCGGGCGATGAGCAGATCATTCCCAGCATCATGGCGGGCGCCACCGGTTCGGTCTCCCTCTTTGCCAAGCTTCGGACCGAGGGCTATCACACCATCACCGCCAAGATTCCCCATGATCGCCTTCCGGCAGACGATCAACGAACCGTCGCGGTGCGGGCCATCAGCGACGTGAAAGTCCTCCTGGTCCAGGGAGGCTTGGGGCAGCGTGGCCCTCAGGCCGACGACTTCTTTGTCCGCAACGCGCTGGTGCCTGTCGCCCCGGCCGGCGTGGCCGATTATTTCATCAAGACCACGACCATTCCCGCCTCGCAACTGGCCATGACGTCGCTCGATAGTTATGACGCGGTCTTCCTGCTTAACGTCGATTCCCTGGAGGCGGGCACGGTCGATCCGATCGTGAATTATGTGAAGCAGGGCGGCGGCCTCGTCATTTTCCCGGGGACGCACAGCGATCCTTCCTATTATAATGAGAAGCTGGGAGCGGGCGGCTTTTTACCCGCGCGTCTGGGCTTCAGCAAAGGCCAGCCGGACCAACAGGCCAAGTTCTTCACCTTGCAGACGAAGGACTATGACAATCCCATCACCACCTTGTGGAACGATCCCACCGTGGGAACCCTGACCCAGGTGCATTTTGCCGCTTACTACCAGCTCACTCCCCGACCGTGGAAAGAGCCAGCCAAGGATGAACCCACGCCGCTCGCCGGTCAGCCGCGCGTGGTCCTCCACTTTGCCAACAGCGATGATCCCGTTGCGGTGGAACAAACCTGGGGTTCCGGGCGCGTCATCATGTTCTCCAGCACCGCCACCACGGCCTGGAACGATTTTCCCGTCCATCCCGCCTTCGTTCCCTTTATGCAACGGGTGCTCGGGGCGTTGGTCGAGCGCGAGGACGAGGGGCTCAATGTCCGCGTTGGGCAGAAGTTTTCCTATTCGGTCAGCAATGACCTGCTTAACAAGGACGTCAGCGTCGTCGTGCCAGGCCAGACCGATCCGCCGCGGGTTTCCGGGCAGGTGTCCCTGGTCAACGGCCTTCCTGTCGTGCAGTTCAGCGATACCAACGAAGCCGGCGCCTACCGCGTCATTATTGGTAACTCTCCCGGCACCATCCTCTATTTTGCCGCCCAGTCCGATCCCGCTGAATCGAACCTGACGCCTCTTTCCGACGAGCAATTGAAGAGCCTGAGCGACGTCGCCGACATCATCAAGTGGAACCCGAACGTTGACCTGACGCCCAAGCTTACCGCCGCGCGCGTGGGCCGGGAACTCTGGTGGCCGCTCCTGATCGCCGCCCTGGTCATCGCCACCATCGAGACCTTTCTCGCCCAACGCTTCACCCAATCGAAATAAGCCGTGAAAGAACTCCTCAAGGCCCTCAACGTCCCGATCTCGGATTCGGTGCAAGTCACCGATATCTCGATCGCCTTTCATGGGCTGGAACCCACCTGGGCGATCCTCATCGGCCTGGCGGTTATCGCCGCCACCGTCTGGGTCTATCTGACCACCGCCCCGCGGTTGTCCACCGCCCGGAAGGCCTCGCTCATCGTCCTGCGGTCGCTGTTGCTCGCCATGATCATCCTCATGCTGATGAGGCCGGTTCTGTTGCTGACGGTGGAAGGGACCATCCGCCGCTCGCTCCTCGTGCTCATCGATGCCAGCGCCAGCATGCAGATCAAGGATCTTCGCCAGGACAAGGCCGATCTCGTACGCGCCGCCATTGCCAAGGGAGCGATCGATCCAGCCGGTGGACTCGACCAGACGCTTCCCGCCGATACCTCATCCTTCGATCAGCTCAGCCGCAGCGATGTGCTGAAAGCGATGCTCACGAACGATCGCCTGCAACTCTTGTCCAAGCTCAGCAAGACTTACGATGTCGTGCCCTATATGTTCGGACAGTCCATGGAAGCGGTTTCCGGCACAGGCACGCCCGGCGCCGCCGGCACCGATTCCGCCGGAAAATCCTTTCTCGACGGCATCGTCTTCGACAAGCCCTACACGGCCATCGGAGACAGTGTGCGCACGCTGCTCGACCTCAAGCGCGGCCAGCCGCTGGCGGGCATCTTCCTCATTACGGACGGCGGTAATAACTATGGTCGCCAGCCGGTCGATGCGGCCGCCATGGCGCAGCAGGACAAGGTGCCGCTCTATATCTACGGCGTCGGCATCACCTCGCCGCACGACATCATTGTGTCCCAGATCTTCGCGCCCGAGGTCGTCTTCGCGCGGGAAGAGTCACCGGTAACCGTGACGGTCCGGTCCCAGGCGATGAGTGGCCGCACCGCCAAGCTCGTCCTCAAGCTGGGTGATCAGGTCATGGACAGCAAGGACCTCACCTTCGGCGCCGATGGCGAGCAGACCGTCAACATGAGCTTTCTCCCGCCCAAGGCCGGCAATTATGAGCTGGAAGCTTCCATCGATCCGCTGCCCGATGAAGCGAACAAGGACAATAACAAGGCCTCGCAACGCGTGCGGGTCATCGATGGGAAAATCAACGTCCTCTACGTCGAGGACAATCCCCGCTGGGAATTCCGTTACCTGCAGGCGCTCCTGGTGCGCGATCGCCGTCTCGATCCCAAGTTTGTCCTCTTCGGGGGCGATCCCAGCCTGAGCCAGGAAACGGGTTCGCCTTATCTCGCCGACATCCCCTCCACCAAGGAGGACCTGATGAAGTACGATGTCATCATCATCGGCGACGTCGATTCGAAGCGATTCAATGCCCTGCAGATGCAAAGCATCAATGACCTCGTTTCCTCCTTCGGCGGCGGCGTCATCTTTTTGGCAGGCCGAAAGTCCATGCCCGATTCCTACCGGCGCACGCCGCTGGAAGCCATGATCCCCGTCGAGTTCGAGGGCCAGTCTGTCCTGGTGAACACCAACGCGATCGTGAGCAAGCCGATCAATCTCGACCTGACGCCGGCCGGTCAGGATTCATTGACCATGCGCCTCGTTGGCGATGAAGATGAGAACACCGCGCTTTGGAAAAAGCTTCCCGGCGTTTACTGGGACTCCCTCGTCGGTCGCGCCAAGCCCGCCGCCGAGGTGTTGCTGACCGATCCTTCGCCCGACAAGGCGACCCGCTCCGGGGCCATGCCGGTGATTGCCTTGCAAAGCTACGGAACCGGCCAGGCCCTTTTCGTCGGTACCGATGAAACCTGGCGGATACGGCGCAACGTCGGAGAGAAATACTACACGAAGCTCTGGGGCCAGGTCATCCTCCGCCTGGGATTGCCCCGGTTGATGGGCGCCTCGCGCCTGACGCAACTGGCCACGGAGCGCAAAAACTATGTCAGCGGGGAGCGGGTGGTCATTTCCGGACGGCTCTACCGCCCCGGTTTCCAGCCGGTCCTCGATCCCACCGTGCAGGGCACAGTCACGATCAAGCCGGACGACGGCGTGACGGCGGCTGGGGCCGATCTCCGGAAGGCCATCACGCTTCAGGCCAGTCCGGGCAAGCCCGGGTATTATGAGGGCGAAATCGTCGTCACCACGCCCGGCATCTATTCCTTCAACACGGACAGTGATGCCAACGATGCCAGCACGGCGCTCGATTTCCGCGTCAGCAAACCCAATTTCGAAAACGGGGAAACGGCCATGAACTACGCCCTGCTCAAGAAGATGGCCGAGACCAGCGGTGGCGCCGTCTACCGGGAAGAGGATCTCTACAAGATGCTCCAACCCGAGGGCGCGCCCAAATCGGACGCCACCCAGGACCCCAATGCCCCGAAGATTCCGAACGGCCTGGGCGGCTCCACTGAGAAAGTTCCGTCACCCCAGGAAGTCGAACTGGCCTTTTCTCCCTACTACTTCGCCTTGATGATTCTCGTCGCCACCGTAGAATGGATTCTACGCAAGCGGTGGCGGTTAAAGTAGTCCGATTCCTCCTCCCGTCATGTCTGTTCTCGATCTCCTCCCGAAAAAAAAGAAAGCCCCGGCCAAGCCCCGGAAGGGAGGCGCTGCGCCTGTGCCCATGGTGATCCAGCGCTACCAATTGCCCCTGGTCCCGAGCAATCATCCTGTTCCGGCCCGGCTCGCCGCGAAGCTGGGCAGCCTGCGGACGCGCGTCCGGTTTATTCGGAGCAGTGAGCGGATCGCCCAGATCGTCACCGTGGCGATCATGCTGATCAGCGTTCAGATGTTCCTCGACTGGCTGGTGAATCTCCCCTGGATCGTACGCGCCCTGTTCTTGGCCGGGGACATCACCTTGTTCTATTTTTTCAGCCGCAAACATCTCTGGCCGGTTCTATTGCATCCGCCCAGCCAGGAAGCCTGCGCGCTGCTCGTTGAGAAGCAATGGCCTCGTTTTCGCGGACGCATCATCGCAGCCGTGCAATTCTCGCGGCCCCGCACCGCCAGCCATTCCCCCGAACTGGTCCGCCTCCTGCAGCAGGAAGCCGAGACCGCCACCGGCGTGCTCGATTTCAGCCAGATCGTGCCGGGGCGTCCCTTGGTCCGCCGTTTGGGCATGTCTGTTATTGTCGCGCTTCTTTTCGGGGTCGCCATCGTCGTTGCGGCTCCCGGTTCCATCGCGCTGCTGGAGCGGGTGTTCCTGCTTCCGGCCAAGGTGCCGCGCAAAACCGAGGTGATTTGTCTCACCGGGAACAAGACGATCCCGGCGGGCGAGGACATCACCATTCGCGCCCAGGCGCGGGGCATCATTCCTTCGCACGGGCGCATCACGCTGGTCGACGATTCCGGACGCATCCAGGAAATCACGCTCGATCCCGATAAGAACCAGTCCAATATTTTCAGTCTGAAGATCGAGCGGGTGGAGCAACCTTTCTCCTATACCATCTATCTGAATGACGGCGTCAGCGACAAATACCGGGTCGATACGGTTCCCCGGCCCGGCGTCAAATCGATCGAATGCGAGCAGGTCTATCCCGCCTACACCGGGTTGGATGATATCAAGCGGACGGTGGGCAATCTGGCCTTGCTGGCGGGCAGCAAGCTGAAGATCCACGCCATCGCCAACAGCAAGATCGTCAAGGCCTCGCTGAAGCTGACCGGCCTCAATCAGATCCGTCCGCTGACGATTACCGGGGCGAACAGTGACGATCTTTCCACGGAGATCGATATCCCCGCCACCGGTCTTACGGGGTTCACCCTGCAACTCACGAACGAAGCGGGCGTCACCTCCGGCGATGAGACCCAGTACCGGATCGATATCGTTCCCGACCAAGCACCGGCCATCCAATTGACCTATCCCGAGCGCCTTCAGGAACTCTACACGCTCAAGGCCAAGGTCCTGCTCGCCTTCGTGGCCTCCGATGATTACGGCCTCGCCAAGGTCGATCTCTGCTATCGCATCATCCAGGACCAGGATGCAACGGTCGATGCCTCTGGCAACCCGATTCCACCTCCACCCCCCAGCAGGATTCATATGGACATGGGGCAGGGCCATCCGCTCAACATGAAAAATCGTTATGAGTGGGTTCTGGCCGACGTCAAACCGCCTTTGACCGAAGGGACTACCCTCGAATACTGGATGGAAGCCTCAGATGCCAACAATGTTACGGGGCCTGGCGTAGGCGAAAGCGAGCATCACATCATCAAGGTGGTCAGTGTGGCGGACAAAATGGCGGAGATTAATCAACGACTCCTCGACAACCTTAGTGCGGTCAGTACAGAAGTGAGCGACGAAACCGATCTCAACAACCGGCTGGGCAACCTGATTCAAGGGAAGACAGACGATAAACCCGCCCCGCCATCAAAGTAGAAATTTTATGCACTTTAGGCAGGTAAAATTCTTCGACAAATCGCAACTTTTTGCTTACCCTCGGGTTATTAAGTTGATCGATGGTCTTTCTTGGGAGCGTCTATGAAACAACTTTTCTTTTTTCAACGTAGCCTGCAAAGCGCCTTCACGGGTCTATGCCTGATGGCCATAGCCGGGCCCCTATCCGCGCAAACAATCGCCAAGCCGCAAATTCAGCAAACGAAGGCGGAACAGCAGGAAATCAGCTCGAATACTGCCGTCGTCGTCGCTCAGGTGCAGTCCCTCATTGATGAGCTCTCGGTCAATGGCATTTCCGGAGAAGACGTCAAGGTTCTGCAGGCCACGAAGATTGCGCTGACCCACCTTTCCGGTCCGGAAATGGCGCAGGTCATCCAATCTCTCCAAAAAGCAGGCGATGCTCCCGATGCCAAAGGGGTCGCCCAGAACGCCGTCGATGCCTACGCCACTCAAAAGGGGATCATCCTCCAGTTCCGCCAAATCCTGAAGGAATACGAGCAGCGGCAGGCCGCTTACGAGTTGCCGGGCCGCTTCAAGGAACTGACGGCGCGCCAGACGGACACGATGCGGACGACGATCGATGTGGCGAAGACGACAGCAGGCCGCAACGCCCAGGAATTGTCCTCGATGGATTCGACGACACAGCAAATTGTCCAGACGGACCAGGATGCGATTGTCAGTGACGTCAATCTGGCGATGGATCAGCTCAACAAGGCGGCGCAAGGCAGTTCCGGCACCGATGCCAAGCCGATGCAGGCGGCCCAGCAGGAATTGCAAACGGGCAAGTTGACCAATGCGCTGAACCAGGCGAATAACGATCTCAAGGCAGGCCTCTTTCTCAAGGCGATCAACGATCAGAAGATCGCTCGCGATGAACTCAAGAATATCACCCAAACACTGAGTCCGCCGGCGACTGCGCTGGACGCCCTCAATAACTCGGCGGCGGATTTGTCCAAGATCATCCAACAGCAAAAGAAGCTTCTCGATGACACCAAGAACGCCGTGGCCAGCAAAGTCATGGTTTCCGGGTTGAACGATAAGCAGGCGGGTCTTGTCGATGACACCGACTCTGCGCAGAAGGACATGCAGTCCCTCAGTCCCACGGCGGCGGACCTGGTGAAGGCAGCGATCAATCCGATGCAAATCAGCCGCGCGCAGTTGGTCGATCTCCGGGGTTTTCCTCAGGCATCCAATGCCCAGGAGCAGGCGATTGCCAAGCTGGAAGAAGCCCAGAAGCAGCTTGATCAGCAGGTTGCCGATGCCGAAAAGGCGCAGGCCGACGAGAGCAAAGATGCCGTCGCGGACCTTCAGAATCTGCAAAAGAAAATCCAGGCGACGCAGCAACAGCAGCAGCAGGTCACCAACCAGACGAACCAAGCGGTGAATAGCCCCACGCCTAACCCGACGGATGTCGGGCAGCTCCAGCAAACCCAGAGCCAGCTCCAACAGGCGACCGCCGCGCTGCAGCAGAGTTCGCAGCCACTTTCACTCGATGCGTCGAAAGATCTGGCGACCGCCGCTGCTCAAATGGCGCAGGCCCAGCAGGACTTGAATGATCCCGCGCAGCAGGCCAATGCCCAGCAGGCCCAGCAGGCGGCACAGAATGCACTGGCCCAAGCCCAGCAGGCCGTTGCCGCCCAAATCAGCCAGGCCCAGCAAACGGCTGCCGATCCCGCCGCGCTGGCCGCTGCCGCCGGCGACTTGCAACAGGCGCAAAATAACGTCAGCGCCGCCCAGGTAGCGGCCGATGCCGCTTCCTCCCCCAGTTCGCCATCGTCACCGCAATCCGGTTCTCCCAGCCCAAGCCCTTCCTCGCCTCCCAACATGGCTGCCGCCGCTGCTGCCTTGGCCCAGGCCAGCCAGGCCACCAATGCTGCCGCTGCCACTCCCGGTCTCCCCGATGCCGCCGCCGCCGCCGTGGCGAGCGCCCAACAGGCTATCGGTCAGGGCCAGCAGGATGCGGCCAAGGGTGATGCGGCAGGTACGGCCGCCGCTGCCGCCGCCGCTCAATCGGCCCTGGCTCAAGCCCAAGCTTCCGTGGCCATGGCCCAAGCGAGCGCGGCTGCCGGAGCGCCCATGGCAGGCGGCCCTCCGGGGCCTCCTGGCCCGCCAGGACCTCCTGGACCCGGAGGAAAACCCATGCCCGGAATGCCCAGCATGGCGAATACGCCTCCCGGACC
>FSYZ01000148.1_pt1 | contig 14472 bp, 14 predicted proteins | sample 1638691 | NCBI WGS metagenome assembly FSYZ01 (sample SAMEA3914813, study PRJEB12502) | metagenome | biome: forest; material: soil | place: Canada | collected 2011-07-07 | depth 0.3 m
GGCGGCAGGCTTCTTGCGCATCCGCGACGGCGCGCATCCGCTCGACGGCAGCGCGGTCCATCCGGAAAGCTATGCCCTCGTCGACGTCATGGCCGCCGATCTCAAGTGCACCGTCTCCGACCTGCTGCACGACGCCGGCCTCCGCAAGAAGATCGATCTCTCGAAATACGTAACCGAAGCCGTGGGTCTGCCCACCCTGAACGACATCATGGCCGAGTTGGCCAAGCCGGGCCGCGATCCACGCCAACAGTTCGAAGTCTTCTCGTTCCAATCCGGCGTCGAAAAGATGGAAGATCTCAAACCCGGGATGAAGCTACCCGGCATCGTGACCAACGTCACCGCCTTCGGCGCCTTCGTCGATATCGGCGTGCACCAGGACGGCCTCATTCACGTCAGCCAGTTGGCCGATCACTTCGTCAAGGATCCGTCGGAAGTGGTGAAGGTCGCGCAGAAAGTCCAGGTCATCGTCACGGAGATCGATCTGCCGCGCAAGCGCATCGCCCTCTCGATGAAAGCCGCCCCGGAAATCGGCGCCAGCACCGGCGGAAGAACCTCTCCCGGCGCACCCCGTCCCGGCCCTGGCGGCCTCAATCGCCCCGCCGTCCGCCCCGCGCAACCCGCCGGGGTCGATTGGTTCACTGAAGCCCTCAATCGCGGTAAGGGCAAGTAGGCCCGAGTCAGTCGCTCGTCTTTCCCGCCAAGGGACCAAAGAAGCCCCCTCTGCTGTAGCGGCGGTCTATGACCGTCGCTGTCTTTCCATGAAACGGCGACGGCCATAGACCGCCGCTACAGAAAGGCGAGCGTGTCCTTAGTCTGCTGAAGCAGAGATGCGACAGCGCACAAAATAGGCTATCGTTGGGAGAAACTTGCGCTTCTTCATCTTCCCACGCACACCCCCATGTCCCTGCGAATTTATTGTGACGCTCATTTCAAGGGCGATGCCCTCGAGCAACTCAAGGCCGGGGTGGTTCCTCACCAGCTTATCATGCCTTCCGAGACCGCGACTTCCACTCTAGCCCAGGCCGATATTGCGCTGGGCCAGCCCGATGTGGAAGCCGTGCTGAAATCAGAGCGCCTGCGCTGGGTGCATGTGACCAGTGCCGGATATACGCGTTACGACACATCGGAATTCCGCACAGCGGCGAAGTCACGCGGGCTGATTCTCACCAACAGCTCGACCGTCTACGCCGAGCCCTGCGCGGAACATCTCTTCGCCTTCATGATGGCCCAGGCTCGGAAACTGGGACCGATCCTGCATGATCGCCGCCCCGGCCATTGGCCCGAGCGGGAACATCTCCGCCGCGAAACTGAGTGCCTTCTCGGCCAGGAAGCGGTGATCCTCGGGGTTGGAGCGATCGCACGGCGGTTGCTGGAACTGCTCGCGCCTTTCCGGATGAAGATCACCGCGATGCGGCGGCATCCCCACGGCGACGAGGGCGTGGCCACCATCACGCCGGAAGACCTGCCCCGGGCCCTCGCCACCGCTGACCATGTCATCAATATCCTTCCCGGCAACGCCGACACCAACCAATTCGTTTCCGCCGAACGCCTCGATGCCGTGAAGCCGGGCGCCATTTTCTACAACATCGGCCGTGGCACCACGGTCAATCAGACCGCGCTCGCGGTCCGGCTGCAATCGGGCCAAATCGGAGCGGCTTGGCTCGATGTGACCGACCCCGAGCCATTGCCCGCGGGCCATCCTCTGCTGTCACTGCCCAACTGCTTCATCACTCCCCATATTGGTGGAAGCCATCGAGGCGAGGATCAAAACCTGGTGCGGCACTTCCTGGAGGACCTCCGCTGCTTTCTCGACGAGTCTCCTCTTCGAGATCGCATCATCTGATGCACACAGAGCAGGGTGGCCCGGACAACTTGTTGTCCGGGTCGTGTGCAGCGAAGCGGAACGACAGGAAGCTGCTTTAAAAACCATTAGAGTTAAGAGGGAATCAGCTTCCTGTGCGTACGCGCGCAAGCGCGCTCCCGCACCCGGACAACAAGTTGTCCGGGCCACCCCAAAGATGTGCCCGATAAATAGAAGTGCTCTAAAGTTCGATGACCGCGCCAAGGGCAGGCAACTCGGGCGTCTGTCCGTGACGCTCATGGATCAATTTGGCCAGCGCGTTGCGGGGACCATCTTCCCCATGAGTCAGAATCACGCGCGGCTTTGAAGGCGCCAGAACATCGAACCACTTGAGAAGATCGGTCTGGCCCGCGTGGGCGCTGAATCCGCCCATGGTGTGAATCTGCGCCTTAACGTGAATGACCTCACCGAAGATGGTGACCTTCTTCGCTCCGTTGACGAGCATGCGACCCAGCGTGTCGTTGGCCTGGTACCCGACGATGATGACGTGCGCCTCAGGATTTCCCAGGTTATGGCGAAGATGATGCAGGATGCGTCCCGCGTTGCACATGCCGGCCCCGGCCATGATGAAGCAGGGACCGGGACAGAAATTGATCGCTTTCGAATCGTCTGCCGTTTTCGAAAGCTTCATCGTGGTGAGATCCTGTGCGAGCGGACCCGCCTTCAGATAATCGATCATTTCGTCGTCGAACAGCTCCTTGTGACGAGCGTAGATTTGCGAGGCCTCGATGGCCATCGGACTGTCGAGAAAGATGGGGAAAGGCGGAATCAATTTCTGCCGGAAGATCGACGCCAGCAACGCCGTCAAAAGTTGCGCGCGCCCGACTGCAAAGGTCGGCACCATGATCTTCCCCTTGAGGGCCACCGCCTGCTTCACTACCTCGGTGAACTGGTGGACCGTGTCGGCGTAGGGTTGATGGTCGCGATCGCCGTAAGTCGATTCGAGGAAGACCAAGTCCGCCTGCGGAAAGGGATCGAAGTCGCGAAGGATGGGCGCGCCCATCGGCCCCAAGTCGCCGGAAAAAACGAGTTTGCGTTGGGTGCCTCCGTCATCAACGAGGAGTTGGATACTGGCCGAGCCGAGCATGTGCCCGGCCTCGGCGAAGCGGGCCCTGATTCCCGGCGCGACCTCGACCGGCTCGCAATAGGGAACGGGCGTGAGCTGTTTAAGAATGGTTTCCGTCTCCGCCAAGCTGTAGAGCGGCTCGGCGATCTCCTCGCAATCGGGCTCGCACCGGCGGTTCTTGCGCTCGGCATCCTGCTCCTGGATCTTGGCGGAATCGCGCAGGATCAGCCCGGTCATGTCAATCGTGGCGGGTGTCGCATAAATCGGCCCGGTGAACCCCGTTTTTCCGAGCAGGGGCAGACGGCCCGTGTGATCGAGATGCGCGTGGGTCAACACCACCGCATCGAGTTTTTCCGAGTGATCACCCAGCGGCGGACGATTCAACTCCGCCGCTTTCTTGCCGCCCTGGAACATGCCGCAATCGATGAGCAACCGCGCCCGTTGTGTTTCGACAAGATAACATGAACCTGTGACCTCGCCGCCTGCCGCACCAAGCACCGTAATTTTCATAGAGTATGGCCGAAAATAGCTTTTGGTTGAATTGCTACTCAAGCCTCGGCCAAGACACGCCAGACTGCAAGCGGTCTCGGTAATCAGTTTCCGGCAGGCGCGACGCCCAGTTCCTTGCGGATGATCGGGGCAACGCGGGTTCCGAGGATTTCAATCGCGCGCATCATCTGGGCGTGAGGGAGCGTGGCGACAGTCATCTGGAAATTCAGGCGCGAGATGCCACCAAGGGCCTTGTTCTCGTAGAGGATCTTTTGCGCCACGGTTTCTGCGTCGCCGATCAGGAGCGCGCCGCCGGGACCGCGTCCGGCGTCGAATTGCGCCCGCGTGGTGGGCGGCCAGCCGCGTTCGCGCCCGATCTTGGTGAACGCGTGCGCGTAGCCCGGATAAAAATCGTCTGCCGCCTTCTGCGTGGTATCGCCGAGAAAGCCGATGGAGTGGAGGCCCACTTTCAGTTGCTCGGGCGGGTGCCCGGCGGGGGCACCCGCCTCGCGATAGAGATCGATCAGTGGCCGGAAATGGCGGGGATTGCCCCCGATGATGGCGACCATGAGAGGAAGCCCGAGAACCCCGGCCCGCGCGAACGATTCCGGCGTGCCTCCCACGCCAAGCCAGATGGGCAGCGGATTCTGCAAGGGTCGCGGATAGACGCCCTGGCCGTTGAGAGCGGGACGATGCCGTCCCGACCAATGGACATTCGTCTGTTCCCGCAGCTTGAGCAGGAGATCGAGCTTCTCGACAAAAAGTGAATCGTAATCCTTCAGTTCGAGTCCGAAGAGCGGATAGGCCTCGGTAAACGAGCCACGTCCCGCGACGATCTCGGCCCTTCCCTGGGAAATCAGATCGAGCGTGGCGAACTCCTGGAAGACGCGCACAGGGTCGGCGGCGCTCAGCACCGTCACCGCACTGGTGAGGCGGATGCGTTTCGTCCGCGCGGCGGCGGCGGCCAGGATGATGGCTGGCGCGGAATCGAGATACTCCGCACGGTGATGCTCGCCAATGCCGAAGGCGTCCAGTCCGACCTGGTCGGCCAGCTCGATTTCCTCAAGCAGATTGCGCAGACGCTCCACCGGCGAAATGGTGATACCCGCACTGTCCGTCATGGCGGCGGCGAAACTGTCGATTCCGATTTGCATAGGTATTTCCGAAAGGGAAGCGGGCCTGGTTGCGCCCGCTCCCGGCATTGATCAGGCCTTGAAGCTCTGCTTGTCGTCAGTTTCAAGGAAGTCGAACAACGTCGAGGTCTTGGGATCGATCCCAACTTTGGCGCATTCGCCGACGAACCAGTCTCTCTTGTCCGACATGTCGTAGGGTTTGGTGGCCTCGACCGAATCCGACCAGACCTTGATCTCGTCGGTGGTCTTGGGCGTGCCATGGCTGCCGAGCCAGGTGGCGACGTCACTGTCGCTGGCGCCGGAGGCGAGCAGTGCCTTCACGTCGTCGCCCTTCACGTCTTTGAAGCCGAAGAGAAAATTGTCGAGCGGACAATTGAAGTGATATTCGCCGACGTTGCCGTTGAGGGTCGCACGGCCTTTGTCGGCCATGCGGGAGAGAATGACGTATCCGCCGACGCGGGTACGGGGACTGGAGGGAGCTTGTTTGGTGAGGTCTTTAGCTGGGATGTTCATAAGTATTTCTTGGTTTGGGGTTACGCCCCTACTTAACCCCGGAATTCAAGAAACCCATCATACTACCTTCCTAGGCTGACAATGCCTTCCGGGTATGCTGATCCGCCCTCCCCCGCTCCCCTCGTTACCAAGTTGTACTTGGTAACGTTCTTGTCCGCGCAGTTGTACTGCCCCCTTCCCCAATCCCGTTAATTCCGTAATTCCGTCCAACTTTCCCTGCTACTTCACATCAAGCTTCGGAGCATTAAACGTGATGCCGTTTTGATGATGAATCGCGCCTGTAACTTTTCCATCCGGTCCATGCACAAACTCAACGCTGGCGGGAACGATCTTCCAGATGAACTCATGGTCCGACTTCGGAAAGATCGGCGCCTCCGATTGGCCGGTGAGTTGGGCAAAAAGCTGATCGCCCCGGCGCGTAACGGTGAGCACGGCCAGTGGCCCATATTGATACCGGCCCACAATGGCATCCAACGCGGCAATGGGAATGACGGGAAAATCTTTTTCCGAAAGCTTGGGGGCGGTGAACGAGAATCCGTTTTGAGTGTGAGTAATGGAAATAACCGCGCCGGTTTTGTCCCGGTTGAAAACCATGCTCGCCTCAACCACCTTGAAGAAAAAGGCGTCGGGCCCCGAGGGAAAAACCTCGAACCGGTTCTGGTCGGTCAACTGCGCAAAGATGTGACCGTTCTCCACCGTGATTTCCTGGATCCCGCTTTTATAATCGTAGCGCCCCACGTAATCGGGATAGGTCTTGGGATCGATCGCGGTATCGATCTTCGGCGCAGCCGCCGCCATTTCCGGCCCAAGAAAAGCGCGGGCAGCCACCGTCACGAGTTCGTCCGGGCTCTTCCTCGGCGGCGATGGCATCGCGTTACTCAGCACCACCACCGTGATTTTCTGTTCCGGAAACCACATCACCGCACTGAGGAAACCGTTCAAGCCCCCATTATGGCCGATGGCGGGAAGTCCGCCGATGACGGCGTGATAAAGCCCCATGCCATAGCGGAGGAGGAGGGTCTCCTTTTTCGGCACGCTTACTTCCGTCGTCATATTCTGCAGACCTTCGGGCGAGAGAACGCGGCCTTCCTGCAGAGCCTCGGTCCAGTGCCATAAATCGGCAACGGTGGAGTAAAGCGATCCAGCACCGCCCGCCCAACTCATGTCCCAATCTTTGGCGGGCTGAAGGTCCTTGATGAGAAACGAGTACCCCTTGGCGACATGGACCGGAGGCGTGGCGTTGACATAGACGCCGGTGTCATTCATCCCAAGCGGCCCGAAGAATTGCTTTTGCAGATAGTCGCCATAGGTCTGGCCAGACACTTTCTCGACGATCTGGCCCAGGAGGACGTAGCCGGTGTTGCAATAGGCGAACTGCTCTCCCGGCGCGAAGTCGGGCGGATCATCCTGAAACCACGCGACCAGATCGGCGGACGAAATCGGCTGGGTAACCCGCGCCATAAAATCAGGATGCGCGGTATAGTTGTGCAGCCCCGACGTATGAGTGAGAAGTTGCCGCAGGGTGATTTTATCGCCGCCGGGATATTTGGGGAAATATTTGGCGAGCGTATCGTCAATCGAGAGCTTCTTTTCCCCGGCAAGGTGCAGGATGGCCGCCGCTGTGAATTGCTTGGTCACGGAACCAATCCGAAACCGCGTTTCCGGCGTGGCGGGAATTTTCTGCTCGCGGTCCGCCCAACTGTAGCCGTGGCAAAAAAGGATCTTTCCATCGCGGGCCACCAGGACCACCTCACCCGGCCCATCGGACGGGAGGCGTTGAGTCAGGATCGATTCGAGTCCCGCAACATCGGACGCATCGTCTGCCCGTAAAAAGTAGCTCATGATAAATACGAGAAATAAGACAACCGGAAGGGTGCTTCTGTTCATGGAATTAGCTGCGACTCTACGAGCAATTTCCCGTTTGCCCATGCGGGATTTTCAAACGGCATCGCCATACCGCGAGCGATGATCGCCGCTATTGATCGTGAAAAATCCTGAACCCTCAGGTAGTTTGGAACCACATGAAAACCTATCTGTTCCTCCGACATAAAGTTGCCGATTTCACCTCATGGAAAGCGGTCTATGATTCGCACGCCGGTGCTCGGGCCCAAGCCGGACTGACGGAAAAGAAACTGGTCCGTGAACTCGATCAGCCCAATAACGTCTTCATCCTTTTCGAATTGGAAGATGTGGCCAAGGCCAGGGCCTTTCTCGGATCGGCTGACCTGCACGAGACCATGAAGCACTCCGGCGTGATCGATAAGCCCGATCTCCATTACCTGCAAGGTTAGACTCGGGCCGGAAACCTCCCGCGGTCAATCCATCGTCTCAGATGGATTCCGCCAGGTCGCCGAGCTTCAGCGCCAGGCCCACCAACTCACTCGAATTCTCCAACCCCGCGATGAAGCGGGCCGGGATTCCCGACAAGCCGACCTGCGCCCCAACCAGGGAGCCTGCGAGAAACGCCCGGGACATGTTCTGACCACCGCCATTGATGGCATGAAGCACGGCCGACTCGAAATCATCGGCAAACCGGGTCGCGAGATAATAGGCCGCCGGGAGTTGATAGAAAACGCCACAGGGTAAACCATAGACCAGGGCGATTTTCCAGGCGGGATCGATCTGGATGCCGGGCTCGTTCACGATGGCGGCGATGCTCGAGGGAATCAGTAACGCATCCGGGATGGGAAACAGGCCGGGCAGGTTAAGATCAATCTCGCCCGGCTCAGGCGGCAGAGGCCGGTCCTGAAAAGGCAGGCTTCCCTTGCCCACCAAATCCATGAGTTTACTCGAAAGAGACGTATCCAGCTTCTCCCCGGCCACCAGCAGCGCGAGCACACAATCAAAAGCCACATTCATCGCCACGATCATATCGTTACCATGGGTCAATCGGCAGTTGGCCCCAGATGTTGCCGCCGCCATGCGCGGGTTCCTGGCATAGCGCGCCGCCAGAACCACAGCCCGCTCGGCCGCTTCGGTGTTGTCCGCCTCGCCCGCGCCTTCATACCAGCTCTTCTTTTCCACGGTGCGACGCAGGTAAGCCTCCCGGATCGATTGATTGGTGTAGCCACCCGGGCCATGCATGGCGGTTCCATCAAGCAGGGGAAACAACTCCGTTTCCAGACGATGCGTAAAATCGCTTTCCTTGTAGTCCTTCTGTTCAAGAACGGAACGCAGCAGCATGACCGTAATCAGTCCGGTCTGCGAAAGTTGGCCCGCTTTCAGGCCGGCGTGATACCAATCTTTCCGGGGCGTGGTGTAATCGTTGATCCACGAGCCGTGACGCCGGCGCATGTCGTCGAGATCGTAATACCAGTGACAGCCCAAGCCGAGGGCATCCCCAATCAGGCCTCCGATAATGGCTCCCGCCGCGCGATCCCGGATCATGCCGCAAGTCTATCGCATCCAAGCATCCTTGTTGAGGGAAATGGTGACTGAGATCTAAAAAGGGGTGGTCGTCAAAGGCCTGGATCCGTGCTACAGGATCAGCATCGATTTATGCACTACCGAAAAATGACCTCCGGAGACGTCCTCACGATCTTTGAAATCGCCATCCTGGGAAAGGAAAAGTCGTTCACGCGCGAAGCTCTCTATGCCGTGGGCATCACCGAGGAAATGGTAGCCGACACGCTCGACGGGGCGCGTACCCACGAAGGCTGGATCTGCGAATGCGACGGGAAAGTCGTCGGCTTCTCCATGGCCAACCGGGGCACTGGCGAATTCTGGGTCATGGCCGTGTTGCCCGAGTACGAGAAGCGGGGCATCGGCTCAAAACTCCATGACCAGGCGATGGACTGGCTCATTTCCCTGGGTTGGAAGGAATCGTGGCTGGGCGTCTTGCAAGATATCCAGGTCAACGGCTACGGCTTCTTCAAGAAGCGGGGCTGGGTGGATGCCGAGATGCGGGGCCCCTTCCGCATCATGAAAAAATCTCTGGTTGATTCTCCCGCCACTTAGGCTGCCCATCGATCGATCTTGAATACCAAACTGCCCGGAAGGTCGAAACCCTCCGGGCAGCGGATGGAATCACGCTCTGGTCTAGTGGTGTTGTCCGGGGCCGGCATGACCAGCACTGGCATGAACTGCAGGATGCCCGCCACCGCCACCACCGGGGTGGCCCATCGGCATTGACCGGCCGCCACTGGCGGCGTGGAAGGACGGAGCACTATGACTGAAGCCCGCCACATGGCTCTCGTGCGAAGGACCGGACGCGAAGTGCGAAGCCGCAGGAGTCCGCTGCACGCTTCCGGCTGCCGTTGCGGTATGCGCCGGCGTGCTGCGCTGACCGGTGAAACTCGATTCGCTCACTCGACTCGGCTGTTGATGGGAAGCCAGCGAGGAGGACGCGCTGCGCCCACCTGTGCTTGTGAAGCTAGACTCCGAGCGATGGCTTTGCGCCACGGTTGAGGTCCGATGCTCCTGGCTTGCGATCGTGCTGCCCGTGCGCTGACCGGTGAAGCTTGAATCGTGGAGACTGCTCTGACGCACGGCCGTCTGGTTGCGCGCCTGACTCGTTACCGCGCCGGTATTGCGCTCACCCGTGAAACCCGAATCGCGGAGATTGCTGGGGCGCGCATTCGCCTGGGCCGCTGTGCCATTGACCCGGCTGGCTCCCGTGGTGGCAGCAAGATGGCCCTGCGAATTGAACCGCTGTCCGTTAACCGAACTCATCGCCGTGGTGGACGGACTGCCGTGATTCACCGAGGCAAACTGGCTCCGGTCCTGCCGGGCCAAATCGCGCTGGGAAGTCTGCTGGGCCGTCGCGCCCTGATGCGCTTGGTTCATGGCCACACGTTGCTGGGCAGTCGGGGTCGCGTTGATTCCACCGGCGCCTCCATTAAAGCTCGTACGATTGGAGCTCAAACGGCTGCCTCCGCGGGGATCGCTATAGGTATTGTGAATGGCGTTTCTGTTCACATTGGAGTAAGCGGTGTTGTAACGGAAGTGGCTGCCCGACCAGGAACCTCCGTAAAAGCCCCTGCCGTTATAGCCGCCTCCGTAATTTATGCCTCCGTAGAAGCCGCAAGTGGGGCCCCAATAGCCGGCATTCCACGCGTAGAAGCCGTTGTTGCATCCCCACCAGCCCGGAGTCCACAGCAAGCCGATAAACGGCGGAGCTACCCACACGCCGGGCACCCAGTAATAATCATTGTCATCGGCGTCATAAGCCCAATAACCGGGAGTCCACAGGTAGCCCGCAACTGGACAGGGCGGCTGCACACAAACCGGCAGCGGCGGTGGCGCGATCCCGATGGCAACGCCGACATTGAGTGCGGGGGATAAGGTGGGGATGGCACTCAAAAAGAGCGCCAGCACGAAGATCTGAAGTTTGGGAAATGTATGCATGGCAGAGGTTCCTTTGTATTCGGTTCCTTGAGGTTTCTTCTACAAAGAATATTGCATAACAGATGCCAGTCTTTCTTCAAAGCGAGGCCTCTTGAATGCGAAAGACTTGCGAAAAACACCTCCCCAAAGCCTGTGCATTTTGCAATCGAAACCCGTGCAATTCTTGCGTTGGATCACCCGTAACTTGGGAATCGGGCGAGGCGTTGAAACTCCCCCAAGAGAACTCAGCCAGCCACCGTGGGACGACCCCATTCGGCGGGAAGGAGATAACCAAAGTGCGCCTTGGCCCGCAGAATATCGTCGTCATCCAAAGCCGAGGCATGACTGATCAGCCATACCTTGGCCTTCGCCCGCACATCGTTCCGCTCATATCCCGTGCTGCTCTCCACTTCGCGAATCAATTCCTCGAGAATGGAGGATGGCGATTCCTCCTCACCCATGTAAGCCGAGGCCGAGTCATAGAGCCGATAATTGAAGCGATCGACCCCCACCTTCCGCCAATAGTTGGAGAGCACAATCCCCAGCAAGCCCGCAGCAGTCATGGCCAGCGGAAAATGAACCGTTGTGCCGGAAGCCATGAACATGAAACCCGCCATGACCATGCCTTCAAGGCCCAGCCCAGTCAGGGAAACGGATAAGATCGTGAACATCATCCACAAAATGAATGAGAGACATTCCACCCAACTACGCAATTTTTTCCGCTTCATACAGACCGCTCAGAGGCAACGTAACCCAGAAACCGCCAGACTCAAGGGGACCCACTCGAATTTCGGTCGGATTTCTGCGGACGGTGGGAAACGCTCTTTTCCCAGCGGACAAGAATGGGGCATGTTGGGTCAATCCAGGCATAGCGGCATTCAAAAGTCAGCGGACCTACCGACACTGCGCTCGCCCCGTGAGTGACGCGTCCACCCTCTCCCTCTCTACGCGTAGAATACATGCGGTTCGCGACGACTAGCTTCCCTAAACCGTGCAGTTTACTGTCTGAATGAGGGGCGCGCATGGCCGGCATTATCCCTATCATGGTGCCCGGTAAGGACTACCCGCGATTGGTTCCTCTTGGCACGCCCATTGCCAGATAGGTTTGTGCGATGGCTTCTCCATCACACAGATAATCTACGCCAAGCGCGTATACAACCGCAGGTACAACTATGAAATTCACCCTCCCCAACTATGCAACCGTGGCCGTCGTGGCCGCCTTCCTCAGCGTGGCCAACCTGGCCTCCGCTCAGACCTCAACCACGACCACTTCGACCACCACCTCAGCCGGCACCATCAGCGACTTCAGCCCGGATGTGATCACCGTCCGCTCCACCACGTCCACGACTCCCGTCGCCTATTCTTATAGCAAGACGACCACGTACGTGGATCAGGATGGTAATCCCGTCTCGATCGAGACCGTGAAGTCCGGCCTGCCCGTCACCGTCTATTACACTCAGGACGGCGACAAGATGGTCGCCACCAAGGTCGTGGTGCAACGCACCAGCACCTCGTCCGATGCTCCTGCCGTGATCGACCAGACCAAGAAGACCTCAACCACGACCACCACCACCGGTCCCCAATAACTAATCCGAATAATCCAGTCGCGTCTTCCGTATAGAAGACGCGCTGGTATTTCGAATCCCTTTTCCCATGAAAACTCTATTTTGTATTTGCCTGATCAGTTCCCTGGCTGCTGTGACCGGTTGCTCCAGTGACCGCCCCGTTTCTTCATCCACCACCACGACCACCGAGGAAAGCTCGGTCGTCACCCCGCCGCCGCGAACCACCACCACGGAAACCACCGTCCAACATTAGTCTCTGACGAAGCCAATCGACGGGAAGGATGTGAATCTCTCCCGTCGATTTGGTTTTGTCCGGCCTTCAAAAATCCCACTCCATGATCAAAGCGATTCTCCTCTCCTGCGTCCGCGCGTTCTCTCCCGAGTTCAGCCACCTCATCCCCTTGGCGGTCCTGCTCCGGCACGGTCTTCCCGGAAAACCCGCCGTACGCGTGACCGTGAGCGAGGTATCTCTGTGATCCGCTTTCTTTTCGGCATCGTTGCGCTAGCCCTCGTCCTCGGCTTCACCTCCTGCGCCTCCATCAGCGTCGATAAAACCACCGAGCACGCCACACCGCAAATGCCCCGGTTGATCTACGTCACCAAGTTCGACACATCCCATGCCGACTTCAAAGTTGACCGCGACGGCGCAGAGCTCGTCACCTTCAAGCAGAATCTCCAGGTCATGCTCCAAACCGGCATGGTCACCGATCTCTCCAAGCGCCTGCTCGCCGCCTCGCCCGTGCGCGATCATCAAGGCATGCATCGCGAGAACGCCTGGCTCATCCGCGGTGAATTCGTCCGCGTCAATCAGGGCAGCCGCCTCCTGCGCGGCGCGATCGGCTTCGGAGCCGGCGGCACCAAGCTCGAGACCAAGGTCTACGTCTACGACCTCAACCAAGACACCGACCAGCCCTTCCTCACCTTCACCACCACCGGTGGCAGCAACTCCGAGCCCGGCGCCGTCACCGGCCTCGCCACCGATCCCCTCACCCTTGTCATCCAGACCGCCGCTGGCGGCGCGGGCGGCGTGGCTCACGGCCTCAGCGAGGATGCCGCGCGTACCGCACGCGAAAACACCGCCGAGCTCTCCGACTACATGTACCGCAGTGGCTGGATCTCCAAGGACAAATGGATCGCGCCCAAGCAGCTCGGTAACTAGAGCCCTTCAATTTATCGCGTCGCATCTGCGTGTTTTGTAGCCGCGTTCGTAAGAACGTGGGTCAGCTCACAATAGACCCTCACTCCCCCACGCTCTCACGATCGCGGCTACGCAATCTAAAATCCCGCCAAGAGATTCGTCAAACGCCTACCGCCGCGTCGCCAGGATCAGCGGCGCCGGTCCGGGACACGGCAACTCGCGCGCGTCGGTGAACCCCGCCTCGTTCAACCACTTCTCCACTTCCACGAAGGGGAACGTGTCGCCCACCTCGGTATGCACCAGCATGTTGACCGCAAAGATCAGCGCCTGCGGCGGTCCCGTGCGCGTCGCGTTCGGCGTGAACTCCGCGATGGCAATCGTCCCGCCCGGCTTCAACGCCGCGTGCAGCCGCTTCAGCAACGCCCGGCTCCGCGCCTCGCCCTCGGAGTGAATGATGTGGCCCAGCGTCGCCACATCCACGTCCGTCGGAAATTCCGCCTCGAGCAAATCCCCCGCGGCGTACGCGAACTGCCCCGCCACGCCAAACTTCTCCGCGTGTTGCCGTGTCACCGGCAACACGCCTGCCCAATCCACCGCCGTCACCTGCACCTGCGGTGAACTCTGCGCCAGCGCGATGCCCCACACGCCCGCGCCCGCCGCCAGATCCAACACCTTCACCGGCGCCTCACTCTTGGTGAGTTGCAGATGCTCCACCAGCAACCGCGCCGACGGATAGCTCAGGTTGAAGATATCGCTCACGAACTCCGTGAAGAACTTCTCCCCCTGCTCGATGCTCTCCACGTGCTGCGCCGGCTCGCCCGTCTTCACGATCTCCGGCAGTTGCAGCCACGCCGGGATCAACTGCCGCGACGCATGCTTCAGCATCCCCCCGATAAACGCCGGCTTGCCCGCCACCAGGAACGCCGAGCTCTCCGGCGTCGTCGCGTACCGCTCCCCCTCCTTGCGCAGGAACTGCAGCCCCACCAGCGCGTTCAGCACCGCCCTCCAACCCCGCTCGCTTCCGCCCGTATGGACCGCCACCTCCGCCACCGTGCGCCCCGGCGCCTCGTCCAGATAGTCGAACACTTGGTGCCGGATCGCCGTCTCCAGGAGCAGCGGGGGCGCGAAGCCCCAGGACAGTTGCAGGATACGTTCAGGCGTGACGGGCGAACCCGAAGGGACGGCAGATGAGGTGCTCATAAAGGACCCGCATCCTGACCCAAGCCCGTGAACTTCTCACGTCTTTTCAGCCCCTTTTCCGCCGCATCTGAAACCAAATTTATATCCATTCATTCTAATTTCAGGTCATACCAACCCAATTTTGGTTAACATTGGCCCAATTTTAGCCTCCCCCAAACCCGCCCCACCGATTCCCTGAAACA
>FSYZ01000289.1_pt1 | contig 14129 bp, 19 predicted proteins | sample 1638691 | NCBI WGS metagenome assembly FSYZ01 (sample SAMEA3914813, study PRJEB12502) | metagenome | biome: forest; material: soil | place: Canada | collected 2011-07-07 | depth 0.3 m
GCCATACTCCTGCACCACGATGTCCCCCGCCACTTTGGATGCACCGAACAGGGAGTGCTTCGATTGATCGATCGTGAAGGTTTCCGGGATGCCGTGCTCATAGGCCGGATCGGCGTAATCCCAGCGCGTTTCCAGTTCCTTCAAGGCAATGCGGTTGGGCGCGTCACCATAGACCTTGTTCGTCGACATGTGAATGAAGGGCGATTCGGGGCAGGCCTGCCGGGTCGCCTCGATCAGGTTGAGCGTGCCGCCCGCATTCGTATCGAAGTCGTCAAACGGAATGGCCGCCGCCCGGTCGTGACTCGGTTGCGCCGCCGCGTGGACAATCACCGAGGGGCGGACTTCCTTGAGCAGCGCCAGCACGCCCGCCCGGTCGCGGATATCGAGCTCATGATGAACGAAGTCCGGAATCTCCTCGCGCAACCGTTGCTGGTTCCAGCGCGTGTCGCCCTGGGGACCGAAAAAGACCGCCCGTTGATTATTGTCCACGCCGTGGATGCGATAGCCGAGTTCGCGCGCAAAATAAGCACATACTTCCGAGCCGATTAAACCGGATGAACCTGTGACCAGTAGCGTTTTCATAAGATATCCTTTGCGCTCAAGTTTTCACCTTCGCGAAGTGGTTTTTCAAAGACAAGCTGCCGCCCGTGGCCTTCTCGCGATTTTTCGCTGGAAGCCTTTGTCCTCTGCATGTTGATTTTCCAACCAAGCCAAATGGCACTCCGACCGGGGACGGCGCTAACGTCCGCCTCCCAGCATCTTTAAAACGAAGGGCACCAGACGCCGTCCGTGCTGTTCCCAACTGCGAAGCAATTTGACGCGCGCCACGACATGTTTCTTTTGCTCGCCCGAGAGCTTCTGCGCCTGCGCCGCCATGCGTTCCAACCGGCTGTCGCTTCCTTCAAAATGATTGAGGATTTGCTGGCTCAGGAACCGCCCCGCCAGGTTCCTCAATTCTGCCACGGCGACATAGTGGGCGCGCCGTTCACCAGCCAAATAAACCGTCCGCACCGCGCCGAGCTCCGACAGGTACTTCAAGCCCTGGCTCGCCGAACCCTTGCTCAGGTTGAGCCTTTCGATCAGCGTGTCCATGGGGAGCGGCTCATGCGAAACGAAGAGCAGTCCGTAGATCTCGGCATAGGAGCGAGGCTGCCCGAGCGCCCGGCAAAATTGAACGAAAAGATCGATGGTCTCGACCTCGACCGGATCGAGCGCGCGAGGCGCCGGCTTGATCTCCTGCTTGTCCGTGACAGGCTCCATGCCGGCCAGACTACGCCAATGATCACTTTGTTCAATATAAAATGAACAATCTGGTTTAGAGCCTCGGAGGCAGAGTTAGATGCAACTGGCCCAATCGCTGGCTTCGACGTACTCCTCTGCTGACGAGGTGGCAATGGGACTCTTCCCGCTGGGAAAATCCGTCTTCGCATTAGATTCGCGTTACCGGGATTGCCGGAGCAGATCGATCGGTTCAAATTCACGCTCGGGAAGCAGGTGATCGAAGGCCCGGTGGGTTCTGTGTGGCCGACTTAGGTGTCTTGCGTTTTTGGGGCTGTAGGCTGCAGCGGGGTGATTCAACCCCTACAGGGTTGGGGGCTTTTTATTACCCAGGGTAGGACGCCAGGGCGCGTCCAACCCTGGGCTATATGATGCAACCCTTACAGGGTTGAGAAGACGGCCGAGCAATGGAGTTGCGCGGACAGGGGCGTTCCCAAATAGAGTTTGGGAACGAGGGGAAACGAGGAGCTGAGGCGGAGGGAGGAACGCTCGAAAAAATGGCCGGTGCAAAGGTATCGAAGGTGGCGAAAGGGTGCGGCGTTGGCGGGATCTGTGATTTGCTTAGGGGTTATGCGCAAGCCTACCGGTAAGAACCCGTGCAGAAATAAGTTGAGACCTCTGCGGAAATCTTTCTTTAAGCCATCCGTCATCTTGAGCGGAGCGCAGCGGAGTCGAAAGATCAGTTCCGTACTCCGAGCAAAGGCAGCCCGAACTGATCCTTCGACTTCGCTCAGGATGACAAACCGTTTAAAAGCCAGTTGCGCCGGTCGCGGCAATGGCCTTCGTGGCTGGAGTGGACTTTCACCTACCCCAACCCATGGTAGGGTTTACTTGAGAAATTCACAACGGGTGGGGGTCCGTGGTGAAAAAGTCGATTTTCCAAACGTGCGGAAGCGGGAGAAAAAGCAGGGCGGATTTTGGCGGTTCCTCTTTGCAACCTCATGCCGAGATGGCCCGCTCAGGTGCACGATGGTTTTCTTGCTCCCCTTTCTCCGGCATTCCCTTAGCCTGCGGCCAGCCATGATTGTGTCTCTTGTCGCCGAAAGGAGCGGATGAAGCTTCTCCTGCTCAACCAATATGGCCCCGACTCTGGAGCGCCTACCGGGCGTATCCTGGCGGAACTGGGTTCGGCGCTGGAACGCCAGGGGCATCAAGTCCGCCTGTTGACCACGGACACGAGTTACGGCAAGCCGAGCCGCGGTCGCGAGCGTATCCTGCGCGAGGGCCTCTCTCATCTGCGTTTGATCTGGAGCGGCCTGCACGGCCCGAAGGTCGATGCGGTCATTTCCCTCACCTCCCCAGCCTGCCTCGCTGTCACGGCTGGAGTCGTGGCCCGGTTGCGTCGCGCCCGGCATTTCCACTGGGCCATGGATCTCTATCCCGATGTCGGCGTTCGTCTGGGCGAACTGCCGGAGGGCCGGCCGATCAAACTCCTCAGTTCACTGATGCGTTACGCTTACCAGCACGCCACCCAGGTCATCACCCTCGACGAAGACATGCGCGATTATGTCCAAAACACGTATGGGGTCTCCTCAACCGTGCTGGAGCCTTTTCCTCCCGACATCACCTGGCCGAAAGAGGAACCGCAACCTGGCCCCATGAAACGGTGGCTCTACTCGGGTAACTTCGGCCGGGCGCATGAGATCCGGGTTCTGCTCAAAGTTCAGGAGCAACTCGAGGCCCGCAACGTCCCGGTCGAGTTGATCATGCAGGGACAAGGTCCGCAATTGAATGCCTGCCGGAACCTGTCCCGCGACCTGGGCCTGCGCCGGGTCCAATGGCGCGCGGCGGTCCCCCTGGACAAGCTCGGGGAATCGCTCCGGGAAGCCGATGTCCTCGTGGTGACGCGCAAGCCGGATATGAAAGGCCTTCTCCTGCCCAGTAAACTGATGCTCGCGGAGCACTCAGGCCGCCCCATTCTCTGGATTGGCGATACCGATGGGAAAACCGCTCAACGTCTGGCCAGCGAAAATCGCCACGGCGTTTTCAAGCCTGAGGCCATTGAGCCCATCGCCGCCTGGCTCGAGAACGTGTTGAAGGCCCCGTCGTCCGCAACCTCCGTGGCCCCGCGCCCCACGGCTCCCCTCCGCGAGGAAGCCTTGCGCCAATGGGAAAAGATTTTGCAGCAAAACACCTGATGCCGCCCCGTGGCAAAGTGGTTCGCAAAGATCCTCCCAACCGCCGGGAGATTTTTTCCCATGAATCGCCCCTCTCCTCCCAGAGGAGGAGTATATTTTGCCATTGCCCCACAGCTCGAGTTCGCTAGTCTGAGCGACTACTTGCCAACCTACATGGATGCCTATCTGCCTGAAAGACTTGCACTAACCGGAGCCACCGGGGCGCTCGGCTTTGCCTTTTTGCAGACCAGTTTCCAGCGAAATCCGAAACTCAAGGCGACGCTGCTCGTCCGAAAGACGTCCGCTTCATTTCAAGCTCCCGAGTTTCAGGCCTGGCTTCACCACAACGCAAAGCGCGTGACGCTGATCGATGGCGATGTTCGCAAACCGGAGAAAGCCCACCTGGAAGCCCTGATGGGCTGCGATGGCGGCCTCTGGCATTTCGCCGCCATAACGGCGCTTACCGCTGAGAGCGAAGCGATTGCCCGTGAGATTCATGCGGTCAATCTGGTCGGGACCGAGCGCTTGCTGGAAGCCTGGCTCAGCCATCATGACGCGGGTTCCTTCTACCACATCAGCACCGCTTATGTGGTGGGTAAGCGGCACGGGCGCGCGATGGAAACGGAGCATGCGATGGGCCAGGCCTTTCGTAATCCGTACGAAGCCTCGAAACTGGCGGCCGAGTTGTGCGTGCAAAAAGCTTTTACCTCCGGCATGCGCGGCGTGATTTTCCGCCCCAGCGTCGTGGTCGATGACCAGGGCGGCACTGGCGGCATCAAGATGGTCGATGCCTGCGCCTATGGCGTGGCTCTGGCGGTCAAGCGCAAGGAACCATTCGTCTTCCGGATGAAGCGTTCCGCCAACATCAACCTGATCCATAGCGACTGGGTGATCGCGGCGATGCTCGATCTCGCCCGACTGCCTGCAGGCCACGGGAAGACCTATCATCTCAGCTCTCCAACCGACACCTATTTCCGCGACATCGCGGCGATCCTGGAAAAAGTGGCCCCGGGACTGAAAGTCAGTTTCGCGCCGGAACTGACCCGGGCCGAGTTGCCCACCGCTTCCAAAATTTTCGACAAGGCCGTCACCGAAATTCGCCCCTATTTCGATGCCGACATCCACTTTGACCGCAGCCAGACCGATCGCGATCTCTCCGCCGGCGTGAAAGAACTGCCTCTCGACCTCGCTGCATTCGTTGAAAATCGCCTGAAGGCCGAGATGTACCGAGTCGCCCACCGGAAGTAACTCCTTCCGGCAATGTGCAAGATTGCTGCCTAAGAGCGTTTCCACCTAGAGTCTCCGATGGTCCCGTCTCCGAATAAACGCCTGCGCATCCTGGTCCTGTGGGGATCCCCGGTTTCGGAACCTTACTTGTCCGATTTCTTTTTGGACAACCCCAGGTACGACTTTGAAGTCGTGTCGGGAAACTCGCCGAAAGGAAAATCTCCTCATGCCGCTTCCTGGGGAAGGCTATGGAAGTTGCGCCGGCGATTGGAACGGGGCGAGTTCGACCTGGTCGTCAGCGGGTCCATCCAGAACTCGGCCTGGCCCTTGAACAAGCGGTTGGCAACGCGGATGACCCAGGCCTTCCACTCCTTCGTGCACCACCACAAGATGCTCGATACCTACTGGGCTCCCTGGCTGCTGGGTGGAAAACTGCGCGGGCGGGTGCCTTTGGCGGCGATCGATTTACTTGATAACGAGTATGTGCAGCCGAACGATTTCCCGTTGCTGAAAGCAGCCACGCTCTACTTCAAACTAAACCTCCACTACTGGCAGCGCCGCTCGCTGATGCCGCTGGAGACGCTCATCGGGTTACGGCGTGTAACTTTTCTGACCACAAAATTGCGCCCTTTCACGCATGGCATATCCACCCAACAAATCCCGGCGGAGGTACGTCCGATGCGGGAGCGTGACATCGATCTCTGCTTCATCGGCAGCATACGGTCTTCGCCTCATCCGGAGGAAAACGCCTCTCAGGCAGGCGTGGCTTTCGATCCCATTCGGAAGGACATTCTGGAAAGATGTAGAAAATTACAGGACCGTTTCCGGGTCGTTTGCGCGGAGGGTCTCGTTCCTTTCAGTGAGTACAACGACTTGCTGCAACGGTCGAAGTTGATCGTCTGCGCGGAAGGGTTTAGCTGCGAAACGTTCGGTCACTACCACGTGACCGCCCATGGCGGGGTTCCGCTGATTAATTGGCCCCATTCGACGAATTACCGCCAGTTGAAGTCGGATGTGCATGCGATCTACTTTTCGTTAGTCGGGGACGATTTCGAGCGCACCGTGGCTCGCGCCCTGGCCGATCCGGACAAGCTGGAGATGATCGCGGAGCAGGGACGGGCCTTCACTCTGGCGAACAAGCAGCGCTCGCAGGTGGGAGAGATGGTCATTGAGGAAACCTTGCGCGAACACGCCCGGCTACAAGACAAACTCTAACGGGTCAGTGTGCCGGTCTCCCAAACCCAGGCCATACTGGCAAAATCACTGAGATTGATGGCGAGACCAAAGAGCCGAAACTGACGCGGCAGACGGCTCAGCGGCGAACCTCCGCCTTTTCCGCAAGGCAGGTCAGGATCTCAGGTTCGTCTTCGGTAATCAGTACTGTGTGCTCGAAGTGAGCAGAGGGCTTGCCGTCGGCGGTGACCACGGTCCAACCATCGGCGAGTTGACGCACCTGGGCACGCCCGAGATTGACCATGGGTTCGATGGCGATCGTCATGCCGGGCTTCAGCTTCGCCTTGATTTCACGGCCGTAGTTGGGAACGTGCGGTTCCTCATGCAGATTGCGGCCGACGCCGTGGCCCACGAATTCACGAACAACGCTATAGCCGTTGGAAACGACAAAGTTTTCGATGGCCTCGGAGATATGATGGACCCGATTGCCCGCGCGGGCCTGGTTGATGCCCACTGCGAGGGCTTCCTGGGTCTTTTCGAGAAGACGGATGGTCGCGGCAGGAATATCCCCCACCGGAATGGTCGTGGCCGTGTCGCCAACCCAGCCCTTTAACACGATACCGATGTCGAGCTTGACGATGTCGGCGTACTGGATGCGGCGCGCTCCGCCGATGCCGTGGACAATCTCGTCGTTCACGGAAATGCAGATGTGGCCAGGAAAGCCCCGGTAGTTGAGGAAAGGGCTGCGTCCACCCCGTTGGCTGATCAGGCGCGCTGCCAGCTTGTCAATTTCCCCCGTGGAAACACCCGGGACGACGGCAAGGGCCACTTCTTCGAGAACCTCACGGGCCGCCCGGCAACTGGCGCGCATGCTCTCGATTTCTTCCGGGGTTTTAATGGGAATACTCACGTGAGAAAAGATAGTTGAAAAAGAGGAAAGGAAAAGTGCTGAAGCAAAAAAAGCGCGATGGAGTGGCTACCGGCTGCTCCGAGCGACTTCCTCCCTGCGCGATGGCACGGAAGATCGTCAACTCCAGGAAATCAGGCCGGCTCCACGCCGCTTTCTACCACTTCACGAACGAGAGAATGACACCACCGATGGCCAGGATCGCCACGATCACAAAGAGCCAGACATAGTTGCCTGAATCGACGGCCGAGCCCTGGCCCAACGTCGAGGATCCTGTCGTGCGCCCCCGGATACGGCCCTTTTTCAGGAAGCCATCATAATGGCGCTGGAGGAGATAGGTCTCCATCTGACGCATAGTGTCGAGCATGACACCGATCATGATGAGGAGGCTGGTGCCGCCAAAGAACTGCGCGGTGAGCTGCGGCACATTGAACCAATGCTGCGCCGCCGAGGGCAGAATGGCCAGGACGGCCAGGAAGATGGCGCCGGCCAGCGTCAACCGGGTCATGCTGTAGTCCAGGAAGTCAGCGGTGGGCGTGCCGGGACGAATGCCGGGAATGAAACCGCCGTTGCGTTTGACGTCTTCGGCAATCTGGGTCGGATTGAACATGAAGGAGACCCAGAAATAGGAGAAAAAGAAAATCATGAAGATGTAGATGCCGTAGTACAGAGCTCCACGGGTCAATGACTGGACAAGATCAACGGCCCACGGGGCATTGCCGAGCGGGAGAATCTGGAGCATGAACGCCGGGACCATGAGGATCGATTGGGCGAAGATGATGGGCATGACGCCGGAATAGTTGACCTTGAGCGGCAGAAAGGAGCTCTGGCCGCCGTACACCTTGTTGCCCCGGACCTGCTTGGCATACTGAATGGTGATCTTCCGCATGGCTTGCGTCAGGGCGATGGTGCCTGCGATGACGGCGAAGAGGAAGAAAATGAGCGGGATGACCACGATGGGCGCGACGCCTTCGCTGGTGCTTCCCGGCGGGGGGTGCAGCATGGTCCAGCCTTGGAACAGACCCGCAGGCAGACGGGACACGATATTGATGGTGATGACCATCGAGATACCGTTACCAATGCCTTTATCGGTGATCTGCTCGCCGAGCCACATCAGGAGAAGGGTTCCGGCAAGAAGGCTGAGGATGGTGGTAAACTGGAAGACGAACCCGGGATAGGGAACGAGCGGCCCATAGTGGTCCGTGATCTTGGTGATGCCGGAGAGAAGCTGGCTTCTCTCGGGATGCTCGAATTGTCCGGCGTAAAAGTAACCCTGCACCAGGCAGATGATGATGGTGGCGTAGCGGGTGTATTGGGTGATCTTCTGGCGTCCGCCTTCTTCACGAGCCAGCTTACCGAGACTGGGCACGACCGCCGTCATCAGCTGCAGCATGATGCTGGCGCTGATATAGGGAATAATACCGAGGGTAAAGACCGCGCAATTCTCCAAGGCTCCACCGCTGAACAGATTGAACATGCCGATGACCGAATTATTCGGATCGTTCGCAACCGTGTCGTGGAAGTACTTGGCCAGGATGTCGGTGTTGACACCGGGACAGGGAATGGCCGCTCCGATGCGGACCGCCACGATCACGCAAAGCGTGAAGATGATGCGCTGGCGGAGTTCAGGAATCTTGAAGCAATTGGCGAAGGCGGAAAGCATGATGAAATAGGATGAAGAAGTTGGATGAAAAAGGCCGGTACGCCTGCCGTCTTACACAGCCCGAAAGCTTGGAAGACGGCTCATTTTACCACGGCCCTCTTGCCTCTATCAGGCTTTCGCAGGCTTTGCGAACTTGGCCTTGGCCTTCACCTTGGCACTGTTGCGGGCGGCGTAGACCTTGGCCGCAACGAGCTCGATGGAGCCGCCGGCCTTTTCGATCTTCTCGCGGGCCGAGGCGCTGACGCCATCGATCTTGAGCGTGAGCTTCTTGGTCAGCTCACCGCTGCCGAGAACCTTGACGCCGTCCCAAGTGCCGTTGACGAGACCGGCTTCGCGCAGGACTTTTTCGTCGATCAGGCCGGAAACGGAGAGCTTCTCGAGATCAACCAGATTGACCGGGGCGTAGGAAACCTTAAACGCAGTGTTGTTGAAACCGCGCTTGGGGATGCGCCGGATGAGGGGCATCTGGCCGCCTTCGAAGCCGAGACGAATGCTGCCGCCGGAGCGGGCCTTCTGGCCTTTGTGGCCCTTGCCGCTGGTCTTGCCGTGGCCGGAGCTTTCGCCGCAACCAAGGCGCTTGACGCGATGGCGGGCACCGGGGCGGGGTTTCGAATTATGAAGTCGGATCGAGGTGGGCATGGTAGTTGATTTCTAAGGGTAAAAGTTGGAAGGGAAAAGGTAAAAGGCCGCGGGCATCATTTCACGCTTTTTCCTTCGGCTCTTTTACCCCTTTGCTGGGTTAAGAGGCGAGGGCCGGATCGGATTCTCCCGATTTTTCCGCCTTGGGGGCCTTGGCTCCCTTGCTCTTGCCTTTGGCGGCCTTCACAGGCTCGGCGGCAGGCGCGTCAGCCGAGGCGGCTGCTGCGACCGGGGCGTTCACCTTGACGGTCTTGCCGCGCAGTTGGAAGATGGCTTCCTTCGGGCGCAGTTGCTTGAGGGCGTCGAGCGTGGCTTTGACGACGTTGGCGGGATTACCGGAACCGAGGGACTTCGCGAGGAGATCCTTGATACCGGCTGCTTCCACCACAGCGCGGACACCGCCACCGGCGATCAGGCCGGTACCAGGCGAAGCCGGGCGAAGGAACACGCGTCCACCGCCGAACTGTCCCATGACTTCGTGGGGAATGGTGTTGTCCTTGAGGGAAACAGGCTCGAGGTGCTTGCGGGCCGCATCGGTGGCCTTGCGGATGGCTTCGGTGACCTCATTGGCCTTGCCGAATCCAACGCCGACCTTGCCTTTACGATCACCAACCACGAGAAGCGCGCTGAAGCTGAAACGGCGACCACCCTTGACGACCTTGGCGCATCGATTGATGAACACCACTTTTTCAAGCAGGTCGGACTTGGGCTCGTCATTGCGAGGGCCACGACCGCGATTGCCACCGGGACGGCCACGGCCACCCTGGCCACCACCACGACCACCCTGGCCACGGGGGCCACGGTCGCCACCGCGATCCGAAGGAGCGGAGGGAGCTGCAGGAGCAGCAGTTGCGGGGGCGTCGACGACTGCAGTTACCACCGCGGAGGCGGGAGCTGCGGTTTCTTCGACAACCTTCTTTTCAATGATTTCGTCGGGCTTGGTGGACATAGATATGGTAATTAAAATTGCAGGCCGGTCTGGCGTGCGGCGTCGGCCAGGGCTTTGACTTTGCCGTGATAGGTGAAACCGCCGCGATCAAAAACAACCTGGGTGATGTTCTTGGCCTTGGCGCGCTCGCCTACAAGCTTGCCGATTTTTTCGGCACCGCTGACATTCGGGCGGAGCTTGGAGTCGGTGAGCGACTTTTCAGTGGTGAAGGCGCTGACGAGGGTCTTGCCGTTCACGTCGTCGATGACCTGGGCACGAATGTGCTGGCCGGAGAAATTGACGGCGAGGCGGGGGCGCTCGGTGGTGCCTTTCACCTTGCGGCGCACGCGGACGTGCGTGCGAATGCGGGAGGCTTTGGAGGTCAGTTTGGGCATACGGTTCCTTTACTTGCTTTGGGCGGTCTTGCCTTCCTTGCGGATAATCTGCTCGCCGGCGTAGCGAACTCCCTTGCCCTTGTAGGGTTCAGGCGGGTAGTAGGCGCGGATATCGGCGGCAACGGCCCCGACCTTTTGCTTGTCGGCACCCTCAATGAGGATGTTGGTGTTGTCGGTGACGGTGACCTTGATGTCATCCGGCACAGTGAAAATAACGGGATGGGAGAACCCAAGGTTCAGGTTGAGGGCCTTGCCCTGCAGCGCGGCCTTGAAGCCGACGCCCTGAATTTCGAGCTTCTTCGTGAAACCTTCGTTCGCACCCTGAACAAAATTGGCGAGGAGCGAGCGGGACAGGCCATGAAGGGCCTTGTGCTGACGGGTTTCGCCTTTTTTCTCGACCAGGAGGGTCTTGCCATCGAGGCGGGCTTCGATGCCGGCCGGGAGGGGGTGCTTGAGCTTGCCACGGGGTCCTTCGATATTCACGAGGGGGCCCTGGATGGCAACTTTGACCTTGTCAGGTACGGTGATGGGTTTTTGTCCAATGCGAGACATACGATTCTTTCCTAGTAAACGGTCAGCAGCAATTCGCCGCCGAGGTTTTGTTTCTTGGCCTGATGGCCGGCCATGACGCCACGGGGAGTGGAGACCACGGAGATGCCCATGCCGCCGAGGACGCGGGGAATCTCAGCGGCGCCGACATACTGGCGGCGGCCCGGCTTGCTGATGCGGGTGATCTGGGTGATGGAACGGGTCTTGCCGGTGCCGCGCAGCTTGAGGCGCAGGACGGGCTTGCCTTCGGTGGCCTTGTCGGTGACTTTTTCGACTTCGGTCACGTAACCTTCGTTCTTGAGAATGTGGGCGACGTCGCTGCGCATGCGCGACCAGGGCACACGGACTTCGCTCTTGGAAGCGCGGGCCGCGTTGCGGATGGTGGTGAGGAAGTCAGCGAGGGGATCAGTTTGCATAGGGAGGGAGACGGTTACCAGCTGGCCTTGGTGACGCCGGGAATTTCGCCGCGGAGGGCGAGTTCACGGAACGCAATACGGCTGAGGCCGAACTTGCGCATGTAGGCGCGGCGGCGGCCCGAGAGCTTGCAGCGATTGTAGGCGCGCGTCGAGAACTTCGGCTTGCGTTTCTGTTTAACGATCCAGGTGGTCTTGGCCATAAGGTTATTGAGGAGTTAGTTTGCGATCGGAGAAGGGCATGCCGAAGAGGGCGAGAAGTTCCTTGGCTTCGTCGTTCTTGCGGGCGGTGGTGACGATGGTGATGTCCATGCCGAGGTTGCGCTTGACCTTGTCGAGCTCGACTTCGGGGAAGATGGTCTGGTCCTTGACGCCGAGGGTGTAGTTGCCGCGGCCATCGAAAGCGCGGGGCGACACACCGCGGAAATCGCGGATACGGGGAAGGGCCGTACGGATCAGGCGCTCGAGGAACTCATACATGATCGGTCCGCGCAGGGTGACCTTGACGCCGATTTCCTGGCCTTCGCGCAACTTGAAGTTGGCGATGCTCTTGGTGGAGGCGGTCTTGATCGGCTTCTGGCCGGTGATCATCTGGATTTCGTTGAAAGCGTCTTCCAGGGCGACTTTGGTGTCGACCGAGGATCCGATACAGCAGTTGACCACGACCTTTTGGATCTTGGGCACTTCCATGACGTTCTTATAACCACGGCTCTCGATCAAGGCAGGGACGACCTTTTCCTTGTACTCGCGGGCGAGCGTGACGGGTTCTTTGGTGGGGACAGCGGCGGGCATGGCTTATTTCTTTCCTTTGGGAGCGGCCTTCTTGGCAGGCTTGGCTTCGACGGTCTCCTTGGTGGCACCCTTGCGCGCGTCGTACGCGGAGGCAAGCATGACCTTGGAGATGTGAAGCGCGCCTTCGCGCTGGATGATTCCACCCTCGGGCTGCTCCTGGGACTTGCGGGTGGCTTTCTTGATGAAATTGACTCCCTCGATGATGACGCGATGGCGGGTGCGGAGGACTTCGAGGACCTTGCCGCGCTTGCCCTGTTGGGCGCCGGAGAGAACGACGACTTCGTCGTTCTTCTTCACGTGGAATTTAGCCTGCGGATTGCGAGGCGTGTTGACCTTGTAGAGCGAGGGCATGATTAGACGACCTCCGGGGCGAGAGAAATGATTTTCATGAAGTTTCTTTCACGTAGTTCACGGGCAACGGGACCAAAGATGCGGGTGCCGCGAGGATTGAGATCCTTGTCAATGATGACGACGGCGTTGTTATCGAAGCGAAGGTAGGAACCGTCCGCGCGGCGGATGGCCTGACGGGTGCGGACCACGACGGCGCGAACGACTTCGCTCTTCTTGACGGTGCCATCGGGAGCGGCTTCCTTGACGTTGGCCGTGATGACATCACCGATGCCGGCTTCGAGAGATTTTTTGCCGATGACGCCAATCATGGTGGCGCGGCGGGCGCCGGTATTGTCGGCGACATCGACCCAGGAACGAATTTGTATCATGGCGTTTTAGTGTTTGAGGACGGAGACGAGTTCCCAGCGCTTGAGCTTGCTGAGAGGGCGGGTTTCACGAATGAGAACGCGATCGCCAGGCTTGGCTTCGTTCTTTTCGTCATGGGCGTAGAACTTGTTGTGCACGCGGACGATCTTCTTGAACTTCGGGTGCGGGACACGGCGCTCGACGCGGACGACGATGGTCTTCTGCATCTTGGATGCGAGAACCTGGCCGGTGCGCTCCTTGCGGGCGGGCTTCGTTTCGACGGCGGGCGTGCTGATGGTTTCGGTGCTCATGACGGTCAATTCTTAAATCTATTTCTTCTTGGTGTCCGTGGTGGACTTTTTCGCAACGCGGCTCTTTACCGTGAGGTTCAGGCGGCGTTCGCTCAGGACAGTTTCCAGCTTGGCGACATCCTTGCGGATTTCGTTGAGTCGGCTGGGCCTTTCGAGCGCGCCGGTCTGTTGCTGGAGACGAAGGTTGAAGTACTCCTGGCGGGCGTCCTTCTTCTTCGAGACCAATTCCGAGTCGGTCAAATTACGAACTTCTGCAATTTTCATAAAGCTTAAAATCGTCCGGCACGGGTGATGAAACGGGTACGAATCGCCAATTTGGTGGCGGCGAGACGCAGGGATTCGCGCGCGACGGTTTCCGGGAGACCGTCGAGTTCGAACAGGATGTTGCCGGGCTTGACCACGGCGACCCAGTATTCGGGCGCGCCTTTACCTTTACCCATTCGGGTTTCAGGCGGACGGGCGGTGACCGATTTGTCGGGGAAGATGCGGATCCAGAGCTTGCCCTTGCGCTTCATGTTGCGGGTGAGCGCAACGCGGGCGGCTTCGATCTGGACGTTGGTGATCCAGGCGCGTTCCAGGGTCTGGAGCGCGTAGGAGCCGAAGTCGATGGTGATATTGCGCGAGGCAAAACCCTTGCGGCTGCCGCGCTGGGATTTGCGGTATTTGACGCGTTTGGGGAGAAGCGGCATAGGTGTGGCAGTTTAAAGTTAGGCGGTGACGGGAACGGTTTCGTCCTTGCGGCAGATCCAGCATTTGATGCCGATCTTGCCGGCAACGGTCATGGCTTCAGCGAAGCCGTAATCGATGTTGGCACGGAGGGTGTGAAGGGGAACTTTGCCTTCGCGGTATTCTTCGGTACGGGCGATTTCAGCGCCGCCGAGACGACCGGAGCAACGAACGCGGATACCTTCGGCGCCAGCCATGTCCATGGTGGTTTGGACGGCCTTCTTCATGGCGCGGCGGGAGGTGATGCGGCGTTCGAACTGGAGAGCAATGTTTTCGGCCACGAGCTGGGCGTCGAGTTCCGGATTCTTGATTTCC
>FSYZ01000492.1_pt1 | contig 13502 bp, 8 predicted proteins | sample 1638691 | NCBI WGS metagenome assembly FSYZ01 (sample SAMEA3914813, study PRJEB12502) | metagenome | biome: forest; material: soil | place: Canada | collected 2011-07-07 | depth 0.3 m
ACCCAGGTCCGCGCCATCGCGGAAGTGGCGACGGCGGTGACGAAGGGTGACTTGACCCGATCGATCACGGTGGAAGCGCTCGGGGAAGTGGCCGCGCTGAAGGACAACATCAACGAGATGATTCGAAACCTCAAGGACACCACCTTGAAGAACAGCGAGCAGGACTGGCTGAAGACCAATCTGGCCAAGTTCTCCCGAATGCTCCAGGGGCAGAAGGACCTGCTCGCGGTGGGCAAGCTCATCTTGTCCGAACTGGCGCCGGTGGTCTCGGCGCAGCAGGGAGTTTTCTATACGATCGATTCGGCGAAGGAAGAGGGCGAGCCCTACCTGAAGCTGCTCGCGAGCTACGCGCATCGCGAACGCAAGAACATCGACAACACGTTCAAGCTGGGCGAAGGCTTGGTCGGACAATGCGCGGTGGAGAAGGAAAAGATTCTCATTACCAATGCGCCGAAGAATTATATGACCATCGGTTCGGGCCTGGGCAAGGCGAGCCCGATCAACATTCTCGTGCTGCCGGTCATCTTCGAAGGTCAGGTCAAGGGGGTCATGGAACTGGCTTCGTTCGACCGGTTCAGCCCGACGCACCACGCGTTCCTCGATCAGCTCACGGAAAGTATCGGCATCGTGTTCAACACGATCGAGGCGAATACCCGCACCGAGGATTTGCTGAAGCAATCGCAATCGCTGGCGAAGGAGCTGCAAAGCCAGCAGCTCGAGTTGCAGCAGACCAACCAGCAACTCGGGGAAAAGGCGAAGCTGCTCGCGGACCAGAATGTCGAAGTGGAACGGAAGAACACGGAAGTGGAACAGGCCCGCCAGGCGCTGGAAGAAAAGGCGAAGCAGCTCGCGCTCACGTCCAAGTACAAGTCCGAGTTCCTCGCGAATATGTCGCACGAGTTGCGGACGCCGCTGAACAGCTTGTTGATTCTTTCGGACGATCTTTCGAAGAACAAGGACCAGAACCTCACGGCACGGCAGGTCGAGTTCGCCAAGACGATCCACGCCGCCGGAAACGATCTGCTCGCGCTGATCAACGACATTCTCGATCTCTCGAAGATCGAATCGGGCACGGTCATGGTGGACGTGGGCGAAGTCACGCTGCGCGAACTGCAGGATTATGTGGAACGGGGCTTCCGCCATTTCGCCGACAGCAAGAAACTGGAATTCGAGGTCATGCGCGCGGCCAATCTGCCGAAGACGATGCAGACCGATGCCAAGCGGCTGCAGCAGATTCTCAAGAACCTGCTTTCCAATGCGTTCAAGTTCACGGAAGCGGGCAAGGTCGCCTTTACCATCGACTCGGCGATGGACGGATGGAACCCGGAAAACGAAACGCTGAACCGGGCCAAATCGGTGCTGGTCTTTTCGGTCAGCGATACCGGCATTGGTATCTCGCCGGACAAACAGCACATCATCTTCGAGGCGTTCCAGCAGGCGGACGGAAGCACGAGCCGGAAATACGGCGGCACGGGTCTCGGGCTGGCCATCAGCAGGGAAATCACGCGTCTGCTCGGCGGTGAAATCCGGCTGACCAGCACGCCGGGCGAGGGCAGCACCTTCATGCTCTTCCTGCCGCAGAATTATGTGCCGATCAAGCCGGCCAAACGCCAGGCGCAGATTCCTGCCGGTCAGAACCGGGTCGACATTCCGGTGGAGGCGGAAGTCCCGCTGCCCACGCCGGAACCGGAGCCGACGAATGCGCTGCAGTTGGATGACGATGCAGACAATATCCAGCCGGAGGACCGGGTGATCCTGATCGTGGAGAACGACGCAGGCTTCGCGCAACTCCTGATGGAGATGGCGCATGAAAGCGGGTTCAAGGCGTTGCTTTCCGCGCGGGGAACCGATGCGCTGAATCTCGCGACCGAGCAGAAGATCGAGGCCATCACGCTCGACATCAATCTCCACGACATGGACGGCTGGCGCGTCATGGCGCGGTTAAAGGACGATATCCGGACGCGGCATATTCCAGTCTACATCATCACGACGGAAGATGCCCAGACACGCGGCTTGCGGCAGGGCGCGTTGGGAGTCCTCAACAAGCCCCTCAAATCAAGAGAGGAACTCAAGGAAGTCTTTTCCCGTATCGAACAGGTGTCCCGGCCTCATGCGAAGCATCTGCTGATCGCGAGCAAGAATGCGGGCCTGCGCGAGAAGCTGCCGCAGCTCATGCAGGACACGGACATCGAACTCTCGTGGGTGGAAACGGGCCGGGATGCTCTCGCCTTCCTGCAGGACAAGGCGCTCTCCGCGCTGGTGGTGACGCTGGACCTGGAAGACATGACCGGCCTGGAACTGGCGGAGGAGATCAAAAAGAATCCGCATCTCGAGCATGTCCCGATCATCGCCTATGTGCCCAACGCTCCCTCCAAGAAGGACGACGTGCATCTCAAGCGACTCAGCCACGCGATGAACCTGAAGGAAGTCCATTCCGAGGAGCGGCTGCTCGACGAATGCGCGCTCTTCCTGCACCAGGACATCGCCAAGTTGCCGGAAGCGAAGCGGCAGATCATCGAGCGGCTGTACCAGGCGGAGACGGTGCTGAAGGACAAGAAAATCCTGATCGTGGACGACGATATCCGGAACATTTTTGCCATGACGAGCCTGCTGGAGAGGTTCGAGATGCAGATTTCATCTGCGGAGACGGGCAAGATCGCGCTGGAGCAGTTGCAGGCGGCGCCCGATATCGAGGCCGTTCTCATGGACATCATGATGCCGGACATGGATGGGTATGACACGATGCGCGCCATCCGGAAATTCCCCAAGTTTCGGACGTTGCCCATGATCGCCGTCACGGCCAAGGCCATGAAAGGCGACCGGGAGAAGTGCATCGAAGCCGGGGCTTCCGATTATATCGCCAAACCGGTGGATAGCGCCGAGTTGCTCTCGATGCTCCGCTTATGGCTCCATCGCTGATGAACAAGCTTTCGCAGCATCCCGCCCGCCAGGACGGGGCGGAGGTCATGCCGGATGCTTTTCCGGAGATGGCCCGGGACGGGAACCTTTCCGATCACAAGGCCAGCATCCTGCTGGTGGACGATCGCGAGGACAAGCGCATGGCCATGGAGACGGTCATCGCGGACCTGGGGCAGAATATTGTGCAGGCATCTTCCGGGCGCGAGGCCCTGCGGCATCTCCTGAAGGAGAATTTCGCGGTGATCCTGCTCGACGTCAACATGCCGGGGATGGACGGATTCGAAACGGCCCACCTGATCCGGCAGCGCAAGAGCCTGGAAAATATCCCGATCATCTTCGTCTCAGCCATCAGCGACACGGAAACGCACGTTTCCCGTGGTTACTCGCTGGGGGCGGTCGATTACATCCTGGCGCCGATCGTGCCCGAAATCCTGCGCGCCAAGGTGGCGGTCTTTGTGGAGCTGTTCAAGGCCACGGATCAGGTCAGGCGACAGGCGGAGGCTCTGCTCCTCGCCCACAACGATCTGGAAAAGCGGGTGCAGCAACGGACGAAGGAACTGGCGGTGGCCAACGTCTCGCTGGAGAGCGAGATCAAGGAGCGTCGGCGGGCCGAGGAGGAACTGCGCAATTTGAACGGCGAACTGGAACAACGGGTCGCCGCCCGCACCCTGGACCTGCGCGAGGCCAATCGGGAATTGGAGATATTCAGCTACTCGATCGCCCACGATCTGCGTGCGCCCTTCCGGCAGATCCACGGTTACGCGGAGATCCTGCTGGAAGAATTCTCCGCGATTCTACCGCCGGACGCGAAAAAGTACCTGGGGCGGATCGGGATGAAATCGAAGGAGATGGAGCGCATGGTGGATGATCTGCTCCGGCTCTTTGTCGTGGCCAAGCAGCCGTTCGACGTGATGGATTGTGACCTGAATGGCATCGTGGCCGATGTGGTCGGCAACCTGAGGCAGGAGAATGACCAGCGGCAGATCGAGTGGATCCTGGGGCATTTGCCGCAGGTTCGCTGCAATCGCGCGCTGATGGTGCAGGTATTCGAGAACCTGCTTTCGAATGCGGTCAAATACACGCGACCCCGCGCCCTGGCGAAGATCGAGGTCGGTTGCGAGCTCCACAAGGGCCGCCCGGTCATTTTCATCCGGGACAACGGGGTGGGATTTGACATGGAGCAGGTCGACCGCTTATTTGGTGTCTTCCAACGCCTGCACCGGGCGGAGGAATTCGAGGGAACCGGGGTGGGACTGGCTCTCGTGGCGCGAATTATCGGCAAGCATGGAGGAAGAATTTGGGCAAAAGGCAAGGTGGGCGAAGGCGCCGCCTTTTACTTCGAACTGGGGAAAAATGGACATGATCAAAGATAAATACACGGTCCTGCTGGTGGATGATTCCATCGACGACCGGCTATTTATGCGGAAGGCGCTGGAACGGAGCGACCGGCTCATCGTGAGCGGAGAGGCGTCCGACGGGCAGGAAGCGATCGAGTACCTCAAGGGTGAAGGGCCTTTCCATGACCGGGACACGTATCCCTGGCCGGACATTTTGCTCCTGGACTTGAAGATGCCGCGCAAGAACGGCTTCGATGTCCTCCAGTGGATCCAGTCGGAGCAGGTGAACGGAGTCCTGGCCGTCGTGATCTCAGGAGCGTTTCTGGAAGAGGACGTGGCGAGGAGCCTGGCGCTCGGCGCGGCCGGTTATTTCAAAAAGACGAGCATCCGGTCCGAGCAGGAAGAGATGATCCATCAGATCGAGCATTTATTGGAAAGAGCGTCACGGGCGGTTTAGTTCCGACTCGTCTTCCTGTAGCGGCGGTCTATGACCGTAGCACTCTTTCGCGGAACGGCGACGGTCATAGACCGCCGCTACAGAAGAAGGGCTTTTCTGCACCCGCGAAATTTCATTTCGCGCTGACTTTTGTTGGTTGCTGACGTTGAGATCGGCAATGGAATTGCCTCCGCAAGTGCGTTCCCAAGTGCAACTTGGGAACGAGGAACGAAGCGGTTGGTGGGGAGGGCAACGGAGTTGCGCGGACAATTGCGTGCCCAAATGGAGTTTGGGCACGAGGGGAGGAGGGAAGGGGAGGCTGGGCACAAAAAAACCGTCCTGCCCTTTCGGGCGGAACGGTTTTTGAGAGAGCGGGGCTTTAGAAGCCGATCTTGACGCCGCCCTGGACAGACTGGCCGAAGTAGTTGTCTTGCCCTGCCTGGACCATGTAGTCAGCGAAGACGGTCATGGTCTTGCTGACGTCGATGTTCACGCCGGCATCGACCAAGGCGGAGTCGCGGCTGGGGCTGTTGGTCCGGACGCTGAAGGCGCCGCTGCTGAAGTTATCGAACTGGCTGGTGACGCCGCGGGACTGGTCGAGGAACTCGTGCTGCCAGGAGGCGTCGAGGTGCGGGGTGATGTTGATGCCGCCCTCTGTCATGTTGAAGCTGAAGCGACCGCCGAGGCGGCTGCGAAGGGAGTCGGACTGGTCATCGTTCACGCTGAGATTCGCATCCGAACCGCTTTCGTTGTAGCCATCCACGGTGAGGTGGGTGTACTGCAGACCGACAAGCGGGCCGAAGGTGAAGGCGCCCTTGTGGAAGTCGTAGCCACCATCGATATTGGCGACGCCTTCATTGCCTCCCGGAGCGCCGTTAGCGGTCTGGCCGAGGTACCCGATGACGCGGGATTCGGTGTAGGCGTTGTGGGTGTAGCTGCCGGTGAGGTTGGCGTACCAGCCCTTGTCGGCCCATGCGGCGTAGATGCCGGGCGAGTAACTGTCGACAGTGGCGGAGCTGCCGTTATTGTCGAGGGTCACATCCGTGTGGGCATAGCCCGCGGTGAGACCAACGAGGAAGTTGGGGCAGATGCGGTAGTCGGTGCCGAGGACGACCGATTCGGTGTTGTCATCGAAGTGGCCGACATCGGTCTGGGAGAAACCCTGGGCGAGGATGACGTTGCCGCGGACGAAGAAGTTCCACGGATTGTTGTACGCAGGACCGGAGGCCATCTGCTTCATGTCCTTGGAGTCCTTCATCTCGACGCCGCCGAGGACGGAATCGCTATCGCTGAGGAGGCCGTTCTCGTAAGGGGCCGGGTTCCAAGCGAGCAAGCGGCTGTGGACCATGGCCAAGCTCGGATCGTAATCGGGATCGTTGAGCGTGAGGCCGGAGGAATCGATGGAGCCGTTACCGCTGAGGAAGGTGCCGTTGGGCCCGCTGCGCTGGCCGTTGAGGTAATCGTCCATCGCCTGGGTCTCGAAGCTGGCGTTGTTAAACGCGGTCACGCTGGTGAACTTCGCGAACTGTTCGGGCGAGAGCTGGTCCAACGCACCGCCGACCGCCGAGGTGTTAAGGCTATAGAGGCCATCGACGATTTTGCCGAAGGAACCCGCCGTATTCACGTTCTCGTAACGATCGAGGACGTCGGCGATGGTCGCCTGGTTGGGGGTGAGTCCGGGAGTCAGGCCGAGGTACTGACGGAACAACAGGGTCACATCGGTCTTGGTGTAATCCAAGGTCGAGAAGTAGCCGGGGGGAAGGGTGAAGTTGCTGAGCCCGTCGACCGTTCCGAAGGTTCCGGTGATGCCGCCGGCGGCATTGTGGATCAGATCATAGGAGACACTGGGGTCGACCGCTCCACTTCCCAAGGGGAAGGTCAGGTTCAGGGTCGCGCCCTGGCCCAGAGTGACGGTGCCACCTTCAACGACCATGGTATCGTTGGCGTTGGTGAAGGGGGCGTAGACCCGCAGTTGCAGCGTGCCGCCAAACGTCTGGTCGTAGTTACCGCCGACGTAGATGTTGTTCGGGGCGGCGATGTAGTTGGAGCGGAGCGTGCCGCCGATGACGGTGACGTCGCCGGTGCCGAGGGCGGTGGAACTGGCGGCGATGAGGGTGCCGTCGGTGAGGAGGGTGCCGCCGCTGTAGGTGTTGTCGCCGCTGAGCCGGAGCTTGCCGGAGCCGTCCTTGATCAGGCCGAAGGCGCCGCTGCCGCCGTCCTCAATGGTGCCGCTGAAGTGGCGGTTGCTGTTGTCATCGCCAACGGCGAGGCTGGCGGTGCTCGAATCGCCGTTCTCCACGATGCCGCTGCCGCTGAGGCTGCCGATGGCATTGGACCGGCCCATGATGGCGAGGGTGCCGCCCGAATTGACCACGTAGTGGGAACTATCGTCGAGGACGAAGAAGCCACCCGCGGCGAAGGTGCCGCCGTTGATGGTGGTCTTGCCGGTGTAGGTGCTTTTCGCCTGGAGGGTGAAGGTGCCGGTGCCATCTTTGACGAGTTGGCTGTTGGTGCCGATGATGCCGCCGGTGATGGGGTTGCCGAAGGTGCTGTTGGATGAACTGTTGATGATCAGCTTGCCACCGGTGCCCATATCGACGGTGCCGTTGTCGCCACTGAGGCCGGCGATGGTTTCGGTATGGCCGTTCATGGTGAAGGTACCGTTGACGGTCAGGACGGTCGAGGTGGAGAGCTCGTTGTTCTGCTCGGTCGTGACTTGGGAGCCCGCATCAATGGTCAGGTTGCCGGTGATGGCGCCGTGGGCGGGATTGACGTTGAGGTCGAGGAGGGCTGAGTTGCCGACTTCGATGCTGCCGGTGTAGGTGCTGGCGGTGCCGCCGGAGATGATGAATTCCGAGGGGTTGGCGCTGTTGCCGACGCCCTGGAGGATGAGGTTGCCGACGGTGCCGGTGATGCCGCCGTTGAGCTGGATGAGTCCGTTCGATTGACCGGTGGAGTTGGTGATGGTGACGTTGGGCGATTCTAGGATGAGGGCGCCGTTGACCTTCAGCGTGCCGACGGGCGCGACGGTGAAGTTATTGTAGACGTCGATGTTGTTCTTGATCGTGCGCGACTGGTCGGTGGTGAGAATTTGGGTGTTGGTGCCGCCGCCAATGGCGAGGTCGGCCGTGCCGAGGGCATTATTGTTGGCGATGGTCAGGGTGCCGTTGAAGAGCGCCACGCTGGTGGAAAGGCCTGAGTTATTGCCACTGAGGGTGACGTTGCCGGGGCCATGGGCATCTCCCACGAAGATCGCGGATGCGCCGGAGTTGCCGGTGCCGGAGATGTTTCCGGAGAGGATGATTTGACCCGTGCCGCTCTCCAGGGCGAGCGTGGTTAGGTTCAGCGTGATCTTGGAAGTGACCGTGAGGTTGGCATTCCCGGTGATAAACGACTGGGAGTTATTGGACAACGTAATCGTGCCAAAGGAAACCGTCTGGTTGGCCGATGAGGTGTTGGAGATCGCAGGTGCGTTGGCGAAAACCTGGGTCAGGCTGATGGCGCTGCCGTTGACCGTAAAGGATTGGCCGGTGCCCGGGGTGATGTCCTGGAAGGTGATCGAGTCCAACGTGGTGACGGCGCTGTTATTGTGCGCCGTGAGTTGGTTGGCGTTAACGGTGCCGAAGACGAGATCGTCGCCATTGGCAGGCGTGGATGGGGTCCAGTTACTCGAATTGGAGAAATTACCATTGATACCCTGGCCCGTGTAATCAACCGTCTGTCCGTAAGCGGAAGAAAAGCCGAGCGCAAGGGCGGCGAGCGAGAGGATGAGGGCGCACAGGCGTGTGAGACGTTGGGTCGATCGACAGAGAGGCTTGTTCATTCAGTTCCTTGGTTAAGTAAGTCTACCCAGCATGGGGAGTTTTATGCGTGCGTCTACTTTTTTCGGATTAATATAAATAAAACAAGTTATATTGATATTAAACTATCATCATCAGGCGCTAAAAATATATTAGCGTAAAATTTATTGTAACAAATTGAGGGCGGGCGAGATAGGTTGACTTGGAAGGAGTCAGGCCAAATGACAGAATTTAACCAAATTAACGGAATGGGAACTGGGGAGGGGTAATGGAGTTATGTGGACAAGTGCGTGCCCAAATGGAGTTTGGGCACGAGGAGGAAGAGACGTGGGAGATTCGTGTACGGAATTCGCTGCTCAGCGCTTTTGGTGTCTGACAAACCACCAGATGATGACGAGCAGGATGGCGGCGGCGGCTACGAGGTAACCAGTGCGTAGGGTGTAGTCTTCCTGCTCGACGTTGATGCTGTAGTCGTGAATTTGGGCCAGTAGGGGCATTTCCATGCTGGGCTACTTGTCGTAGACGAGGCGGTCGATGGGGCGGGCGGTGTCGTAGAGGAGCACGGTGGGACCGTAGGCGGGATCGAAGGGACGGGGGCGGGTGGGGCCGCGGAAGGCGGAGCCGCCGAGATCGCGCCAGGGGCGGCGACCCCAGTGAGGGCCGCGGAGGGGATCGCGGGTTTCGTTCATCCAGGCGAGGAGGGCATCGTGGAGTTGATCGCGGACGGCGGCGGTGGCGGAATCGTCGATGCGGTTGGTGATTTCGGCGGGATCGGTTGCGAGGTCGTAGAGCTCATCGGTCTCGAGGAGATTGAGCGCGAGTTTGTAGCGGCCGTCGAAGATGCAGCGCTGGGGGAAGAAAGCGCCGAAGCCGTCGTGATCGACCTCGTAGCGATTGAACTCGAAGAAGATGGCGTCGTGGGTGCGATGGGCAGGTTGGCGCACGGCGGGGAGGAGGCTCTGGCCTTGCAGAAGGGCGGGCGCGGCGATGCCGTAGTAATCGAGCAGAGTGGGGACGAGATCGACGTGGGAGACGGGTGAAGTGGAGATGATTCCGGGAGTGGCGACGCCGGGATAGCGGATGATGAGCGGGATACGGGTGATCTCCTCGTAGACGACGGGGCCCTTGCCGCCGAGGCCGTGGGCCTGGCCCATTTCGCCGTGGTCGGCGGTGTAGATGACGAGGGCTTCGGGAACGGCCTGGTCGATCTCGGCGAGGACGCGTCCGACTTCGGAATCGCTGAAGCTGTTGCAGGCGAAGTAATGGGGCGTGTGGAGGTAGGCCTTGCCGTCGTGTTCGCGGACGCTGGCTTTGCGACCGGCGGCGGCGGCCTCGGCCCATTCCTTTTGATGGCGCGGTTTGTTGGTGAGCGGATCGTAGGCGGCGGGACCGATGGGGAGCTCGAACGATTCGAACGCGCTGGCGTAGGGCTCGGGACAGATGAAGGGATGGTGCGGCTCGTCGATGGAGACGACGAGGAGGAAGTCTTCGTCGCGATGACGGCGGATGAAGTCGATGGCGCGGTCGCTGCTGCGGCGGGCGTGGGTGAAGTCGGCGGTGATGTTGTGGGCGCGGATTTCCTCGGGGCTGAGGACGCAGCGGGAGAGATCGCGCGAGTTCTGATCGGGGAGGGACTCGAGATAGTTGCGGCCGTCGAACCAGTAGGCGGGATCCCAACCGCGAGGGGCGCGGCCATCGCCGAAGTAGTCGGTGCCGTCGAGGTGCCACTTGCCGATGTAGGCGGCGTGAAAGCCGGCATCGGAGACACGCTGGCCGAGCGTGGGGATATCAAGATGCGGCGCCATGTCGTTGCCGAGGACGCCGTTGCTGTGCGGATAGAGACCGGTGAAGATGGCGGAACGGGCGGGACCGCAGACGGGCGAGCAGGTGTAGGCGCGATCGAAGCGGACGCCCTGCGTGGCGAGGTGGTCGATGTTCGTGGTCTGGAGGCCGGGCTCTCCGGCGTAGCAACCGACGCAGTTGGTGCCCTGGGTGTCGATGAGGAAGAGGACGGATTGGCGGGGCATGGCTTGCCGATGGTAGGGCGAGGGAGGGGGGGAAGAACCAGACCAAATTAACGGAAGGGGGAAATAGGTCTTATGGGACCTATAGGACGGATAAAGAGAGGGGAACGGCGACGGTCCTTCGGCTTTGCTCGGGACAGGCTCCGACCGCCGCTACAGGGGATGACGCTGAATCAGGCGGAGGGCTGGATTTGCATTTGGACGACGCGGAGGGGGTAGCGGAGCTTCATTTCGTCGTCGAGGATGATTTCGATGTGGTGGTCGCCGGATTCCTTGAATTGGAGGCCGCCGAAGATGTTGACGTTGGTGGTGTGGCTGTTCTCGTGCTGGAGATGGAACTGGGTCTGGGCGGCGGCGAGGACGGTGACTTCGTCGGGGGCGACGAGGCGGGTGACCTGAACAAATTCGCCGACGCCGGAAGACCAGCGGGTCCAGACGCAGAGCTTGATGACCTGGATGGGGAGGGAGGGCGCGCCGATGAAATTGATGATGCCGACGATGGAGTGGGCGCCGCTGGCTTCAACGCGGACATCTTCGCAGGCGAAGGAGGCCTGGAGATCGGGGATCATGCGGTCGTTGTCGTCGTTTGACATAAGAGGTTACTTCTTAATACGTGGATCGAGCGCGTCGCGCAATCCATCGCCGAGAAAATTAAGGGCAAGGAGAGTGAGGGCCATGAGACCGCCGGGGAAGACGAGCATCCACCAGTAGAGTCTCACGGGATTGATGGAGCCAGCGCCGTCGGCAATGAGGGTGCCCCAACTGGCTTGCGGGGGCTGGACGCCGAGGCCGAGGAAGCTGAGGAAAGCTTCATCGAGCATGATGGCGGGGATGGTGAGGGTGAGGTAGACGAGGATGATGCCGCTGAGATTGGGCAGGAGATGGCGGAAGAGGAGGCGCGCGTGCGATTGGCCGAGCGCGAGGGACGACTGGATGAAGACCTGTTCCTTGAGGACGAGGGTCTGGCCGCGAATGATTCGCGCCATGGTGAGCCATTCGGTGAGGCCGAGAAAGATGACGAGGAGGACGATGCGGGGCGGAATGAAGATGAGGCCGAGATGCTTGAGCACGGCGGTGACGGGACTTTCGAGCGTGGCGATGAGGACGATGACGAGGATGAGGCTGGGCAGGGAGTAGAGGATTTCGACCACGCGCATCATGAAGCCGTCGAGGCGGCCGCCGACGTAGCCGCTGATCATGCCGTAGCTGACGCCGACGGTGAGGCTGACAAAGGTGCCGAGCGCGGCGACGAGCAAGGAGACGCGCGCTCCGTAAAGCGTGCGGGTGAGGAGATCACGACCGTTGAGATCGGTGCCGAACCAATGGGCGTGTGATGGCGGCAGGAGCGAGGCATCGGAGATATCGCCATAGCCGTAGCCGGTGCAGCGCGCGCCGATGACGGCGAGGAGGATGACGATGACGACGAAGACGGCGCACATCATCAGCCAGGGGCTGCGGCGCAGGGCGAGCCAGAAGACGTGTGCGGTTCTCATTCGATCCGGACCCTCCGGTCGAGCAGGCTGAGCAGGACATCCGCGACGAGGTTCATGAAAAGGAGGAAGGCGCTGAAGACGAGCACGACGCCGCAGGTCATCATGGTATCGCGATTGGAGATGCTGTTGACGAAGAAGCGGCCGATGCCGGGGATGTCGAAGATGGTTTCGATGACGAGAGAGCCGGTGAGGATGCCGGCGAGGGCGGGGCCGCTGAAACTGATGAGCGGGAGGATGGCGATCTTGAGGGCGTGGCGGAAGAGGACGGTGTCCTCGGATAGGCCCTTGGCGCGGGCGGTGCGGATGAAGTCGAGTTTCAGGACGTCGAGCAGGCTGCCGCGGGTGAGTCGGGCGACGGCGGCGATGAACGGAACGGAGAGGCAGAACGCAGGCAGGATGATCTGGTCAGGCGAGCCCCAGCCGGCCACGGGCAGGACATGGAGATCGACGGCGAGAAGCATGACGAGCAACGGGGCGAGGACAAAGCTGGGGACGGAGAGGCCGAGCAGGGCGATGAGGACGAGGATGCGATCGGCGGGGCGGTTATGCTGGATGGCGGCGTAAGCTCCGATCGGAATGCCGGCGAAGAGCGCGAGAAGATAGGCGAGGCCGCCGAGGAGCATCGAAACGGGGAGTGACTGGGCGATGATCTCGTCGACGGTGCGGTTGCGATATTGGAGAGAGGGGCCGAGATCGCCCTGGATGGTGTGGAGCAGGTAGTAGCCGTACTGGCTGGGGATCGAGCCGTTGAGGTGGTATTTTTGCTCCAGGACAGCTTTCGTTTCGGGGGTGAGTTGGCGCTCGGTGGAGAAGGGGCTGCCGGGCATGACACGCATAAGCACGAAGGTGAGCGTGACGACGACGAAGAGCGTCGGGACAACCCACAACAGGCGGCGGAGGACGAGCGTGATCATGGCTTTTTATCCGGGGGGCGGAATTCGTTCCAGCGATGATCGTCGACGATGTTGGGCTCGAAGCCGGTCATCTTTTCGGGGCGGTAGAGCACGATACCGACGTAGTTATAAAGTGGGACGATGGGCAGGTCCTTGACCACGAGAATCTGTTCCATTTGCTGGAGGAGCTGCATGCGCTTGGCGATGTCGGCGGTGTTCTCGGACTGCTGGAGAAGCTGATCGTACTGCGGGTTGCTCCAGTTGGTAAGGTTGTTGCCGCCGTCGGTGACGAACATGTCGAGGAAGGTCTGGGGATCGCCGTAATCGCCGACCCAGGCGGAGAGGCAGAGATCGAAATCGATCTCGGACTGGGTGTTGAGATAGACCTTCCATTCCTGGCCGCGCAGATGGATCGAAGTGATGCTGAGTTCCTTCTGCCAGAGGGCCTGCATCTCGGTGGCGACCTGCTCGGGCGTGGAGCGCTTGGCGTAGAGCATCTGGACATCGGGGAAGCCTTTGCCGCCGGGATAGCCGGCCTCGGCGAGGAGGCGGCGCGCTTCGCCGGGATTATAGTGGAGGCCCTGGGGCGGATGATAATCG
>FSYZ01000229.1_pt1 | contig 13200 bp, 6 predicted proteins | sample 1638691 | NCBI WGS metagenome assembly FSYZ01 (sample SAMEA3914813, study PRJEB12502) | metagenome | biome: forest; material: soil | place: Canada | collected 2011-07-07 | depth 0.3 m
CGGTAATCCCGCAATAACCGGACACTGATCGGATAACGTTCGCGGCCTTCGACCGTGTAACCCAAGGTGTTGCCGCCAATGGCCGTTTCCACCACCTGGTTGATGTCATCGACGGTCAGATTATAGCGGGCGATGGCTTCGCGGTCCGGGACGATGTCGAGATAGCGGCCACCTTCGGAGCGCTCGGAGAAAACGCTCTCGGTGTCCGGAAAATCCTTCAACGCCTGTTCGATTTGGAGACCGGTGGTGGCAATGTCATGCAGGCTGCGACCGTAAACCCGCAGGCCCAGATTGGAGCGGAATCCGGTCGTCAACATTTCGGTCCGCGTCTGGATCGGCATCCAGACGATGCTGGCCATGCCCGGGGTCTGCACATGATCCTGAATTTCCCGCCGCAGGCCATCCCACGTCATGCCGGGACGCCATTGGTCCGGCGGCTTGACCTGGATGGTGGTTTCAAACATCGACATCGGTGCGGGATCGGTGGCGGTGTCCGCCGAACCGGCCTTGCCGAAGACGGTCAGGAATTCCGGGATCTGTTTGAGACGAATATTCTGCTCGTGCAAAATCCGGGAAGCCTCCTGGGTGCCCAGACCTTCCTGAGCGGTGGGCATGAAGAGAAAGTCGCCTTCATTGAGCGGAGGCATGAACTCGCTGCCGAGATGCCAGATGGGAATGACGGTAAGCGCCAGCAGCGCCAGCGATAAAATCACCACCAGCCAGCGCGCCCGCAATACCCAATCGACCACCGGATGGTAGAGGGCGATGAGAAGCCGGTTGATCGGATTACGCGACTCGGGAGTAATCCGGCCCCGGATGAGCGCCACCATCAAGACCGGAACCAGGGTGATCGAGAGCAGGGCGGCAAAGAACATCGCGAACGTTTTGGTAAACGCCAATGGCTGGAAAAGTCGCCCGGCCTGTCCTTCCAGCGTGAAAACGGGAATGAACGAAACGGTGATGACCAACAGTGAAAAGAAAAGCGGACGGCCCATTTTCCGGGCGGCACGCAGGATCGCTTCCACCCGTTGGGAATGGGTCAACTCCTGGGATTGAGTTGAATGGGCATGCTCCAGTTCCTTGTGGGCGTTTTCGATCATGATGATCGCCGCGTCGACCATCGCTCCAATGGCAATGGCGATGCCGCCGAGCGACATGATATTGGCGGTGAGGTGCATCGCGGCAAACGGGATGAACGAGAGCAGGATCGCCGCAGGCAGCATGATGATCGCTACTAGGGCGCTCCGCAGATGCCAGAGAAAGAGCACGCAGACCAGGCTGACGATCAGGCTCTCCTCGATCAGTTTTTCTCTCAGGGTGTCGATGGAGCGAAGAATCAGTTGTGAGCGATCATAGACCGGAACGATGCGAACTCCCGGCGGCAGGGCATCCTGCAATTGCGCGATCTTCGCCTTAACGCCGTTGATGACCGACAGCGCGTTCTCGCCGTAACGCATCACGACGATTCCTCCCACCGCCTCGCCCTGACCGTTGAACTCGGCCAAGCCTTCCCGCAGGTCGGGACCGAATTCCACTATGCCCACTTGATCCACCGTGAGCGGCGTGCCATCGGAAGCCTTGAGCGGGATATGCCGCAAATCGTCCAGCGAATGGATGTAACCCCGGCCCCGGATGAAATACTGGGTGGTGGAAATCTCCAGCGATTTACCGCCGACATCGCTGTTGCTTTTGCGGACGGCGTCCACCACGTCGTTCAAGCTGACGCCATAGTGGATCAGTTTGTTCGGATCGATGTTCACCTGGTACTGCTTGACGAACCCGCCAATGCCGGCGACCTCCGCCACGCCCTTGACCGAGCTGATCGCATACTTGAGCGTCCAGTCCTGCAGGCTCCGCAACTGGGCGAGGTTGTGCTGCCCACTGTCGTCGACGAGCGCATATTCGTAGACCCACCCCACGCCGGTCGCATCAGGGCCCAGGGTGGGCGTGACGCCGGGTGGCAGGGATTCGCGTACACTGTTGAGATATTCGAGTACGCGTGACCGCGCCCAGTAAATATCGGTACCGTCTTCGAAGATCACGTAGACGAAAGAGCGACCAAACATCGAGAGTCCCCGCACGGTCTTGACCTTGGGCGCGCCCAGGAAGCGGCTGGTGATCGGATAGGTGATCTGGTCCTCGATCACGGAGGGGCTGCGGCCTTCCCAGTTGGTATAAACGATGACCTGCACGTCGGAAAGATCGGGCACAGCGTCGAGCGGAATATGGGCGAGGGAATAAAACCCGGAGCAAGCGGCGATCAGAAAAAGCAGCCCGATCAGGAATGGATTGCGTCCACTCGCATCGGTGATCTTTTCGATGAGGCCATTCGGCTGATCCGGGGAGGGGACTGCGTTCACGGACGGTCTCCCCAAGTCTTCAAGACGCCCTGGATACGACTCTCCGCGTCGATAAGGAAGTTGGCGCCGGATACGACGCGATCTCCTTCTTTCAACCCGGAAATAACCTCGTAATAATCGCCGGACTGAGCGCCAATTCCGACCTCGCGCGGCTCGAACTTGCCGCCCCCATGGTCGACGAAAGCGATGTACTTGTTGCCGGTGGGGACGACGGCTCCGGTGGAAATCGTCAGACTTTCTCCGGTTGGCACCTCGCCCGAGACTTGGGCGAAAAGGCCGGGGTGGAACATGTGACCCTCATCCGAAATGACGATGCGGGCCATGATTCGCCGTTGCTCGTCGTCCACATGAGGATCGATGAAGCTGATTTCGCCCTGCACTTTCTGTTGGGGCATGGAGGGGAATGTCACCGTTACCTTTTGCCCGACGTTGACGTACATCGCCTGATCTTCTGAAAACTGCGCGACAATCCAGACGTGGCTGTGATCGGCGAGTTCCAGCAGGGACTGGCCAGCGTCAAACCGCATGCCTTCCACCGCTTTCTTCATGTGGACGTACCCATCGAAGGGAGCCAGGACATCGAAGCTGCCGGAAAGGCCGTGTCCCGTTCTGAGATCGACCTCATTTGTGCTCAGGGCAAATTTCTCCAGGTCGTGAATCTGATCGTCGGACAAGTCCCACACGCGGATGCGCGCCCGCATCAGTTCCAGTTGATTGTCCAGGGCGAAGCTATTGTTTGGGGACATGAGCGGCGTTCGCTTCCAACTGCGGTACGCCTTGATGTAATCGATCTGGGTTTGCAACCAACCTTCGCATAGCACCGTCATCAGGGGTTGCCCTTTGCGGAAGGACATGCCATCGGAGCTGGCGTAGAGCTTGGTAATGTAACCGGAGCCCGCCTTGACGTTGATGTCGCGCAGGGCGGATTCGTCGATTTCGGCGCGAGCGGGCGCGCGCAGGGTGCGGGTCAGACTCCGTTTGGTCACGGCTTCGGTGGTCGCTCCGATTTCCTGCATGCGCTCGGGGGCAATATTGACTATGCCGTTCGCATCCATGGAAGTTGCGGTCGCGGCGGCAGCCGCAGCCGTTCCCGCATCAGCGTTGGTGGCGCTGGCGGAGGATTTCAATACCGGCACCAGATCCATGCCGCAGACCGGGCATTTGCCCTTGGGATCCTGCGAACGCACGAAGGGGTGCATGGTGCAGGTGTAATAGGCGACGTTGCTATCGGCCGCTTTAGTAGCCTCCTGAGCCGAGCGGGAGCAGGCGGTAAGGGTGAGAAGTGATAAACCCAGCAGCGCCTTACGGCGATTTAACGGGGTATTTCCTGAGATGTTTTGAAATTGCTGAATGAAAGACATGATCCGACCTCCAAAAACGGTTTGAACACAATCGTCCCGCAGCCTTCAGGCGCGGGAGCCGATGGAATGGGAGGTGGGACTAGATGAGCCAGAGGCGCAACCGGGCCTGGGGCGGACTCCCGGCGAAGGGCGGGGAGATATTCAAGTCCCGCCGATGAACGGCGAGAGCGGGAACTTGGTCTTTGATTCCGATAGGAGCGATCGAAAAGAGAATATGGCCAAATGAAACGGCGAGCGACACGCGCGTGGGCAATTGCTTATCGAGAGTCGGGGCCTGCGAGCGCGTGCACAACTGACCGCAAGGCTTATCGGGCTGGCATTGGCAATTCGTCATCTGCGTGCAGCAGCACGTCATTTCTGGGGTCGTTGCACCGGCGGCACAGGCCGATGGTGGCGCCCAGATTCCCAACGCCAGCAAGGCCATCAGGATTGGAACAAAGGTTCTGAGGCGCGTGACCACAGGGAACTTTTACCTCATAACGCCGTTATTTCAAGTCCCGGGATCGTTACATGGAAAACATCCCGGAGACAAACGGCCTTGCAAACTTGCTCCCCTGGCTACCTTTAAAGGATGAGCACTTTAAAAACGGATGCGGCGGCAAGCGGTACTTTCACCTTGGGCGGCGATCTCACGGTCCATCGACTCGGGTTTGGCGCGATGCGGATTACCGGGGACGGGGTATGGGGCGAACCGAAGGATCCCAAGGAGGCGCATGCTGTCTTGCGCCGGACCGTGGAGCTGGGGATTAATTTTATCGATACGGCTGATTCGTACGGACCGGAAGTTAGCGAACGATTGATTGGCGAGACGTTGCGTCCTTATCCGAAGGGGCTGGTGATTGCAACCAAGGGAGGGCTGACACGACAGGGGCCGGGAAGCTGGCTCCCGGTGGGGCGTCCCGAATATCTGGGACAATGCGTTGAGCTGAGCCTGCGCCGGCTTCATCTGGAGCGAATCGATCTTTATCAACTACATCGCTTCGACGCAAAGGTTCCCATGGAGGAGACGCTGGGAGCCCTGAAGAAATTGCAGGAGGAGGGAAAAATCCGCCATATCGGACTCTCTGAAGTTTCTGTCGATGAGATCAAGCGCGCGCGGAAAATCGTTCCCATCGTCAGCGTCCAGAATCTCTACAACCTCGGCGATCGCAAACACGAGGATGTTGTTGAGTATTGTACCAAGGAGAAGCTGGGCTTTATCCCATGGTTTCCCATGGCTGCCGGCGATCTGGCCAAACCGGGAAGTGCCCTGGACCATGCGGCGAAGAAGCACGGCGCTTCGGTGAGCCAACTCGCGCTGGCCTGGTTGCTGCACCACTCGCCCGTGATGTTGCCAATTCCGGGTACATCCTCCGTGAAGCATCTCGAGGAAAACACGGCAGCGGCTTCGCTGAAGTTGAGCGAGGCCGAGTGGAAAGAGATTGAGGCTGCGCTGAAGTAACGGACGACTTCATAGGCTCTTAATAACTGCTTCTTAGCAGAAGGAAGTCCCGTGATTTCTCTAATCACGGGACTTCCAGTCTCGCCATCGTCATTCGATGAACGCGATGTTAAAGTGATCTTTGCAATATTTGTATCAATAGATATTGCTTCGAAGCAAATGTCGGGATACAAAGGCCCTCCCTTCAGGTTGGTGCCCAAGTATGATCGGGAATTGCCTCGCATGCTTGCCGGACTACTGAAGCAAAGGATACTAGAATTATGAAACGGAGGTTCCTCCTGTGCTCGCTGGGATTGTTGCTCGGCGTGATGTTGTCATCCGGGCTACCGAATAGCGCCTTTGCTCAAGACCAGGGCAGTGCTGCGCAAACGGTGGGGATTCCCGTTCATTTCAAGGCCGATGGTCCGGGTTTCGTCACGCTCGTGATGGAAGACAAGGACGGCAACCGCCTGAAGAATCTCGTCTTCGATCATCCCGTGGTTGCGGGGGATAATGTCATTTATTGGGATGGCTCGTCTCTGACCGGAGTTGCCGCAGCGGGCAGCTATCAGGTGAGGGGCATTTTTCATGAGGGCATCACGCCGCGCCTGGAGTATTCGTTCTACTCGCCGGGCATACCGCCGTGGCCCACGGCGGATGGCACCGGGGCGTGGCTTGCGGATCATACCGCGCCGGCTTCCGCCTTATTCCTGCCGGAGGGCAGTCCTTTTCCTGCCAACGATACCAAGCCGGTGGTCTTGCTCGGTGCCGATTCGGCCGAGGCAGGCAATGCGCTGATATGGACCAACCTCGATGGGCGCAAACTGGGTGGCACCAAGATCCGCGGCTGGAACGGCGGCATCGCCCTGGCGCGGGACATCGGGACCGGCGGGAATCCGGACCATGTTGCCTATACCGTCTTTATCGACAATCCAAGCCGTGACTTCGGCGTGAAGGATCCTGGTGGGCTGGAAGTGTACATCATCACGAAGACCGGCGTGGAGCCGCTGGCCAAAGTCAAAGGCGGCGTGCAGGTGCACGATGCCTTCCGCGAATTGGTCGGTCTGGCGGCGTGCAATGGATTGCTCCTGCTTTCCGATGCGGTGGGGAACGAGATTTTTGCCTTTGATGTCCGCAGGGCGAGCAAGGGGCCTTTTGCCACGATCAAGATGGACAACCTCGGGGGCATCGCCTTTGAGCCCGATGGCTCGTTGCTCGTGACCACGGATGGCGCGATCAAGCGATTCACGGTCCAAAACGACTGGAAGACCTGCACGCTGACGGGAGGCAATGAAGTTGTCGCGGCCTCGGACCTGCAGGCGCCCAAGCAGATCATCGAGCAGGATGGGGAAATCTATGTGACCGACTGGGGCACGAGCCACCAGGTGAAGGTGTTCGATGCCGCTTCCGGCAAGCTGGTTCGCACCATTGGCAAGCCGGGCGGCCCGCAAATCGGCGATTACGACGAGGAGCGCATGGCGCATCCGATGGGCATGTGCATCGATTCGAAGGGCCTGCTCTGGGTGGCCGAGGAAGACTACCTGCCCAAGCGCATCAGTCGCTGGAACGCGAAGACGGGCCAGTTCGTCAACGCTTGGTACGGGCCGACTCAATACGGTGGTGGCGGCTTCGTCGATCCGAAGGACAAGAGCCACGCCTACTATCCTTCCGTGGGCAATCCCGGCAGTATGGGACTGCTCGATTTCAAGGTCGATCTGCAGACCGGAGCCTCAAAGCTGACCGGTGTGCGCTACCGTTATCCCGATCCGCTCAACGACATCATCAGCTACGGTGGTTATCCGACCAAGCCGATCTTTTTCCCGAACGACATGATCCCGATGGGGTCCCATGGAGGGACCGCTCCCGGGCAGACGTTCTATTTTCAAGGGCATCAGTACTTCTCCAATTCCTATAACAGTTACTGGTACAACCAGTCGCCCTGCGCCACGCTCTGGATCCTGGAGGATGGCGTCTGCCGTCCCATCGCTTCCTGCGGATGGGTTGGCACCGGCATCCATCGCTGGCCCCCGCTGAGCGATCCGTCGCTCAAGGACAAGATTCCTGCGGGTCGTCCGGACGGTGACTTCTACGTCTGGACCGATCATAGCCACGACCACGCGGTGCACCCTGAGGATATTCAGTTCTTCCGCCCGAGCGTGCCAGGTAATGTGGGCGTCGTTTTTCAGCCGGACCTGTCGATTCTTAGCGGCGGCCCTTATCATCTGCCCGCGGCTTCGGTCGACGCCAAGGGCGTGCCGAGTTACGATTTGAGCCAGCTTCAACCGATTTCCCCCACCGTTGCAACCGGGGAAATGGCGCTTGCTCCCGACGGATGGCTTGTCGTCGATTGCTCAGGCTTCAAGGACGGTCAAAAGCGCTGGACACTGGCTGAGCGCGACGACAGCACGCCTCCCACCGGTCCCGGTGATCTGGAACTGCCCAAGCGCATGCTTGGTTATCCCGTGAAAAGCGCGAAGGGTGATGCCGGCTATCTCGTCGCCCGCTATTCCTACATGGGCGAGATCTACGTCTACTCCACCGACGGCATCCTGGTCACCACGCTGGGTTCGGACATCCGGTTGGCGCCGTTCTGGCCCTACCCGGAAGAAAAGAAGGACATGGCGATCACGGGCCTGAGTTTCGATGCGGAACACTTCTGGCCGTACATGTTCGGATTGGACGATGGAAATGTCTATTTGTGTGTGGGTAAATGGCACAGCTCGATCGTTCGCCTCGACGGTTTGGACAAGGTGCGGCGCATCGATCTGGGCAAGATCGACGTGACCGATGCGATGATCGCGGCGGCAGCCCCCGCCCGGGAGGAAAAGGCGGCCCATGACGCCATGCGCGACGAAGTTTCGGTGTCTCCGATCGACGCCAAGGTTGATGGCGATTTGAGTGAATGGCCTGCAAGCGGCTGGGCCACGATCAATCCCAAGAGCTCGTTCCAACTCGGTCTGGCAGGTGATAAGCTTGTGGTGGCCTATCGGACCGATCAACCGCAGTTGTTGCTCAATTCGGCCACGGAGTTTCCCTTTGCCTTCACGCAAGGCGGAGGCCTCGACTTGATGTTGCGGACCAGCGGCAGCGGCAATGACAAGAACCCGATGCCGGGAGACGTTCGGCTGGTCGTCACGCGAAAGAATGGCCAGACCCTGGCGGTACTTTACCGGCAGAAGGCCAATCCTCCGGGAAACCGGCAGACCTTCGCCTCGCCGGTGGGGCAGGTGACCTTCGACGATGTGCAGGATGTGAGTTCATCCGTGGAAGTCGCGGCGAAGGACGGGAATTATGAGTTCTCCGTGCCGCTTTCGGTGCTGGGATTGAAGGATCCCGCCGGCAAGGAGTTTCGGGGCGACGTCGGCATGATCCTCAGCGACGGAGTCCGGGCCCGGGCTCGCATCTACTGGCATAACAAATGGGACTCGATGGCGGCCGACGTGCCGAGCGAGGCCCGGCTGAATCCCGGTCAGTGGGGCTTGTTCAAGTTCTAAAGCTTGCTTTGGCTTGTTCCCTGTAGCGGCGGTCTATGACCGTCGTCGGCGCTCTGTGGAAGACAGCGACGGCCATAGACCGCCGCTACAGCAGAATCAGCACGGACTCAATTAGGTGCAGGGACATGAAAAATGATCCACCATGCCAGCCATCCGGCTAGAGCGACGCAGACCGGAAGGCCAACCCCGAAGCTGATCAAGAGCGCACGCGAAAAGATCTCATGAAACGCTCGCTTGGTTTGCCCACGACGCGCCAACCCGAAGGCAAAAGAAATGAGAAATGCAGGCAGCAAGAAGCTGACTCCCAGCATGCGCAACGCCGCCCAAAACAAGTCCATTTTATTTCCTTTGCGCCACACTCGCGCGTCCGTCTCTTATGCAGTAGTCCGTCAAGCAAGGCCGCTTCCCTGCCGCCTGCAATCGAAGTTGCCTACAACAGATGGAAACTCTCCATCAGCGCGAGCACGATGCCGGTGAAGACAATGTTCGCGAGAGAGATGGGCAGGATGCATTTCCAACCGAGGCCCATCAACTGGTCATAGCGGAAGCGGGGCAGGGTCCAGCGCACCCAGATGAAGAGTACGATGAAGAAGCACATCTTCAGGAGGAAGACGACCGGATAGAGGATCAGGCTCACCCAATGGGATTGCAGATCCAGGTAGAAGCCGAAGGGAAGGCTCCAGCCGCCAAAGAACAAGGTCACCATGAGGCAGGAAGCGACGATCATCGCGGCATATTCTCCGAGGAAGAAGAGGGCGAACTTCATCGCCGAATATTCGGTGTGATAGCCGCCGACCAACTCCGTTTCGCTTTCCGGCAGATCGAAAGGCAGGCGATTGGTTTCGGCAAAGGCGGAGACCATGAAAACGAGGAACGAGAGCAGCATCGGAATCCAGAGGATGTAGCTGACCAGGGATTGATGCGTGGAGACGAGAGGAAGAACGGTCCAGCCGTTGTTGGTCTGGTACTTGACCACCTCGGACAGGTTGAGATCGCCCATGATCATGAAGACCGGGATGACCGACAGGCCCATGGAGACTTCGTAGGAAATCATCTGGGCGCTGGAGCGGATGCCACCGAGGAAAGGATACTTCGAATTGGAGGCCCACCCGGCGAGCACGATGCCGTAGACGCTGATCGAGGCGATGGCGAAGACGAGGAGCACGCCGATATTGGCGTCGGCGATCATACCTGGCGACTGCAGGGTGTAGTTGAACCAAGACAAGTAAATCGGGGTGTTACTGCCAAAGGGAATGACCGAGATGGTCAGCAACGCGGGCACCATGGCCATGGCGGGCGCGAGCCAGAAGTAGAATTTGTTCACATGCGCCGGGGTGAATTCCTCCTTGAGCATGAACTTGAGCGCGTCCGGTAGCGGCTGGCCGAGGCCCCACCAGGTCCACTTCGGAATCGTGAAGAGTCCCAGGATATTAACGCCCCCCAGCGGCACGCCGACGCGATTGGGACCGACTCGGTCTTGGATGGCCGCGCTGATCCAGCGCTCGGCCAAAACGGCGTAGGAAACCAAGCCGAGGATCACATTGACCACGATGAAGATCTTGATCGCGCTGGTGAAGGCGTACGGAACCCAGAGCGGGACGCTGGGGGGAAGATCGGCGAGGATGAGGGGAAGGGTGGCAGTCATGGCGGCAATCAGGCGGTGACGGGTTGCGCGACGTTTTCCGAAAGCTTCAGAGTGATGCCGAGATCGCCGATCCGGCTCAGGCTGAGGCCGGCGAAGGCCGGCGTGGCGGCGGCCATGGCCTTGAAGACTTCCTCGATAGTGTGGAGACCGTTGCCACCGCCGATGGCTGCCTTGAGCTGGAGGAGAATCTGCCAGTCATCCATGCCCTTGCCGGGGATGGCGACGGCCTTGTTCAGGCGTTGGAGGCGGCCCTCGGCGTTGATGATCGAGCCGCGCTTTTCCGGGGCATAGGCGCCGGGAAGCACGAAGTCGGCGAGTTCGGTGGTCGCGCTGCGAAGCGTTGCGATGGAGGCCAGGAGCTTGATGTTCTGGACCGTGGCGAGGGGCCAGTTGGCGTCGGCAACCAGATCTTCGTGGAAGACCAGCACCGCTTCGATCCGTCCGGTCTCGATGCCATGGCGAATCTGGCCGAGGGTCTGGCCTTTATCGGAGAGGCCGAAGATTTCCACGCCGCGGGTGTTGGGGTTGAGATCGGCGCTGCGGAGGATGCCATCCGCTTCACCGGTGCGGGGAACGATGTCGGTGAGGACGGCGTCGCCGCCCAGCACTTGACGGATTTCCGCGAGCAGGAAGGCTTCCTCGTTGGTCATGCGTCCGGAGGCGACGATGGCGATCTGATCGGGGCGCAACCCGCGCAATTGCACGGCGAGGTTGGGAATGACCTCGGTCCAAGGGGCGGACAACTTGCCCTGACCGACCTTGGCGACCGGTTCCTGGAGGCGGTCTTCACCGTAAAAAGGATGGAAGGCGAGGCGGCCCTGATCGCACATCCACTGCGAGTTGACCTCTTCGTTCTCGCGGGGCGTAACCCGGAAGAGGTGGCCCTCACGGCTGCCGACGAGGGTATTGCAACCCGTGGCGCAATGGGTGCAGACGCTCTTGGTTTCCTTGAGGAACCAGACGCGCATTTGGAAGCGGAAATCCTTGCTGGTGAGCGCGCCGACGGGACAGATATCGACGGTATTGAGCGAGTAATTGTTATCGAGGCGTTTGCCAGGATGGACGGCCAGCGTGGTGTGGCTGCCACGATCGATGAAACCGAGCACGTCGTCGTGCACCAGTTCCTTCGAGAAACGGATGCAGCGGGAACACATGATGCACCGCTCGTCGTCGAGCACGATGCGGTCGCCGATATCGACGCGCTTCGGTTTCTTGACCTTGTCGTCGGTGAAGCGGCTGCCTTCGTTGCCGTAGGAGACGGAATATTCCTGGAGCTTGCACTCGCCGGCCTGATCGCAGATCGGGCAATCGAGCGGGTGGTTGATGAGGAGAAATTCCATGACGCCTTTGCGGCATTCATCGACCATCGGGGAAGTGGTGCGGATGCCCATGCCCTCGGCGACAAGCGTGGCGCAACCGATCTGGGGTTTCGGCATCCAGTTGATCTCGGGCTTGCCGTCGGCGCCGAGGACCGGCTTGCGCTCGGCATCGACCTTGGGCATGCCCAGTTCGATCAGGCACATGCGGCAGTTGCCGGAGATGGAAAGCTTGGGGTGGTAACAGTAATGGGGAACGAACTTGGCCGCGCGGCGGGCGGCTTCGACGGCGTTGAGACCCTTCGGGAATTGCATCCAGACGCCATCGACCTGAACATTGAGCAAGGGAGCATTGGCGGGGGTAATATCGTGGTTGAAGGGGTTCACGCGAGTTCAGGATTCGAGGTTACCGAAAAAGGGGACGCCAAAAGGGGCCTTGCGCCGGCCGTTTCCGATCCGGCGCAAGGGGTTCAACTCAGATTAAGAGTTGGGGCGGACCGGCTCAGGAGCTGGCGGCGGGGGCGTGCTGGGCTTGTCGGCACAGGCCGACAGCAGCGCGACCGACATCGTCAACGCACCGATCACAACAAAGATCTTCAGATATGATTTCATGGATTCTTTCTGCTTGGGTTAATGTTTGAACTGACAATTTTGACGCTAGCGGGAAGTGATGGAAGGGCAAGGCGTGGTTGATTATTTTCCCGTAAGCTCCACGACCGGTTGTGCCGGTTTGGTGGCGTTATTTATGGCGTGGGCGTTGAACTCTTCCGGGAACTTGGCGATGAAGCTTTGCACCGGCCAGGCGCAGGCTTCGCCGAAGGCGCAGATGGTTTTGCCCGCGATATTGTCGGCCACATTCTTGAGCAGGCCGACGTCACCGGCGTGTCCCTGGCCGCTGCTGAGGCGGGAGGTGATCTTCTTCATCCAGAGCGAACCTTCGCGGCAGGGGGTGCACTGGCCGCACGATTCGTGCGCGTAGAAGGTAGCGATGTTGGCGAGGCACTCGACCATGTCGCGGGTCTCGTCCATGACGATGATGCCGCCGCTGCCCGCCATCGAGCCGACCGCCGCGAGGGTGTCGAAATCGAGCGGAATGTCCATCAGGCCGATCTCCTTTTCTTCCATCGTTCCGTCGGCTTTCTTGGTCTTGATCTTGTAGCGGTCGTCGGCGCGGAGCACCTTGGCCGAGGAGCCGCCAGGGATGAGGGCCTTGAGCTTGCGGCCGCCCTTGATGCCGCCGCAGATATCGTTGATCAACTCGCCCATGGTGAGGGCGCCGACCACGAATTCGTAGTAGCCCGGTTTCTCAACATCGCCGCTGACGCAAAGGCATCGGGTGCCGGTGTTGTTCGGCTTGCCCATCTTGGCATAAGCCGCGCCGCCCATGTTGACGATGTGCTTGATGTTGCAGAGCGTCTCGACGTTGTTGACGATGGTGGGCGACATGTAGAGGCCCAGCACGGCGGGGAAATAGGGAGGCTTGATGCGCGGGTAGGCGCGTTTGCCCTCGAGGGACTCAATGAGGCCGGTTTCCTCGCCGCAAATGTAAGCGCCGGCGCCGCGATGGATGTAGATTTCGAGATCGTAGGCTGTGCCGCAGATGC
>FSYZ01000517.1_pt1 | contig 13195 bp, 12 predicted proteins | sample 1638691 | NCBI WGS metagenome assembly FSYZ01 (sample SAMEA3914813, study PRJEB12502) | metagenome | biome: forest; material: soil | place: Canada | collected 2011-07-07 | depth 0.3 m
GATCCGCTCACTCATCACACATGTTTCCTTCCAGGCCATCTTCCATGTGTAACCCATGTCCCCGGGAGTTTTTGTTACCCATCTGCCCGGAACATACCCCTGGAAGAAGCAAGCCGGAGGCTTGCGGAAATTCCGGCGATGGAATCTCGTATTGCCGATGGTGTTTGGGGCTTGGAGGAGGCGCGCGCGGTGCTAGATCAGGGAGATGGGGATGTCTACGCTCGGCAAAAGCACCTTTGATGTCCCGGTGGAATGGACGGAGATCAGAAGAGAAAAGGAGCGTCTTACCTTTGCAGCGCCGGATGGCAAACTGCAGACCACTGTCTCGCTGATGTGCTTTGGTATTGAGCCGTCCTGGGAGAATTTCAAGAGACTGTGCTCGCTGCGGTATGAAGCGGAAAAACAGGGGCCGAATGTTGTATTTCTTCAGCCTGAATATTCGGCACCTTTTGAAGAGGAGGGCAAATTCGGTATGTTCTTTTCCGGTGAAGAGAAGAAAGTGGGGCGGCTCTTTTCTGGCTTTCTTACTCTTCAGGGAAAGGAACTGATTACGATCTATGTCGAAGGTCTCCACGTGGATTCGGAAAACCTCTTCAAGTCATTTCATGGCTTTGTGTCGAATCTAAAACAAGAACGATGAGGGAGACGGTCGCTTCACGTTAAGTGAGCGGGTGGTTGATTTGTTTTCCGGGATGGGCAAGGTCCCGGTTCTGTGCTGCCACCCTTCCAGGGTGGAGATCGTGGGGCGACTATTCCGGTGGTGTCGCCCGCGGCGGGCTCAACCACCGGCTACGGTGCTGGCAAGCCTCCGGTTTGCGGAATACAAATCGAATTCGGAATACATGCGATCACGTCGGGCTTTGACAAGGGGCGAGGGGTGAGGGAGGTTGGCGCGTTGAGCTTTGCTGTCATGGAGCACGCTCCCACTGGAGCGTCCGTTTTGAAATCGGGGCGCGACTGGTGTTACCGGAGATGATGAGGACCAGCCGATGAAGATCACAACGAATGAGGCGCGACGGGCGATGAGCGATGCGGACCGCAATTGGCGGCGCTTTGTGCTGTTCCGTGTGCTCTTCAATGCGCGGCTTTATTATCCGGTGCTGGCGGTGCTCTTTCTGGATCTGGGCTTGAGCGCGACGGAGTACACGCTGTTGAATTTTGCGTGGGCGCTGGCGATTGTTTTTACCGATTTGCCGGCGGGGGTGCTGGCGGACCGGATCGGGCGCAAGCCACTCGTGGTGGCGGCGGCGCTTTTCATGGTGGGGGAGATGGTGTTGCTGAGCGTGGCGCCGCTGAATGGCGGGTGGGTGCTTTTGCTGTGCTGCCTGGCGAATCGGGTGATGAGCGGGATGGCGGAGGGGATGGCGAGCGGCGCGGATGAGGCGCTGGTCTTCGATTCGCTGGCGGAGCGGAATCGCTCAAGTGAGTGGCCGTTGGTGCTGGACCAGGTGATGCGGTGGCAGGGCGTGGGGATGGTGATCGCGATGCTGGTGGGCGGAGCGGTGTATGATCCGGCGTTTGTGAATCGGCTCGCGGGATGGTTTGGTTTCGAAACGCATTTGACGCAGGGGATGACGTTGCGGCTCCCGATTTATCTGAATTTGATCACGGCTCTGGTGACATTGTGGACAGTGTGGGGTCTACGCGAGCCGGGGTTGAGGAAGCCGCGGATCGCGACGGACGCGGGTGAACTGGCGGGCGCGGAGATCACCGCATGGCGGCTGGTGGTGAATGCGGGGACGTGGATCGTGCGGACGCCGCTGGCGCTGTTCGTGATCGTAGCAGGGGTGATGTGCGATAGCGTGGCGCGGCTTTTCCTGACGTTTTCAAGCACCTACTTCCGGACGATCGCGGTGCCGGAGGTGGCGTTCGGGATCATCGGCGCGATGATGGGCGGGCTGGGATTGGTGGTCTCGCCGATCGCGCGGCGGATGGTGCAGACGAATCCGGTACTGGGGAATTATGGAATCGTGGCGGGGACGATCCTGGTGGGGTTGATCGGCGTGGCGTGCCGGTGGACTTATTGGGGCGTGATCTTCATCCTGCCGCTGGGGGCGTCGATGATGGCGCTGGGGTACATGGTCTCGTACTACCTGAATGCGATTGTCGATTCGGCGCACCGGGCGACGGTGCTTTCGTTCAAGGGGCTGGCGATCAACCTGGGTTACGGGTTCATCAGCCTGGTCTTCGCGCTGGTGTTGAGGGCGGTGCGGCATGGCGGAAGCGCGGAGGATGCGTTTTCGCACAGCCTGCTTTTTCTGCCGATTTGGATCGTGCTGGGCGGGATGATTTGTCTTTTGGGATTTAGCCGGCACGTCCGTTTGCTGGGTTCGGCTCGACCGATTCCCAAAAATCCAGATTTGGAATAGGAAACACCAAATTTAGACAAAATTTACAAATTTTTGGACTCCAGGCGATCCGTAATCCAAGGGGACCCATGCGACAGAAGAGACCGAAGCGCAGCCGATGCATAACGGATGTGAGATCGAAGCATTCGAACCGTCCCAAGAGACCCAAGCGGAAGAAGCGACGGCGGAGCAACTTTACCCCGCACGACAGGTTAATCAGATGGCAGGCTCCCGTGTTTGATGCACCGTCTGCATCGGAAAATCCCCGCTTATGAAATCGACTTCCCTGGTTCTTCTCTTCTGTGCACTGACGACAGGCTTGGCTTTCGCCCAAGCACCGTCTGCGACGACGACGCGAACGCTGACGATCACGTGGCCGCCGCCGCAACCACCACCAGGCACCGCTTGGGCAAGTTATCCCGGCCCGCGCCTGGATTGGTGGATCGCGCGGTTCGAGACCAATGTCGATAAGCTGCAACAGGGGCCTTACGACCTGGTTTTCGACGGAGACTCGATCACGGATAATTGGCAGGGGCCGGGCAAGGATGTGTGGAAGGAGCGCTACAGCGGCTACAAGGCGCTCGATCTGGGGATCGGCGGCGACCAAGTGCAGCACGTGACATGGCGCGCGCAGAATGGTTCGCTCGCCGGGCAGTCCCCGAAGTTGATTGTGGTCATGATCGGCACCAATAACAGCGGTCAGGAGCCGAAGGATGTGGCGGCGGGCGTGAAGATGTTGCTGGACGAGTACGAGAAGCTTTGCCCGCACGCGCATCTATTGCTGCTTGGGATTTTCCCGCGCGGGGCCTCCCCCACTGATCAGGGACGCGTGTGGGTCGGTAAGGTGAATGAGATCATCTCCACCTACGGCAGTGACCGGGTGACTTATCTGGACTTTGGCTCAAAATTTCTCCAGCCGGATGGGACGATCTCGCCGGACATGATGCCGGATTTCCTGCATCCCACGGCGAAGGGCTACACGATCTGGGCGGATGCGATCCAGCCGGTGGTGGACCAGTATGTAGGGAAGCCGGCGGGGAAGTAGGAAGGCGGTTTCGGGAGGTGGAGGAGTCTCATTTCGCGCATGCGACTCTTCCAATGGGAAGAGTGGTGGCTGGAACCGGGATCGAACCGGTGACACGCGGATTTTCAGTCCGCTGCTCTACCAGCTGAGCTATCCAGCCAGATCACCCGCCGCGTCATGCGGCGAAACATCCACAATGCCCGCTCCACCGGCAGCGGCAAGTCTAAAACTGCAAATTCTACGGATCGCCAACAAAAACGCCGTCCCGCGCAGAGGCAGGACGGCGTTTTCGCGATAAACCGGTGAGGGCTTATTTCTTGGTCGGAACCGTGGCGACGGTCTGCAGGATCCGGCTGGCGATCTTGTAGGGGTCTCCCTGGGAGTTCGGACGGCGATCCTCAAGGTAACCCTTGTAGCCGCTGTTCACGAAGCTATGGGGCACGCGGATCGAGGCGCCGCGGTTGGCCACGCCGTAGTTAAACTTATCGATGGACTGGGTCTCATGCAGACCGGTGAGGCGCATGTGATTGTCCGGACCGTAGACGGCGATGTGCTCGTTCTTGTACTTGTCGAACGCGCCCATGAGCGCTTCGAAGTATTCCTTGCCGCCGACGGTGCGCATGTATTCGGTCGAGAAGTTCGAGTGCATGCCGGAGCCGTTCCAGTCAGTGGCGCCGAGGGGCTTGCAATGGAAGTTCACGTCCACTTTGTACGCTTCGCAGAGGCGGACGAGGATGTAACGGGCAACCCACATCTCATCGGCAGCCCGCTTGGAGCCCTTGCCGAAGATCTGGAATTCCCACTGGCCCTTGGCCACTTCGGCGTTGATGCCTTCGTGGTTGATGCCGGCTTCCAGACAGAGGTCGAGGTGCTTTTCCACGATCTCGCGGGCGATATCGCCAACGAATTCATAACCCACACCGGTGTAGTACGGTCCCTGCGGGGCGGGATAGCCGCTCGCGGGGAAGCCGAGGGGACGGCCTTCCGCGTACAGGAAATATTCCTGCTCGAAACCGAACCAGGCGCCGGGATCGTCCAGGATGGTGGCGCGGCCATTGGTGGAATGGGGCGTACCGTCCGGGTGCATGACTTCGTTCATGACGAGCACGCCGTTCTTGCGGGTGGCGTCAGGGAAGACCGCGACGGGCTTCAGCACGCAATCGGAGCTATGGCCTTCGGCCTGGCGCGTCGAGCTGCCGTCAAAGCCCCAAAGGGGAAGCTCTTCCAGCTTGGGAAACTTGTCGAATTCCTTGATGAGGGTTTTGCTGCGGAGGTTGGGGACGGGGGTGTACCCATCGAGCCAGATATATTCCAGTTTGTACTTCGCCATGTGTTTGTATGTTGTTGTGGGTTAAGGATCGTGCCGTTGGTTCCAGTGTTTCGGCTTGGTCGAGTCAAAGAGCAACTGTCATGCCAGCGGCAAGAATGGTTAAAAATCGCCACTCCGCCTTTGACACGCGTTTCCCCCCGTTTCCGAGGGTTGTCTCCCTGACCGAATGGCGCATACTACACAAGTCATGGAAACGGTCAAAGACACGCTGCGGGCGACCGTTCGCATCAGCTACGATGGCAAGGTTTACAAGACCTTCCATGGCCCCAAGGCCGACGAGCGCTTCGACAATGAAGTGCGGGTTCTTAAACACCTGGAGGAGCGTGGTTGCACCTTCGTCCCGCGCCTGCTCTCCGTTCAGCCGGATAAATTGACCATGGTCACGACCAGTTGCGGCAGCCGGGTCGATCACCTGGACGACGCGCGCACCAAGGAACTCTTCGCCGAACTCCTCCCCTACGGCGTGCGCCACGACGACGCCGACAAGCGCAACGTCACCTATCGCCAGGCCGACGGACGCTTCTGCCTGATCGACTTCGAGTTCGCCACGCTTCTTCCCGAGACGGCCTCTGTCCCATGACCCATCTGCCCGAACCAACCGAGAAACACCGCCTGCAATGGTCCGGCGCCACCGATCGCGGCAAAGTCCGCCCCAACAACGAGGATTCCTTCCTCGGCCTCATTTTCAATGCCCACGAAATCCACCGCCTGGGCAAAATTGGCGACACGGCCACCGGCGCCCATGACTTTCTCTTCGCCGTCAGCGACGGCATGGGCGGCGCCAAGGCGGGCGAATTTGCCAGCCGCATCACCACGGACAAGATCACCCGTCTCCTCCCCCGCGCTTACCGCCAATCGGCGGTCGGCCTGGAGGCAGGTTTCTCGGACGTGCTCGAGGAGCTTTTCGATTCCATCAACCGTGAGCTCACCTTCGTCGGCAATAGTTACGAGGAATGCCACGGCATGCAGGCCACGCTCAGCCTCTGCTGGTTCACGCCCGGTTGGATGTACTTCGGCCACATCGGCGACACCCGGCTCTACTACCTGCCCGCGCACGAAGGCGAACTCCGGCAAATTACCCAGGACGACACGCATGTCGGCTGGCTCTTTCGCCAGGGACAGATCAACGAACGCGAGGCGCGTCATCATCCCCGTAGGACCGCGCTGCAAAAAGCCCTCGGCGGAGGCAACCAATTCGTCGAGCCCCAAGTCGGAGCCGTCGCCTACGAAACCGGCGATATCTTCCTCCTCTGCACCGACGGCGTGATCGAAGGCCTCTATAATCAGCAGTTGCTCGAACTTCTCCGCTCCCCCAGTCCCGCCGAAGCCACGCTCACTCCGGCGCAGCGCCTGGTCACCGCCGCAGTCGCCAACTCCGGTGCCGACAACACCACCGCGCTTGTCATCGAAGTGCTGCCCGAGATAACTGAAAAGTGAGGCCGAACCAGCGCCTGGGCTGGAGCAATTTAAAATAAGATGCACGCAGAGTAGGGTGGCCCGGACTACTTGTTGTCCGGGTGGCCAAAGGCCACAGGAGGCAGCCAAACAGTTCTCGCCTTCGGACCATTGACCTCCACTCCAGGCACCATCCCTCCCACCTCTCACTCCGCCATCCTATCCGTCCCATAAGACCCATTCCCCTGAGCCTCCCCTTCATGCTCCCTCATGTTCTTCCTGCCTAACCCTCCCTCCCCATTCCGTTAATTTGGTTTAATTCCGTAATTTGGTCTGCTCCCTACCCCAGACCAGCCGCCCGCAACTGCTCGCGAAAACTCTTCAGATTCGCAGCGATACTCTCCGGCTTCCATCCCGCCTCGAAACTGATCGCGCCCTGATAGCCCACCTCCTTGAGCGCTCGCAGGTAAGGACCAAAATCCTCGCCCCCCGTTCCCGGCGCCATCCGCCCTTCCTTCTCCGCGACATGGACGTGACTCAGCAACCTGCCGTATTTCACGATCTCTTCCAGCCCCTCGCCGTTCATCCGCATGTGATAGATGTCCGCCAGCAAACGCACGTGCGGATGATCCACTGCCTCCGCCATCGCCGCACCTTCCGCTAGCGACGTTATGAAATTACACTCGTGCCTGCCCAAGGGCTCGATCACCACGGTCACGCCTTCCCGTTCAGCCAGCGGCGCAATTCCATGCAAAATCGCCAGGAACTGATTCCGCGCCTCCGTGTGTTCGAATCCCTCCGGCACCTGCCGCGCGCCGCCGCTGCCGAAAACGATGAACTTGATTCCCGTCAGCCTGGCCCGCCGAAAAGCCGAGGCCGCATACCGCAGCACTCGGTCCATGTCCACCTCCAGCCCGGTACATTTGATTGAGCCCGGATAAAAGCAATTGGCCGCCAACACCGGCAACGCCGCCTCGCGGACAGCTCCAAGCTTCGCCGCAAAAACCTCATCCGGACTTTCCGGCTCCAGCCAGCTCTGGACATTCTCCTCGATATAATCGAACCCGGCCTCAGCCAGCAAGGCAGCCTGTCCAATCGATCCACAGAGACCTATTTTCATCGGCGCCATCAGCTTAAACGGCGAGTCATGGCCTGTCAGCTTCCCTTTGTCCTTTCTTCTCCCCTCCTGTTACTTCAACTCCCCATCAAAAAACCTTCCCCTACTTGACCGAATCGCGATAAATTGGACGCATCATGATACGAGCCCAAGTTATCGTTCGTCCCCGCGCCAGCATTTTCGACCCCCAGGGGGACGCTGTCGGTCGCGCCATCCAGCACCTCGGCGTCACCACGCTCAAGCAGGCCCATGTTGGCAAATTCATCGAGCTTGAGATCGAAGGCGATGACCTCAAGGCCGCCAAGGCCCAGCTCGAAACCATCTGCAAGGATCTCCTTTCCAATCCCGTCATCGAAGACTACACCCTCACCCTGGAAAGCGGCAGCGCCTCCAAGAAGAAGGACGCCTGATGCGCTGGGCCGTCATTCAATTTCCCGGGTCCAATTGCGACCAGGACGTCCTCCACGTCCTCAAGAACGTCCTCGGCCAGGAAGCCGATTACGTCTGGCACAAGAACTCCTCCCTCGACGGCGCGGATGCGATCGTCATTCCCGGCGGTTTCTCCTACGGAGATTATCTCCGTTGCGGCGCCATCGCCCGCTTCTCGCCCGTGATGCAGGCCGTCAAGCAGGCCGCCGAACAAGGCAAGACCGTGCTCGGCATCTGCAACGGCTTCCAGATCCTCTGCGAAGCCGGACTGCTCCCCGGTGTCCTCGTCCGCAACAGCAGTCTCCACTTCCGCTGCGAGACCGTTCCCGTCCGCGTCGAGAATCCCGCCAGCCGCTTCACCCGCGAGTATCTCACCGGCCAGGTCCTGCATCTCCCCATCGCTCATGGCGAAGGTCATTACGTAGCCGACGACGCCACGCTCAACGACCTGTTCCTCCACAAGCAGGTCCTCTTCACCTACAGCGATCTCCAGGGCCGCAACACCGCCGCCGCGAATCCCAACGGTTCCCAGCGTCACATCGCCGGTATCACCAACCGCGCCGGCAACGTCCTCGGCCTGATGCCCCACCCCGAACGCGCCTCCGAGAAAATCCTCGGCAGCGCCGACGGCCTCGCCCTCTTCACCTCGATCCTCGCCCACGCCGGAGTTCCTCTGGAGCAGGCGGCCTAACTTTCCTTTCCCATGCCCGATCCCGCCGTCACCCCCGAACTCGTCGCCAAGCACGGCATCACGCCGGAAGAATATGCGCGCATCAAAGATATCCTGAAGCGCGAGCCCAACTTCACCGAGCTCGGCATCTTTTCCGTCATGTGGAGCGAGCACTGCTCCTATAAGAACTCCCGCCTCGAGCTGCGCAAGTTCCCCACCACCGGCCCCCGCGTGCTGGTCAAGGCGGGCGAGGAAAACGCCGGCGTCGTCGACATTGGCGATGGCTGGGGCGTCGCATTCAAGATGGAATCGCACAATCACCCGAGCGCGGTCGAACCCTTCCAGGGCGCGGCCACCGGCGTCGGCGGCATCCTGCGCGATATCTTCACCATGGGCGCCCGCCCGGTTTTCCTGATGGATTCCCTCCGCTTCGGCGACATCCGCCCCGGCAAGCCCAACGCTGCGACCAATCGCCGTCTCCTCGCCGGCGTCGTCTCCGGCATCGCCCATTACGGCAACTGCATTGGCGTCCCCACCGTCGGCGGCGAAGTCTATTTCGATGCTTCCTACGATGGCAATCCGCTGGTCAACGTCTTCTGTCTCGGCACCCTGCGCCATGAGGATATCCGCCGTGGCGCCGCAACCGGTCTCGGCAATCCCGTTTTTTATGTCGGTAATCGCACCGGCCGCGACGGTCTCGCCGGCGCCGCGTTCGCCTCGCGCGATCTGACCGAGGATTCGAAAGCCGATCGCCCCGCCGTCCAGGTCGGCGATCCCTTCATCGAGAAACTTCTGCTCGAGGCGTGCCTCGAACTCTTCCAACATCCGGAAGCCGTCGTCGGCGTGCAGGACATGGGGGCCGCCGGCCTCACCTGCTCCACCTGCGAAACCGCCAGCCGCGGTAACACCGGCATCGAAATCGATCTCGCGCTCGTCCCGCAACGCGAACCGGGCATGACGCCCTACGAGACGATGCTCTCCGAATCCCAGGAGCGCATGCTCATCATCGTCCGTAAGGGCCATGAGCAGACCGTCATTGATATCTTCGAGAAGTGGGACCTGCCCTGCGCGCACATCGGCCATGTCACCGACGACGGTTTCATGCGCGTGAAGAACCACGGCGTCACCGTCGCGGAAATCCCCGCCAAGCAACTCGCCGACGAAGCGCCCCTCTACAAGCGCGAGGCCCAGCGTCCCGCCGATCTCGACGCGAAACAGAAGCTCGATCTCGCCTCGCTCGCCGAAGTCGATTTGGCTGCACTGCTGCCCAAGCTTTTGGCCGCGCCTGATCTCGCCTCCAAGCGCTGGATCTACCGCCAGTACGATCACATGGTCCGCGTCGGCACCGTCACCGTTCCCGGCAGCGACGCCGCCGTTATCCGCATCCCCACCGGCGAGAACTCGTGGAAATACCTCGCCGCCTCCGTCGACTGCAACGCCCATTACGTCGCGTTGGAACCGAAGCTCGGCGCCCTCATCGCCGTCGCGGAATGCGCGCGCAACCTCGCCATGACCGGCGCGGAACCGCTCGCCCTGACCGATAACCTCAACTTCGGTAACCCGCACAAACCCGAGAATTTCTACATGCTTCAGCAGGCCGTCGATGGCCTCGCCGAGGGCTGCCGCGCTTTCGATATCCCTGTCACCGGCGGTAATGTCAGCCTCTACAATCAGTCGCCCGCCGGTCCGATCGATCCCACGCCCACCGTCGGCATCGTCGGCCAGATCCGTGACGCGAAGCACATCACGCCTTCCTATTTCCAGAACCACGGCGATGCCATTCTGCTCGTCGGCGAAGTCCGCGAGGAACTCGGCGCCAGCCTCTATCTGCGCGAGGCCCACGGCCTCAAGCGCGGCCGTCCGCCCGAGCTCAATCTCGACCGCGAGAAGAAACTTCACGATGCCGTCCGCGCCGCCATCCGTCTCGGCGAAGTCCGCAGCGCGCACGATCTCGCCGAAGGCGGCCTGCTCATCGCCCTCGCCGAAGCCGCCATCGGCGGCAGCAAGCACATCGGCGCCACGGTGAATCTCGACATCCCGTACCAACGGATCGACGGCCTCCTCTTCGGCGAAAGCCAGAGCCGCGCCATCCTCACCACGCGTTCCGAAAACGCCAGCGCCTTGATCTCCCTGCTCGACTTGCGCGGCGTCCCCGCCCGCCGCATCGGCACCGTCGGCGGCGCCGACCTCACCGTCCACATCGCCGGCGAAACCCCCAAGGACTTCTCCTGGAAAGTCGCCGACCTCCATAAGTCCTGGGACGGCGCGCTGGATGAGTATCTCGGCTAAGCGAGGACCGTTCGACGCTCTATTCCGTAGGTAGCCGCCGCTGTCCCCAGCGGCGGTGCTCACTAAACGATACTCCTGCGGAAACTCGAGCAGTTCTCGTAAACGTTCTTAGGAACCAAATCCTCGATCAAAATCTGCGGCTTAATCAGCCGGTCTATCTTCGTGCAACCGACCGCCGCTAAGGATAGCGGCGGCTACCTACGGAATTAAACGCCGTAATTGCCGGGGAAAAGAGTCCCCCCTCGTTACCAAGTTGCACTTGGTAACGCCTCCTGCTCCCGCGAAACTCCATTTCGCGCTAACTAAACTCCCCACATCGAATCAATGCGCCCCGCCCTGCCAGCCATCCCCGCAAGGCCCGCCGCCTGAGTAGACTTCGACATCGCTCACCACCTCGCCCTGCATGTTCAGCACGGGATGATAATGCCGTCCCACCTGCTCCGACGCCTCATCGATATAATGCCCGATGAACGTCCGGCGATACCGATCCTTCGTCCGGTTAGGCCCCGACCCGTGAATCAGGTTGCCGCCAAAAAACATCGTCTCGCCCTTCTGCACGACAACCGGAATCGGCTTCTGGTCGCGCGGGAACTTACCGATGTGTGAATCCCCATAATCCATCCACCGTTCCTTCTCCCCGTTGGGACAAAGAATGTTGCCCTTGTGCGAACCGGGGACGACCCAGAGACAACCATTATCGAGATCAGCCGTATCGATCGCCGTCCAGGCCGCGATGCAGGTCGCGGGCTTCGAAACGAGATAGAAATTATCCTGGTGCATGCCCTGACCCTTGCCGCCCGGCGGCTTGAAGTAGTACATCGTCTGCACGCCCAGTGCCGGCTTCTCCAGCAGTTCCTCCAGCACGGAGGCCACGTTTGGATTCAGCAACCACTTCACCACGCGCGAATCGTACCGATGCGGGTGCATGGCCCGGAGTTGAGTCTTCGTCGGATCCACATCTTCGTACCCATGGCCGTCGAAGGCTTTTGCGCCGAGCGTCTTGAAAGTCTCGAAGAAATCCTGGATGTCCTGAATTTCCGTCTCGGTGAAAAGTCCGCCGACAACACAGTAACCATCGTCGCGAAACTGCTGCACCTGCTGGGAAGTGATAAGCGATTCAACCTTTGAAATCATGGCATAAACCTACATCACTGCCCGCTGTTTGAGAATAGACGCCCTTGTCATTTACCTGTAATATCTTGCTATCGTGAAAATCCGCACGCCCACGCCCCGCATCTCCCAGGGCGAATTTCATTGCGACGATTTTCGCCGGAAAAAGGATTACTACAGCTACCGTCCCGCCGGTTGCGAGGACTGGCTTCTCATCTACACCGAGGCCGGCGCAGGCCGGCTGGCCACAGCCACCAGTACCGTCACCACCCGCCCCGGCGACGTCATCCTCTACGCTCCGCGCGAACCCCAGGATTATTCCACCGCACCCGAAGCAGGCCGCTGGCACCTGCTCTGGGCCCACTTCGTCCCCAAGCCCCACTGGCAGGCTTGGCTCGATTGGCCGACGAATACCGATGGCCTGAAGCTCCTCCATCTCGACAAAAGCGAAGTCCATCACGATTTCCGCGCCGCCCTGCAGCGCATGGTCGCCCTGTCCAAGCGTCCTCTGCCCATCGCCTCCGATCTCGCCCTGCTCGCGCTGGAGGAAGCGTTGCTCTGGGCCAAACTCGCCGCCTTCAAGGACGAATGGGTCACCATGGACGACCGAGTGCGCGCCGCCATCAACCACCTCGCCGGCCATTATCGCGAACCCTTCCGGCTCGACCAACTCGCGCGCCACTGCGGCATCTCCGTCTCCCGCCTCGCCCATCTCTTCAAGGCGCAGACCGGCAATTCCCCGCAACGCTTCCTCGAACAACACCGCATGCAGGTCGCCTCCCGCCTCCTCCGCCTCACCGAATCCCCCATCAAGGAAATCGCCGCCGAAGTCGGCTACGACGATCCCTTCTATTTCTCCAACCGTTTCCGCCGCTTCACCGGCAAAAGCCCCCAACAATTCCGCACCCGCGCCGCCCGCTGATGAAAGGATTGTTGCAGTAGGTAGCCGCCGCTGTCCCTAGCGGCGGTGCTCATAAGATAATAGTCCTGCGATGAATCCCTACAGCTCTCGCGAACGTTTTTTCCTCGTTCCCAAGTTGCACTTGGGAACGCACTTGTCGGGGCAGCTCCGCTGCTTCCGCCGCTAGGGACAGCGGCGGCTACCTGCGGAATCAGACCCCGGAACAAATACGCAGCAGTTCATCGTGAACCTGTTCAGCGGTGAAGGTCTTTTCTCCGGCAGCGCGAGAAGCCCCATTAATCAACACCGGCCAATCCTTCTCCTCTTCCGGACAGCGCCCATGCGAACCCCGCACCAGCGAAGCATCCAACGGAATCACATCCAACAGCCCCCGCAGACCCAGCTTCTTCTTCAGCAGATAAGTCGCCACCCGCACCTTGGGCCACGCCAGCTTCGGATCGAGGAACAACTCAGCCGGATCATACCCAATCTTCCGATGAATATCGACCGTCCGCGCAAAGTCTGGCGCAACCGCATCATCCTCCCAATAATAGTAGGTAAACCAACTCCGCGGCTTCGCGA
>FSYZ01000098.1_pt1 | contig 13058 bp, 10 predicted proteins | sample 1638691 | NCBI WGS metagenome assembly FSYZ01 (sample SAMEA3914813, study PRJEB12502) | metagenome | biome: forest; material: soil | place: Canada | collected 2011-07-07 | depth 0.3 m
AGGCACCTCCGCGCCGCTCGCCGCCACCGCGAGTAGAAACTCCAGGAACTCGTATCCGTCCCGCGAGGGAAAACTATCCGTCGAGTGCATGACCAGATCGGTGTGCACATGATCCGCCAGATTGAAGCGAACCGCGAACCCACGCGGATTTGCATCGGGCGAATTGTCCGGCAGCAACGGTATGCCGGTGGAATTCGAGAAGCGAACCGTCACCCGCGTGCTCTCCCGAACCACATGCGGCGCGTTCGTCAGCGTCCTCGCCTGCGCCGTCGGGATAAACGTCCCCGTCAACATCACGCCCTTCGCGTGCGCCGGACGGAAACCGGGATGAAGACCAAAAATCTTATCGAACTGCTGGATGAGGTCGTTGGCAAGGGCGACGACGCGTTGATCATTGGGGAGTGGCATATCAGAACCTTTCCGTGTGGGTGACGTTGTTGGACGAATGCGACGATCAGCCGGAGCCTAATCCGCAATAAGGCCGCCGTCTATGGCCACGCTGCAGAAAATTTGGCGTGCCACGAACGCCTCAATCCTGTTTGTACTCCGAATCCGGAATGCCCTCACCCCTGGTACGAAACAAGAACGTAAGTCTTCCCGGCGAATACCCTATCCTCAAGCCGGCTTCGCCTCCCCATTCTCCCTCTTCCACTCCTCATAGGTTGAGCGCGGCATCTGGAAGAACGCATCCCGCGTCCGGACATAGGCCCCCTTGCCGCCCATCCGTCCGATCGCATGCATCTCCTCCGCGCGAATATAGGGCCCGGCGGGATCGACGAACTGGTCCTTCACATGCATCGCCACCACCTGCCCCAGGATAATGCGCGAGTTCCCAATCTCCATCGTCGTGATCTCGCGGCATTCCAGCGCTGCCGGGGCCTTCGCGATTCTCGGCACCGCCACCACCAGCGACGGCTCCGTCTCCAGGCCCAACAGTTCCAGCTCGCTCACCCCCTGCGGAAAATCGATGGCGCAAAAATTCATCGCCTCGGCCACCTCTTCATTAACCACATTGACCACAAACTCGTGCGTGTTGCGGATATTCTGCGCCGTGTCCTTGCCCACGATATCCTTCACCGGCCGGTTCGCCGCGCCAATCGCCACCACCGGCGGATCGGTGCAGACATAATTGTACGCGCTGAAAGGCGCCGCGTTCAGCCGCCCCTCGCGATCCTGACTCGTCACCCACGCGATCGGCCGCGGCGCGACCAACCCGATGAGAAGATTATAAACCTGATGATGGCTGATTTTAGAGAGATCGAAATCCATAAGCGTATGTTGCCTTCAAGTTACTGCTAATTCCATTCCTGCCAGGGATTCTTTTGTTGGGGACATTGGCCCGTCCGGCTGACACGCATGAACTTCAACCCCTCTCATTACCTAAATCAAGCTACGCTTCGCTTACTGGACAATCATTGCGTCTTCCCGATAATGGCCTGCAGATCACACGGAACGCAAAATGACGGAGAAAGAGTTCATTCTTCCCGCAGGCGTCCTAGACGGGGACAAGGGAACAACGAGGGGTCTCGGTCAAAAAAACGACCTGGATCGCGTCACCCGCATCTACGAGACGATCCTGTCGACTACGGACGACTTCGCCTACATCTTCGATCCCCAGGGCCGATTCCTTTACGCCAACGCGCCCCTCCTGAAAGTCTGGGCCAGGACCCTCGACCAGGTCATCGGCAAGACCTGTCACGATCTCGGTTACCCGGCCTGGCATGCCGACATGCACCTGCGCGAGATCGAGGAGATCGTCCGCACCAAGCAGCCCATTCGCGGTGAAGTTCCCTTCACCGGGGACAGCGGCATCTCCGGCATCTACGATTACATTTTCAAGCCCGTACTCGATGCCTCGGGAAACGTGGAAGTCATCGTCGGCACCACCCGCGACGTGACCAATCGGCGGAGCGCCGAGGAGCAATTAAAAGCGGCCCAACTCGAGTTGCTGCAGAGAGCGCAGGAACTCGAGAGCGCTTTAAAGGCCAGAAACGACAGTGAGGAAATCATCTCCCGCATCGCCGCCGTCGTCGAGTCCTCCGATGACGCCATCATCAGCAAGACCCTCGAGGGAATCATCACCTCATGGAACGCCGGCGCCGAGCGCATCTTCGGCTACACCGCACAGGAAACCCTGGGCCAGTCCATCTTCCTGTTAATTCCCTCCGATTTGCAGAAAGAGGAGCCCGGAATCCTGAAACGGCTCAAGCGGGGCGAGCGGATCAAACATTACGAAACGGTGCGATTGACCAAGGACGGACGTCGCCTCGACATTTCGCTGACGGTTTCCCCCATCAAGGACAAGACCGGAAAAATCATCGGGGCCTCCAAGATCGCCCGCGATATCACGGAAGACAAACGCCGGCAGGAAGCCCTGCGTGAAAGCGAGGTCCGCTTCCGCAACATGGCCGATGCCGCGCCCATGCTCATCTGGGAATCCGGCACCGACAAACTCTGCCACTATTTCAACCAGACCTGGCTCAAGTTCGTGGGGCGCACCTTGGAGCAGGAAGTCGGGAACGGCTGGGCGCAAAATATCCATCCGGACGATATCGACCGTTGTCTGAAAACTTACACGTCTTCCTTCGACGCCCGCATCCCCTTCGAGATGGAATACCGCATCCGCCATCACACGGGAGAATACCGCTGGCTGATGGACCGTGGCGCGCCCCGCTTTGGCCCCCAGGGAACGTTTCAGGGTTATATCGGTGCGTGCGTCGACATCACCGAAAGCATCCAGGCCAAGGAAACCCTCGCCGAACGGCGCAAGGAACTCGAGCGCGTGGTCCTGGAACGCACCGCCTCCCTTCAGGAAGCCATCGCCCAGATGGAGGAATTCTCCTACAGCGTTTCCCACGACTTGCGCGCGCCGCTTCGTGCCATGCACGGCTACGCCACCGCCTTATTGGAGGACTACCAGGACAAGCTCGACGAGGATGGCCGGGAATATCTGCAACGGATCATCAGCGCCGGAACCCGGATGGACCGCCTCACCCGCGACGTCCTCGTCTACAGCAAAATCCCGCGCGCCGAGGTGCCCCTGCACAAAGTCGCTCTGGACAAACTGGTGACCGATATCGTTCAGCAATATCTCCAGTCCAAAACCAAGGGAGCGGAAATAACCGTGGCTACGCCTTTGCTCCCTGTCGTCGGAAATGAATCGTTCCTCGCCCAGGCGGTCTCTAATCTGGTCGACAATGCCGTCAAATTTTCCATCGCAGATCGGTTGACCCGGATTCGGATCTGGACGGAACCCCACCAAAACCAGGTTCGGCTTTGGGTGGAAGATGCCGGGATCGGCATCCTCCCCGAACACCAGTCCCGCATCTGGGGCATGTTCGAGCGCATCCACCCGCAGCATTTATACGAAGGCACCGGCATCGGCCTGGCCATCGTCCGCAAGACCATCGAAAGGATGAACGGCACCATGGGCGTGGAGTCTGACGGCGCCACGGGAAGTAGATTTTGGATTCAACTGCCGGGCATTTAACGGGTAAAAGGAACCGACCATGAAGCTGGACGCGCAGGCTGTGATTTTATTGGTGGAGGATGATCCCAACGATGTCTTCCTCATGCAGCGCGCCTTGAAGCGCGCCGCCATCACCAACCCCCTTCAGGTGGCCACCGACGGCCAGCAAGCCATCGACTATCTCTCCGGCACCGGTAAGTTTTCGGATCGGACCCTGCACCCCCTGCCGGACCTGATCTTTCTCGACCTGAAGCTGCCCTACAAAAGCGGCTTCGATGTCCTGAAATGGATTCGTCATCAGCCCGCTCTCACATCGAAGGACGTCATGATCCTGACGTCATCGTCAGAACAGCGGGACGTTGAGGAATGCAACCGGCTCGGCATTCGCTCCTTCCTGGTGAAGCCCCCGACTCCGGCCATGCTTTCCAATCTCCTGAAATCTCTCGACGGCTAAGTTCTGCGGATAGGCGTGAATCGTCAGATTCAAAACTTCGCCTCTTTCGTTCTCCCAAACCGCTGCTACAGTCGAATTGCAGCGAGGAACGACCATGAAAGAGACCGATAACGACGAAAAGTTTTACCGCGATACCGAGTCCACCGCCTTCCCCAAGATCGACGATCGCCAACTGGCGCAGTTGGAACCGCTCGGCCAGCGCCGCATCCTTCGCCGGGGCGAGTTTCTCTACCGGGCCGGCCAGCGCGATCTCGGCATGTCGGTCCTGATCAGCGGCGAGTTGGAGGTCATCGAAATCCGCGACGGTAAGGAACTGGTCCTCGCCACCCCGGGTCCTCGCGACTTTGTCGGCGATCTCGCCATGCTCACCGGCACTTCCACCCTGGCCACCGCCCGCGGGAAAGCCGATGAAACCGAGGTCCTGACCATCGGCGCCGTTGCGTTGAGACAAGCCCTCTCCGAATTGCCCGGCCTCGGCGAAATCATCGTCAGCGCCCTCATCATGCGCCGCAAGCGGCTCCGGCGCGACCCTGACTTCGCCGGCTTCCGCATCCTCGCCCTGGCCGACTCCCGCGAAGGCCACCTCATCGACGATTTCCTCGACAAGAATCATCTCCCCCATCGCCTGATCAACTTTGACAACGAGGAAGGCCGTGGACTCGCCGCCCGCCTGAACATCGCCCGGCGCGACTTGCCCGTCCTGGTCCAAACCAACGGCCTCCCCCTGCGCCGCCCCTCCATTCGGGAAGTCGCCCAGGTGGCGGGCCTGCTCCGCCCCCTCGCCGCCAGTGGCGAAACGGAAATCTTCTGCGATCTCGCCATCGTCGGCGCCGGTCCCGCCGGCCTCTCCGCCGCCGTTAACGCCGCATCCGAAGGCCTGAAGACCGTCGTGCTGGAAAGCTACGCCCCGGGCGGCCAGGCCGGCTCCTCCTCGCTGATCGAAAACTTCTTCGGCTTCCCCACCGGCATCAGCGGCGGCGACCTGACCAACCGCGCCCAACTTCAGGCCCTCCGTTTCGGCGCGAAATTCTCGACCCCCTCCCAGACCTTGTCCCTGAACTTCACCGACGGCGAGTACGGCCACGAATTGCTGATCGAAGGCTGTCCTGCCACCTTGCACGCCAAGTGCGTCCTCATCGCCACTGGCGCCGAGTACAACCGCATCGAAGCCGAGGGCCGCGAAAACTTCGAGGGCACCGGCGTCTACTACGCCGCAACCGCCATGGAGGCAAAGTTCTGCCGCGACGCCACCGTCATCGTCGCGGGTGGCGGCAACTCCGCCGGCCAGGCCGCCATGTTCCTCTCCGAAACCGCCCGGAACGTCCTCCTCGTCGTCCGCGGCGACAACCTCGCCAAGAGCATGTCGAGCTACCTCTCCCGCCGCGTCGAAGCCAAGGCCAACATCGAAATCCTTCGCAACACCGAAATCCGCAAGATGACCGGCGATAAATATCTCGCCGAAGTCGAACTCGAAAACGTGAAAACCGGCGAGCGCCGCACCGTCCCGGCCACCGCCGTCTTCTCCATGATCGGCGCCAAGCCCTGTACCAGCTGGCTCCCACCCGAAATCGAGCGCGATGAACGGCAATTCGTCAAAACCGGCGCCTCGGTCAAGGATTCCCCCGCTTGGAAAGGCCACCGCCGCACCCCCGGCGCCCTCGAAACCAGCCGCCCAGGCGTCTTCGCCGCCGGCGACGTCCGCTCCGGCTCCGTCAAACGCTGCGCCGCCGCCGTCGGCGAAGGCGGCATGGCCGTCGAAAACATCCACCAAGCCCTCGGCACCTACACCTGACCCATCCGACGGCATCCCAGGACTGTTCATACTATTGGGTTGATTAGCTGCCCCTGCTCCTCGTTCCCAAGTTGCACTTGGGAAAGCACTTGCGGAGGCAATTCCATTGCCGATCCCAACTCCTGCCCACCTTTTCGAGACAGGTTCCGCAACTTGGGAACGAGGAAAATTCCGTCCCCTTTCGCCTTAATTTCATGTCCCTCATGTTCCTCCTGTCTAAAATCAGCCCCCTCATCCCGTTAATTCCGTAATTCCGTCAAAACTTCCCCTTCTCCCTTCACCCGTTCGTCACAAGAGACAGTCTAGACAGCCGCGATTTGCCGCGTTAGCCTTTCTCCCACTTATGAGCCAGGAACCCTCCCACTTCGCCACCGAACCGATCGAATCCCTCGTCCCCAAGACGATTCAAACCCTGACCGTCGATGCGGTTGAAAAAGCGAAGAGCGGTCATTGCGGCCTGCCCATGGGCTGTGCCGATTTCGCCTTCGTTCTCTGGACTAAGTACCTCAAGTTCAACCCCGCCAACCCGCACTGGCCCAACCGCGACCGCTTCGTCCTCTCCGCCGGTCACGGCTCGATGCTCATCTACTCGCTTCTCCACCTGACCGGTTTCGAGAAGATGACCCTCGACCAGCTCAAGAATTTCCGCCAGTGGGGCAGCCTCACCCCCGGCCATCCTGAAAGCCACGAAACCGAGGGCGTCGAAGTCACCACCGGACCGCTCGGCCAGGGCACCGGCAACTCGGTCGGCCTCGCCATCGCCCAGAAATTCGTCGCCGCCACCTACAACACGCCCGAAGCCGCCGTGTGCGATCACCGCGTCTACGCCATCGTCTCCGACGGCGATCTCCAGGAAGGCATCTCGCATGAAGCCGCCGGGCTCGCCGGCCACCTCGGCCTCGACAACCTCGTCTGGTTCTACGACGACAACAACGTCTCCATCGAAGGCATGACCAGCCTCTCCTACAGCGACGACGTCGCCTCCCGCTTCAAGGGCTACCACTGGCACGTCATCTCCATCAACGGCAACGACCAGTCGCAGTGCGACGCCGCCCTGCGCGAAGCCCTCGCCACCAAGGGTCAGCCCACCATCATCATCGGCAAGACCATCATCGGACACGGCTCCCCCAAGCTCCAGGGCACGCCCAAGGCCCACTCCGACGCCTTCGGCACGGAGGAAGTCATCGCCACCAAGAAGAACCTCGGCTGGCCCGTCGACGCCCAGTTCCTCGTCCCGCAGCGCGTGAAGGATTTCTTCGCCGAGAAGCGCACGCTCTGGGCCAAGGAAGAAGCCGATTGGAACCAGCTCTTCGCCGATTACGCCGCCAAGAACCCCGAGAAGGCGCAGCAGTGGAAGGATTGCCTCGCCAAGAAGCTCCCCGATAATCTTGAGTCGCTCCTCCCCAAGTTCGCCCCCGACAAGCCCCAGGCCACCCGTAATGCCGGTGGCGAAATCCTCAAGGTCCTCTTCGGCGCGCTGCCCAACCTCATCGGCGGCTCCGCCGATCTCGCCCCCTCCACCAAGACCTGGATCAAGGAATTCGGTTCCTTCGAGAAGGGCAACTACGGCGGCCGCAACCTTCACTTCGGCATCCGCGAACACGGTATGGGCGCGATCGTCGCCGGCTTCGGCTACTATGGCGGCCTGATTCCGTTCGGCTCGACCTTCTTCGTCTTCACCGACTACATGCGCCCGCCCATCCGGCTCGCCTCGTTGAGCGGCCTGCGGACCATCTACGTCTTCACGCACGATTCCGTCTGCGTCGGCGAAGACGGCCCAACCCACGAACCGGTCGAGCACCTCTCCACCCTCCGCGCCATCCCCGGCGTGCTCGTGTTGCGCCCCGGCGATGCGAACGAAGCCAGCTACATGTGGCTCGCCGCACTCCAGCACAAGACGCAGACCAGCGCCATCATGCTCACCCGCCAGAACATCCCGGTCTTCGATCGCACCAAGACGGCTCCCGCCGCCAACGCGCTCAAGGGCGGTTACACGCTCTGGGAATCGAAGCCCGGCACCGTGCCTGAGATCATCCTCATCGGCACCGGCTCCGAAGTGCAGCTCGCCTACGGCGCCGCGCAGAAGCTCGGCGAGGAAGGCAAGGCCGCCCGCGTCGTCTCGCTCCCCAGCTGGGAACTCTTCGAAGCCCAGTCGGCCGAGTACAAGGAAAGCGTCCTACCCAAGGCCGTAACCAAGCGCGTCGCCGTCGAAGCCGGCATCCACCTCGGCTGGGAGCGCTACACCACCTCCTCCGGCAAGTTCGTCGGCGTCGACAAGTTCGGCGCGTCGGCCCCCTACGAGCGAATCCTCAAGGAATACGGCATCACCGTTGAGCACGTGCTCGAAGCCGCCAAGAGCCTCCTCTAAATATGAGCCAGCCGATCACCTGGGTGTTCGTCGCCGCCATCCTGCCCGGACAGCTTGAAGCTTTCCAGGCGGTCCGCACCCAGTTGATCGAGCACTCGAAGGCCGAACCCGGCCTCCTCGTCTACGAATGGTTCATCAGCGAGGACCAGACGACCTGCCACATCTTCGAGACCTTCCGCGATTCCGAAGCGATTCTGGCTCACCTCAAGGCCTTCGTCCCCTTCGCCGAACCCCTGATGAATGCCATCCGCCCGACTTATCTCCACGTCCACGGCCCCATCAACGACGAAGCAAAAGCCGCCATCGCCCCCTTCAACCCCATCTATCTCGCCTCCCTCGGCGGCTTCCGCCGCTGAGCCCGCAACGTGAATTGCTTCTACCATCCGGGTACCACTGCGGTTGGTATTTGCAAGTCGTGCACCAAGGGCATCTGCCCTTCTTGTGCTATCGACCTCAGTAAAGGTCTCGCCTGTAAAGGCCGATGCGAGAGCTATGCTTCCGACATCATCAAGTTAATCGAACGTCAAATCGAAATGTCTCCAACGCACGAGCGGCTAGTGCGCAATGCAGGAAGTCAGCGTTATGCGGGTGTCATCTTCACACTTGCCTTTGGCTCCCTCTGTTTAGGCTATGCTGCTTTCGAAGCCTATCAGGTGCATTTTGCATCCTTCGATTACTTTATGGGTGCGATGGGAGGACTATGTTTCGCGTTTGGACTCTTTCTCCTCCAACGAACCATCCGTTCCTCTGGTCCACGGTAAAGCATCTGAAGACCGCCCTGTCTCGAAATCCTGCAAGCAAAGCCCCCCGGAGCAAGCTCCGACGCATTGAGGAAAAATCCCTTCTGCTGTAGCGGCGGTCTATGACCGTCGAAGTCTTTCCACGAAACGGCGACGGTAAGAGCCCGCCGCTACAGGGAGACAAACCGAAGCAAGTTTCGAGGAATTAGACCTAAGAGATTACCGCAATCCCATGGGGCCATCCCTCACTCCAACGGTAACGTCCGCGCATGCATCTTCGTCAGCGACACCGCATACCCCTGCTGATGAAGCTGCCCCTTCAACCGCTCATGCATCCCCCAGTCATCCTTCTCCGCCATCTTCTTCTGCCCCGTAATCTCCGTCAGAAATAACATCCGGTTCCGGAGTAACTCCTTGAGCAACTGCTCCGGCTCCGACCGGTCCAGCGGACAAACAAAAATCCCAAAGAACTCGGGATGATCATCCTCCTTCTCCACCTTCGGAGTCGGGTGCGCCTGAAAAGTAATCCACGTACAAAGATCCGCCATCATCTAAATCTGAAGAACAGTGCCAGCCAGGCCAATCCTTTTTACAGAACTTTGCCAGGCGCAGGAAAAAAGCTCCCGCGATGGGGAAAATGATCTACGATGCCGGCAGCAACGCTCAATCTCTCCCATGCTTGACGCTGACGCAGATCCTCAACCCAATACCGCCGCCGTTCCATCGGAAGAACTGGCCTCGGGCCAGCGCACTCTCGCCGCCATCATCTTCACCGATACGGTGGGTTTCAGTAAGTTGATGAGCAAGGACGAGGAACGGGCATTACGCCTGGTCGGTCGCGATCTCGACCGAATGAAGACGGTCTGCGGATCATTTGGCGGACAAGTGCTCAAATCGACCGGAGACGGCCTTTTGATGCTCTTTACCAGCGCGGTGCAAGCGGTGGCGTGCGCCCTCGAAATTCAGCGCGATTGCCAAAAGCAGAATCTCGAATTGCCGCCAACGGAGCAATTGCAGCATCGCATCGGCATTCACCTCGGCGACGTTTTCCAACGGGGAGGCGACGTCATGGGCGACGGCGTGAACATCGCGGCGCGCCTGCAAACCCAGGCCCTGCCGGGAGGAATCTGCCTCTCCAAAACAGTCTACGACGTCGTGAATAACCGGCTTCCGTTTTATGTGAACGACCTCGGGGCGCGAAAGCTCAAAAACATCGGCATGGTGACCGCCTACCAGATTTCGCCGATGGAGGCGGGCGGCAACCGCATGGCTTGGTATCGCTGGCGACCGTGGCTCTGGCGTGGCGCGGCCCTGCTCGTCATCCTATGTCTCGTTGGCCTGGCTTTCGAATTGGGTGGCTTATACCGTCATTGGAAATACGCGCGAACTCATCCAGCCGCTCCGCTCTCTGGAACAGGGAAGTCTCTCACCCCGGCGCCATCCACCGCAACCGCGACAGCCCCGCACGCCGCCAGTGCTTCACCCCAAATCGCGCCCTTGCCAGCCCAAACCCCACCGAAGACCGTGGTGGAAGTTTCACAAACCGCTTTCGAAGACGCGAGTTTCCATTACATGACCAGCTACGATTACGCCGGCATGGAAACCTGGATCAACGAGCATGATTGGCCCGGCAAACCCACGAATACTCTGGCCCAAACCTGTCCGCAACTGGATGACCTCATTTCCTGGACTCAACGGCAACTGCAAACCTACACGTTCGAAAAGCCGCTCAAAGTAGTCGGCAAGGACCGAACTACTTTCTACTGGCCCGCTGCTTTTGGCGGGTTAAACGTAAAAATCGTTCCGAATCGAAACCCGCTTCCCGCCGATATCAGGAATCTGACCTGGGGTGCGGATAAAATACCGCCCATGGCGATGGTCGGCATCATTCAGCGCCTGCTCGCCGAGGAAAAAGCGCCCGAGAACGAAGCAAAAATAAAGCTCCGGAAGGAATTGAATCTCTTCATTCAAACCTACCACCTCGTCCTCCCCAAACGGACCATCCCGGCAGGTCCAGCCCCAGCGTCTCCGTAAAGCTTCCCCGAAGCTAAGGACCTCCGGCCCTGGAGCCTATTTCCGCGGCCCACTCAGCACAATCGTACACGTCTGCCCCGCCGCGATCTTCACGTCCTTCGGCACCACATCGATGTGAATCCGCACCGGAATCCGCTGCGCCAGCCGCACCCACGTGAAAATCGGATTCACATCCGCCAGCCCCTGCCCGGTCGCGCCGCCGTTCGCATCGGCGATGCCCCTCGCGAAACTCTCCACATGTCCCTGGACCTCCGGCCCCACGCCCATCAGCTTCACTGCGGCATAATCCCCCATGTGGATATAAGGCAGCTTCGTCTCCTCGAAATAGCCGACGATCCAATAGGAATCGCTATCGATCATCGTCAGCTTGATCTCGCCCACGTTGGCATAATCGCCGATGCGCAGGTGCAGATTGGTGATGTACCCATTGGCCGGGGCATGAATCTCGGTTCGTTCAAGATTCAGCTTGGCCAGATCGCGGGCCGCCAAAGCCGCCTGATAGGCAGCAGCCGCCACCAATTGCGCATTTTCTGCGACCTGCAGCGTCTCAATTGAAACCGCCTCGATCCCGAGTTTCTTGCGCCGCTGCAACTCTTCGTTGCTCACATTCAGGTCAGCCTGGCGGCTTTGCACCGTCGCCTCGGCCTGTGCCAGCGCCAATTGATAGTCGTCCTTCTCGATCTCGAACAGGACATCGCCTTTGTTCACGTACTGGTTATCCAGCACCTCCAGGCCGGTCACCCGGCCCTGGATCTGCGCCGCCACGTTCACCACTTCGGCGCGAACGCGCCCATCCCGCGTCCAGGGCGAGTACATGTAATGCCGCCACAGCGCCCAGCTAAAAATCACCGCCAAGGCCACCACCACCAGCGTCCGGCCCAGCGGCGGAATATCGAGTTGTTTCAGGTTCATAACATTCGTTTCTTCAAAGCATCAGGCATAAGCCCACCACCGACAACAGAATCAGGAAAACTGCCGTATCGAACAACGCCCGGTGCCAGACCCAGCGTTGGATTTCAATCCGGTCGAACCACATCCGCAAGGGCACGAAGAGGATCACCGTCAAGGCGATATAGCCGGCGAAAGGCGCCACGAAGACTCCGAATAGGTTGATTTCTTTCAACATCCTTATTTCTCCTTTAATCCGGCGTCAGGAAACGGGGATGTTCCACAAAGAACGCCTCCATCTCCTCGATCGCCCCCCGTGCCCGAAATCCTGCCCGCAACTGCTCCGGGTCCGTCGATACTGGAATCTCATCCAGTTTCCGCTTCGCCACCTGGATCGCCTTGCGCGCCTCCTCCGGATCGGAGAGCAGATGCTTGAAGGAACCCAAGACGGCCCGAACTTGCGCGGTCACCATGGGGCTCATCTTTCCCTCTCCTTCGAGCTTGCGCAAGCGTAACACTTCGTTGCCCAGGTTGAGCGAAGCCAGTCCGCCGTCGAACCATTCGTCCTTATGAGGAGTCACGGCAGGATTGGCCGGATCAATCAGGCGATTGATCCGGTCGAACATGCGCGTCTGCCACAGGTAACTGTCCACCACCGGCTTCATGTAAGAGATTTGCTGCAAGCCTCTCCGGATGCGCCGAACCACATAACGCCGCGCCGCCTGGGGATCCGGGGGCCACAGCAGCAAAAACGCCAGCGCCCCAAAGACCACGCCCATGATGGTCGCCAACTCATTGTTCAGCAACGACGCGAGGTCGTAATTCATCACGTTGAGAATCCTCGCCATGGTGAGAAAGAGCACGCAGTAGGAGAGCCCCATCGACGCGGTATTGGGATTCAACAGCAACATGCCTCCGGGAACCATGGCCACGGCCAGCACCAGCGCCAACATGGGAAATCCGCTGAGACTGGGCAGTAAATAGCAGTCGCAAATGAAGGCGACGACCGCGGCCAGAAGAGTCCCGTAAAAAAAGGAGAGCACCTGCTTCCCCGGATAGGGCATCGCGGCAAAGAGGCTGCAAACCGCGCTTAATTGAATCACCATGGACGAACCGCTCGACCAACCGCTGGCAATCCAGAAAGCCCCCGCGGCCAGAATCGCCAGGAAGACACGGGCCCCGTTGATGCACGCCTGTCGCTGGTCGCGATGAAAATCGAGTCGCATGCTCGGCTTCCAGATCGCGCGCCCATGGATGATCTTCCAGTCATGCACCGCCCGGCCCAGATGCATCAGGATCTCGTCGAGCCGATC
>FSYZ01000093.1_pt1 | contig 12705 bp, 10 predicted proteins | sample 1638691 | NCBI WGS metagenome assembly FSYZ01 (sample SAMEA3914813, study PRJEB12502) | metagenome | biome: forest; material: soil | place: Canada | collected 2011-07-07 | depth 0.3 m
CACGAGCAGATCACCGCGCCGGAACTCAAGGGACGCGCCTCGGAACAAATCCAGGTCGTCATCGACGCCCTCTACGAGGACTACATGAAGACCAAGTTCCCCAACTTCCAGTCGCGGTTGGAAGACCTGGGGCAGTTGCGCGCCTTCTCGCAGAATTTCGAGCGCACGGAGGATTTCCTCGCCCAGCTCGCGCTGATGACCAACGTCGATGGCGGCCCGAAAAAGGAAGGGCCCTTCAGCGGCCAGCCCTGCCTCCGGCTCAGCACCATCCATCAGGCCAAGGGCCTGGAATGGAAAGTGGTCTTCGTCATCATGCTCTGCGACGGTCTGTTTCCCGCGGCCCGTTCCGTGGAAACATTGGAGGGCGAGGAAGAGGAACGGCGCCTGTTCTACGTGGCCGTCACCCGCGCCTGCGATGAGCTTTATCTGACCTATCCGGTCACCCGCGCGAGCGCTTCGTTCGAAGATCGTTGGCAGGAACCTTCGCGTTTCATCACCGGCTTTCCGCGCGGCATGGTCAACGAATGGAAGATCAAGCCGGAACCGCCCTCCTGGTCCTGAAGCCCAGTCTCAGTCGACAAACTCGATTTTCGAGGAGAACCAACGGTTCGAGCTGGGAAGGAGGAGTAGAAGCACGAAGAGCGGATAGGTCACCGTCTCCAGCCAGTTTGCGAAGAAATTGGGCTGGGCGTAGTAAAGATAGCCCAGATGCACCAGACCCCACGCGAGATAGACCCAGCGCGCCCAGTTGGTCTCCTGGAACATGAACATCGCGCAGATCACCATGATCGCCAGGTTGACGTAAAGGATCGCCACCTGGACGTGGTAAGGCACTGTGATCGCCGCCATGGTGTCCTGAACTTTGGCATCCTGGAGGTTGCTAAAACTCATGACCAGGAAGGCTGAACCCACGAGCAGCAGATAGAGGCACACCAGGGTGACCGTAAAGGGACGTTCTTTAATCATGATAAGACAGGCGATGCCGGTAAGCAGGAACGACTAGCTTGAAAGACCGGCAGGCCAAGACAAGGCAAACTTTTTATTTCATCGATCCCAACGCCGGCAACTGGCTCGGAACAAAACCTGGAGCCTCGTCCCTTCGAGCTTGTTTCGGGCGTGTGCCCAGGGACTTTTTCCAGGCCATGAACGGTTGCTCCACAAAATGCCATGACAACGAGGCCAGGGACACCGTCAACAGGAACAGGGCCGCCAGGCGGAAGACTTCGAAATTCCCGTACATTCCCCATGAGACCAGGATGGGAGAAGCGACGATGATGACGAAGACATGATACACGTAAACGCCATAGCTGATGCGCCCGAGATAGACGATCGGCGCCCAGCTCAGAAGGCGACCGCTCCAGCCTTCAAAGCCGTTCAGGGAAGCGGCCAGCAGCCACGCCAGGAACACCGCATCGACGGTTTCCACCATGGCCAGATAGAGATTGCCTTCCGGCAGCGTCATCAGCGCGCGTCCCAGATAGAAGCAACTGAAGGCGACCAACGGCATGGCGAATAGCGCCTTCTTGGAACTCCAAAGCCGGGCGAGGAATCCCGTTTGATTGAGATAGGCCACCAGCGCGCCCACCGCGAAGGAATCGATGCAGCCGCACAACGTCACCCACCGCAACATCGTGGGCGCACCCGTCAACAGACAGGCGACACGGAAGCCGAGTCCGAAAAGAAGAAATGCGGCCATGGCGGGCAAAAACCAGCGCCGCGGCAGAAGCAGGACGGCAGCAGGCCAAAGCAGATAAAATTGCTCCTGCACCGCGAGCGACCAGAAATGCGAAATGGAGTCAGGCCAGTAGCCCAGCCACGCGATGTGATTATTGGTCTGAAAAGTAGCCAGCCAAAAGAGATTGGTCCGCACCTCGGCGATACCCAGCATCGCGCCGATGGCCACCGCCAGATAGAAAGGAGGTCCGATCCGAAGCAGCCGGGCCAGATAAAACCGAAACAGATGGACCATTCCTCCCTGACGGGACGTCCGCATATCCGCCTGCATTTTCCAGAGTGAAAGGGTGATGAAATAGCCACTGAGAACAAAGAAGAAACGCACACTCAGCGGTCCGCAGCGCAACAGCGCGGGCAGGGGCAGATCGAAGTGCTCAAACATGATCCCGATGATCGCGAGTGCGCGTAATCCATCCAGTTGTGGCTGGTAACGTGTTTTCGGGGCGGAGACACCATGCGCCCATGCCTGGGTACCGGAGGAAGCTTGAGGCGAAGTGGAATTAAGCATGAAGGTTGGAACTGTCATCACACTAGCAGGAGCCGTTCCTATTCGACGCTGTCTTGCCACGGAATGTTCACGCAATTTTCTCCCTGTATAGTCGAGTTGGATTAAATTTCCAATCCACGGTGAAGATAAGCCGGGTACTTGTTTGCGACAGTCGTCTGTGTCGCAAAAGGCGACTGCTGTAATTATGCCTCGCCGCTGGAGCGAAGGTTCTTTAATTTAAGTCTCATGTCCCAGGCCCACACCCGCATTTTTCTCGTACGTCATGGTGAAACCACGCTCACGGCGGAAGACCGGTTTGCCGGCGAGACCGATGTGCCTCTTTCCGATGGAGGCCGTCATCAGGCCAGCCGGCTCGCCACTCGCTTGCGCGACGTGAAGATCGCGGCGGTCTATGCGTCCACCATGGGCCGCACTCTCGAGACCGCCCGTATCCTCGCGGAACCGCACGGCCTGGAAGTCCAGCCTCGCTCCGGTTTGCGTGAGATTTCCCACGGCCATTGGGAGCAAATGACGCGGCATGAAGTGGAGGAGAAATATCCGCAGGAAGCCTCCGAATGGGACAAGGATCCCTACACCTTCGCGCCGGCAGGCGGAGAAAGCGGCCTCGCCGTCACAGCCCGGGCGCTGCCCACGCTGATTGAGATCGTGCGTGCACATCCGAGAGAAAATGTCATCGTCGTTTCGCACAAGGCGACGATTCGTCTTCTGCTCAGTACGCTGCTCGGCTTCGATCCGCGCCGGTACCGGGACAATCTCGACCAAAGTCCCGCGGCTCTGAACATCGTCGATTTCAAGGACCTGACCCGCGCCCGTCTGACCTTGTTCAACGACACCTCGCATTATTCCGAGTCGGGCAATTCCCTTCCCGCCGCGCCCTCCGCCCGCCTGTCGAAGTGGTGGAGCGACGCGACGCTTCATCATGCGATCTAGCGCATCTTAAAATAAGATGTGCGCGATATATAGAAGTGGGTCAGGACTAACCTATAAAATCGCGCGGACCACTCCGCCATCCACGCGCAGGGCCGCGCCATTGGTGGCCGCGGAGAGCGGGCTGGCGACGTAGGCGACCATGTTGGCCACCTCTTCGTTGGTGGCGAAACGCTGGAGCAGCGAACTGGGCCGCGCCGTCTTGAAGAATTCCTTCTCCAGGTCGGCGAGCGATTTTCCCTGCTGCGAGGCCATCCCTTGCAGGAAGGTTTCCACGCCCTCGGAACGGGTCGGGCCGGGCAGCACCGAATTGACCGTCACCCCCGTGCCGGAAGTTGTTTCGGCGAGGCCGCGGGCGAGCGCGATCTGCATCGTCTTGGTCACGCCGTAATGAATCATCTCGACGGGAATCTGCACGCCCGACTCACTGGAGATGAAAATAATCCGGCCCCAATTTTGACTGAGCATCCGCGGCAGGTAGGAGCGGCTCAGACGGAGCCCGCTGAAGAAGTTGGTGTCGATGATCGCCTGCCAATCGGCATCGCTGAGCTGGTCGAACGGCTTGACCTCGTAGGTCCCGACATTGTTCACCAGCACGTCGACTTCTGGAAAACGTTCATAGACCTCGGCCACGTCCGAAGCCTGGCTTAAGTCGCCCGCAAAAGCCTCCAGCTTCGCATGGGGATGCAGCTTCCGGATTTTGTCGATGGCTTCGGCGACGCGATCGTCGGTGCGTCCATTGATGATGACTTCCGCCTTTTCGCCCGCCAGGGCGGAAGCGATGGCAAACCCGATGCCGGCCGTCGAGCCGGTCACCAGACAGACTTTATTTTTGAGCTGATAATCCACGAGAGTCCCTTTGTTAAAAATGAAACCGCCGCTGCCGAAATCGATGCTCTTTATTTACCAATGGCGATAAGGGCCATGGCCGCGATAGCCACCGTAACCGCGATAGTAACCGCCGTAATAATACGGATAGGGATACCCGCCCCAATAAGGTCCGTACCCCACGCCGATCACGACCGGCACGCTGCCATAAACTTGCGGAGTCGATAGCATGTAGTCGACGACGCTCTGGGAAACGCCGGCGGCAATCAGCCCTTTCACATCATCGGAATTAAGGGAATACACCGTCTGCCGGTCCCGCAGGTAACGCAGCACCACGCCGCTGTTCACATGGAAATGGGCCAGGGCCTTGATGTCGTACAGGCTCAGGTCATCGCCATGAACCATTTTATCGTAGATGGCGGCGGGTGCCCCGCTTCGCTCCACGGCGTCATAGTCGGCTTTTTGCTGATCGCTCAGGCCGCAGGCGGTGAGCAGAAGGGGGAGAAAAAGAACCAGAAGTCGAAAACGATTCATGCTGCAATTTACATCGCAACCTGCCCATTTCAATAGCGGACTCTTTGGCGGCGGCTCAGGAGACGCAGAACACTAATATAAAGAACACCAAAAGCGGCTCCTCCCAAGTGGGCGGTGTGGGCGACTTGCGGCAGCCAGCCGAAGATCAACTGGACCAGTTCCGCTCCGCAGGCGGCCACCGCCAGGATGCCGAGATTCATCCGCAGCGGCAGGACAAAAAAAAGATAGACCACGATCGGAGCCCGGGGCGCTGCCGTTCCCGCCGCGGCAATCAAGCCGAAAACGGCGCCACTGGCGCCAATGATGCCTTGTCCGCTATAAAAGGAAGATCGGTTGAAAAGAAACCAGACCAGCGCCGCCGCCAGCGCACATCCCAGGTACAATCCCAAAAAGCGGGCATGTCCCAGGAACTCTTCCAAGGCCGGCCCCAGGCAAAAAAGAGGAATCATGTTGGCCACCAGATGAAGCCAGAACAGGTCCGGGGAACCAAAAATCGAAGTCGCGTGCGCCCAGGCATAGGTCAACAGCGTCCAATAATGGTGAGCGGCCCATGCCCGCGGGCCGAACGCCAGCGCATTGCCCAGAACATCCACGTTATGGTGACGATGAGCCTCGTAAAGCTGGAGGAGAAACATCCCTACGGTCGAACCGAGCAGAATCCAAGTGACCCAGGGCCTGGGCCGGGGGCGAAGTCCCGGGGGCGAATGATCGTCGGGGTCCATGGCAGATCAGGCCTGAACCGGGGCCTTCTCATAAAGCGGAAAGAGCACCGGATGCCGGGCATAGAGCCGCGGACATTTTCCCGGCGCATACCGCCGCCATAACCACGCCGTCACCCGGCAGATGAAATAGGCGTAAACGATGGCCACGATCCACGAGCCGAGAATATCGCTGGGATAATGGGAAGCCGTGTAGATGCGGGAATAGCTCACCAGCGCGGCCCACGGCCAGAGCCACAGAGCCCACCGCCCAAAAATCGCACAACCGACCACCGCCAGCGCGACGTTGTTGCAGGCGTGGCCCGAGGTGAAGGAATTGCCGCTGGTCCGGTGCTGCGGGATCGACTCGGTGACGCTTCGCACGGTCACCACCCGCAGATGAGGCTCGGTCTCGTTCGGACGGGGGCGCCCGATGGTCCGCTTGAACGTGTCCCCGATCCCTTTGTCGCCGATCAATAGACAGAGCAACATCAGCACCAGCAGCAACCGTCCCCGGAAGCCGCCAAAAATCAGGGTCAGGAGAACCGTCACATCGAGTGGATAGCGCCACGAATCGAAATCGCTCACCCGCGCCATCACCGGATCGAGCCAGGGCCTGCTCCAGGTCTGGTTGATCAAATAGAGCAGGTGCAAATCCAACGCATGAAACCACTCGAGCCAGGACATATGCGCAAAGCTAGGCCGAACACCCCGCGAGAGCGAGAGCCTAAAAGATATTCCGCCCGAAGACTATTGGACGTATTTCGACAAGATCGCCGTGATTTCCCGCGCCGTCCGCGTGGTATCGAGTTTCAGACCAGAGCCCAGTCCCGAAAACGTCGAAACCGGTTCGCCCAGCGCGCTCACTCCGGCAGGGGCGGTGCCGCTGCCCTTGCCCGTGCCACCTGCGGCATCAGGCACGCCGGTTTCGAAGGAGAGAATGTACTGGGTCTTGGAAATGCTCAGGTCGTAGACGTAAACCCGGGTCTGCAGGGTGGTTTGGCCGGCACCGGCGCCGACCGCTGTCCGCAAGGCGCGACTGCCCTGGTCCACGGTGATAAACTCTCCCGCCACCAGCCAGCCGTGATCGGGAAGATCGTCAACCCAGCGTTCTTCGGTGGGGGCCAGCTTCGTCAAACGAATCATCAGCTGATGCTCGAAGTTCGTCTGAAAATCCTGCTTGAAATTATACAGCTCCGCGCCTTGCTCCAGGCCGTCGCGTCCCACGAGCCACTTGCCCGTCGTGGTGTCGAATGGAGCGATATAGATATGCGGAGGATTGGGAGTCAGCTGGGTTTTCGAGCTCGGCAATGGTGCCGTATGGATCGATCCCGTAGCCAGTTCCGTGGAACTACTACATCCGGTAAAAAGCAAGGTGCTAGCCATTGCCATGGACACGACGGTTGCGCAAAGACCGGAAATGCGTGACATAACTAGGGGTTTAGCTGAAAAGCCGAAGGTAGGGCAAGAGAATTTACATTGAATTACGGAAAATCTCTTTCAACCCTTAAAACCATTGGCGTCAATCCTTTTTAATCTTCCTTTCTTGCTAAGATTTAATCCATGAGCCAGCCTAATGCCGTAGTTACCCCTTCTTCTTACGGTTTTCCCATGAAAAAACCCACCCTGCGTCTCCTTTTTCCGGCCTTCACGGCAACCCTGCTTTTGGCCGGGTGCGAACAAAAACCGGCACCCCCTCCCGCCGCCCCACCGGAAGTTCTGGTGACCAAGGTCGCGAAGGAAAGCGTGCCCATCTTCACTGAGGCGATCGCCACCCTCAACGGTTCGACCAATACCCAGATTCACGCCCAGGTCAGCGGCTATCTGATCAAACAGGGTTATATCGAAGGCGCCGTCGTCCAGCAGGGCTCACTCCTCTTCCAGATCGATCCCAAGCCTTTCCAGGCCGATCTCGACAAGGCCAAGGCCAACCTTATCTCCGCCCAAGCACAACTCAAACGCGCGCAGGAAGATCTCGCCCGATACAAGACCCTCGTGACCAGCGGTGCGGTCAGCCAGCAGGAATATCAAAATCAGGTCCAGACCGTGGCCGCCGCTCAAGGCAATGCCGATGCCTCTCAAGCCTCGGTAACCACTGCCCAAATTAACCTCGGCTACACCACCATTGATGCTCCCATCACGGGTATCGCGGGAAAAGCCATGGCCCAGTTGGGCGATCTCCTCAGTCCCAATCTGACGCTCACCACGATGTCTGCGGTCGATCCGATCCAGGCCCAGTTCACCGTATCGGAGCAGTTCTACCTCGATAATACAGATCGCCTGAACAAGGTCAGCGCCATTCCGCAGCAGGACCGCCCCTACGGCATCCAGCTCATCATGCCCGACGGCAGCACCTATCCGCACTTGGGCCAGTTCTTCTACATCGATCGCCAGGTGCAGACCTCGACCGGCGCCATTAATGTTTACGCCCTCTTCCCCAACAAGGAGAATCTCCTGCGCCCCGGCCAGTATGCCAAGGTGCGTGGCGTGACCCAGCAGCTCGACGGCGCCCTCGTCATTCCCCAGCGCTCCATCAGCCAGTTGCAAGGTCTCAATCAGGTCTACGTGATCAAGGACGACGACACCGCCGAAGTCCGCAACGTCACCCTCGGCAATACCATCGGCGCGCTTCAGGTCGTCACCTCCGGTTTGCAGGAAGGCGAGAATGTCGTCGTGGAAGGCATCCAGAAATGCCAGCAGGGAGCCAAGGTCAATCCCCAGCCTTACGTGATGCCCACGCCGCCGGTTGAGTTGCCCAATACCAACTCCGCTCCCGCTACCCTCGCCGCTCCTGCCGTACCGGCCAAACCGTAACCGCCCCACCACCATGGCCTCGTTCTTCATCAACCGGCCCATCGTGGCTATTGTCATCGCGATCCTTACGGTGCTCCTGGGTCTCGTCTCCATTCTCGAACTGCCCATCGCCCAGTTCCCCAACATCGTTCCGCCGGAAATCCAGGTGAAGTCGACCTACACCGGCGCCGATGCCGTCACCGTCGAGCAGTCGGTCGCCACCCCCATCGAGCAGCAGATGAGCGGCGTCGATAACATGAACTACATGTATTCGATCAACGCGAACAACGGCACGTCCACGCTGACGGTCAACTTTGGCGTCCAGACCGATCCGAATATCGACCAGGTGCTCACCCAGATGCGCGAGTCGCAGGCCGAATCGCAGTTGCCCTCCTCCGTCCGCAATTACGGCATCACCGTCCAGAAGTCGACCTCCGCCCCGCTGATGCTCTTCGCGCTCTACTCGCCCAAGGGCACCTACGACAACGTCTTTCTCGCCAATTACGCCTACATCAATCTGAACGACGCGCTCACCCGCGTTCCCGGCATCGCCAGCATCACGGTTTTCGGAGCGGGCCAGTACGCCATGCGCATCTGGGTCAATCCCGATGTCCTCGCCCGGCGCAACGTCACCGTGACCGAGATCGCCGACGCCATCTCGGCCCAGAATAACGTGAACCCTGCCGGCCAGATCGGAGCGGAGCCCGTGCCGCCCGGTCAGGAATTCACCTACGCCGTATTGACCCAAGGGCGACTGACCTCCGTCGAGCAGTTCGAAAACATCATCGTCCGCGCCAACCCGGACGGTTCCCTTCTCCGCGTCCGCGACGTCGCCCGCGTTGAGCTCGGCGCCCAGCTCTACAACATCATTGGTCGCTATAACGGCCAGCCGACCGCTCTTCTCGCCGTTTATCAGCTTCCCGGCACCAACGCGCTGCAGGCCGCCAACGGCGCCAAGGCGTTGATGGCCAAGATGAGCAAGAATTTCCCGCCCGACATGACCTACGCGGTCTCGCTCGATACCACGCTTGCCGTCACTGCCGGCATGGATGAAATCGTGAAGACCCTCTTCGAGGCCCTGCTTCTCGTCGCCCTCGTCGTCTACATCTTCCTGCAGGGCTGGCGTGCCACGCTCATTCCTCTCGTCGCCGTGCCCGTCTCGCTTATCGGCACCTTCATCTTCTTCCCGATGTTCGGGTTCTCGATCAACACCCTGTCACTCTTCGGTCTCGTGCTCGCCATCGGCCTGGTGGTGGACGACGCCATCGTCGTGGTCGAGGCGGTCGAGCACCATATCGAAAAGGGCCTTTCGCCCAGGGAAGCCTCCCTCAAGGCCATGAGCGAGGTCTCCGGCCCCGTCGTCGCCATCGCTTTGATTCTCGCCGCCGTCTTTGTTCCCACCATCTTCATCCCTGGCATCACGGGTCGTCTCTACCAACAGTTCGCGGTGACAATTGCGATCTCCGTGCTCATCTCCGCCTTCAATGCCTTAACGCTGAGTCCGGCCCTCTGCGCCCTGTTGCTCCGTCCGCGCGTCGAGAGTCGTGGATGGCTCGCCGGTTTCTTCCGGCTCTTCAACCGCGGCTTCGGCGCGGCTACCACCGCTTACGTTAATGTCAGCGCCTTTCTTATCCGCAAGATGGTCATCGCGGCCCTCTTCCTCGTCGTTGCCACGATCGGTGTCTGGTGGACCAATGGCAAGCTCGCCCCCGGCTTCATCAACCAGGAAGACCAGGGTTATCTCTATACCGTCGTCGTCCTTCCTCCCGCCGCATCGCTGCAACGCACCGATGCGGTTTGCAAACAGATGGAGAAACTCATCCTGGACGTTCCCGGAGTCCAGAGCGTCAGCACGGTGGTCGGTTTCAACCTGATCAGTTCCGTCCAGAACACCTACAGCGGCTTCTTCTTCGTCACGCTCAAACCGTGGGATGAGCGTTATAAGCGTGCCACCGTGTGGACTCAAAACGCGCGCGCGATCCTGGTCAAGATCAACGCCGATATCAGGTCGCTGCCTGAAGCGGTCGGTTTCGCCTTTCCGCCTCCGCCCATTCCCGGCATCGGCACCGCCGGTGGCGTCACCTTCCTCCTGGAAGACCGTGCCGGACACGACGTCCAGTATCTCCAGGACAACATGCAGACCTACCTGAAGGCGCTCGCCTCCCGTCCCGAACTCGCCACGGCCTCGAGTCCCTTCTTCGCCGACGTGCCGCAACGTTTTGTCGATGTCGATCAGGCCCGCACCATGAAGCAGGGCGTGCCGCTCTCGAGCGTTTACCAGACCGTGCAGGCTTTCATGGGTGGCTCCTTCATCAACTACTTCAATCTTTTTGGCCGCCAATGGCAGGTCTACGTCCAGGCCGAGGGCGCCTTCCGCACCAAGGCGGAGAACGTCGGCCAATTCTATGTCCGCAATAACGCCGGCGAGGCCGTGCCGCTCTCCTCGCTCACCACCATCCGCGAGACCTTCGGCCCCGAATTCACGCAACGGTACAATCTCTATCGTTCCGCCCAGATCAATGCTTTCGGCCGCCCCGGTTATAGCGATTCCCAGGTCATGGCCGCAATGGAGGATACCTTCCACAAGACCATGCCGTCCGACATGGGCTTCGACTATCTGGGCATGTCGTTCCAGGAACAACAGGCTGCGAAGGGCGTTCCTCCCGCCGCCATCTTCGGCCTCTCGCTCCTCTTCGTCTTTCTCATCCTCGCGGCGCTGTATGAAAGCTGGTCGCTTCCATTTAGTGTCTTGCTCAGCCTTCCGATTGCCGTCGTGGGCGCCTTCCTCGCTCTCTGGGCGCGCGGGCTGGAAAATAACGCCTACGCCCAGATCGGTCTCATCATGCTGATCGGTCTTGCCGCCAAGAACGCCATTCTCATCGTCGAATTTGCCCGCATGGAATTCATGAACGGCAAGCCGCTCATGGAAGCTTCGCTGGAAGGCGCGCGTTTGCGTTTGCGCCCCATTCTCATGACCTCCTTTGCGTTCATCCTCGGTTGCGTTCCACTGGTCATCGCCTTGGGTGCGGGTGGAGTCTCCCGCCAGATTCTGGGCACGACGGTGGTCGGCGGTATGTTGTTCGCTTCCGGCTTCGCCATCTTTCTTATCCCGGTCGGCTTCTATTTCATTGAATCGATGTCCGGTGCCAAGCATGGCCACACGCCTGTCACTAAACCGGTCGTTCCTTCTGAAGAGGAAAAGCCTCCGGCAGGTTAAGCGACCTTTGTTGGATTACTCCCGCATGTGCTGGAGCGGCGTATGGGTCTTATAAGTCTTATAGGACCTATACGTCCTATTCTGCTTTCCACCCCCATTGGCAACTTGAGCCAAACCGCTTAAGTTAAAGAAGCACCATGGATATTCTCCCGATCAAGGACATGCTCGACTACGAAGAGGCCGCTTTTCAATCAGGCCTTACGGCGGAAGCTCTCATGGAAGCGGCAGGTGAGGCCATGGCTCACCGCATCGTCGCGCTTTATCCGCAGGCGCAGACCTTCCTCATCCTGACCGGCAAAGGCAACAACGGCGGTGACGGCTTGGTCGTGGCGCGCCATCTCGCCGAAGCGGGCCGGCATGTGCAGGTCTTCCTCACCGTACCCGAGGAGACAATGGGCGAGCTTCCCCAAACTCGATTGCACCGCCTGCATGGTCCGCTTCCCCACCTGCAAATTCTCCCGTGCACCTACGATCTGATTTTCCCCGGCAGCGACGGCGTCGTCATCGATGCCTTGTTGGGAGTCCAGGCCCGTGGAACCTTGCGAGGTGATCTGCGGGATCTTGTCGCCCGGCTGAACGCCGCACGGGAAGCCAACTTTTTCCGCACCGTTGCGCTCGATCTCCCCACCGGACTCGCCGCCTATGCGGACGGTGAAGTGCCCGCGAATCGCGACGACGCCGTCGTCGCCGACATCACTCTGGTCGTCGGCTTCGCCAAGGACATGCTCTGCCGCGAAGCGCTCTCCGGCTGGGTGGGCCGGTTGGAAGTCATGCGGTGGGACGAGCCGGAGAAGTATCCCCGGAAACGCCAACTCCTCGTCGGCTCCGAACTCGCCCGCCTTCTCCCGCGCCGCGATGCGCTTTCCCACAAGGGTGATTTCGGTCGGCTCGTCATCATCGCCGGCAGCCCCGGCTTTACCGGCGCGCCCGTGCTCTGCGCGCAAGCCGCGCAGGCCATGGGTGCGGGCCTTCTTTCCGTCGTCACTCACCCGGATGCCTATGCCGCCGTGGTCGCGGGCATGCCCCCGGAAGCCATGGTTTCCGCCTGGCCTAAAAACGGCGATGTTCCCGAAGTCGTCCAAAAAGCCACCACCCTCGTCATCGGGCCCGGTCTGGGTACCGGACTGGAAACCACCAACATGCTGCGTGCGGCCCTCGCGGTTGGTTGCCCGGTCCTCATCGATGCCGACGGCCTCAACGTCCTCGCGAAAAATCCCGATCTTCTCGCCGGGGCCAAAGGTCCGGTTGTCCTGACGCCCCATCCCGGCGAGATGACGCGCCTGATCGGCTGCAAATTCCCACCCGATGAACGCGAGGCCGTCTCCCGCTCCTTCACCGAACGCTTTCCCGTCACGCTCGTGCTCAAAGGCACACGCACTCTTGTTACCGCGCATGACCATCCTGTCTACATCAACAGCACCGGCAACCCCGGCCTCAGCACCGGCGGTTCCGGCGACACCCTTTCC
>FSYZ01000412.1_pt1 | contig 12154 bp, 11 predicted proteins | sample 1638691 | NCBI WGS metagenome assembly FSYZ01 (sample SAMEA3914813, study PRJEB12502) | metagenome | biome: forest; material: soil | place: Canada | collected 2011-07-07 | depth 0.3 m
ATGCGTTCCGTCAGCGTGGTCTTGCCGGCATCGACGTGCGCGGTGATGCCGATATTGCGTGTGCGTTCCAGGGGGAATGCGCGTTGGGCGGTGGTTCTGTTCTTGAGGGTGGTGTTCATGGGTTCCTTCGTTGGTTGGTTGTTGGGTTGAAGCGCCATCAGCCGACTCGGAATGAACACAGGTTCAGGGCACAAAAAATCCCGCTGGCTCACTTCGAGGAGGCAGCGGGCGCAAAAAATACGCTGACCGTCTTAGACGACGGCCCGTCTGCTCCTCGTGGGTAAAGAGAATTTGAGAACTCGCGGCATAAAGCTGTGGCGCACGCTGCGGCTGAAGGCCGGGCGGATAACCAAGGTAAGAGCTTTGCGGGTGACTAACATGACTTATAGATACGCTCGAAAAGGGGTGGCGTCAAATGACCAGGGCATGATGCTACCAAGGGGGGCGAGAAAGTATTCAGTAGGTAGCCGCCGCTGTCCTCAGCGGCGGTGCTCGGAAGATGGGATACCAACTGTAGATGTAGACGGAATTACGGAATTAACGGAATTTTAAATGGGGTGGAAATCATCATGTGAACAGGTGCAATGGATTCGCTCTCAGGAAATTTCGGTAATTCCGTCCAAACCTTCAGCGATTGCAGACTCTCTCATATCCACCGAGCCCGCCGCTGGGGACAGCGGCGGCTACCTACTGAATAAGACACTGCAGCCTTCTTCGGTGCAATTCACTGTCAAGGCGATCGTAATGATTTGGAATTACGCGGCGTGGGTTGAGTTCGCGCACGCGCTGCAAACTGACAGGAAATTTCTCCGGGCAACTGTTCAGAAAGGACGGCGGGAGATGGACGCTGAACCAATAGCTGGCGAAGAGATCGCCGGAGAAGAGGAGATCGAAGCGATCGCTGTAAAAGGCGCAGTGTCCCTCAGCGTGACCGGGAAGATGGAGAACGCGCAAGCCGCCCCAGTAGGGCAGTTCCATCTCCGGCGTGAGAAATTGGTCGATCGTCGCGCCGCGATAATGGAAGGCGTGGCGACCGGTTGCCTCCATCAGTCCGCAGAGACGGGCGGCGCCGGTGTAGGGATAGTGGCCATCGATATGTGGCTGTTCGAGCGGATGAGCGAGGATGGGGGCGCTCGTCAGCTCCTTGAGTCGCGCCAAATTTCCGGTGTGATCGAGATGGCCGTGGGTGAGGAGGATGGCCCTGATCCCGGACCAATCCATCGCGTGTTCCTTCAGTACGTGCTTTAGCTGCGACATTTCTCCGACCAGTCCGGCATCGATCAGAACGGCCTCATGCCGAGCGTTATCCACCAGCAGATGAAAGCATCCGTGATAGCCCCGGATCGCATAAATCCCGAAGGCTGGATCGGGGAAGAAGAATTCAGTTTCCATGGCCGCTGGAAATATAGTTTGACATCACACTGTTTGATGTAATGATATCGCTTATGGAACGCAAGCCCGAAGCGCACGACCTCCTGGTCGCTTTCCTTCTCGTGCAAAATCTCATGGAACGCCGTAGCGAATCCTTTTTTCAGCCGTACGGGCTCACCGGAGCGCAGTTCAATATCCTGAATCTGCTGGGCTATCACGATGGGCGCATGGAACAGGCGGTGCTGGTCGAGTTGCTGCTGGTGGGCAAGTCGAGCATCTCGATCGTGCTTAACCGCATGGTCCGCGATGAGCTGGTGAAGCGAGAGGTGCATCCCAAGGATCGGCGCCAGATGGTGCTGGTGTTGACGGCGAAGGGCCGCGCGCTATGGCGCAAGATTTCGCCAACTTATGAGGCGAGCGTGGATGAAATCTTCGGAGCCATCCCGGCCTCGCGGCGACGGAATCTGCTTGAGGATCTCAAGACGCTTTACGACACCCTGAGGCGCAAGACCGCGGATGCTGAATCTGGCAGCAAAGACGGGTGGCTCTCCCAATTCTCCTATCAAAAGAGAGAGTCCTGAGTTCCTGCCGCACATTCACCCCAAACTTCCCACCTTATGAACCCCCAGGATCGCCAGCTCTTTGAAACGCTCACCCAGAGACAGGAGCGGCTGGAAGAAGCGCTCGCACAGCTGCGGCTGGATCTGAAGGAATTGGAACGCCGGGCTGAAAAAGCGGCGCCTTCTGTAGAAGCGATGGTTGCTCCGAAGGCCGTGCCTATCCCGGTTGAGGTGTCTCGCTTCGTCGAGCCTCCTCCTCTTTCAGCTGCCCCAGTTGCAGATGAGCCTGTCACGTCAGGGCCTCCGGTGTTTGTTCAGACTGCCCCCCAGGTTCCTGAAGTTCCAGTCCTGCCCCCCCTTCCGCAAGTGGTTGCGGAGCGGTCAGTCGAAGTTGCTCCGCCTCTTTCCGCTGAAGAAAAGCAGCGGGCACGCGAAGTTCAGTTCGGGCGCTGGTTGGTCCGGATCGGTGCAATCTTTGCCGTTCTCACGTTGATCTATTTCTCCTTGTGGACTTACAAGACGTATCACAACCTGATGGGACCCTGGAGTAAACTGGGCTTCCTGACCACGGTTAGCATCGCCTTGGTCGCCGCAGGTTTGCGTCTCGAGAAAAAGGATCCCAAATTGACCGTTTACGGTCGCACCCTGGCTGGTGGTGGGCTGGCCTGTCTCTACTATACGCTTTATGGCGCGACCTATGTTGCGCCGTTACAGGTCATCGACAGCCCGCTGTTCGGGGGGCTCATCTTGCTCGGCTGGTCCGCTTATGTCCTCTATCTCGCGGAGAAGAAGAAATCGGAGTTGCTTTCGATGTTCGCCATTGCACTGGCCTATTTCAGCTCTGCAATCACGCCGGTGGGCGAGTTCACGATGGCTGCGAATCTCATTCTCGCGGTGACGGCAGTCGTCTTCCTCATACGCAATGCCTGGACGGGGCTTTCCTATCTCTGCCTGGTCGGCACCTACGTGGGATTGCTGCGGCAGTTCGTCGATTATGACGGGACCAGTTTCCTGGTCTACAATCTTCGACACGACATCAGCTTCTGGCCTGCGGCCATCTATCTGGCTGGCGCGTGGGTGATCTATACCGCTGGAATCTTTCTGGCCACGACGCCTCAATTCGACGGCGGTAAACGGATGGCGTTCCTCTGCCTTAACAACGGCGCTTTAATTGGACTGCTGCTGCTTTCCTCATCGCTATCGGGTTTCGATCATATTGGGGCGATTTTGTGTGTGGTGGGCGGTGTTCTTCTCGGCACGTCGTGGCTCGCCGCGCAGCTTCGCGCGGAGGAGGGTGACGTTGTTGACGCTTATCTGATGCAGGGCCTGGGCGTCGGTACGGGCGGTCTGGTCATGGTCTACAGTGGGGCGACACGCGGACTGATCATCACCGTGGAATCGGTTTTCCTTGCTGCTGCCGGCGCTTATTCCCGGAATCTTGTCATGCGTTGCGCCGCGCTGGTCAGCGCGCTTCTCGGCACTGGTTTTCTACTGGAGGAGCTTGGTTCGAATGCAGTTCATCCGTGGGTGCTGATTGTGGGTGGAGCTGCCGCGATGCTGGCCAATGCGTGGTTCGTGCGCCGCGATTTGTGGCACCAGCTGCGTGAAGTCGCTGCGCAAAGCTTTGTCTGGTCCTCCGCCTACTACATTTTCCTAGCCCTGCTGCTACTGGGTTTTGGCATCAACCATCAAGACAGTACGGACACAGCCGCACCGGTCATGGCTGGCGTCGCGGTTGGGCTCACCTTCTCCGTTTATCTTGTCCCGCTTTTCGAGTTGACGCCGTTGGCCCAACTGCTCCTGCTCTTCGGTCTGGGCTTGGTTACGCTTCCGCCGGATCATCCTCATCCGTGGTGGAGTGAAGCGCTGGTCGGCCTGGGCCTCATGACCCTTGCCACCTGGTGGCCGCGGCAAAAGATCATCCGCACCGAGGTCTGGCTCCAGGTCGCGCTGGTGGCTTATGCCCTGGGAGCGGTCGGCCTGTGCTTTACCGCGATCCATCCGCATGTCGCGACGCAGACCTGGATGATTGCGGCGAGTCTCCTCTCGCTCGGCTTCCTGCTTTACGGAATGGCGATGAGCAGCGGGGCCTTTGCCGTCGCAGGACAACTACTCCTCGCCTGCGGCATCTACACGTTCCTGGCGCTGCCGGGAGTGGATTTCCCGTGGACGTGGTGGGCCGCGGTCACGCCAATTGTGGTCACCTACCTGACGGCATGGCTGCTGCGCGCATGGCTCCAACGATCGGAGGCCGCGCGCCTCGAAGCCGGGAACCGCGAACTCCTGAAGCTCGCCGTACCTCTCTACCAAACGCTGACCCTCCTGCTCGTCGTGCGCTGGGTCTTCGGCATCGTGCCGGACGATCATGTACCGCTTACCTTCTACGCGCTCGGCACCGGTCTGGTGGTGTGGAACCTGATCCAGCCCAGTTCGCTGGGTGTCCGCTTTGGCCTGGTCCTGGATCTCTTCGGCAGCTACGCCTACGTGAGCCAGGCCATGAGCGAAGTCCATTACGGCACGACTTGGGCGAACGCCCTTGGGCTCGTCCTGCTACTGGGGCAGCCGGCGCTCCTTCGCTACGGAGGTCGCGACATCGTGAGCCGGTTGGAAAGCTGGCTGCTCATCCTCCTCTCTTCTGGCCTGGCGTGGCTCTATGTTTCCACCTCCATCAGTGATGCGCAGTCGTTCGATCAGACACTGGGCTGGGCGCTCGTCGCGTTGGCGTTGATTCTCATCGGGTTTGCCGCCAACGAGCGCCGGCAACGGTGGTGCGGCCTGGGTGTATTGGTTGCTGCTATTCTCCGAGTGGCGGTCTACGATTTCTGGAAGTTCTCCGATTTCGACAAAGTCATCACGTTTTTTGCCCTGACCGTCATTTGTCTCGGCCTGAGTTTCCTCTACTACAAATTCGCGGACCGCCTCAAGGACTGGCTCTAATCCATGAACACCGAACCCTCTTTCCTGGATCGCCCGGCTTCCGTGCCGCTGATCCGACGGCTGGTGGCCGCGGATACGCTCCGGCCCGACGAAGCCCGGCGCATGGAAGCCAACCTGCGCGCCGACCTGCCCTGGCGTCTCTGGCTTGACCGGGGCCTTTTGATATTGGGCGTCATTCTGATTGTCGCCGGAATCGGCTATTTCTTCGCCCACAATTGGAGGCATCTGACCGAGAGCGATAAACTTGGGCTCTCCGCCGGTTCGGTCCTCGTTGCCTTCCTCGGCGCGGTTTATGCCGGGTTCGATCACTTCATCGGCAAGTTGCTCCTGCTGGCGGCGAGCATGTTGGTGGGTGTTTTCCTCGCTGTGTTCGGACAGGTCTATCAATCCACCGAGGATACCTACGTGCTCTTTTGGGTCTGGGCTACGCTTATTCTACCCTGGGTCATCCTGGGAAGATTCGTCCCGCTCTGGCTTTTCTGCCTCGCCCTGGTCAATGCGGCGCTGGGTTTCTTTTGGTCCATCACCACGTGGTTCTTCTCCGATCCCAATGGTGGCCTCCTTTCCTTCCGCACGGAAATGCTGAGTCTCTTTGTCCTCAATTTGACCGCCCTCGCTTTACGGGAATGGGCTTCGTGGAAGAAAGTTCCGTGGCTGGACCGTCACTGGAGTGCATGGCTGCTCTTGACTGCAGTCCTTGTCGCGGCCACCACGGAGACTACTTACGAAATCTTCCGCACCTGGGATTCCTCACCCGATATCAGCGGATGGCCGGCGGCTTTCACAGTTGTGCTTCAGGTGTTGCTGATTTTGGGTGCCACGTCTTACTTCTTCCGGTTCCGGCCTTCACTTCCTTCGTTGGCCCTGACGACTTTGAGCGCGTGCTGGATCGCCACGATCCTCGCCATACGCCTCGTCTTCCCCGATCACGGCGATCCGGAAGCGGGCACGTGGCTCATCATGGGCTTTCTGATTCTCGGCATTTTCGGCGGCGGGGTTTATTTGCTCCGCCTCGCTTCCCATTCCATTGCCCACTAATCCCATGCAAACCCTGACCCAACTCTTCCTGCGTTCGGAGCCTGGTGAATCCCTGGATGCCGAACGGAAACAACGCCTGGAGCAGGCGCTCGTTCAGGACCACCAATCGGACATGCCGTGGTATCTACGCTTCATCGTTGGAGCAGGCGCCTGGCTGGCCTCGCTTTTCTTCATCGGCTTTTTCATCGTTCTGGTCGGCTGGCAGGACGAACATCGCGCCACGATTGGGGCCATCGGCGCGGTGCTGCTGGTCACCGCCATTATCCTCTTTCGACTGAAGTTCGGGTTATTTGTGAGCCAGTGTTGCCTGGCCTGCAGTCTGGCGGGCCAGTTCATGCTCTATTATGGCTTTCTACCCGACCAGCATGACACGCTGCAAGACGCCGCGCTGCTGGCGATCGGACTGGCGGCGATTCTCTACGCGCTTTATCCCGACTCCCTGCACCGCCTGATCACTTGTCTGGCCGCACTCCACATCACCTTGGCCTGGCTTTATCTGGGCGATAATGGTGATCTCTTCGATTCCCCTGGCGCTGCCACGGGACGTCCGCTTTTCGCGCTGTTCCTCTATTGGGCATTCCATTTCATCGGCATCGCCGTCTGTCTCATGCCCGTCCACCGACGGTCGGCTTTGTTGTCGCCGCTGGGCTATGCGTTCGTTCTTTCGCTGGCTGCCTGGCAACTGGAGGGCTTGTGGCCACTTTGGCCACCTATTCGGGCAGAGGGGCCGGTTCCCCTTTTCATCTTCTGGCCGGCTTGCGCCTTTGTTGCCGTTCTGGCCGTGGTCACCTGGGCGGCGGGCGGTTTCCCTGCCTGGCGAAAATATCCGATTCCCTTCGCCGGCATGGTCTTCGCCCTCGCGATCATCCTCTGGCTGGGCGCGGGCGGCATTCTTTCGGCTCTTTTTCTGATCGTCCTCGGATTCTTCATCGAAAGCCGGATCATTCAGGCCATTGGGCTGATCCTCCTGGCGACTTTTCTTTCCCATTATTATTACAGTCTGCGGCTCGACCTGATGATCAAGGCGCTGGCGCTGGTCGGCTCAGGTCTCACGCTTCTGGTGATGCGGACGGGATTGCAACGCTGGTTTGACCCCCAGACTTTGGAGGTCACATGAGAAGGGCGCTCATTTGGCTGGGGGCAGTTTACGTGTTCGGATGTTTCTATGTGATGATCGAGCAGAAGGAATCGCTCCGACGCAACGGGCTGACCATCTATCTGGCCCTCGCGCCAGTCGATCCCCGTTCACCGCTGCAGGGCGATTACATGGCGCTGACTTACGACGTCACCAACGCAGTGGCCAAAATTCAGTCGGACAATCAGGCCGTGGACCTGCCCACGCATGGCACGCTGGTCGTTGCGCTCGACGACAAGAGTGTCGGTCATTTCGTCCGCATCTTCAAAGGCAGTGCGCTCGCGCCGGGCGAGCATCTCCTCAAATACTATCGTCCCCACTGGGACTTCACCATCGGTGCGGAAAACTATTTTATCCCCGAAGGCAGCGGAGAAGCCTTCGCCAAGGCCGCCTATGGCGAACTCAAGGTTTCACCGGACGGCACGCCCATTCTCATCGCGCTTTGTGATAAGGATCGGCAACGGATACCTGTACCGTAGCGAGCACTTAAACCCATGTCCTCCGCTCCAAATAATTTGTGGGTGCTGGCCTTCATCCGGCCGGACTGGCAATTTCCGGTAACCCTGCACTTGGGGAGTTGGCATGTGCCAATCCATCCGGTGTTCGACATGCTGGCTTATTTTTTTGGCTTCCGTCTTTACCTGTATCTGAAAAAGCGATCCCGGGGGACTCAACTTTCATGGGAAGAGAACGCCTGGATTTTTGTGGGATGCATTTTTGGAGCTCTCGTGGGTGCGAAGGTACTGGCATGGGCGGAGTCGCCGGGTTTCTATTGGTCCTTAAGGCACGATCCTCATTTCTGGTATGGGGGCAAAACGATTGTGGGAGGACTGATCGGGGGTTGGATGGGAGTCGAGTTGGCCAAGAAGTGCATGGGCATCACGGTTTCCACGGGCGACGTGTGTGTTTTTCCTCTGATCCTGGGGATGTGCGTGGGACGCATCGGATGCTTTCTCACGGGTGTGTCGGACGAGACGTGCGGCGTGCCGACGCAGCTTCCATGGGGTGTTGATTACGGTGACGGTATTCCGCGACATCCGGCGCAGATTTACGAAATCCTTTTTCTGATCGGATTGGGAACGATGCTTTGGATCATGCGAGCCAGCTTCACGGTGCCCGGGATGCGGTTTCGCTGGTTCCTAACCGGGTATCTTTCTTTCCGGCTGTGCGTTGATTTTCTCAAGCCGCATGAAATCGTTTTCGGCGGTTTGAGCGGCATTCAATGGGGCTGTGTACTTGCCCTGGCTTTTTGCGCCTGGTCCCTGATCCGGCTTCCCCAACTTTCACCCCAACCCTCTCATGTCTGACCGCCCCTATCTCTACTACGAACTGACCAACAGCATCTGCACGACGTGCTATCGCAAGGTGGAAGCGAAGATCGTCTTCCAGGACGAGCGCGTCTACATGCACAAGCGTTGCGCACAGCACGGCTTTGAAAAAGTGCTGATCTCGACGGATATCGAGTACTACAAGAGATCGCGTCTGACGCTGAAGCCGGGGCAATTGCCGCTGAAGTTCAACACGCCGATCAAATATGGGTGTCCCTATGATTGCGGCTTGTGCCCGGACCATGAGCAGCACAGTTGCTTGACGCTGGTGGAAATCACTGACGCCTGCAATCTGACTTGCCCGGTTTGTTATGCGGAGTCGGGGCCTCATCGTCAGACCCACCGCTCGCTGGAGCAGGTTGAATTCATGCTGGACTGCGTGATCCGCAACGAGAAGGAACCCGACATCGTTCAGATCAGCGGTGGCGAGCCGACCATTCATCCCCAGTTCTTCGAAATCCTGGATGCGGCGAAGCGGCGCCCCATCAAGCATCTCATGGTGAATACCAACGGGATTCGCATTGCGCAGGAGCCCGAGTTTGCGAAGCGGCTCAAGAACTACCTGCCCGGATTCGAGCTTTATCTTCAGTTCGATTCGTTGGAGGAAGCACCCTTGCGGGAACTGCGCGGGGCCGATCTTCGCCGGATACGGTTGCAGGCGTTGGAGCAGCTCAATAAGCATAACATTTCGACCACGCTGGTGGTGACGGTGAAGAAGGGATCGAACGACCAGGAATTGGGACGCATCATCGATTTTGCGCTGAAGCAACCGTGCGTCCGGGGCGTGACCTTTCAACCGATCCAGGCGGCGGGGCGGCTGGAGAATTTCGATGCCGCGCGGGATCGCCTCAGCCTAGCGGAGGTGCGGCAGAATATCCTGTCCCAGTGCCCTATCTTCAAACCGGAAGACATCATTCCCGTGCCGTGTCATCCCGACAGCCTGGCGATGGGTTATGCGCTCAAGCTCGGAGCGAAGACCGTTCCCCTGACCAGCATGATCGATCCCAAAGTACTGCTTCAGGGTGAGGGCAACACGATCGTCTATGAGCGCGATCCGAAGTTGCGCGATCACGTCTTCAAGCTTTTTTCCACGTCGCACTCACCCGAGTCGGCGACGGCCTCGCTCAAGCAACTGCTGTGTTGCCTGCCGATGGTCCAGGTGCCCGAGTCGATGACTTACGACAAAGTCTTTCGGGTGCTGATCATTCAGTTCATGGACGCGCAGAATTTCGATGTCCGGTCGGTCAAGAAATCGTGCATCCATATCGTCCACCCCGACGGACGCATTATTCCCTTCGATACGTTCAATCTCTTCTACCGCGACGATAAGGAACAACTGCTGAAAACCCTCAAAGCCGAAATGGAGCCTGCCCTCGTATGAGCGAAAATCTGCCACCTTCTGAAACGCCAGCACCGAAACCGGACCTTCCCCAGAGGTCTCCACCGGAGCTTGGATTCGGAGTGATGTTCGTGCTGGGTATCGGTTTAGTCATCGTGTCCGGCATCTTTTGTCTTCTCTCACAAAGTCCCGCTCCTCTTGGGCTCGGGGCGTTGGTTGCCCTGGTTACGCTCTTTATTAGTGGCTGGCGTGGCGTCTTTGTAGGTTTCGTGACCGTGATAGGAATTCTTCTCCTGGCTGTCGTTGTCATCTGCGGTGCCATGGGCACGCCAGACTTTAGATAAGGCAGATTCATGACTTCCAATTTGAGTCTGTCTTCGCCTAAGAAGGGGCTTTACGTGGATCGGACCTGGTATCATCCGCTGGCGCTGGCGCGGCGGGTGATTAATTACTACCTGTTGATGTGCGTGGCGCTGTTTCTGATGCAGGGGAGTTTGCTCTTTCCTCGGTGGATTACGGGGAGCGTTTATTCGGAGAAGGCGGCTTTGGCAGAGGCAGGCTATTACGGTTTAGTTCCCTGGAAGGCTTCCACTTCGGATGGACCTCAACTTAAAGGCTACGTCACTCCCGATTTCGATAAACCAACTCTGCGCGGAACCATCATCGTGTTTCACGGCAATGCTGGGAGCGCTTTCGATCGCACGTATTATCCCAATGCTTTTCACCGGCGCGGCTTCCGGACCTTTCTTTACGAATATCCGGGCTATGGCGGACGCGCGGGGTCGCCTTCCGCCGCGTCGATCATCGGAGATGCGCAAGGTCTGATTCGCTCACTGGATCACGCAGGCGATGGGCCGATTTACGTCTGGGGAGAATCGGTTGGGGCGGGCGTGGCGGCGGCGGTTTGCAATGACCCAACCTTGCCGGTGCACGGTCTGGTGATGCTGACTCCCTGGGATACGCTGACGCATGCGGCGGTCTATCATTATCCCTTTATTCCGGTGTCGTTGCTGCTTTGGGATAAGTACGATTCGATCGCCAATCTTGAGCACTTTGCGCATCCCATCTGCGTGATTTGCAGCGAACAGGATAAGCTTCTTCCGCCGCGGCTTGGGCTCAATCTTTTCGCTCACGTGCCAGATCCCAAGAAATTGATCTTGCAGCCGGGTTGCGGCCATAACGACTGGCCGAGTTCGCCGGGATTGGCGTGGTGGGATGAGGCGCTCGACTTTATCGCGTCGCGCCAATAATTCTCTTCATGAATTCTCTTCTCGTGGAAAGCGGATTTCAAATAGTCCCATCGGTTTTGGCCGTGCACGAGGTTGAAGCATTGAGAGACGCTTTGAGCGAGTTTGCGGTTGCTCCCGGTCATCGCCGGCTGATGGAGCGGGTTCCACAAATTGCGGCGCTGGCTACGGCGTCGAGGGTGATTGAATTACTGACTAGCTTGACCGGAGGCGTTCCCTTTCCGGTGCGCTCGATCTTTTTCGACAAGACGCCCGAAGCGAACTGGCTGGTGCCGTGGCATCAGGATCTTTCCATCGCGGTGAAGGCGAAGCAGGAGGTTCCCGGTTATGGTCCATGGTCGATGAAGGAGGGTGTGCCGCATGTGCAGCCTCCCGATGAGATGCTTGAAGCGATGATCACGTTTCGGTTGCATCTGGACGACTGCGATGAATCGAACGGGGTGTTGCGGGTGATTCCGGGTTCGCATCGGCTGGGACGGTTGAGCGCGGCGCAGATTGCGGAAATCCGCAGGAATGAGAAGGAAGTGATGTGTTCCGCTCGAGCCGGAGATGTTCTTTTGATGCGACCGCTTTTGCTGCATGCGTCGTCGCAGGCGACGGTACCGAACCATCGGCGGGTTGTGCATTTGGAGTATGCGATGCAGGCGTTGGCCGGCGGATTGGATTGGGCGGAGACAGTTGTTCCCAGTCGCGGCGGGTTTGACGACCTGCCTTCGAGCAGCGAGATCCACCGAGCACCGCAGCTAGGGACAGCGGCGGCTACCTACTGCCACGAAGACGGAATGCCCCCAGCGGAATTGCGTTGTGGATGAGGCAGTTGGCGATGGTTTAGGGGTTGATGTATTGCATTCATGCGGCCGTGGATGACCGTTATGTCATGTAGAAAATAACGCGATCAGTCGCCGAGGTCCCGGTTCCTTCCTGAACCGGGGCACGGGGGAACCAATCTCCTTCCGCGCAAGCGCGAGGACGGGGCTCACCGGGGCGGGTAACCGCTTCCGGGGATCACTTCCAGGATCCAGCCCGACAGCTAACTCCGTAGGCACATGGAAGGGCGATCCCCTGCGACGTGCGTGTGCACGTCTTCACGGTCGCTCCGAAAAACCCGCGTCCGGCGGGTCGACGGGAAAACCCGGCGGCTCATCGGGCGCACATCGGAGTCAGTTATGTTTGCTCAAGTCATCGATAGTAATGCGGTC
>FSYZ01000160.1_pt1 | contig 12112 bp, 9 predicted proteins | sample 1638691 | NCBI WGS metagenome assembly FSYZ01 (sample SAMEA3914813, study PRJEB12502) | metagenome | biome: forest; material: soil | place: Canada | collected 2011-07-07 | depth 0.3 m
GGCCGGCACTTACACCGGTCGCTGGTTCAAGGAAGATTTCGCCAAGAACGATGATCAGCCCGACGCCAAGGCCGAGCGGCTCTGGACCGAAGCCGAAGCGCGCGCCCTCGAAAAGAAATGCCAGGGCAAGCCCGGCATCGTCACCGAGGAAAAGAAGCCGGCCTCCCAGCTTTCCCCCCTCCTTTACGACCTGACCACCCTGCAGCGCGAAGCCAACGGACGCCTCGGCCTGCCCGCCAAGCGCACCCTGCAAATCGCGCAGCGCCTGTACGAGCATCACAAAGTGCTCACCTATCCGCGTACCGATTCCCGCGCCTTGCCGGAGGATTACGTCGATACGGTGAAGCAGATTCTGAAAAACCTGCAGAGCAGCCATCTCGGCGCGTTCTCCTCGAAGATTTTGAAGGAAGGCTGGGTCAAACCGAACAAGCGCATTTTCAACAATGCCAAGATTTCGGATCACTTCGCCATCACCCCCACGCTTGAGTCGCCCGAGAAGCTCGATGACATCGAGCGCAAGGTCTACGACATGGTAGCCAAGCGTTTCCTCTCCGTCTTCTATCCCGCCGCCCAGTTCGAGGTGACGACGCGCATCACGCGGGTCGAAGCCGAGCCGTTCAAGACCGATGGTAAAATTCTCGTCTTCCCCGGCTGGCTCGAAATTTATGGCCGCGAGGAACAGGACGCCGACGATCAAGCCGCGCTGGTTCCAGTGCAGGAAAACGAATCGGTGAAGACGAAGGAGATCGAGGTCAAGGGACTCGAGACCCGTCCTCCCGCCCGCTTCACGGAAGCCACCCTGCTCAGCGCCATGGAAGGCGCAGGCAAACTGATCGAAGACGAAGATCTGCGCGAAGCCATGGGAGCCAAGGGTCTCGGCACGCCTGCCACCCGCGCGGCGATCATCGAAGGTCTCCTTGCGGAAGAGTACATGCGCCGAGAGGGCCGCGAGATTACCTCCGCCCCCAAAGCCTGGGCGCTGATGGAACTCATCGAAGCGGTGAAGATTCCCGGCCTCGCCTCCCCCGAAATGACCGGCGAATGGGAATATAAGCTCAAGCAGATGGAACGGGGCGAATTGCCGCGCAGCCGGTTTATGGAAGAGATCGTCGGGCTGACCCAGATGATCGTCGACAAGGCCAAGAATTTCGAAGAATCCGATTTCGCCGCCAAGCCGCTCGGCTTCAATGCGCCCAACGGCAAACCGATGGTCGAAACGCTCCGGCATTATCAGGCCGAGGACGGCACAATGCAGTTGCGCAAGGTCGTCGCCGGACGCCTGCTTGAGCCTTTCGAAGCCAAGGATCTGCTGGAGAAACGTCTCATCGGGCCGTTGCAGGGTTTCCGTAGTCGCCTGGGCCGCCCCTTCGCCGCCGCGCTGAGACTGAACGATGCGAACGAAACGGAATTTGTTTTCGATAATGCTCCGATGAATGCGGATGGATCCAAACTCGATCTCGATACGCAGGAAGTCATCGGTAAATGCCCCATTTGCGGCGGCCGTGTTTTCGAGACGATGATGTCGTTTGCCTGCGAGAATACGTTTGGCGAAGAAGCGACCTGCAAGATGAAGATTGGAAAGAAAATCCTGATGCAGGATATCGATCGCGTCCAGGTCGAGAAGCTTTTGACCAACAAGAAAACCGATCTGCTCCGCGGCTTTATCTCCATGAAAAACCGCCGGAAGTTCTCGGCCTACCTGGTCATGGGCCCCGATGGCCGCACCACCTTCGAGTTCGAGCCGCGCGCGGAAGGCGCCAAGGGCAAGAAACCTTTCGGCAAGAAGCCCGCCGCGACCGGGGAAAATGGATTGGCCACCGCCGAAAAGCGTTCCGTCCAACCGAAGAATATCGTCAAGGCCCGCAGCGGCGCCCGCAAACGCGCGGCGAAAAAGCGGAAGGAATAAAACCTTCCGCCTTTTCCAGCTCAGACCTCAGGGTTTGTTGTCGGAATTGGTACCGTTAGTGGAATTCGTCCCGTTGTCGGAATTCGTGCTGCTATCGGAATCGTGCTGGGCGGAGTTAAGCTGGGCTTCAATGGTTTTGAAGTTCGCTTTGACCTGATTGCCCAAGGATTCCAGCACGAGGATACCGATGACTCCCAAGACAATCAGGACATAGCCAAGGATCAAGCCGGCAAGAGCCATGCCCTTTCCCTTGAGATAAGGTTCTCTCTTGATTTGGGCCAGGCTCATGTGCCCGAGAATGATGGCGGGGATCGCAGTGAAAATACCGCAAAGAATCGAAGCAATGCCGCAAACCAGGGAGGCAATCGCCATGCCGGAAGTGCGATCACCTGCGGGAGGCATGACTGGAGATATTCCGGGGCGCGGAGGCGGCGCGGGGGGCGGCACGCCCGGCGTCAGCGAAGCCGCAAACAGGCTCTGGCCCAGCGGCACCCAGGAGGCTTGCCCTTCCCACCACACCGGATCCGCCAGCGTAAGAGTTCCGGCGGAAAGCTGGGCTTTGATTTCGGCTTCCGAGAAGGGCCCGAGTTGCTGGTTATTTTTGTGAACGTAGATTTGCATAGGTGGAGAGAACAGGGTTTGTTGCCAACCCCTGCTGATTCCCAGCTTGGCGGTCGGAAGTCAATGGCTAATGTCAGGAAGAAATTTACTCATGATATCGAATCCTTTTGCTCCCTTCGCTCTGGAGCCTGCTCCCTTTGTCGATGTGGAGGCCCTGAAAGAACGCTTCGCCCGCTCCACCGGCGAGTTCCACCCCGATAAGTTCAGTCATGCGCCCGAGGCGGAAAAGCTCGCGGCGGAGGCTCGTTATGCGGAACTCAACCAGGCTTACCAGACCTTGATCGATCCGCGCGCGCGGCTGCTCGCCCTCTACGAACTGACCAAGGGCGAGAAGCCCCGTGACGTGCAGCGCATCCCCCCGGGAACGATGGATCTCTTCGTGGAAGTCGGGCAAACCTGCCAGAATTTCGACCAGTTCCTGGAACGAAAGAAAAACGCCAGCGGCGCGCTGGAGCGGGCCGGACTGATGCGCGAAGAACTGGCGTTGCAGGATGCGTTGGCGACTCTGCGCGGGAAGCTCGAAGTCCTGTCCACCACGCTGGTGGCAGATTTGTCCGCTCTCGATTCCCGCTGGCGCGCCGGAGAGAAAGACCTGAACGCCCTGGAAACGGTCTATCGAAAATACTCCTACCTGTCCCGCTGGCAGCAGCAACTCGAGGAGCGGGAAATCGCGTTGCTGACGGGTGAGTAAATCGTCTCCATGCCCGATACTATATTCGGTAGGTAGCCGCCGCTGTCCCCAGCGGCGGTGCTCGGTAGATGGGAAAGCAGCAGAAAACGTGGACGGAATTACGGAATTAACGAAATGGGCCATCCATGAAACCATTCTTCCCAGACGCGGTATCGGTTCCAGAGTGCCGACGTAACTTACCCTCCGTTTTGAAATTCCGTTAATTCCGTAATTCCGTCCAAACTTCAGCGGTTTTGTCTTTTCCACTATTCTGTGAGCCCGCCGCTGGGACAGCGGCAGCTACCTACAGACTGAAGATGCGGTTCGGCTTTTCCCGCAGGATTGGCATCACATCTGCGACACCTGTCTTATGACGCTCGATTGTGCTAGATTTATTGGAGAGGAATCTCCAAAGAAGGAGTGAAGCTGTTTGCGGTCGCGAGAATGTTGCGCTCTACCCATTGAACTTAAGCAAACCCTGATTACCTTATTCTTATGCCTGACCAAAACCAAAAGACGCGCCCCACTGGCGGTGGCCCCGATGCCCCCGCGCCCGGCGGAGGTCCCTCCGCTCCCAAAGTCGATCGCCCCAACGTGGACGATCTCCTGAAGCGCATGCGCAAGGTCGATCCCGACCAGGCGAAACGTTACCGCCAACGCACCGGCCAATGACTTTTTCTGGACCTCGTCCCGGCGGGCCGGAGAGTTTCACCGCTCCCGGAACCGGAGACTTCACGGAACTGCTCCGTCGCGGAGGAAACTATCCGGCGTCGATGGAAGGTCTGCGCGCCTCCTCACCTCCTGCCCCCACGGAGGCGACGACCGTACTTTCATTCCACTACAAGGACGGTGTTCTCATCGCCGGTGACCGGCGCGCCACGGCCGGCAACATCATCATGTATGATCGCGCCGACAAGGTGATCGACCTGGATCGCGACACCATCCTCGCCATCGCCGGCTCTCCCGCCGTCGCCTTCGAGATGGCCCGCACCCTCCAGACCTCCTTCCAGTATTACCGGCGCAGCCAGCTCCAGCCGCTGACCCTCAGCGCCAAAGTCCGCGCCCTCGGCAAGCTCATCAAGGACAACCTGCCCATGACCCTGCAGGGCGTCGGCACCGTCGTCCCCATCCTGGCCGCGCGGGACACGCAACATCAGCCCGATCCCATTCTCTTTTTCTACGACGCCCTCGGCGCCCAATTCCAAGCGGTCGATTTCGCCGTTTCGGGTTCCGGCTCACCCGCCGCCCGCAGCGTCCTGCAATGGATCAACCGCTGGAGCGGCCAACCCACCTCGCAGCGCGATGAAAAGCAGGCCGTCCAGCTCGCTTTGCAACTCCTCGATGTCGCCGCCGAGTCGGACAGCGCCACTGGCGGCGTCGATCGCCGCTCGCACGTCTTTCCCCAGGTCAAGCTTCTGACTCGTGCCGGACTTCAGTCGGTTTCAGTTGAAACGCTTCGCGAGTGCTTCACCGCGCTCGAAGCAGCCCAAAAATAAACCCTCATCTCGAAAGAAAATATCATGAAAGTTCTCTCTACCATCTCCGCCACCACCACCGGAGGCCGCGACGGCCAGGGTCAAACCTCTGACGGCAAGCTCACCGCCGATTTCGCCTTGCCCAAGGAACTGGGTGGACGCGGCAAGGACGGCATTACGCCCGAGCATCTCTTCGCCCAGGGTTACTCCGCCTGTTTCGGCAGCGCGTTGCAATACGTGGCCGGCCAGAAGAAAATCCATCTGCCCCATGACTTCAGCGTGACCATCAAGGTCGATCTCTGTCAGACCGACGCAGGTGGCTTCGCTCTCCAGGCCGACCTGACCGCCAATCTGCCCGGCATCGACAAGGCTGAAGCCGAGGAACTCGTGAAGATCGCCCATACCGTGTGCCCCTATTCCAACGCCATCAAAGGCAACGTCCCCGTCGCCCTCCATGTGGCTTAAGACTTAATTCAAGGTCATGACTGAAGAACCGTACCGTTGGTTGGAGGCGATCAACAATCGCCGCGAATACATTGAGGACCAGCTTGCGCCTGGTCTTCCCATCGTGGCCTTGAGCGCCGACCCCGGCATTCTTCTGCTGACCGCGAAGACATCGACACCGAAGCTCTTCGAGATCTACGATCACCTCGCCTTGGGCTGCATCGGCCATCCTGCCGACATCGAGAAGGTCCGCCAGACCGTCATCGATGCAGCCCATGTCGATGGGTTCACCCGCTCGCCCAGCGACGTGACCGCCCGTCGCCTCGTCAGCTACAATCTCGCCCCGGCGCTGAAAGCCGCCTTCGAACAGATTTTCGCCGCGCCGCTGCTCTTTCGCGGCGTCCTGGCCGAGTTGGGCGCCACGCCGGGCGACGATTTTCTCTGGAACCTCAATTACGATGGCTCGTTCAGCGCTCTAAGCGGTTCGGATCTGGCTTACGGATTTGTGGCCAGCGGCCCGCGTCAGATTCATACCGACTGGGCAGAGAAGAAAAATACCCTGGAACGCCATGACCTGAAAGCCGCCGCCGCCTCGGCGCTGCGCCTGCTCGTCTGGGCCAAGCTGCGTGGAACCAAGGACCAGGGCGTCGAGTTCACCGATCTCCCCACCGACACTCCCGCCTTGAAGGAAAAGCTCGGCGCTACCGGCCTCGAAGCAGCCCTGCTCGACCGGTCCCTGTTCGGGCAGCCCATTACCTACCGAACGCCCTCCTGCGAAGAACTGGGCCTGTAGTTTCTGCTGTAGCGGCGGTCGGAGCCTGTCCTGAGCAAAGCCGAAGGAACCGTCGCAGTTCCCACAGAGCGGCGACGGTCATAGACCGCCGCTACAGGGAGGCAAGCCACCTACTTGGCCGGCTCCAGACGAAAGAGTCGTGTGGGCGTCTTGCGGAAGTCCTGAATCGCTTTCTCTTCATCGGCGATGACACCGTCAAGACGCTCGAGTTCCGCAGTCCGTGCATCGTCAATCCCCCGGACCGGCTTCAGCCAGTCCGGCTTCTGGTAAAGCTGCACCTCGCGCCACCGTTCGAAATAGGCGTCGTTCTTGGCGATGACCGCCTGCAATAACTGCTGCCCCTGATCGTAGAGAGGCCCGTGCGGGTAAAAGCCCAGGTTGATTCCCTTGGCCAGGTCGGCGCTGGAAAAAACCCCCACGAGCTGTCCATCGATGGTGAGCTTGTAAGAAGGTTCACTCAGGCCGGTGACCTTGACCAGATACTGATTCAGCGTGGTGGCGGGATCGAATCCCGGAATCTTGAGCGCCACATCGATCTGCCCTTGCACTTCCGGGGATATGCCGGGAACCGGCCAGGGCAAAGCTCGGTCGGTCCGCTTGAACTCAACGACGCCATCACCTGCATCCACCCATTCCACCGTGCAACCCTCCGTACCCGTGATACTGTGGCCGGACGCATCCACCGAAACACTGCTGACCATCGCCGGCGCATGTAAACCCTGCAGGATAATGGAAGCCATAATGAAGTGACCGCCCCAATTGGGATGCACGCCATCCGGGATCAGGCGAACGTTACCTTCGTCGCCAGACTTCGCCGTCTTGCTGAGAATTCCGGCATCCCGCCCGGCCTCAATATCGGCGACAAAAGGGTCAAACTGATCGACGAGAGGCACTCTCTCGTTATCCGCCACGATCTTGAGGCCGTCCGCATACTTCTTGAGCATCACGTTATAGCCGCTCCCCGCCGGGGCATCCGATTCATATTTTTCCTCGGGACTCGACGTCAGGAGGGCCACGCGTGCCCCCGCCTTCCTCAGCTCCTCAATCAGCTGTGACGTATTCTTGAGGTAAGCTGTGTAACCGGGCTTGCCGGCATGGGCATCATTCATCCCGTAATCGATGACAACCGCCTTGGGATTCAGGGACAGGACATCGCGCGGCAAGCCGACAGCGATGCCGTTGCGCTTAGCCATACCGGCGGTGTCGCCCTCCCAGCCGGCATTGCGGAACGTGATCTTCCAGTCCGGGTATCGGGACAGGACGTAAGTCTCGATCAGCGTGGTGAACAATTTCTGCTCGGTGATGCTGTCCCCGAGAAAAACGGTGGGTGTATCGCCGTTGTGGAAGAAAAAGGACGTGAAGTCATCCGGCGAGATATCCACGGCTGGAGCCGGGGCGGGCGCGGGCGGCGGGGCGGGTGCGGCAGGAGCGCTTTGCGCGTGACCAAGGGTGCCTGCGACAAATATCGCGAAGGGAATCAGCGCCAGGGTGCGAAGGTGGGTACGGAACATGGTCGATTGTCTCCAGAGAGGTCTTTTCTTATCAATCAGGCTTTAAGGAAAAAGTTGCGTTGCTTCTCCGTGATGGTCATGTCGAGCCGTTCCATGACCTTGAGCAAATCTTCCCAGACCTTGCGCTTCTCCGTGTTGCTCTGGTTGCGCAACAGGTAGGATGGATGGTACGTGGGCATGAGCGGCGTGCCCCGGAACTCGAGGAATTTTCCGCGCAAAGAACCGATGGTCCCCACCGGCCCAAGCAGGCCTTCGATGGCGGTGGCGCCGAGCCCGACCAAAACGTCCGGCTTGATGATCTCGATCTGCGCGCGTAGATAGGGCACGCAGGTCTCCATTTCCTGTTTCGTGGGCTTGCGATTGCCGGAAGCGCCCACCGGCATGTCCGGGCGGCATTTGACGATGTTGCCGATGTAGACCTGTTCGCGGCTCAGGCCCATGGCCGCGATCATTTTCGTGAGCAACTGCCCCGCTTTTCCCACGAACGGTTCACCCTGCAGGTCTTCGTCCTCGCCGGGAGCTTCCCCGACAAACATCAATTTCGCATCGGGATTGCCCACGCCAAAAACCACGTTGTGGCGTCGGGCGGCAAGATGCGGGCACTTCACACAAACGGAAGCACGCTCGGCGAGATGGCGAAGTTGCTCCACCTTCGACGACCCAGTGATCTCGAGCGGAGGTTCGTTGGAAATAATCGCAGGCCGGGACACCACGGACGGCGGGGCAACAGGTGCCGGACGCGATGTCGCCGGACGGCTCACGGGGGCAGTCGTGGCAACCACCGGGACCGGGACACTCTTCGCCGGACCGGAGGAGGACGCCAACCGCGCGAGTCCCTCGCGCGCGGCGCGGGTCAGGCTGATCTGGCGCACGCCTTCGTTCTCGTGCAGGAAATGCACGTAACTTCGCAGCGCTTCCAGCGGCTCACTCATGGCGAAACGTCAGGAAGCTCCGCAGCAGTTCTTGTACTTTTTCCCGCTGCCGCAGGAACAGGGATCATTCCGGCCCGGAGTAGGGCCCATCTTGCGAATGGGCAGCTTCCGCTCGGGAGGCGGCTCTTCGGCCTTGCCGTTGGTGGCAGGCGTATCCTGCATCGGGGCCAACGGTTGCTGGCCTTCGGGCGGCGTGCTCATGGTGGAAGGCGGCGTTTCGCGGATGAGTTTCTGCGGCAGGTTGCGCAGGAACGATTCGAATGCCGTGATGCTGGCGCTGGTCCGGAACAGGCTGGCCGCGATCTCAAGTTTGATCCGGCCCATCAGGTCGGAGAACATCGAGAAGGCTTCCTGCTTGTACTCGATCAACGGGTCCTTCTGGCCGATGGTGCGCAGGTTGATGCTGTGACGCAGCGAATCGATGGCGTAGAGGTGCTCCTGCCAGAGACGGTCGATCGAGCCGAGCAGGGTGAAGCGCTCGAGCGATTGCAGCGCGTTCGGGTCCTCGAACTTGATCTTGATCTCGTACGCCTCGCGGATCTTCTGCAGCGCGGTTTTGATGACGGCTTCCTTGCCGGCCACGAAGTCGAAATCCTTTTCCTCGGTGCCCACCGGGAACGTGCTGTTGAGCCACGCGACAAAACCTTCCGCATCGGCTACGGCTCCCAAACGGCTGTCGGCCTCGTCCTCGACCACTTCCTGCACCACTTCAAAAATCTCGTCGCGCGGAGTCTCCGTCACGAGGATGTCGTTGCGCCAGGAATAGATCACGGTGCGCTGCTGGTTCATCACGTCGTCATACTGGAGCGTGTACTTGCGGGAGACATAATTGCGCTCTTCGACGCGGCGCTGGGCCGATTCGACGCTCTTGTTGAGCCAGGGGTGCTGCAACTCCTCGTCGTCCTTCATGCCCAACGACGTCATCATGCCGCTCAGGCGGCGCGAATCGCCGAAATTGCGCATCAGGTCGTCCTCGAACGAAACGAAGAACTTGGACACACCGGGGTCGCCCTGGCGCGCGCAACGTCCGCGCAACTGACGGTCGATGCGACGCGATTCGTGGCGCTCGGTCCCGATGACATAGAGACCGCTGGTCGGATGTTCCCCGGCCGCTTCATCCATCGTGGTTTCCGGCGTGAGCAATTCCACCACGCGCTGCTTGGCATTGGCGACGTAAAGACCCTGGATCTTGTTGACGCCGGGCCCGAGTTTAATGTCGGTACCGCGGCCCGCCATGTTGGTAGCGATGGTCACTCCGCCCTGGCGTCCCGCCTGGGCCACGATCTCCGCCTCCTGCTGGACGAACTTCGCGTTCAGGACGTTGTGGATGATGCCTTCCCGCTTCAACATGCGGGAGAGCAATTCGCTCGATTCCACCGAGATGGTACCAACGAGGACCGGCTGCCCCTTGCCATGGGCGGCCTTGATCTCCTTCACGATGGCGTTGTATTTCTCGCGGCGCGTCTTGTAGATGCTGTCGTCGATATCAACGCGGGCGATGGGCCGGTTGGTCGGGATGACAATAACGTCGAGCTTGTAGATGTCGTGGAACTCGTTGGCCTCGGTCTCAGCCGTGCCGGTCATGCCCGACAGCTTTGCGTAGAGGCGGAAGTAATTCTGGATGGTGATGGTGGCGAGCGTCTGGGTCTCGCGATCGATCTGCACCCCTTCCTTCGCTTCGACCGCCTGGTGAAGACCATCGCTCCAGCGGCGTCCCGGCATGGTGCGACCGGTATTGATATCGACGATGACGACCTTGTTATCGACGACGACGTAGTCAACGTCCTTTTGATAGACACAATAGGCCCGGAGCAACTGGGAGATATTGTGGATACGCTCGCTCGCCTGGTCGTAGTTCTGCTGGGCGGCGGCCTTGGCCCGCTGCTTTTCCTCTTTGCTGAGGCTGTCGTTGTGATCGATGTCGTGAAAGAGGGTGATGAGATCGGGCAGGACGAAGGTATCGGGATCGTTGGGATTCAGATACGTACGTCCCCGCTCGCTCAAATCGGCTTCATTGGTCTTCGGGTCGATGCTGAAGTAACCCTCTTCCTTCAGGGCGTAGAGTTCCGTCTTGCGCGGGTCCTGGTAAAGCGACAGTTCGGCGTCGTCCATGGCGCGGCGGATCTCAGGGTCCTCGATCAGCTTGTGCAACTGCTTGTTGGTCGGGACCGAGTTCTTGATCTTGAAAAGCAGCCGTCCCGCCTCCTCAATGTTGCCCTCATCAATCTGTTTGCGCGCGTCGGCCGCCCAGCGATTGGCTTCCAGCGACTGCGCCTGGACGATGCGCTCGATCGGGCCCTTGAATTTGTCGTACTGGTGCGAGCTGATCGTAGCTGGCCCGGCGATGATCAACGGAACCCGCGCTTCATCGATCAGGACGCTATCGACTTCATCGACGATGGCGTAGTTATAGCCCCGGTGGACCTGCTCGGCACGGGTCGTCGCCATGCCGTTATCGCGGAGGTAATCAAAGCCCATTTCCGCGCTGGTCCCGTAAACGATGTCGCAATAGTACTGTTGGCGGCGAATGTCGGGTGCCTGGCCGTTCTGAACGCAGCCCACCGTCAGGTTGAGGAAGCGGTAAATCTCGCCCATCCATTCGCTGTCGCGGGCGGCCAGGTAGTCGTTGACCGTCACCACATGAACCCCGCGTCCAGCGAGCGCGTTCAGGTAGGCGGGAAAAGTCGCCACGAGGGTCTTGCCTTCGCCGGTCGCCATTTCGGCGATGCGTCCGGAGTGGAGCACGACGCCACCGATCAACTGGACGTCGAAGGGGATCATCTCCCAAGTCACGGGCTGACCGCGAACGAGGCTGCTGTGCTTCTTCTCCGTCAGGCGGCGGCAGGCATTCTTGACGACCGCAAAAGCCTCGGGCAGCAGGTCATCCAGGGTCTCGCCTTTGCCGAAGCGTTCCTTGAACTGCGTCGTCTTGGCGATGAGCTGCTCCTCCATCAGGCCTTGATACTCGAGCTCGAAGGCGTTGATTTTTTCGACGATCGGCCAGAGGCGCTTGACCTCACGTTGGTTTTTGGAGCCGATAACTTTTTTGACGATCCATTTAATCATAGGGAGAGAAACAGGGGGAGCTGACCACACTAGATGGTAAAAAGAGAAAAGGGGATGTTAATTTATAGTTTTAGTCTTGTTCCTTGGCAAGTGACAGGCTTGCCATTCAGCGGCCAGCCTGATCGCCGGGCCGGACATGGCGAAGTTTTGTGGTAGATTCCCATCGATTGGAACCGCATGGAGTTACCGCCTTTGACCGGTCTATCTACCGAAATAACCTCGCCTCATCCACCGTTGCAAAAGAAGCTCGTAAAAAATGCGGAGGTTCTTCCGCCAAACCCCTTGCCTCTCCCTACCGCGTTTGCCATCATTGTTCCTCTTTGCCACACCAGCCATGACCCCTGAGTATAACGAGTCCGTCCTTACCACCGCCTATCATTCCGGGTGGATCACCGCCGAGCAATACACCGCCGCTGCGACGGCCCTTCTGGCGATGCCTCATCTCTCCGCCATCGATTTCCTGCATGAGCAGGGCATCATCAGTCCCGAGCAGGCCGAGGGCCTGCGCCAGGCCCTCCCCTTCCCTCCCCACTCCTCCGCCGTGGAAGGTGTCGCCGTCCAGGCCGATCCCGTTGTCGAATCAGCTCCGGCCCATCCCGAACCGGCTCACGCCGAACCAGCCCACGCCCCCGAACAGCCCCGCTTGGAACATGTGGCGCAAAACGATCTTCCCGGCGGTTTTGGTATTCTCGAC
>FSYZ01000086.1_pt1 | contig 11869 bp, 10 predicted proteins | sample 1638691 | NCBI WGS metagenome assembly FSYZ01 (sample SAMEA3914813, study PRJEB12502) | metagenome | biome: forest; material: soil | place: Canada | collected 2011-07-07 | depth 0.3 m
CATAAGAAGCGGGAAACAAGCTCAGACTTGCGACTGGCTCTCCAGTCGGTGACGTCCAGCGTCAGCCTAAACCTTGATCTTCAGGCCGCGACGGCGGAAGGTCGGTTGATCGAGATTTTCTCCGCGGTACATCGTCTCGTGGGTCTTCTCGAAACGGCCGCGCGTGGGGGACTCGAACTGCATCTCCTCCTGCTTGGCGGTAAAACGGCGCGACGTGCGAGGCGGCAGCGGAGCCGACGCGGGCGCAGCGGGTTTGGCGGGAGGCGTCAGCGGCTCTTCCAACTCGGCATGAGGCACGACCTCCGGCTTGGCCTTGGGAGGAGGCGTCATCTTGCGCACCGGCTTGGGCGGCGGCTCTGGGGTGGCGACTTCGATTTTCTCCGGCATTGGCAGCGCCGCGGTTTGGGTCAGGGCTTTTTTGACGGGCACCGGCGCAGGAACGGCGGTCTCCGGCACCATGTCAAACATGGGCACAGGCGCCGTCATCGCCAGTAGGACACTCATGCGGACTTTCTCGTGATTTTCCTCATCGAGGCTGGCGCTCGTGGCAATGGGGATGTTGACCGGCAGGCAATCCTTGAGCGCGCTGACCATTTCCTGCACATCGGAGAGCCCAAGATCGCGCGTTCCGCTGACCGCGACAATGGCGTGATCGATCTGCTTCCAGACTTTATCGTCCGCCAATAGCGGGCTCGACAGCAATTCGCCGATCAATTCCTCCGTGGCGTCACGAATGGTCCCCTCGACATGTCCAACCCAGCAATTTTCCAGCACTTCCGAGCCGGCGTAACGGCCGTAAAGACTGCGCACATCGGCAAAGGAAAGCTGGATCAGGCCGCGTTTGCAAACGACCTGCGAGAGCGCCTGGACGGTCTTGGCCAGCAACTCATGCATGAGATGAAAACCGTAACGGACATTCTTCTGCGTGTCGGGATGTTCGGCCAGGCGGTCGTGCGCCAGAACGAGGACGCTGTCGGCCTCACGGCGGAGATTGGAAATGGCACGCACCGCTCTTTCGCGCCGGGTCCAGCCTTCAAAGGCGAAGGGCTGCACCCCGGCCACGATGACCTTGGTGCCCATTTCATGTCCCAGCTCGATGAGCCGTTCTGCCATGGCCACTCCGGTCGAACCGGCAAATCCGAGGACGAGGATGAGAAAGTCGCACCCACGGGCCACCTGCGCGAGATGGGAATCCTCCATGGCAACAATTTCACGCGCCAGTTCCAGGTCCCCGCTGCAGCCCAGGCCATGCACCAGGTTGCGACCGAGCAATTGCCGGTTGGGGACAACCGAGCCTTCCACCGTGAGTTGGTCGGAATCGAAAACCCAAAGATCCTGCTCCGGTCGCCCATGCAGGACGATCTGGTCGCACACAGCCACACCGGTCTGGCCCAGGCCGATGATCCGCACACGGTCGGGAAAAAGCTGGTCCGCCTTCTCAGCGAAGGGTCCGTCCTGGGTGAATTCGATCATGGTGTCTTTCTCCTTTAGATGAGCCTCATGCTGGCGAGAGCTCGCCGCAACGATTGTCCCACGCGTGCCAGTCCTCGCGCGGACGGCAGCTCAAGTTCCGCCTGCCGCGCGTACTGTAAAAGGCCAAGGACCGTGCTGAGGTCCGGACGGCGGCTGTAGTTCTGGTCGCCGTCGAAAGGAGATTGATGCGCCAATTCCACCGGGCATGGAAAGATCTGGGACGCCAGTTCCACCAAGCCGCTCACCTGCGAAGCGCCGCCCGTCAGGTAGATGGTTCCGGCGAAATCGGGCCAGAACTGCATGCCCTGGAGATCTTCCAGGATGATCTCAAAAATCTCCGCCTGCCGCGCCTGCATGATGGTGTTCAGCGACGAGCGATGGATCTGCCTCTCCTCGAAATTGTAGGCGCCGGGAAGGACGATCCGCTCGTCTCCTTCCTCCTCATTCAGGATGACGGAGCCTTCATTCTTCTTCAGCAGTTCGGCCTTGGCATAGGGAATCTTGAGACCGGATACGATGTCATTGGTCAGGTGATCGCCGCCTACCCCCAGCACGCCGCTATGCACAACGGCGCCGTTTTGGTAAGCGATGTAATCGGACAATCCTCCGCCCAGATTGATGACCACCGCACCGAGGTGTTTCTGGTTGCGGGTGAGCACCGCCTGCGCCGTGGCGTAGGAGCTGAGAGCATAGTTCTTCACATCGATGCTGAGTTCCTTGACGCACCGGATGGTCGTTTGCAACCGCGTGGCGAGGCCGTAGACCTGATGGAAATTGGCGCTCAATTGTTTCGAGGCGAGCCCAATGGGATTATCGGTCAGGGAACCATCATCGAGGATGTATTGCTGCAGCAGCGAATGGACGATGGCGTGATCGGTCGGCAGGGGCTGAGCCGTAGCCATGTCGTGCAATTCCAGCAGATTTTCCTGCGTGATTTCGTCTCCGTCATTGCCGATCACGGTGGTGACCCGGGTATTCGAGGAACGGATATGCGCGCCGGAAATGGCCAGATAGACCTCGGCGACGACGACGTCGGTCTTCTGTTCCACCTCGGCCAGGGCATCCCGCACGCAACCCTGGGCGACTTCGAAATCGACGATCTCGCATTTACGCACCTGTCCCGAATTCGCTTCGCCGATGCCCAGCAGGACGAGCGTCCCGTCCGGGCGGATTTCGCCCACGGCCGCTGCGACTTTAATGCTGCCCACTTCAAGAGCGACGATGATGTTGCGCGATTTTTTCCAGAACATAACGGGATAGGGGGGTAGAGGGACGTTAGTTGCTAAAGGTAATCGGGTCGTTCAAGTTGGGCGTGAGATCGACGGAACGGAGCGTGCGCTGCATGGCATCAGCCTGGTTGAAAGCGGTCTTGAGGCGGCGCAACTGCTCATCGATGTAATCGAGACGAAAGATGATCGTCAGGTCATGGGTGGTGACCATGGTGATGGAGAGCGGGTCACTGAGGTTGATGGTCTGGATGTCGATCTGGGTATGCAGGTCGCAATGGTCGATGGCATCGAGGATCTGCAGGGCGCTCATCAAGCCGGGTTCGTCCAGCTTCGTGCCAGGCTCCAAATCGGCGTTGGTCAGGCCGATGATCTCGGGAAGGACCGGGGGCGACTCGTCTTCACGCGGCTTGAGCACGATGCAATCGCGGTCGAGGTAAAATGTCTCGCGGGTGTTCAGGTCGACATTGAGGCCGACGATCTTGACCACCGGAACGCGCTCGCGGATGGAAATGGTGAGCTTGTCCGGAAAATGGCGCTCAACCGTTGCCGTCGACACCGAGGGAAGTTTTTCCAGGTCGGCGCGAATTTGGAACAGATTGAGGGCCCAGAGATTTTGCCCCATCTCAAGGCCAGCCGCCTGTCGGATGAGCCGCTCCGAGAAATGGCCCCGCGGTTCGATATCGATCTCGCTCAGGTTGTAATGGGCATTGGTGTAAAGCGCGCGGTCCAGCACCAGGCTGACCCCAAAATGAAGGCCGATACCGACCGCCGACGCGACAGCCACGATGAGCGTGATCCACCCGGCCCACTGCATGAGCTGTTTCTGCGAATGCTGCTTGCGCGCCGTCGTATGCAGGATGTTGATCTGCTTTTGACGATTCCGGGGGCGGGGACGGCGGGTCATGCCTCCCTCTCTTTCTTCCGGGCCGCCCACGAGAGTTCCACGATGCGGCGGCACAGTTGCGGGAAGTCGAGTCCGGTGACCGCCGCCGCTTTCGGCAAAAGACTGGTGGCCGTCATGCCGGGGATGGTGTTGATTTCCAGGCACCAGGGATGCGTATCGTTTTCCAGCAGGAAGTCGACTCGCGAATAGACCGGATGCCCGACGGCATGATGCGCCTTCAACGCGTAGTCCTGGATCGTCTTCGTGATGTCTGACGGCAGCGGCGCCGGGCAAAAGTATTCGGTACGGCCCTTGGTGTACTTGTTGGCGTAATCGTAGAAACCGTCGAGGGGACGGATTTCGATGATGGGCAGAACCTGCTCGCCGAGCACACCGACGGTCAGTTCGCGGCCCTTGATGAAGCGTTCGACCAGCGCGGAGGAATCGAATTTCAACGCGTCTGCCAGCGCCGCGCTCAGTTCCTCGCGGGTCGTGGCCGGATGCGTCCCCACACTGGAGCCCTGGGCGTTCGGTTTAACGAAGGCAGGCAGTCCCACGGTCACCTCGGCCAGGCTGTGCACCAGTTGGCCTTCCGGCGTGGGTACACCATGTTGACGAAACTTTTCCTTGGTCTTTTCCTTGTCAAAGGAGATGCGGCTGACTTCCGCATTGGCGCCGGTAAAGGGGATGCCCCGCGCGTGAAGAATAGATTGGACCTGTCCGTCTTCGCCGAAGGTTCCATGCAGGGCGAGAAAGGCGAGATCGGTTCCCGCCGGGACGACAAAGTTCCCGTCTTCCACCACAACTTCGGTGACTTCGAAGCCGGCCTCGCGGAGAGCGACGCTCGCCGCCGCACCGGAGCGCAGAGAAACCTCGCGCTCCGCGGAAGGTCCACCCATGAGCACGGCCAGACGATGGGGTTTGTCGCTCATGTCAATTTTCCTCTCCCAGCACGATCACTTCGGTATGCAGGTCGATCTGGCGCGCCTCGCGGGCACGGCTCTGGATCAACGCAATCAGTTGCAGCACATCCTCGGCAGTCGCTCCGCCGTCGTTGACGATGAAGTTGCCGTGCACCTCGGAAACGCGCGCCGGTCCGACCGAAAGATTCTTGAGTCCCAGTTCGTCGATCAGCTTGCCCGCAGGCAGAGGCCCGGGGTTCTTGAAGATGCAACCTGCGCTGGGCGCGGCGGGTTGCGAGGTCCAGCGCTTGTTGGAAAAGACTTTCAACTTCTCCGCAATTTCCTCCTTGGAACTCGGCTTGCCGTGAAGCTGTGCGGAAACGGCGATGTGCGTTTGAAAATGAGGCACGCTGCGATAATGGATTTCCATGTCGGCCTTGTTGACCTCGTGGACATGGCCGAGAAGATCGACGCTGCGAACGGACTCGACCACTTCCATGGTCCAGCCCTGCATCGCCCCGGCATTCATACGGAGGGCACCGCCCAAGTTTCCGGGGATACCTTCCATGAATTCGAATCCGCCCAAGTCGTGCTTGCGGGCCTCAGCCACGATTTGCTTGAGCCGCGCGCCCGCGCCCACGGTCACCCGTTCCCCGTCGATCTCAATACGGCTGAACCAGGGGCGGCCCAGATGAATGCAGAGACCGAGGATACCACCGTCGCGCACCAGCAGGTTGCTGCCGCGTCCGATGAAAGTGACCGGAATGCCGCGATCATGGGCAAAGCGGAGTCCGACCCGGAGATCGTCCTCGTCCTCGGGCTCGAACCAGAGTTGAGCCGGGCCGCCGATCCGCATCGTCGTGTGTTTGTGCAGCGGTTCGTCGCGCTTGAGAATGCTGTCCGGCTTGAGCAGCGCCTTCAGTTCGGCAAACCAGGTCAGGCCTTGCGCCAGGTGCAGGGCGACGCGATGGATGTCACCCGCGCCGAGCGTGATGACGAGATCGCCGGGCTGCAACACCGCATTCACCGCCGCCCGCAGGCGTCCCAGGGTGGGCTGGTAATGGACTTGGGCCTGCCCGGCGGCGCGAATATGTTCCGCCACCGATTCTCCGGTGACGCCGGCCATCGCGGCCTCGCTTGCAGCATAAATTTCAGTGATGAAGACTTCCGTGGCATCGTGGAACGCATTCGCGAATTCGCCCAGGAACGCCTTCGTGCGTGAATAACGATGCGGCTGAAAGAGGGCCAGCACCCGTTTCCAGCCGCTGTTCTTCGCCGCCGCCAGGGTTGCCTTCACCTCGGTCGGATGATGCGCGTAATCATCCACCACCATGTAATCGGTGGAGCGATACTTGACCTCGAACCGGCGCGAGGCCCCGCGAAATTCAGTCAGGGCGCTGACGATCTGGTTCCAGGCAATGCCCAGTTCGGTGGCGAGGGCGATGACGCCGAGGGCGTTGCTGACGTTCTGCGCGCCCGGGACGCCCAGCGTTACCTCGCCCAGCAGATGTCCCCGCTTCAGCACTGTGAAGCGCGAAGAAAAATTGTCGAGCCGCACGTCGAGGGCGCGGTAGGTCGCCAACTCGGTCAAGCCGTAACTTACCGCCTGTTCGTTCAGGGAGCAGAGAAGCATGGCGTTCTTGTTGTCGGCGCAATAAATAATCGGGCCCTTCGTCCGTTCGCAGAGCGTGGCGAAGACCTGCACGATCTCCTCAATGTTGTGGTAGAAGTCGAGATGCTCCTCCTCGATGTTGAGGATGATGCTGGCCTGGGGGGCAAAGAGCGCCAGCGTGCCGTCGCTTTCATCCGCTTCCACGACGAAGGGCGCGCCTGTCGTCCAGGCGGCGTTCGCACCGAGCAGGGGGACCTGCGCACCGATGTAGTGGGACGGGTTCTGGTCGGCCTGCCGCAGCACATGCGTCAGCATCGAGGATGTGGTCGTCTTGCCGTGGCTGCCGGCCACGACGTAGGCGCTTTTGACATCGGCCAGCACGACGAGGCACTCGGCCCGGCGCACGCAAAGAATGCCCTTGGCTTCCGCCATGCGGCGCTCGACATTTTCCGCCGCGATGGCCGAGGAAAAGACGACCAGCGCGGCGTCATTCACGTTGGACGCCGCATGGCCTTCGAAATAACGGACGCCCTCAGGCATATACGCAGCGGCGTCCTTTTGCGGCGTGAGATCCGAGCCGGATACCTGGTGTCCCTGCGCCAGCAACAAGCGGGCGATGCCGCTCATGCCGCTGCCGCAGACGCCGATAAGATGGATCCGTTGTGGACCGCTTCTCAGCACCTGCTCAAGACGTTGTTTCAATTCCGGTTGCATGAAGCCTCAATCTCCTCCGCCACCCGGCGGGCGGCATCCTCGCCGGCCAGCTTTTGCGCCGCCTCGGCCATGCCCTTACGCAAGTCGTGGTTCGCCAGCATTTCCGCGACGATCTGGTGGAGTGCCTCTGGCGTCGTCTTGCTTTCCGCCAACATGCGGGAAGCCCCGGCTTTCTCGAAAATCCGTGCGTTGTAGGTCTGATGATCGTCCGCCGCCGCCGGATAGGGAATCAGCACCGACGGCAGACCGTAGTGGCTTAATTCGGTCAGCGAAGCGGCCCCGGAACGGCTGATGACCACATCGGCCAGGCTGTAGAAACTCTCCATCTCCGTGGAAAAGGCCTGCACCACGGCAGTGAGCCGCTCACGGCGATAATTGATCTCCGCGATATTGGCGTCAGCCTGTCCCGTGAGGTGGATGAACTGCACCTCTTCGCGGTGCTGATGCCACAAGGGCAGCGTCTTGAGGACGAGTTCGTTGATCCCGTGCGCACCCTGGCTCCCACCCATGATGAGGACAATGGGAAGGGCGGGATTGAGTCCGAATTTTTCCGCCGCGACTACGCGATCCATGCGGGCCAGCCCGCGACGCACCGGCGTGCCGGTGACCACGCAATGCGCCCTGCGTAAATAGTGGGCGCAGCCATCGAAGCCGAGCAACGTCTTGTTGATCCACGGGGCGATGAAACGGGTAACCCGCCCAGGATAGGCGTTCGATTCGTGAATCAAGGTCGGCAGATGAAGGTGCCGCCCCAAAAGCAAGGGAACGGCGCTGGTAAACCCGCCCATGCCGACAACGGCCGTGGGCTGAAAATCGCGGTAGACCTGGCCGCACTCGCGCCAACTGCTGAGGAGATTCAACCCAAAGGTGAAGACGCGCGGCGACAGAAAACCAGGCCAGCCGATGCCGGGCAACGCGTGCGATTCCTGTTCTCCGGCACCCTTGAGCGCGATGGCATCGATCTGCTTGGGCGATACGAGCAGCAGCGTCTCATGCCCGCGCTGGCGCAGTTCTTCCGCCACGGCCAATCCCGGAAAGAGATGGCCGCCCGTGCCTCCACATGCAATGGCAATTTTCATCGGGGGATTTCTGGTAGTTTTACATCCGGACACTGTACGTCGCCGCGGCCATTGGTGGCGCGCTCGTCGTCTGGTAGATGCCCTGACGGTGCAAGTTGAAAAGCATGCCAACAGCGGCGAGACAAGTCAGTAAATTTGAGCCGCCATAACTGATAAAAGGCAGCGGAATTCCCTTGCAAGGCATGAGGGAGGTCACCACCGCCAGATTCATCAGCGCCTGCAGCGAAATCATGGCCGTCAGCCCGGTGCCCAGGAGCACGCCGGCAGGGTCGGGCGCGTGCGCCGTGATCCAGATGCTGCACAAGACCCACAGCAGGAACGACAACACGACGGCGAGGGTCACGCACAGCCCCAATTCCTCGCCAATGATGGGAAAAACAAAGTCGGTATTGACCTCGGGAAGCCAGTACATTTTCTGGACGCTGTTGCCCAGGCCGAGCCCGCTCAGGCCGCCCGAACCCAGGGCAATCAGGGCCTGCTGCTGCTGATAGAACTTCTGGAGCAGGGCCGGGTCCGTCGTATGGGCCGAGTGAAGGAACGCCATCCAACGGGCCAGGCGTTCAGGTTTGAAAAGGGTGATCAGAACAAGCCCCGCGAACCCAAGGATCGGGACCGGGATCAGATAAAGCATCCGCGTCCCCGCGCAGAAGAGGATGATGACGAGAATGGCCAGCATGATGGCCGTGGTGCCGAAATCCTGCTGTACGATCATCAACCCCAGGATGGGGGCCGTACAGGCAATGGGCAGGACTAATCCCTTCATGAATTCACCGACCCGGCGATGATTCTTTCCCATCCACCACGACAGGAAGAAAATCATCGCCAGCTTGGCGAATTCCGAGGGTTGATAGGTCAAACCCGCCAGACGAATCCAGCGGTATGACCCGTTAAACATGACCCCAACATGAGGGACTCTGCAGAGGACCAGCAGAATGCAGGCAAGCACCACCATATGAGGCGAGTAACGCAACACTTTTTGGTAATCGTAGCGCGAGAGAAAGACGCAGACGATTCCGCCAAGGCAGAGCCACACGCACTGTTTACGGAGATTGCTGTAGATATCGACCATGTCCCCGGTAGCGAGTTTGGCGCTGGTGCTGGTGAGCATCACGAGGCCCAGGGCGATGAGCCCGAGCATGACGATCAGGAGCAGGTAAGCGACGTTTCGTTGCGCGAACATGGGAGGGTTTCTAGGAATGCATCAGGTAATAGGCAGTCAGGCCGCCAATCGCCAGGACATGCAGTGCCAGCACCGCAACGAACACGGTAAACATCACCGCAGCGCTCCAGAGACTGAGCGCCACGAGAATGCCAACGGCGACGTTGAAGGTTTTGAGCAGCATGGACTGGTTATTATTGCGTGACGTTGGCCAGTTGGGTACCCGCGTCCGGCTGGATCACGGAATCCGTCGCCTGGGTATCAGCCATCTTCGCCGGCGTTGCCACCGGGGCGGTGCTGGCCTGACCCTTGACGGTCTTGTCGGAAGGCTCGACGTTCTTCGCGCTACGGGCTTCACGGGAGGGGATCTTCAACTTCGTGCCGATGCTCAACTTCTTGGGATCGGAGAGGTTGTTCGCCGTCATGATCGCATTCGGGGTCGTCTTGAACTTATGCGCGATCTTGGTCAGGTTGTCGCCTTTCACCACGGTGTAGTAACCGGGCTTGGAGTTGGTCGACGCGATGATCGTCTTGTTCTTCTTCGGCTTCAGGCTGATGGCGGTGTCCTTGTTCTTCGCTTCAGGCGCCACTGTCGGCTTGGCCGGAGCAGCTTTGTCGGTCGAGGCCGCGGGCGTGGCGGTCGTTGCCACCGTCGTCTTGGGCGTCGCGGCAGGAATCACCAGCTTCTGGCCGATGTGCAGGAAGTCCGAGCTCAGGTTGTTGGCCTCTTTCAACTTGGCCACGGTGATATGGTTCTGGTGCGCGATTCTCTCGAGCACATCGCCATGCTTCACCACATAGGGCGTGGCGGCCGTTGAGGCAACTTCAGGGGCGGGCGCGGCAGCGGGTGCCGGGGTAGGATCAGCCGGAGGCGTCAGCGGATTGGCGATCGCGGGAGTCACCACCGAGGTCATGCTCGAAGCGGGCGTGACTGGAATCGTCGGAGGCGTTACCGATGTGTCTGTGGCTGATGGCGTCGTCGGCGCCGGGGTTGCAGAGGTTTCTGCAGGGGCCGTCGAAGCAACCGGAACCGCAGGCGTGGCCGTCGTGTCTGGAGTCGTCGTGGTATCCGGGACCGTCGGCGTGCCGCCGTTATCGTTTACTACCATCGGCGCCACCGGGGCGGGACTCATGCTGGTCACGTCCGTGGGATTGGCCGGTGATGTCGTGTTCGTGTCGGGGGCCGTGCTGTCGCTTGCCGCCGTGCTTTCCGGCGCTGCCTCGATGGTCTTGTGGAGCTTGTCAGCGAGAACGTCTGCGTCGCTGCTGCTGCCGCTACCCTTGAATACATAGTAGGCGGTGATTCCGCCGATCACGACGACGTGCAGGGCGAGCACGACGACGAAGACCGTCATAAGTTTAAGGCCGCTGGTCGATTGCGGCTTGATGTTGCTATCGTTGTTTTCCATGGTTGTCTCTCTTTCTTGTTTTGTGGTGGTTTGGGTTTGAAATTTTAAATCAACTGGCACGGGCCTGGACGAGAGCGCGGAACTGGTCGCCCCGATCCTCGAAGCTCTTGAACATATCGAAGCTGGAACAGCCCGGCGAAAAGAGGACGGTGTCGCCGGACTGCGCAAGGCCGGCGGCCTGCGCGACCGCATCGGCGAGCGTGTTGGCCGCGACACACGGCACCGCCGAGTGCCACGCCTCGTAAAGCTTTTCGGTCATCTGCCCGATCAGGACGACGGCCTTGACCTTCTCCCGGAGCAGCGAACGCAGGCCGGTGAAATCGAGGCCCTTGTCCTTGCCCCCGGCGAGCAGCACGACCGGTGTCGTCATGGCCATGAGCGCCTTCTCGAGCGCATCGATATTCGTCGCCTTCGAGTCGTTGAGATAGGTGACGCCGGCGATGATCGCCACTTTTTCGCAGCGATGCGGCAGCGGGTGGTACGCGCAGAGCGCCTCGATCGTTTTCTCGCGGGGAAGCGCATGGAGATCCGCCACAGCCAGCGCGGCAAGCATGTTCTCGGCATTGTGGGGCCCGATCAGATTGGTCCGGCTTTGTTCCAAAACGGGTTGGCCATGGGCCACGAGCCAGCCGTCGATCAATTGATAATCGGCCGACGTACCGTTCACGCTGAAGGTGATCTTCCTCGCCGCGATCTCCGGCAGACGCACAGTCACGTTGACGATGGCGTAGTCGTCCGCCGTCTGGTTGCGGAAGATCTGCCACTTGGCCACCTCGTACTCCTCCATCGAGCCGTAACGGTCGAGGTGATCGGGCGTCAGGTTGAGATGCACGCTGATCCGCGGGCGGAATTCGACGATGTGCTCCAACTGGAATGAACTGACTTCCAGCACCATCAGGTCGAGCTTTGAACTCTCTTTCACCGCGGCGGAGAAGGCAGTGCCGATGTTGCCCGAGGCCATGGTGTTCTTGCCCCCGGCCTTCAAGACCGCGTCCACGAGTTCCGTGGTGGTCGTCTTCCCGTTCGTGCCGGTGATGGCCACGATGGGGCACTCGCAAAAGCGGTAGGCCACTTCGAGTTCGCCGAACATCGGCAGACCGGCCTGGCGCAGGGCCTGGACGAGCGGGGCGTCCGGGTTGATGCCCGGGCTGAGCACGCAAAAGTCGAAGCGCGTGTCGGGGCGGATCTCACGGCCCAACTCCACGTTGATGCTGCGCGCGCGCAGTGCGAGGGCGCGTTCCATCACCCGCGCGCTGTCGGCGGAGCTGTCACGCACGGTCACATCGGCGCCGTTGTCTTGAAGAAGTTTAGCTGCGTCCATACCGCTAATTCCCAGTCCGAGTACCACGACTCGCTTTCCGTTTACGTCCATAAAAATTCATGGTTGCCTATCTCAGTTTCAGCGTGGC
>FSYZ01000327.1_pt1 | contig 11636 bp, 3 predicted proteins | sample 1638691 | NCBI WGS metagenome assembly FSYZ01 (sample SAMEA3914813, study PRJEB12502) | metagenome | biome: forest; material: soil | place: Canada | collected 2011-07-07 | depth 0.3 m
CCTTCGAGCGACCGGATGGTGGCCGTCGGCTCAGGCATCGCGGTGCGGATGATATAGACCTGCGCCATGGGCACCTTGCAGACACCATAAATGGGATTATGCCCGGTAATGGCATCCGCCTCGAACTTATCCACCGCCAGGGCCAGACGCGATCCGCTGGTCAGAAGCAACCAGTGCGTGGGCGACCCCAGCGTACCCCCAAAGTCGGAAGCGAGCAGGGCCACGAGCTTGCCCTGGTTCTCCACCGTATTCGTCATCGTCAGCAATTGGGCATTCGGTTGCCATTGCACGGAGGTTCCCTTGGGAAAAGTGATCCCTTTGGCCGTGAAGGTGTCCTGTAAAGATCCGGAGGTGGGGAGGGCGTCCGGCTTGAGCCAATAGGTCTTGCAGACGAAATCTCCCAAACTCTGTTGAGCCGTTTCCAGGACAATGGTTCCGTCTGAATCGATCTGGTAGTGCAAATCGAAAAGCGAACAAATCGTCACCAGCGCCTCACCCAAAGTCTCGTTGCCGATTTGAGCCTGGTTCGTGCGCGGATCCGGGCCGTCGGGGAGCCGGAATTTGACGTCGCCCACCTGCCCCTTGATAAAGGAGATGAGGTTACTCAAACTGACTCCCCTGAAGAGCACCTGCCCTTGAATCCGGCGATCGAACCAGGCAGGTATCGGATCTGTCAGTGGGAGATCGGTCGAGGCATTTGCCTCTGGGGGCTTAAGCCAGATCACGGCCTTGACCCGGTCGCGCGGGATGTCGAGGGTTTCAAGACCGCATCGGAATCCGAAATGGGAATCGGTGGCCGCCTCAATCTCGCCGCGAAGCACATCTCCATTTGCGGCCAGGAGCACATGCCGGGGCGGATCATCTTTTTGGAAGCGGGGCACCGTCAAAACCTGGGCCTTGATCTCATCGTTGACGGACGGCAACCAGGTACGCCCGGGGACGGAGTTGGCGGAGAAATCGGATAACGTAATCGGCCGGATGACATTTCCCCAGAGACTGGACGGCTCGATGATCAACCCGGAACCGCTCCGTTTGGCGGGGTCGATCGGGATTTGTTGCAGGGAATCGTCGTTAACAAACACTTCCACTTGTTTTTCCCCGATCACGATCCTGACCGAGACCGGTTCGCTGGGATTGATCTTCATCTGAATTTGATTCGCAAACTGGCCCTCTCCCGCTTCCAAACCCAGCATGAATTGATTGCCCGTACTGCCCATGAGAAGATTCAAGGATTTTGCGCCATCGGTTCCCTCGGTGAACATCCGCAACCGGGTTCCTGAAAAGACCGTGGACGAATACTTGAAGCGGATCTCACTGCTCTCCATGACCGACGGATAAAAAATGGCCGTCCCCGGATCCATCGAGAGTCCACCCTTGTCCCTTCGGACGCTCTTTTCGTCCCCCTTCACGACCCGCCAGCCCGCGTCGTTAAAACCCTGGACGCTCATGCGGGCAGGCGCGCCAAATTGAATCGCATCCAGTTCGGTGGCAGGAAGCTTCCTGGCCTCCATGAGGCTGGACTCGAATTCGGCCCCGGACTTGTCCAGGGAACCCAGATTGCCCGAGAGAACATCCCCTGAACTCAGGTAAAACAGCGCGGGATCGGAGGGGAGCACCGCATCCGCTGGAATAGCCCGGGTAATCTCGCTGACGCAGGTCGGGGACGGCCTCGACGGTTCCACTCCCCCTATCGGCATCCAACGCAGCGAACTGTCTCCCGTACCCACAAGCCTGCCGTGCAAGGTGGCTTGCTGGATGACGATTTTGTCCAGACTCGCCAATGGCGGCTCCGGGGTGCTTTGGGACGCCGACCGCTCGAACCGCAAGTGACATAACCCCGTCATCTGCGCGGGCAACGGGTCTTTCGTGAATGAAGTCGCGATGCCGGCGCGTCCGTCGGTTATCGACGCGATGCTGCCCAAAAGAAGCGTGCCATCGGCATACGACAGCGTCGCCTCGGGATGGGCCGCTTGCGGTCGGGCAGAGGAAAACACCAGGGCATCCACATTCGCCAGCGGAACATCCACGGCAGCCCCTTGTCCCGCGGCCTGCACCTTGATGAATCCGGGCGCTCCGGCGTGAATATCTCCGGCCAAACTCCGGCCATCCTCCAATTCCGCGCGCGATTGGGTGGGATCGATCTTGGCCGGCGATTTTCCATCCCAGGCGCGCACTTGCAACTGCTCGAGCGAAAGATCGAGCCCCTTGTTTTGCAGAATCAGGCCAGGAGCCAACGAGGATGCGTTGACCGGCGTCTGCCAGGTCGTGATCAAGGTGCCCGAGGCGTTGAAGACCGAGCATTTCTGCGCTTTCTTGTCCCAACACAAGCGCAGGGCCACCTCACGTTCGTTCCCGTCGATTTTCTGGATAGACTTGAATTCATCGCCGGCCACCAGCACTAGTTCATCATCCCACGTCTCAACCCGCAGCGGCCCACGGAGGCTCAATCCAAGTGAAAGCGCAAAATCGGGGCGCTTCGAAGAACGGACGCAAAACGCCACGTCGACGCGATCGGGCAGCGCGATGTTCAGCACGGCGCTGCGGTTCCAGATTCCTATCATAAGCGCGCCGTCCGGTCCCGTCGTCAGTGGCGGGGGGAAGTAAGACTCATTGGGATTCGCGGCCACGTTACCGTCTGGCTGATTGGCCATGAGTTGCCAGCCCACGTTGCCGGTGGGCCCCGAGTAGACGAGACTGCCATGCGCCAGCCGATGCACGCTCAATACCTCGGACCGCTTCAGCACGGCATCGCCATGACGGTCGCTGTGGATGGAAATCGAATCGTCTGTCACCGCCGTCAGGTCACCGTAAATGAAACTGCCGTCCCGCAAAGCGATGCTAAAGGGCGCCGTGACCGGAATGGACGCCCGCGTCCAATCGATCCGGTCAATGGCCTGCCAACTCACGCGAAGCGGATCTTCGAAGAGGGCTGTCTTCCAGGAGACGTCGCTGACGGAGGCCGTCGCAATATCGCCACGGATGGTCTCACCATTTTTCCAGCGCAGGACCGCATCAGTCGGCAGAACAGCCGGCATTGCCGGAACCTGCACTCCGCCATTGAACACGATTCTGCCATTGCCCCGTATGATGATATTCGAGAACGGTATGGCTGCTGGTGCGGCTTGAGCCGGAGCATGACCTGCGGGAGGAGTATTTGCCGGCATGGGTGCTGGTGCGCCTTGTGCCGCAGCATGGCCTGCGGGAGCCGTATTCGCCGGCAGTTCGGCGTAAGCCACCGCCGGGAACAAGGCCAATAAGATAAGAGAAACCCATTTCATCGTTCGTAAATGGGCAGGAAACGGTAATTAAGCGCCAGGGCCAGCAGCGACATTCCCGTCTCGTAGGTTCCGTCGGAGAAGGAACCATTGTCCTTCTGCAAATCCCGGAGCTCCCGGACCTTGGCCGCATTCCATTTCTGCCAGGCGTCGGAATCTCCCTGATACAGGGCCTGCGCCATGTAATAGCGCAAGTATTCGGCATAGTTACCGCTCTCGTGTGCGTCCAGATTATCGATAAGTCGCTTGAGACTGGCCTTGTACTGATCCGTTCCCTTCGTTTTGGAAACGGCGCCGACCAGGCAGGAGACTGCGGTCAGATTCATCGACCCTCCCATACCGCCGAAACCACCCGTGTAAGCGACGGAACCATCGCTCCCCGTGCTGCGGCGCATGAACTCCATCGCGGCGTTCACCGTATCGTCTGGAACATCCATTCCGGCATTCCGCGCGGCGAATAATCCCATCAAGACCGCACCGGTAACCGATGTATCGGCATCCGTGGCATCCGGCGAATATCGCCAGCCGCCCCACCGGTTTTTCTTCTGCGCGGTGGAGGCGCAGCGGATCGCAAGATCCAGGGTCTGCGCGATGCTCCGCACCGGCTTTTCTCCCTGCCACAGCAGGGACTCATCCACCATCCCGTAAGCCTCGGAAAGCGCCAACATCCCAAAACCGTGATGGTACATGCTATTGGGCAGATAACCGGTCTTCTCATCCTGCTGCCGGATGATGTAGCGGACGGCCTTGCGGATCGTCTGGGCATAACGTCCGTAATTGGGATCCTCGCCGCTGGCCAAAAAAGACATCAGGCAAATGCCGGTGACCCCGCAACCCGCGTTGGGCCCCGGCCAGCTTCCATCGTCCGCCTGAGCCGCCGCCAGCCATGTCAGGCCGTGTTCATAGATGGTATCCACGTCGGGCGGAATCTGGCCTCCGAACCGCAAACTCGGATCCTGCGCCTGGACCTGCAAGGTCCCGCAGAATATCACCAGCAACAGCACGGTAATCCTTACCGCTGCCTCGAGGAAGAGTTGTGAACGAAGACGCGGGGCTCTCATTTTGTTTTCACCCGCTGAGTGTGGATTTGCTCGGCGTTCTGCCAAAGATTGCCGACGTTGCCGTGTTCCTGACTCCCGTTCCATTGATCCCACTGGTTCTTGGTAAGAATGGCCTTGAGATCCTTATCGGGTATTCCGACGAAAGGCATGAGCACGTAAAAACCTTCCAGGTACCAGGGAACCGGATTAACCGGGGAAAACATTCTCGAAATATCGGGGCCGTAGTCATGGATGACTCCCGTGATGAGGGGCTGGAGTTTGTTCCATTGGTCTGAGGTGAGCCGGCTTCTGCGGTCGAACTCCGACATGACCATGGCAGCAATCGTCTTCTCCCGAAAAGCATCGCGTGCATCGAGTTCCTTTTGCCAGGCCTCCTGCTCTTTGGCGGTCAGGGCGACTTTCACGGTTCGTTCCCAAATCGACTGCGGATTGGATTCCACTCCAAAGTTTTGCTGGAAGAAATAATCCTGAATGCCATCCAGGCGCTGCCTCACGTTTTGCGGCGTGACCTCCCGTAATTGGCTGCGCACCTGCTGCTCGACGAACCACTTCCAACGGATCAGATACTCCTCGGTGGCTCCGCGGGTCGCCGCCTGCAATCGGCTTGCCGTTTCCGCGTTTAATCCTGCCGCCCTCACGGCATCCTCTGCCTTGAGCAGGTTGGTCCCGAGCACCTGGGCCCGCTCATCTTCCGTCTTTTCATAAAGAAAGTCCGAGATGAGCCTTTCGACATCCTCGGGCTCTCCCGTCGCTTCCGGCTTTGACTTGGCCGCGGCGGACGAGTCTGCCGTGGTGCTTTCGGGCTTGGTGACCTGCCACCAATGCTTCAACTGGACGTCATCCAGGATGGGCCTCAGTTCCGCTTCCGAGGCATTGGCTCCAACCGAGATGAAGGTTCCCGCAGGCAGGCCGAGAAAGTCGCCGAATCCGGTGTCCGGATAGAGCGCATTCACATCCTTCACGAGACGATAGGCAATCGGCTGGAGCTTCTCTCTCTGCGCTGCAGTAAAATCGATTTTCTCGTCCAGCAGCATGATCATCACCTGGGCCATGATCTGGGCGCGCTTCGACTTGCGCTCATCGCTTTCGGCTTGCAGGCGCTTCACTTCGTCGGCGGTCAGGATTTGGGCCAGGCCCTCTTTCCAGGCGGCCTGATGGATGGGTAGCTCGTCCGGTTGCGGCTGAACGAAGAAGTTTCCGTTGTTTTGCACGATGAGAAGGCGCTGAGCATCGTCCATGGATAAAAGCACGCTCTCCGCCCGCTTGTGCCACAGCTCCGTGCATTGGTCAGCGATACGCTTGCCCAGATCCTCCAGTTTATCGGCGCGATCCTTGGCCAACCCCAATGCGATCTCAATCTCCTCACACTTGACGTGAACCCCCTGTTGATATTGGTTGCGGGTTCTGTCAGCCCCGTTTTTGAGAATATCTCCCATCTGCTTTTCGATGGCCTCCTTGCGTTCCGCCAGCGTCTTGTCCCATGCCACAGTCTGTTCGGGGGAGAGCGTCTTATGCAGTGCCTGGGTCCACCCATCCTGCTCCATGGGCATGATGGTTTCCGTTTGAAAACCTCCCTGGACAATCAGGTCCACCCTCCCCTGCATCTGATCCAGGATCATCCCGGCCTGCATCGTTGGTTGTGACGAAATTTCCTGTCGAATCACAACACCTAATTTCGATGCCCAATCGGCTACGCATGCCTCAACCACCGGCTTGGCTTGCATCTCCAAGGCCTGCTGGCCCGCATCTCCCAGTCCGGTAACCTTGACGATATCCTCAATTTCTTTCTTCATGCGCTCATCGAGGAGCTTGCCCTTCGCTACTTTGGCTTTGTCGAGAAACGCCTTGAGCTTCACCTCAAGTTTGGGCTCAAGAACGATCCCGGGTTGCTCGGTCTTCTTTTCCGATAGCGAAGCATCCACTGCCGGGACGCCGGATGCATACGCTCCCCCCATAACCATCGAGGCCAGGATCAACCTCGCCACACAGCGAAAACAAAAAGCGGAAAGACGTCTCATTTTCCGGTCGATTGCTTTTCCAGAAGACTGAAGTAGGAGTCGAGCCCCGACTTGAATTCATCCGGGAACTCTTTTCCCGTCACACCGGTGTCCTGCCCGACAGGCCGGGCGGCCACGACACTCGTCGCATCGGCTCCGGGACCGAGATCGGCCAGCGCGGCCTCCGAAGCTGTCGCCGCGCGTCCTCCACCGCCGGGATTGGCCCCGCCGCCCCCGCCACCTTTTCCACTCGACCGTTTACTCTGGAGCAGCAATTCGATGGCTTCCGTCTCAGCGGCGATCGCCGGTGGCCCTGTTTCCGGCGTATTGAGAATGCCCTGGTTCTCGTCCATCACCGCCACCACATTTTTGAGCAACTTCAATTCCTTGCCGAACTTGGCCTCACCGTCCGGCAACGCGACGATATCCGTGATGGCGCTCGCGGTGTGCGTGCTGATGGTCGATTGCGTATCGCCCAGGTTCTTCGCATCCGCCGTAAATTTTTCCAGCGGGACCGCCGGTTTCGCGTTTTCATTTTCGCGTGTCTCATCACGCAGCAACATCTCATCCCGCAAAGACTGCATGACCTTCAGGACAATCTCCGGGGGCAGGCTGTCCCCGCTGCAACTGGAGGAGGCCTTGCAATTGCTCGCGGCCACCATCTCCTCCGCCCAACGATCCAGCGTGTCGGCCCAGAACTCGGATCCGGCCAGCGCCTGGCCGCTGAAATTGGCCGTCACCTTGTCCCCGTCGCCCGAGAGCGCCCTGACGATCTCGCTCTTTTTCATTTCATCGAGCGTGTTCTTGAAGCGGGCGTCCTGCTTCCGCTGAAAATAGGCATCCAGGTCGCTCTCGATGATCCCCACCACTTCGCTCTGGCTCTTGGCCTGCTTGGCGATCGGTTCCGCCGTCGGCGGCGCGGCATTCTCGATCCCGAAGGAGTCGAGCGTCTTCGGGTTGATCCCAGAGGCCAGCTTCATCTGCTCCCGGGACGCGGCCTTGAAGCGCTTCACGAACGTGCTGGCCTCGAGGCTGGTCAGAATATCGCCAAGCTGGTCGGAGACCTTGGCGAATTGCGCCAGCAGATCGTTCTGCTGGGTGACCGCGTTCTGCATCGTTTGCTGCGCGGGCGAGTCAGGTGGCTTGGGCGATTCATCCTCCTTTTTGTTCTTGTCCGGCGCGGCAGCCAATGTCGTCACCGGAAGCCGCAGTTTTCCACCGCCCGGAGCAGCGGGAGGCGCATTGGGATCGGCGGGTTTGGGATCAGGCGGCTTGCTGAACCCGGTCTCACGGTCCGAGATCGAGGGAGCGGTCGGTTTCGGCGGCGCGTTGGGATCGATCGGCGGTGGAGGAGCGCCTGCATTGGGCAACGAGCCTCCCTGGCTGACGTTTGCCACCGTCTTTCCGTTTTGCGGAGCAGGTCCAAGAGGAGAAGTCTGCGGCTGAAGACGGGGAGCCCCACCCGGATTCGAACTGGAAGGATTTCCCGCCGGAGCGCTGGCCGTCTGCTTCAATAGGTCCGAAACGCTGGGCATGCGATTGGCCGCGATGTCCTGGAGGATCTTCAGCATGGTGGCCCATGATTCGAGCCTCTTGGCATCAAACTCATCGTTCTTCATGGCCTGCTGCACCAGGTTCCGTCCGGACTGGGTCAGGCTGTCCAACCGCGAGGCATTGGCATTTTCCTCGGAAGCCTGCTGGGACACGCGCCGGCGGTTTTCCGGACGGTCGAGCTCGGCCGCACTCATGGCACGCAACTCCTTGTTCGTCTGGTTGAGCTGTTGTTCACGCTCGTAGCTTTCCTTCGCCGCCTCCAGCCATTTTCCGAATTGCTCCGTGAGCCAGAGGGCATGATCGGTTTTATTGAGGATGTGGAGAATAAAGGCCGCCGAGTGGACATGCGGACGCCCCGGCAGATAATCAATTACCCAGGCGCGCATCTCCAGGTTTTGCGGCGCGACGCCCTCGCGCGTCGCGCAGAAGGTGGCGCGCACCTCGGCCTCCTTCTTTTCGGCGCCTCCGACGGCGACGATTTTCGTGCCGTTGACCGGTGTTTTCCCGTCTTCCTGGTTGAGTGATCCCACCCAGTCCAGCCCCACCTGTTTGACTCCAAAATCATCCATCGCCGTCAGGTCGAACGTCACGACCTCCGAATCGAGCACAACTTCCTCAAGGGAATCGCGCCGCGCGACAATCGTCGGCGGCTGATCCTCCACCGCCCGGACCTTGAGCACGAGCGGATCGCGCGGCGTCAACCCGTCGTGGTCCTTCCAGACAAATTGCCGGTCCACATCCGCGGTGATCGGTTCGTAACCCGTCAGAATTTTTGCGCCATCCACTTTTTGCGACTGGCCGTCCATGCTGGCGCTCGCCAGGTCTCGGGTGGCCTTTGCTTCGAAAGCCGCATCCGCGCCCTTCAAAACGCTGACCGATCCGCCGCTCACTTGAAGGGTCTGCTCCGATTGATAACCGAGATAGGCGGGCAGGCGCAGGTGCACCGTGACATCCGCCAACTCCGGACGGGTTTTCGGCTCGATCTGAATGCTTTTCCTCACGTCGCCCAGCGACAAAGCCAGATCGGCATCCTGTTTCTGCGGGGGAAATTTGAATGGATAAATACCGGAGGCGAGCTTGGCCCCAACATCCGGTTGGTCGCCGATCCGGCCCCACCCTTCCCCCGGCGACCATTGCGTGCCAGAGCTCAGCCGCACCGGCAGATCGAAAGGCTCGGCATAAGGCACCACCAGCCGTGCAGGCAGCGGGTCCACATCGGCAAATGTAAATCGCTCCACCTGCCGCCACGGGGCAATCCAGCGCAGGAGGGCATTCTGCGCCGCGGCATTCACCAGCACGAAGGCCAGCACCGCCAGCCCCAGGACGCTCGCCGCCGCCCAACCCCACTGGCGGTGACGCGCATTCGGCACGGCATGGGTAAAGTCGCGGCCCTTGACCGCCTCCGCTGTCTGCGCAATCGCAGCCTGCACCAATCGCTCGCTGCGTCCGGCGGCTCCATGGTCCATGCGAACCAGTTCCACGATACCCAGCAATTGATCCCCGAGCCGGGGGAACGTCAGGCGCAGCAGACGAGCGGCGTCCTCCAGTCGGCGTTGACGCCAGACCCAGCGGTGCCATTTCAAGGGAAGCCCCAACCCGAGAGTCGCGCCACCCGCGATCAGGATGCACCAGCGCGCCCACGCGGGCGTCTCACCGAAGCGATCCAGCACAAAGACCAGAAGATAAGAAAGGGCGATGCCGAAAAGAGCAGCGAGCACACCTTCCGCCAGCTTGATAATCCAAACGCGGCGGCGGAACTCGGCTAGTTTCGCCTCAAGATCGGGGGGAAGTGTGGGTTGCATGATACAGCTTGAAGTGGCCTTGGGCTCTCCGATGGCTGACAACGACGTTTAGAACGCCCCCGTTAGTTTTCTACCGACCCAAAAGGTTCCCAAAAGCAACATGAGTAGTCCAGACCAAAGGGGGTGCGCCCAGAGCTGAACACGATGCTCCTGCAACTCCGGTTGCGGCAGCGTGGCGACGATTGCCGCCACGTCCGCCGGACTGGCTCCTTCCATCATCTTTCCCCGTGTCAGTTGGGCAATTTCCCTCATCACTTCCGGCTTGGCCGGCTGGCCGACTTTTTCCCGGGGGGAGCCCTGGACCGAAATGGTCGTGTCCAGCGCCGCGCCGGCATCGGAGCTGTTCAAGCGCACCTGGTGTTCCCCCGGCTCAGTTGGAGTGAACGTGCCCGTGAAGAGTCCCCAGGCTTCCTCACCGGCGGGAGTCAACCGCACGCTGTCGATTTTCCCGGAGGGAGCCGTGATCTGTGCGATGACCACGCCATCATGCAGCGGTTCCCCGGAGAGACTGGTCACATTGGCGTTCAGCGTCAAAACCGCTCCCGTGCGCGGGCGATCCGGCGAGTAGAAAAGCCTCATCTTGTCCCCCTGCGACATATTGCGTTGATACGCCATCCAACGGACCACCTGCCCCCAGAAGCGGTAATGGTATCGGTCCTCGACTCCCTTGCGCCAGCGCCACGCGCCGTCCGTGCCCATGAAGAGAATCTTTCCGGCGCCATAGGTCTTGGTGACAATCAGTGGGATGCGCCCGAAGCTGTTGGATTCCGTGCTGTGCGTGGCCAGGACCTCGCTTCCCGCCTTGGCGCGCAACGCCGGAGCGTACCATTGAAAACCCGGCAGATTCTTCCACACCTGCTCGCTCGCCGCATCGGTATCTTCCAATTTCGTGAGCAGGCTGTGCTCCCCTGCTTCTGTCAGGGTAAAGCTGCCCGGGGCCGAGGTCCCGTATCCCTTGGGCTGGTCATCGTCCCACACCACCGGAATCAAGTCGGCTAGCGCCGTCTGCTGCAACGAGGCTTCGTAACCACGCAGTCCGGGCATGAAAACCAGTCCAGCTGCCTGATCGCGGACCAGCTTCTGTAAAGCCTCACATTGTTCCAGCGTGAGTTGTCCTGGATCGGTTCCCACGTCACCGACGAAGACCACATCGTATTTCGCCAGATCGTCGTCCTTGGGCATCGCCGCCAGATAATCGCGACCGGCGCCAACCTTTCCGAGGTCGGGTTGGAAGAGCAGACAGTTGACCGCAACTCCCGGGTCGCGCTCCAACGCATTGCGTAGATAGCGATACTCCCACCGCGGATAGCTCTCGATCAGCAGCACATGCAACTGTTCCTTGCGCACCGACAGCGGCGCCTCAATCGAGTTGTTCTCCAGATTAGTCTCTTCGCCTGTCTTCGGAATGGTCAGCGTGAGCTTGATCTCCCCGGGGCTTTCCGGCTTCCAGGTGATCACATCCTCCAGGCGGCTCATCGCCGGGATGACCACGGGCTTCGTGATCACTTCGCCTGTGGAGGATTTCATCTCCAGCGTGGCGGGTTCATCCCGCGGCAGGGAACTCTCGATGGTAAAGGGAATGCGCAACGGCTTGCCCGCCACCGCGAAGGTCGGCACATCGAAGCTCGAAAGTTCCACATCCGGGAGACGCGCCTCCGATCCGAGCGGAACGGCGAACACCGGCACGTCGCGCATCCGCAACTTCATGGCCGCCAGGGCCGGCGGATCGCCCGTATTCCAATCGCCATCACTGACCAGCACCACCGCGCGCAACCGGGGATACTTTTCCGCGGCGCGGGCCAGTGCGTCCCCGATATCCGTACCCTCTTCCGGCGGCTTTTCCCCGGAAGAGAACGGTTCGATGACAATATTCATTTTTTGCGCGAGCCCGCGCCAGGCGTTCATGTCGGCGAACGGTTTCGCGACTTCCGCGCGCGACCGCGGCTC
>FSYZ01000145.1_pt1 | contig 11272 bp, 10 predicted proteins | sample 1638691 | NCBI WGS metagenome assembly FSYZ01 (sample SAMEA3914813, study PRJEB12502) | metagenome | biome: forest; material: soil | place: Canada | collected 2011-07-07 | depth 0.3 m
TGAAACGAAGGCGGTCGTGACGGTGCGCGATCACGGCGCCGGTATTTCCGAACAGGACATGGTCCATATTTTCGAGCCCTTCTTTTCCACCAAAAAGCAGGGCACGGGACTGGGACTGGCCATGGTCCGCGGCATCCTGAACCAGCACTCGGGGACGGTCGAAATCCGGTCCACGATGGGCATGGGAACATCCGTCTCGATGGTCTGGCCGCGAGGCGATGTGTCGGCGCCGGCCTCCGCCAAGCCGAAGGAGGCCGCCGACCTGCGCCGCTCGACGCGGCGGATTTTCCGCCAGTCCCAGCGCATCATCATGCAATCGCAACGGCTGCCCGCTGAAGCGCATTTCCTGATCTACGTCATCGATGACGACGACCTGGTGCGGGACGGCCTTTGCAGCCTGTTGGAGCACCTGGGGCATCGTACGGTCTCCTTCCGCCATCCTGATATGGCCTTGAAGGAATTGCTTGTGTCCCCCAAACCGCCGGAAGTGGTGCTGGTCGATTACAACATGCCCGGCATGAATGGCGCCCAGTTCATCAGCAGCTACAGCACCGCAGTGGGCAAGGACGAGCGATTTGCCGGCACCTCCATCCTGTTGATGAGCGGCCTGCCTCCCAGCCATTTTCAGGATTTCATGTCCGAGTTCGAGCAGTTGAAGGTCGGCATCCTGGAAAAGCCGTTCAGCCTGGAAACACTGCGCAAGAAACTGACCGACATCCAGGTGCATCGGAAGCATACCGTCGGCATCAACCTCGGCGGTCCCGTCGCAACCGTCGCCCCTCCGAAGAATGTACCCCGGATCGTTTCCAGAAGAGTCATCCCTGATCAAAGGATTCAAGGCGACCACGGGCCGCTGGAGGGGCGAAGCTAACTCTTCAACTGCATTTCCAGATGCGAAATCTGGTCGCGCAACGAGGCGGCCTGCTCGTAGTTCTCCGATTGCACGGCGGATTGCAGGCTGGCGTGCAGTGACTTGAGCTTGGTCTGATATTCCTGCGCCCGCGCGGCGCGGCTGGGAATCTTGCCCTTGTGATGAATGCCCTTGTGCATGTCCTTGAGGATGACACCAAGGCCTTCGGAGAAGGTCACGTAGCACTGGGGGCAACCGAGACGACCGGTCTTCTTGAAATCGGGCTGGGTGAAGCCGCACTGCGGGCACACCAGTTCCTCGGTCCCGTGCGGGGACTTGATTTCATCCGCCGCGCCCAGGCCGAGCAGCATGTCGGCGAGGGAAAAGCCGGCGGGATCGGCCACGCCTTTTTCCTTGGCGCATTTCTCGCACAAATCGATCTTTTGCATCTTGCCGTTGATGATTTGGGTCAAATGCACCGTGGCATTTTCAGTATGGCAAACTTCGCAGGTCATAGGAGTGGTGGAGGCGTAGGGCCCTGCCCCAATATACGCACAAATCAGTAAATGGGAACGCCGGTATTTTGCGTCTTGTCCCGGAAGTGTTTGATGAAGTCGCTGGTGACCGGCCCGACCTTACCGGCCCCAATTTTGCGCCCGTCCACCTCGTTGATCGGCACCACCTCGGCGCCGGTGCCGGTGAGGAAGAGTTCGTCGGCGACGAAGAGGTCGTAGCGGGTGAGGTTGGCCTCGGTGATCTCACGGCCCATCTCGGTGGCGAGTTGGAACATGAGGCGGCGGGTGATGCCGCCGAGCGCCCCGTCGGAAACATGCGGCGTGAAGATCCGGCCTTGCTTGATGACAAAGATATTGTCGGCAGTGCACTCGGCCACGTAACCCTGCTGGTTGAGCAGGATCGATTCCTGCGCGCCGTAGAGGTTGCCCTCGATCTTGGCCAGGATGTTGTTGAGGTAATTCAACGACTTGATCGCGGGACTGAGCACCGCGGGCGACATGCGCTGGGTCGGCACCGTGTTCACGCGCAGGCCCTCGGTGTAGTACTTTTCCGGGTAGAGCTCGATCGTGGCGGCGATGCAAAAGATGGTCGGCTTGGAACATTTGTTCGGGTTCAGGCCGAGGTCGCCTTTGCCCCGGGTGACCACGAGCCGGATGTAGCCGTTTTGCAGCTTGTTCTGCCGGACGGTTTCCTTGACCGCCTCGGCCAGCGCGTCGCGTTCGAGCGGGATGGTCAGGAGGATCGCCTTGGCGGAATCGAAAAGGCGGTCGAGGTGTTCCTCGAAAAGAAAGAGGCGTCCGTTGTAAAAGCGGATGCCTTCGAAGACGCCGTCGCCGTAAAGCAGGCCGTGGTCGAAGACCGATACTTTGGCATCCGGTTCGTTGACGAACTCGCCGTCGAGATAGATTTTCAGGTGCTGCATGGGGAAAAGCAGTCTGCCAGAGGAATCGCGCTCCGCAAGGCGGGATGTTGTTTCCTCATGCGGGCATAGTTGTTTGGAGCGCAAAGATTTGATAGAATGGAACATGCCCACCAACGAGCGGAAGGAAGAAGCGAAGTGGACTTGGCTACGCTCGGAGTTAAAGGCGGGCGCAAGTGCGAATGCATCCGAATTCGTGCCGCTGGATTCCGGTAAGATTTTGCGGGCAGCCAGAAAGCGACGGCAGGACCACGGAGTTGGGGTTATCCAAAGTCGAAAGAAAAGATCAGGCTTAGCTGGTCGGAGCTGAAACCAGCTTCCTCTCCAGCAGTCGGAAGCGTTGCAGTCCCCGGGCGGCGATGGAATCGTCGTGCGTGACGATGATCAGGCAGTTGCCCCGTTCCTCGTGAAGCTTGAGCAGGAGGTCGATGATCTCGTGGCCGGTGGCGGCGTCGAGGTTGCCGGTCGGTTCGTCGGCGAGGAGAAGCGCGGGGCTATTGCGCAGGGCACGGGCAATGGCGACGCGCTGTTGCTCCCCGCCCGAAAGCTCTGCGGGGCGATGATGCAGGCGCGAGCCGAGGCCGACCTGGTTCAGAAGTTCCGCGCTATGGACGGGATCGCTCTTCCGGGCCAGACGCGCGGGAAACTCGACGTTTTCCAAGGCGGAGAGTTCCGGGAAAAGATGATAAGCCTGAAAGACAAAACCCACCGTGAGGTTGCGCCAGGACGCCAGCTTGCCGCGCGACCATTGGTAAATCGACTGGCCTTCCCAGCAAACATCGCCGGAATCGGGCGGTTCCAGTCCGCCGAGAACCTGCAGAAGCGTGCTCTTGCCCGAACCCGAGGCTCCCTGAATGGTGCTCAGGCCCTTTCGAGGAAAAGAGGCGTCCAATCCTTCCAGGATTTCAAGTTCGGTATGTCCCAGGCGAAACTTTTTATGCAGGGCGGAACAGGTGAGAGGAAATGGGGCGGTCACGAAGAAGCCGAGCTTAGACGCACGGACGGTTCAGGTTCAAGGCCGGGAAAGAGCTGCTTTTTCAGCCGCTTCAACCTGGGCCAGAGTTTTCAGGGCAGCGGCATTTTTAGGATCAATCCGAAGGACGGTTTCGAATTGCTGCCGGGCCGCTTCCAACTGGCCCTGTTGGGCGAGAACGAGACCGAGGGTATTGCGGACATCGACATCGTTGGGATGAGTGGCCAGGGCGAGGTTGTATTGCGTGATGGCGTCGCCGGGGCGACCCGTTTGCAGCAGGGCGTTGCCCAAGTTGAAGTGGGCGTCCGCATAGCCGGGGGCGATCTTCACGGCGGCCTCGTACTCGGCAATGGCCTGCGGAAACTGCCCGGCCTGGATGTGAAGGTTGCCCAGGCTGTAGTGGGCTTCGGCCAGGGTGGGGCGGAGACGGACGGTTTCCTCGTACTGTTTTTCCGCCTCCGCCGTCCGCCCGGTCAGGAGCAGCGCGGTGCCCAGGTTGTAGTGGACATTGGCGTCGTTGGGATTAAGCGCGAGGGCGTGTTCGAACGGCGCCACAGCCTCGGCCGCGTGGCCGGTGGCGACCAGGACATTGCCGAAATTGTTCAGGGCATCGGTGTAGTCGGGATGAAGTTGCAGGGCCTGCTCATATTGAGCGCGGGCCTCGTCGAGCCGTCCTGCGACCTGCTCGCTCAGTCCGAGATTGTTGTGGGCCGCCCAGGCCTGCGGGTCATGCCGGATGGTGTAACTCCACAACGTCGGCTCGTTCTGGAAGACGGCTGAGTAGGCGTGGCTCGTGCCGGCCCACTCGAAAGCGGTCACCATCGCGACGGCGACGAGCGCCCAGCGCAAAGCCGTGCCCCGCACCTGCTCCAGCGCGGCAACGGTCAGGCCGATCAGGCCGATGATGGCGATGTAAAGAAAGTGATCCATGACCCAAGTGAAACTCATATAGGACGCCCCCGTGAAGCCCAGGAATGGCACGATCATGAGAGCGAAAAAGCCGAGCCCGAGCAGCGCGTGGCGTCCCCAACTCCGGCGCAGGCTCCAGAACCAGAGAGCCAGACCACCCCAGGCCAGCCAGGGCACGAATTGGATGAGCGCGGGCGGATTGACCAGCCAGTGGGGATAGATCGGGAGCATTTGTCCGGGCCAGAAATATTTGGAGAAATAGAAGGAAAAGGTCAGCCCGGCGCAGGCAATGCGGGACAAAAGACCGCCGAGTGGAACGATTTCATCCGGCTCCAGGTGCAATTGCCGGTACCAGATGCCGGAGAGAATCGTCATCGCGCCGAGCAGGAGCGCGATCAGAAAGAAAGGCGCGCAGTCGATCAGATCCTGCCGGCCAATGCGGCCCCGCTTCCACCAGGCATAAAGCAGAATGACCATCGGGAACGGCGCCATGCTAATCTTGCAAAGCATGGCCACGAGGAACAAGCCGAGCGCCAAGGCATAATCACGACGCTGGCGATTATCCTCGTAGTCGATCCATGCGCCCATCGCGAGCAGGAAGGGCGTCAGCGAGAGCGTATTCTTGAATTCCGCGATATAGGCCACCGATTCGACCTGGACCGGATGAACGAGGAAGAGCAGTCCGCCCAGCCAGGCCAGGCGCAGGTGGAACTTTCCCAGCAGACGCCAGACGAGCAGTGCGTTGACGATATGAAGGACGACGTTGGTGACATGATAGCCAAAGGTGTCGTTACCCCATAGCTGCCATTGGAGCCACTGGACGGTGGCCTCGAGGGGATAATAATCGAGCACATGACCGGGGGCGAACCAGAGCTTCCACACCCGGTCGGGATCGTTCAGCAGCGGGTTTTGGGGCAGATAGAGAACATCGTCCCAGATCCAGCCGCCATGGAGGACCGGCGCATAGATCCACCAGCCCACGACGGCGAACAAGGCGATGCGAAGCCAAAGGCTCAACCCGCGAGCCGGTTGCCCGGCCCCGCTTTCCGTGGTAGTGGAGGAAGGAGCCACGGTGCGGGTGGCCGAAACTGCGCCTTACGGTTTGACGATCACGCCGACCTCAACGCGGCGGTTGCGGGCATAGGCCGCTTCCGTGTCACCCTGAACGGCCGGGCGATCCGCGCCGTAGCTGTTGGTGAAGAGCGAGGAGGCTGGGAGGCCAAGGCCGGCCAGGTACTCGCGTACCGCCAGAGCGCGGCGTTCGCCTAGGGCGCGGTTATATTCGGGAGTGCCCCGGACATCGGTGTGGCCCGCGAGGAAGAGAGAATGGCCGGGATTATTTTTGAACCAGGCGGCAACTTCGTTGAGCTTGGTCCTTTCCGCGGCGGGAACGGTCGAGCTGTCGAAGGCGAAGTAAACCGTGTCGGAAGCAAGCGTGCTGTAGTTGACGTCCTTGTCAGGGTTGATGCCGGGTGGGCGTTCGCCTTCGGAAATGCCGCCATTATCGATTTTATCGCCAGGAAGATTTGCGCCGCCAGCACTTTCATCCTGTCCCATGTGCGTGTAGTCGGCGCCGTTATCGTCTTTGCATGCGGCGAGGGCGAGGGTTAAACCGATCAGCAAGGGAACAAGGCATTTTTTATTCATGAAAGCGTACGAGTTAGGGTAAGTGGCGAATTATACGGATGTGGAACGAAATGGCAACCCCGAAGCATCAGCGGTTGACCGCAGGCTCCCCACTGCCGGAAGGGCCGGCAATCGGCAGCGACTGGTGGGAAACGGTATCGAGCAGATAGAGGTGGCCCTCGTTCGCGTAAACCAAGTGACGCGAATCGCAGGTCCACGCCGGGTCCTGGCCGCCGCCGGTGGTGATCAGGTTCGCGCTCCGGTTGGCGAGATTATAGACGCCGATCTGGAACTGACCGCCCAGCCGGGTGGTGAAAGCGATCAACTTTCCATCGGGTGACCAATCGGGTTTGGTGCAATAGGAATTGCCCGTCACCAGGCGATCCGGTTCGGTCACGCTGCTGGAGGAGCTGACGAAGAGCTGCGGGCTCCCACGGTCATCGGAAGAATAGACGAGCTGGTCGCCAGTCGGAGACCAGGAAGGCGTCGTCTCGCTGCCACGGGTGCGGGTGATCCGGGTGAGCGAGCCGCCGCTGAGGGACATGGTGTAAATCTCGGGATTGCCGTCCTTGCTCAGGGTCAGAGCGAGAAGCGAGCCGTCCGGAGAAAAGGAAGGCCCGGAGTTGATGCCGGGGAAATAGGCGATCCGGTTGCGGTCGCCCGAGCGGAGATCGATGAGGTAGACATCGGGGTAGCCGCTTTTGTAGGAGGTATAGGCCAGCTTCGAAGCATCCTGGTTCAAAGCGGGGCTGGCGCTGATGGTGCCATCATGCGTGAGGGGATGCGCGCCGAAGCCGTCGATATCGGAAAGATAAAGTTCCTTGGACCCGGTGGCGTTGGCGATGAAGGCCAGCTTGCTGGCGGCGAAGCCGGGCTTGCCTGTGACGGCCTTGGTGATGGCGTCGGCAAACTCGTGCGCGGCCAGGCGGTGGGTGCCGGCGAAGGTCTGCGAAAACTTGGTGGTGCCGGTGCTTTTCTCAACCAGGGTTCCCGTGATGCCGCTGTCGGAAGCTTCGCCCGTGGCGACATATTCGCCTGAACCGCCGCTGGTGGGCGCGATCATGCCGGTGCGCTTGAGATCGTTACTGACGATTTCCGTGGCTGAAGCGCCGCTCGAGCCGGAGAGGGAAACGCCGACGCTGGGCAAGTTATTCACCGGAACCACAATTTGGGCGTGAAGACCCGTGCCGAGAAAGACGCAACTGACGACGAGAAGAGAGATCCGAAAGATGGAGGTATGCACGTTAGCGGGTAAGTTTAAAGTCGATGTGAATAACAGGCGGACAGCCGTCCGGCAAGGGTTGAAGCAGATAGCCGAGGCTTTTGGCAGCGGCGACCGCGGAATCATCGTAGGCCTGGTTGCCCGAGGAGCGGGTCAGGCGCACCTGATCGGGAGGAACCCGTCCGTCTTTTTCCACGACGATCGTCACTTCGGGATTGGCCGCGGTCTCGTCGGCGAGATTGGGATGCTGCCATTTGTTCATGATCTGGTCTCGGACGGAGAGATAAAAGTCGGAGAAGTCGCTGGCCTGGGAATGTTCGGCGCCGCTCGGGCCGTTCGCGGGGGCGTCGTTCACGCCGGCGGTCTGGAGCTCATGGGCCAGCTTGGCCGCGACTTGCGCCGGGCTGAGGCCGGAGGTGTCAGGGTTCGAGGTGTTCGAAGTCTTGGGCACTTTTTTGGCGGGCGCTTCCTTGGCCGGTTTCTTGACGGCCGGCTTGGGTGGGGTGTCTGTCGACGTAGCCGTCGTATCGACTTCGGTGAGATCGGCCTTGCTCAGCGCAAGCTTGGGTTTCGGCTTGGGCTTGGGGGGAGCAGGCTTGGGTGGTTTGACCACAGTCTCTTGGTGAGGAACCGGCGGAGGCGTTTCCGCTTTGACGATCGGCTCGGGAGAAATGGGTTTGGGCGGCGGCACGACAGCCTCGGGCTGGGGAGGAGGAGGCGTGGGCGTCACCGGAGCGGCCTGAGGTGGCGGCGGGGTCGGTTGAGGTGGAGTCGGTGGCGGCGGCGTGGGTTGAGTGTCACTGGGAGCCGGGGTTGCCGGGCTGATCTTGGGGGCGGCCTGGGGCCCGGGCGTGCCCTTGGTGAGATGGCCGGCGGGAACCAGCGTGAAGAATTGCTCGGGCGGCGGGGTGGTCTTCGGGGCCTGATAAAAGAAGGCGACGAATCCAATCAGCAACAGATGGAAGAGCGCGATCAGCGCGACCCACGTCCAGAAGGGGCTTTTTTTCTCCACGACGATGTCATCATCCGGCTCGGGCGCAGCCGAGCGGCGGCGAAGATCAAGCCGGGCCTTTGGTCGGGGCGAGGCCAGGCGACGCGGAGGGGCGTTTCCGGCAGGAGACTTCATGTTATCCCCGGAATTGTAAGGGCGATGGGTCAAGAATGCCAGATTGTATTGGGTTACGGAAGATTGTGATCGCTCGCATTGACGCCATTGCCTTGGAAGCGGAGCCCGTAAAAAAGACCCTAGTCTGTAACCTCTGTTCAAAGACTTCGTCTACTTAGGAAGATGATCACGCTTTCCCATGAACCAATGGCGCAAGTCCAGGCGGAATCCCTGACTCCATGCGCCGCGAAGGAAACATGATCGCTCCCCGGCCAGATGCCCTTATTCTCTTTGCATGGCTTCCGTTGACACCTCGTCCGATGATGAACTCGTCGCGGCGTCCCTCGGCGGCGATGATGCCGCCTACGCGGAACTGGTGCGGCGTCACAAGCCCCGGGTCTGCGGCGTCATCGTCCACCTGGCCCGGGATCGCGCCGATGTCGACGACCTGGCCCAGGAAGTCTTCGTCCAGGCCTATTTCAAGCTCCATCAATTCCGGCGCGAGGCGGTCTTCGAGCATTGGCTCCTGCGCATCGCCACGTTCAAATGCTACGACTATCTCCGGAAACGGCAGCGCCAGGGTTCTTCTGTTCCCATGGAGGTCCTGGCCGAATCGGGACACGAACCCGCCGCACCCGCTGCTCCGACTCCGCATCCGCAATTGGAACGCCTGTATGCCGCCCTGGCGCGACTTTCCCCGGCGGAGCAGCTCGTCATCACGCTTTTGGAATTGCAGGACCGCACCCTTCAGGAAATATCCGATCACACCGGCTGGAGCGTGGGCAATGTGAAAGTCCGGGCTTTCCGGGCCCGCGAGGCCTTACGAAAACTTCTTCTATGAATACCACCGATTCTTCTTCACCCGATCCGCTGGACCAACTGTTCGCGGAGGCCCGCTCCCGCCCCCTGGACACGGCCTCGATCGAATACGCGCTCGAGACCCGCGTACTGGCGCGCATCCGTGAACGCCGCGCCGGACGGTCCTCGTGGATGGGTCTTTCCTGGAAACTCATTCCCTTTTTTGCCGCGATTGTCGTGCTGGCCGGGGTCTGGGAACAACAGATGACGCAGGCCAATTCCGATGCCGAGCGGCTCGCCTTCGATCCCAATTCCTCGGCACTTAATCTTTGGGAATCGGCCAACTAATTTTATGAACTCTCTGTTTTCAAACTGGAAATCCCTCCTGGGTCTTTGTCTCATTTTTGTGCTCGGTTGCGGCACCGGCGCGCTCGTGGACCGGGCGCTGGTGGCCCGCAAGATCAAGCAACTCATGCAAAACGGCCCCGAGGCGGTGACCCAGGTGGTGCAACACCGCCTGACCCGCGATCTCTCCCTCGACCAGGCCCAGCAGCAGCAATTGCACGTGATCCTGGCCAACGCCGCGAGTGAGATTCGAGACGCGCGCAAGCAAATCCAGCCCGAGGTCCGCGCGATCCTGCTCGATGCCCGGAAGAAGACGGAGGCGATTCTGCGTCCCGCGCAACAGGCCCGCTTCCAGCAGGACCTGGAACGCGCGCAACAGCGCCTCGGCAACCGCTTTTTCTCCGAAGGCGATGGGACTAACGATGCGCAGCCGGCCTCAACCAACGCCGCGCCGACGCAATAGCCTCGGGAAAGACGCCAGTTTCTCCTCTCAATCCGCGAAGGCTAAGTTCAGAAAATCCTTAAATGAGCCTCCGATACCCGGCGTTGCGGAGGACGCCGGGTGGGGCGAAGTTTAAGGATGAAAACGTCTTTTCTTTCCCTGCTCGGAGGTTTCACCCTGGCAGTCGTATCGACGTTGTCGCTTCCTCTGTCGGGTCAGACCGGCCCCCAGCCCAGCGCGGACAACACCGGAGCAACAAATAGCCCTCCTTCCGGCAACTATCCCGGCACGGGTTCCTCCATCACAAATGTCGTACCACCGTCGGCTCAAGGTCAGTCGCCCGCCGCTGGTAGTGCCGGAGCGCCGTCCGCTCCTCCGAATGGCGTGACGCCCGGAACTGGAACCTCACCCAATCCACCCCAAATACATTTAGGAAATCCATGAAATCATCTTCTTTTCAACGACTCGTTCCCGTTTTGATTGCAGCAGGATTTTTGGCCGGGATGTCCTGGCTTCCGGCGCAGGCCCAGTTGGATGCAGCCCCGTCGGCTGCGGCCTCACAACCTGCGACCCCACCGCCTGTAGTTCCGCCGCCTGCGGCCACGAACAACGCGCCGACGTATATCGCGCCAGGCGTGTCGAATAACCCAAGTCCCGCACCCGGCGTATCCGGCAATTCGAATCCCGCACCTGGCGTATCCAACAACCCGCATCCTGCGCCAGGCGTTTCCAATAACCCAAATCCCGCACCCGGCGTATCCAATAATCCACATCCCGCGCCGGGTGTTTCCAATAACCCGTACCCGGCACCGGGAGTCCACCCCTAGAAGCGAGTTAGGCCCTGGTCAGACAAACATTCCCGCCACACTGTCGGCGACCAACTGGCCGCGGGGCGTGAGGCGGACGCGACCATTCTCACGCAGGGCGAGACCATCCGCTTCCAGTTGCGGAAGCTGGGCGATCTCCGCTCCGAAGGCTTCCACCGCCACACCCTCCCGCATCCGCAGGCCGAACATGATCCGTTCCTTCGCGCGGGTGGCGGCGTCCATCTCCTCCAGTTCCTCGCGGACGGAAACTCCCTGCGCGATCCGTTCCCCGTAAGCGAGCGTGTCGGGAAGATTCTTCCAGCGCAGCGCGCCGATCGTGGAGCAGGCGCTGGGGCCGAGCCCGAGATAATCCTCGCCACGCCAGTAACCGAGATTGTGCCGCGACTCGAAGCCGGGCCGGGCAAAGTTGGAGACCTCATAGTCGATCAGGCCCGCGCCATGCAGAAGATCGCGGGTGCGTTCGAACATCGCAATTTCCCGGGCTTCATCCTGGCGAAAGGCGCCGAGTTGCAGCTTCTCGAAGAACGGCGTGTCTTCCTCGTAGGTCAGAGCGTAGGCGGAAACATGTTGCGGCCCGCAGGCGAGCGCGGCTTGCAGCGTGGCTTCCCACTGGGCTTCGCTTTGCCCCGGCAGAGCGAACATGAGATCGATGTTGATATTGGAGAATCCCTGCGCGCGCAACAGGGCGCAGGTTTCGGCGATGTCCTCTGGCGCATGCTGGCGCCCGAGCAGTTGCAGCA
>FSYZ01000306.1_pt1 | contig 11272 bp, 8 predicted proteins | sample 1638691 | NCBI WGS metagenome assembly FSYZ01 (sample SAMEA3914813, study PRJEB12502) | metagenome | biome: forest; material: soil | place: Canada | collected 2011-07-07 | depth 0.3 m
CTTTGTCACGGATTCGTGATCATGCCTGATCACGTCCACGCCGTTCTTACGACTCATGTTGATTCCACCATTTCTTCCTTTCTTCACGCATGGAAGAAAGCCAGTTCTTATCGAATCAAACGGTTCTATGAACAGCAACTAACGCATTACCAGGATATGTGCCCAAAAAATTCTCCTCTATGGCAGGCGAACTTTTACGACTTCAATTTGGAGACCGAGGATAAACTTAATGAGAAGCTCGATTATATGCATAACAATCCGGTCACAGCGAAAATTGCCCTGAACCCGGCAGAATGGATTTGGAGCTCAGCTCGATTTTACGATTTTGGCGAAGATGTCGGCGTGACTGTCACGCCTTCTCGTTAATCCTCGCTTCCTGTCGCCTTCGGCGCCCCGGGCAACAAGTAGCCCGGGCCACCCAGAACTTGCTTACATCCCCAGCATCTGGGCGACTTGCTGGACGTCCTTGTCGCCGCGACCGGAGAGGCAGACGATGATGGTCTGGTCCGGACGCATGGTCGGCGCGAGCTTGATCGTCTCGGCAATGGCGTGGGCGCTTTCCATGGCGGGAATGATGCCTTCCGTTTCGCTGAGGAATTGAAAGGCTTTGAGCGCTTCGTCATCCTTGCAGTAGGTGTAGGAGACGCGCTCCTCATCGCGGAGCCAGGCGTGTTCGGGGCCAACGGCGGCGTAGTCGAGACCGGCGGAGATCGAATGGGTGTTCATGATCTGGCCGTTGCTGTCCTGAAGAATGAAGGTGCGCGCGCCCTGAAGAACGCCGAGGCTGCCGCCCTGGAACCGGGCCGCGTGTTGTCCGGCGAGGATGCCGTGACCGCCGGCTTCGACGCCGATGCATTTGACCGATTCATCTTCGATAAAGGGATAGAAAAGACCGATGGCGTTGCTGCCTCCGCCGACGCAGGCGACGAGGACATCGGGCAGGTGTTCCTCGCGCTCGAGGATCTGGCGGCGGGCTTCGTCGCCGATCACGCGGTGAAAATCGCGCACCATCATCGGGTAGGGATGCGAGCCGAGGGCGGAGCCGAGAATGTAGTGCGTGGAGCGGACATTGGTGACCCAGTCGCGCATGGCTTCGTTGACCGCTTCCTTGAGGGTCTTCTGGCCAGCGGTGACGGGGACGACCTTCGCGCCGAGGAGACGCATGCGGGTGACGTTGAGCGCCTGACGCTCCATGTCGACTGCGCCCATGTAAACGACGCACTCGAGTCCGAAGCGGGCGGCGACGGTGGCCGTGGCCACGCCGTGCTGGCCTGCGCCGGTTTCCGCGATGACGCGTTTTTTTCCCATGCGCCGGGCGAGCAAAACCTGGCCGAGCGCGTTGTTGATTTTGTGCGCGCCGGTGTGGAGCAGGTCTTCGCGCTTGAGATAAACCTTGGCTCCGCCGAGACGTTCGGTCATCCGTTCCGCGCGATAAAGCGGGGTGGGGCGACCGGCATATTCCTCGAGGAGAAATTTGAGTTCGGAACGGAAGGCGGGATCGGCCTTGGCCTTCTCGTATTCGTGGGCGAGTTCGTAGAGCGGCGCCATCAGCGTCTCGGGCACGAACATGCCGCCGTAGGGGCCGAAATGGCCGGTGGCGTCGGGAATCTGGGTCAAAACTTTTTGCATATGCGGATGAAATCGCGGAGCTTCGCGTGGTCCTTGCGTCCTGGGGACGCCTCGACGCCGCTGCTCACGTCAACAGCGTAAGGTTGCACCGTTTCGATGGCCTTCGCAACATTTTCGGGGTTGAGTCCGCCGGACAGGATGAGCGGTTTTGCCGTGCGCTTTTTGAACTCGACGGCGAGGTTCCAGTCGAAGGCGCGGCCCGTTCCGCCGTGCTCGGGAGAGGGGGTGTCGAGCATGAACGCGGAGACGGGATAATCGTGCGGCTGGATGGTGAGGGCCTTGTCGGCGGGAAAGACTTTGATCACCGGCAGGTACTTGCTGACGGCCTTCACATGGACGGGAGATTCCTGTCCGTGCAACTGCGCGATGCCAAAAGTCTTGAGCTGTTTCCTCCAACCGAGGTTGGTGAATTCCTTCATCGCGTTGACGGTGACGGCGACCGTTTGCACGAAGGGCGGCAGCGTCTCGACAATCTCGATGGCTTTCTCGATTGGAATGAAGCGCTTGCTGTTAGGGTAAAGAATAAAGCCGAGCGCATCCGCGCCAGCCTCGAGGGCGGCGAAGGCGTCGTCGCGGTTGGTGATGCCGCAAATTTTGATGCGAAGGGACATAAGGGATTTTGAAATCAGAGAAACGATGAAAGGAACTTATCTTAAGCGTGGATCGGCGCCTTGGAAATTAATGTTTTGTTTTGCTGCGGTATGAGGCTGTCGTGATCGTTGGCATTGCCGGATTCAGTCGCCATTGCCGGATCGCTCAAGCTTGGATTGAATTTGTCTCAAGCCGTAAAGACAATGTAGGCGGTTCTCTTTCGCCGTTGCTGTGTGTCTGGGCGATGTAGGCTCAAGATTAAGTCGTCAGAGGTAAATACGGTGTGATTTCGAGTGTGCATAAAAGTGCAGTTTTCGCATTGACAAAAAGTTGTCATCGGCTTAAATGAAGTTATGACAAACAGCGGGCGTCCATCTATGATCCTGGGGAAGAGCTTAACCGCTCGGAGGGTAATGAAAGACGAAACCAAGTTTCACCAGGAACCGTTTGCGGCATGTCTTTATTTTGTGATGACGTCGGCGGGGTGGTTGAAGCGGGCTTTTTCGCCTAGGGTGCAGGTTCGTGTGCAAACGAGCCGGATCCTTTCCCGGCGGAACGGGCGCGGGGGATTTACGCTGGTTGAACTTCTCACGGTCATGGCGATCATCGCCATTGTGACCGGCGTTGTGGTGAGTGGAATTCCCGGAATCAAGGGCGCCGGAGACATCAACAAGGCTGCGGAAGATATTTCAGGCGCATTGGAACAGGCGCGCACGATGGCCATGGCGGGCAACACGTATGCCTGGGTCGGCTTCTTTGAAGAAAATGCATCCGCGCCGGGAGTCGCCGGCGGCACGGGACAAGTGGTCATCTCCATCACCACAGCGACCGATGGGACGAATCTTAATTCCACTGGCACGGCTCCATCGGCGCTACCTTATGGAAGCCTCATTCAGGTGAACAGATTGCTCCGCATTCCCAATCTCCATCTCGATTCGCTGGCGGCTACGGACGTGCCGACGCGCACGACGGTTCCTGCCTCCACGTATCAAGTGGCGAATGCCGCGTTTGCCAATGGGACGACCTTTCCGTTTCCGTTGTCGGCCACGCCCACGTACAATTTCACGCAGATCATCCAGTTCAATCCCCAGGGAGATGCGAGCCGGATTTACGCGTCACCGGTCCAATTGATGGAAATTGGTCTGCGCCCCGCGCGTGGTTCCGCGATCAATACGACGAGCAAGGATTTGGTGGCGATCCAGATCGCGGGCATCGGCGGTAAGGTGACCGTGTATCGACCATGAAAAGAAGCAGGTATTCCACAGAGGCCTTTTCCCTGGTTGAAGTGGCGCTGGCGCTGGGAATCGCGGCATTCTGCTTTGTCTGCATCCTGGCGCTGCTGGGCGCGGGCCTGACGACGAGCCAGAGCTCCAGCACGCAGACGGTCGCGGCGAACCTGATGACGGCCATCGCGTCGGATTTGCGTTCGACACCCAACCCTGTGCCGGCAGGCGGGACGAGCACGAATTCCCTGATCTACGGGATCGCGGTTCCCGCCACGGGCGGCAGTACTACCAGTCAAACCTTTTACATCGCAGAGAATGGTCAGACCAATGGGACCGCCGCCGGTGCGCGGTACCAATTAAATACCTGGTCGATCCCGGCGACGACGACCCGCCAGGAGACAGTCGTCCGGCTGTTTTTGACCTGGCCGGCCCAGGCGCCCTACACGAACGCGGCTGGATCGATGGAGGCGGTGGTTGCGATGAATCGAGCGCCATGAAGAGGGACTTGCGCAATGGCCGGACGACGGCGGGCTTCACGCTGGTGGAGGTTTTGGTGGCCTTGACGGTCCTGGGGCTGATGGTCCTGGCCTTGTCGCAAATGATGGGCGCGGTCATTACCGCGACGACGGGCGGATTCAAGCACATGGACTCCGACACCCAGGCGCGCATGGCCCTGGACCGGATTGCGTATGACGTCTCGAAAATCGTCAGGCGCACGGATGTCGATTACTACTTTCAAAAGAACGCGGTAGGCAGCGACCAGATGGCGTTTTACAGCGAAAGCGGCGGTTACTATCCCTCGACGGTGACCACGAGCGCGCAGGAGAGCAACGTCTCACTGGTGGGTTACCGGATCAATTCCTCGAACCAATTGGAGCGGCTGAGCAAGGGACTGGCCTGGAGCGGTGTTTCCGGCCTGCCGAGCGGCGCGAATCCGATGGTCTTTCTGCCGCAGACCATCTGCACGGGTGCGAACGCGACCTGGCCCGGCATCCTGACCACCGGTAGCAGTTCGGACGCCGATTACCAGGTGATCGGCGAGCAGATTTTCCGGCTGGAGATTTGTTTCCTGGTGAAGAACAGCACAAATAACGCGACGCTTTCCGACAATCCCTGGTTGACGCCGGACACGAGCGTCAACGGACTGCAGGATGTGGTGGCGATCGTGGTGGGAATCGCGGTGATCGATACGCAGGGGGCCAAGCTAACGAGTACGACGACGCTGGCGAGCGCCGCCAACGCCTTCAGCAAGGACAACATGACGGCGACTCCGCCATTGTCACCCTTGCAGGTCTGGCAGGCGCAAATCAACAGCGGCGCCACCTTTGGCCTGTCCAAGCTGGCGGCCTCGCAACTTCGGATATATCAACGTTACTGCTATCTCGGACTGCGTCAGTAAAAGCCTGCCATGAAAAGCGCGTCATTTCGTCATCCCCCTTTTCCAGCGAAGCGTGGCGCGGCCCTGCTGATCGTGCTCTTTTTCGTCGTTCTCCTGTGTGGTTTGCTCATCGCCTTTTTGTCACGCGCGATGACGGCACGCATCGTCGCGAACAGCAGCGCGGGTGACGCCAAGGCGGGTATCCTGGCCCAGGGGGCGGGCGATATCATCATCGGAGACCTGAAGCAGGAGATCATCGACGGCTCGACGGCGTCGAATGTGGCGACCGGGTATACGGTCTATACGCCGAAGGGGGCGTCGGCGACATCGGGGGGGCAATCGACGATGACTCCGGCGATCGTGGGTTTCACGCCGGCCTACACGAGCGGGTTGGAAACCGACGGGCTGGCCAATCTGCTGAAGGTCAGCAAATACAGCCTGCCCTTCTACTCGAGCGCGACGAATGCGAACTATGCCGCGACGGGCGCCAATCGCGCCTCGAACGTCAATTCGTATTCGAATCCTTCCCTGAATGGGCGTGTGATCACGCCGGCGCGGTGGAACAGCCATTACCTGATTGCACGCGCCACGACGGGGACGTCGCTGACCAGCACGCCAGTCACGAACTTTGTTAATCCGGACTGGATCATTGTCACGCGCAGCGGGGCGAACACGGCCTACGCGTCTTACAACTCCATCCTGTCGAACCCGAACGCCACCAATGCGAGCTATGCGGTCGGGCGCTATGCCTACGCCATTTACAATGAGGGCGGTTTGCTGGACATGAACGCGGCGGGGTATCCGGGCACCGACGCCACCTCGGGTTCGGTCGGGTTGACCACGAATCAAATCAGCACGAAGGGTTCGCTGGCCCTATCGGACCTGACGCAATTGCCGGTTTCAGCGGGCAACTCGACCGCGGTCATGACGCAGGCGCAAATCAACAACCTGGTGGGTTGGCGGAACTACTACACGGCGCAGCTTACAGCCGCGAACGGCTCGTTCGGCAGTATTGTTTTCAGTGCCCAATCATCCCAGACCAACTGGGTCAATAACTTCGTGACCTACAACGGGACGAACGCATTTTTGGGAGCCAACACGAATGCGCTGTCGAACCCGGCGCCGCCGACAGACCAGGCGCTCCTGAGCCGGCAACAGTTGATCAGCCTGACCGAGTCTCTCGGCATCAGTCCGGATGCGTTGCAATACATGGGCACCTTCAGCCGCGCGCTTGAGCAACCGAACGTCACGCCCGATCCCAATCGGCCCACGGTCGTTGGCACGATGGCCCCGCCGGCGGCCACCGTGGTGGATACCTACCAGGGAAACAACGACGCCTGGGGCGGGGATAATTCGATCAATCCGTCGTTTCTCAACATCCGTGTGGGGACATCCTTTACACGGCTGGATGGGACGACTGCCGTGGTGGGGGAACCGTTGGTGAAGCGCAAGTTTGCGCTGAGCCGGCTGGGACTGGTGACTTACAGCTCCACCGCTCCGCAAACGATGGGCAATGCGATTTACGATCGCTTCGGCCTCTATCGCGCGAGTGCATCGAATCCCTGGACCTATAATCATGGGCAAAACTCGATCATGACGCTGAGCCAGGTGGCGGCGTTGACGGGATCGAACGCTCGCGAGCCCGATTTCGCGGAATTGCTCAAGGCGGCGATTCTCGCGGGATCCCTGGCTAAGGCCGGCCCGGGCCTCCATGACACCGGTGGAAATTACCAGTATACGGTCGATTCCACGACCGATTATCAGGTGCTGCAAATCATGGCCAACCTGATCGACCAATACGATACGGACAGTTACCCGACAGTGATCCAGATCGCCAATGGTACGGGTTACCGCACGGTTTATGGGGTCGAAGACCTGCCTTATTTCTACCGCTATCATCTTTTCTCCGTGGTGGACAAACTGCCTGCGCCGGCTTTTTCCAAAACGACGACGACGACCTTTCCGGCGGTCTCGGGCTTTACCACGACGGGCAGCACAACGACGGCGATGAACTTCCCCGCGGGTACGACCACCTCCGCTTCCTGGACGGTTGCCAACGCCGCCAGCTATGGCTTCGCCGGAGCGACCAAATGGGCCGGCGGGATAACAGCGGGTGAAGCGACCTACTTCTATGTGCCCGATCTCTGGAATCCGCACGATCCCAACACGACCTTATCCTCCTCCACGAATCGTCCGACGCAGTTTCGCATCTATGCGTCGACGGACGATCCGGTGGGTGCGACACCGGCCTGGGAAATCGGCTCCGAGACGGTCATGGCCAATCAAAATTCGTCCGGATCGTCGATCCTTCCGGAAACCACCAGCGGCGGATCGGTTTATGTTTACCCGATTTCAGCCCCAGCGACGATGACGGCGGCAACCTCGTACCTGACGTTCTCGGATAGCAATGGCACGTTGTTTCGAGAGCCCACGTTGCTTTGGAATACGAATCCGACCGGCATTGCGCTTTCGGGGTCAGGCTCGGCCACGGATGCCAATACCCACTATACGTATTACGGTATCGTGGCCGGGAAGAGTCCGGTCTACATGCAGGCGACTTTTGTCAGCAACCCGCCACAACCCACCGATGGGAAATATGTTTTCCAGGGCACTGCCATCAACACGACGGCGTCCCTGCCCGCGGGCGCTTATCAACAGATCACCTTTACGTTGCAGTACCAGGATCCGACCAATGCGGCGAACTGGATCACCTACGATGTGAAGTACCCGGATCTGCACGGGTTACAGGACCCGAACCTGGTCGTGAATATCAACGATTACAGCAATGCGTCCTATCAGAACGTCCTGAGAACCGGACAGTTCTCCGCCAACACCTCGAGCTTCGATCCACGAACGGCGCGCTGGGGGATAGGCACGGCAAGTTCATTGGGACAAAATGCCACCAGCAACGATTACCTGCTGGAAGTTAACGCTGATACCGCCGACTTTACCGTGAATAGCGTCACCGGGAACACGACTTTCGGTAAATCCCTATTTACCGTGCTCGAAACCCAGAGGCCGCGGCCCGACAGAGGCAATCAAGTCAACTATTCCAACCCCGGCATGACGAGCGATCCGGGCCAGAGTCTGCAGATGCGATTGTTTTCGGGAGTGGGCTTTAGCGCCTCCAATGGCCAAAACCAGTCCCCTCTGGAATTTGATGGATTGATGAGCCAGAATAATCCGGCACTGGTGCTTCTCGACCGGGACAATGCCACTCCGGGACAGTTTTACTTTGAAGATCCGGACGGTGTCGCCCGGCGCGCCATGGGGGCTTATTCCGCGGTGACGACATCTGCCTTGGTCAATCCTGCGACGGGCACCAGCGCGAGTTCGCTGGCGGGGACTTCGCCTAACCTGGCCGGTCTGCCCCTGGCCACAGCCAGCACGTACATCGGGACTACTGGCGTGGGCACGGCTACGGCGCAAAGCCAGAGCCGTCCCATCGTCCTGAACCGGGCCTTTCGCAGCGTCTCGGACATGAGCTACGCGTTTCGCGGAACGCCGTGGAGGAATATCGATTTCTTTACGCCGGAAAGCGGCGATAGCGCGTTGCTCGACACGTTCTGCGTGAATGAGCCGCCTTCCAACGCCATCGTGGCCGGGAAGGTGGACTTGAACACGCGGCAGGAGCCCGTGCTGCAGGCGATCATCGCTGGCGCAAGCCGGGACGAGTGGAGCAACGCGACGTCGCCTCCCGCGTATGCGCTTTCCCCGCTGAGCGGGACCGAGGCGAAGAATATCGCTTCGAAGCTGACCAGCATCACGACCGATACGACTGATAATTGGCGCGGCCCGCTGCCCAACCTGGCCTCATTGGTGGGACGGTTCATTCCCAATGCCGCCTCGGGCGCGACCACCGCGAACGATACCTACACCTACACGCAGCCCGCTTTCAGTTGGACGCAGACGGCCAACACCTACACGTATGCCGGCTTGAGCGCGGCCCTGGACAGCACGGTCTACTCGACCACACTTCCCGGGGGCGCGCTATCGACTGCTCCTTATACGATCGAGCGGTTCAAGGGATCGGGACTTCGGCCGCTGATCGACGCGGGGCAGACGCGCGTATGGAGTCTTCTGATCGACGTGGTGGCCCAGACCGGACGCTATCCGCAGAATGCGACCGGGCTGGATCAATTCGTCGTGGATGGAGAGAAGAGGCTTTGGATCCATGTGGCGATCGATCGGTATACCGGCTCGGTCATCGACAAGCAGGTGGAGGTTGTAACGCAATGAAGACATGCACCGTGATAGGCAGGACCGCGACATTTTCGTTCAGGGCCGGTTGGATAGGTCTCCTGGTCCTGGCCGCATTCCTTTTTGGGGCGGCGCCGGTCATGGCGCAGACTCCCGCGCCCCTGACGCCGCCTCCGGGGCCGCGGGTGACGCCGGTGCCCGATTTCGCTCGATGGGTGGTCACCTTTACCTACCCGGAGGACCGGGCGAGCAAGCAGGGACAACCGGTCACCATGCCGCCTTACGCGAATACGCGGACACGAACGATCGTCACCACCAAGACGGGAAATTTTGTCCACGAAGAGTTGATCGACATGCAGGGGAGCAAGTTCGAATTGTGGCATATCGGAGGCGTGCAATATGCCAAGGCCGACACGTCGAAAATCTGGCAGCAAACCGAAGCCGGAACCAACAGCAATGGCGCCCGCGATGCCGGCTTTTCACCGCTGCCGGCGAGCGGCTATCGGGACCTGGACTGGATCGATGGCGCCACCTTTGCGGGAATCACGATGTATGACGCGAAATCGTGCTATGTCTACATCGAAGGCGCACCGGCCAATCTGGACTTGTCCAATCCGTCCACGCTGTTGACGAAGCTGGACAACGTCAGCAAGGTGGCCTTCATCGAGGCGAAATCGGGACTTCCGGTTGAGGTGAGGGATGGCGAGGTCTATCACGATTACGAGTTCGCCGATGCGCCGGATACCCGATTGAAGTTGCCGGATGACCTGGCCAGCCAAATCAAAAAGGGGAATGAAGCGCGCGCCGCGCTCTACCAGCAGGCGCCAAGGCCTTACTAAGGCTCTTTTCCCTTTAAGTGAGGCATTGTGGTCTTCATGCAGTCGTGGCCTACGTCGTGAGGCAGTGATAAGTGATCCCCACGCTCTTACGAGCGCGGCTACGAAGATGCGGAGAGGGGGCAGAAGCGAAAGGGTCTTACAGGTTGAGCATCAGAGGCAAAATGGCTAATGTGTGCATAAAAGTGCAATTTGATATTGACCTAAAATGCATTGTCAGCAACACTGCTTTCATGAAATTTAATCAGTTCCTGGTCAGGTCCTGTCTCGTCGCCTTTGGGCTCTCGTTCTCGTCCGTTGCCGTTCCTGCGCAAACGCCTCCCCCGGCGGCGCCTCCCGCGCCCGCGCCGGCCCCTGCGGCTGCCGCTGCACCTGCGCTAGACTTTGGCGATTCTAAATCCGTCACGCTGACGACGAAGGCCTGGCAGGCACTCGATGCCAAGGATTATCCGTCCGTTATCGGCTACGCCAAAAAGTGCATCGAGCTTTACAAGGCGCAGGCGATCGAGATGCAGGGCAGTCTCAAGGCTCAGGCTTCCAGCGACTCGGCCAATCAATACTGGGCGCTCAACGATGTCGGAACGTGCTACTTCATCATGGGCAAGGCGCTGGACGATTCAGGCGACAAAAAGGGCGCGATAGAAGCGTACAAAACTCTGGTCAGCAGCCTGAGCTACGCGCAGTGCTGGGATCCCAAGGGCTGGTTCTGGACTCCGGCGGATGCGGCCCGCAAGCGCCTGGCCGAACTGCAATTTGACTCTGCCCAGTAAAGCGATTCTGTGCCACGCTTGGGAATCGAACCCGACGTGACTCTTCCCTTCGCGATGTCCTGATGCAACTTTCGCCCGGTAGCTGGTCCATCCTGGCTTTGGCGGCGTTGTCGTCCATCGCGCTGGTCTTTTGCCCGATCGTGCCCAAGCCGGGCGGCTCGTTCTGGACCTTCTCGCTCGATCTCGACTCGATGGACGAGCCGGTGATCGCCGACTGGAACGCGAGTCATCCGGCGCCGGGCGACCAGATGACGGCCTACGTTATCGGGACGACGCCGTTGACGCGGCGGTTGCAATCGGGATTCCTGTCCGGGACGCCGGTGCCGGATGTGGCGGAGATCGAGTCGAGCATGGCCTCGAATTTCTTTTCGGGGCCGTTGGATGCGGTGGGGTTCACCGATCTGACCGACTTGATCCACCAGGAGGGATTGGATTCGAAGATCAATCCCGCGTCGTTTGGGCCGTGGACGAATCGCGGACGCATCTTCGGTTTGCCGCAGGACGTGCATCCGGTGCTGCTGGCGTACCGGGCGGACATCGTCGAGGCGGCGGGAATCGATGTCAGCCAGATCGAGACGTGGGACGATTTCATGCGGGTGATGAAGCCGTTGATGAAAGGACCGAACGGCCAGCGGTTTTTGC
>FSYZ01000260.1_pt1 | contig 11186 bp, 8 predicted proteins | sample 1638691 | NCBI WGS metagenome assembly FSYZ01 (sample SAMEA3914813, study PRJEB12502) | metagenome | biome: forest; material: soil | place: Canada | collected 2011-07-07 | depth 0.3 m
GCATGAGGAACCCAGGGAAGTGTGGCATCGGCATGGGCCGCTTTTTCCTCCACCTCGCGACCTTCCGTGGCAGCTTTGCTTTCATCGACTTTGGCATCACCCGCCGACAACGCCACAACATCAGTTTCTTTCAAGGGAGGCAGGCGATACCAGGGAGTTCGCTCCAGCAATTTGCAGGCGGCGATGGCCGCCACGTGTGCCACTGCCGTCGCCGCCAGGGAGGTGCCGATGATGACGGTCGGATTCTTGGATCCAAATTTGGCCATCAGGGCGATAACCGTGACCGGGATCAGGGTGATCGAGCTGGTGTTGATGGCCAGAAGCATGCACATCGCGTTGGTGGCCACGCCCGGGCGCTTGTTCAGCTTCTCCAACTCGTTCATCGCGCGCAGACCGAGCGGCGTTGCCGCGTTGTTGAGGCCCAGGATATTGGCGGCAACATTCATCGTGATGGCACCCAGGGCGGGATGGTTACGGGGAACCTCGGGAAAAAGCCAATGCAGGATGGGGCGTACCGCCATGCCGAGTAAATTGATCAAACCCGCCTTCTCGGCCAGGCGCATCAGGCCAAGCCAGAGTGTCATCACCGCGATCAACCCTGCGGCGATCTCCACGGCTTTACCGGCGCTGTCGATGCCGCTTTGCCCAACATCTCCAATGTTGCCGCGCAGGCATCCCAACAACACGGCAATGCCAATCAAGCCGAGCCAGATGAAATTCAACATGGCTTAGTCCTGGTCTCCGGGGAGCAATGCAACGGGCATCGTTCCTTTTGGCATCGTTCGCGCCAAAACGCCAGCGGAACTCATGGGGTTAAACCGGACATCGTCCGGCACGAATGCAGCGCGTTCCCAAGTTCCGCAACTTGGAAACGAGGAATTCCGATATCGACCAACTGACGAGTTAGTGGACGCCGCCGAGCCAATCCTGGCCGCAGGCTCCGCCGCCTTGGGCGGGGGCGACTTCGCGATCGGTCCCATCCATCCGAACGAGCGGGAGGTAGAACTTGGAGATTTTCTCGAGGGAACCGGCGGCGTAGTGGCCGATGAAGGAACGACGGAAGCGGTCTTTCGTGCGGTTGGGGCCGGAGCCGTGGATGGTGGAGCCACCGAAGAAGAGGGTGTCGCCCGGTTCCATGGGGACGTCGATGGCCTTGTAGCCTTTGGGGATTCTCGTCGCCTTACCGGAAAAGGAGACGGTGGTGTCGGTGTCCTCCTGGCAGAGCAGGTTGCCGCGATGAGTGCCGGGGACGACCAGCATGCCGCCATTCTCGCGGTCGACGTGATCGATCGCAGTCCAGGCGGCGATGCAGGTTCCGGGATCGACCAGGAGATAGAGATTGTCCTGGTGGAGGGCTTGGCCGCGCGCCCCGGGCGGCTTGAAGTAATACATGGTTTGCGTGGCCACGGGTTCCTCGTCAAAAAGTACGCCGAGGCATGAGAGAACTCGGGGGTGAAGCATATATCGCCGGGCAACCGGATTAAAACGATGGGGATGCACGATCCGGGGATAATGGAAGAGAGGATCGTTCGTGTCCCGGATGCCGTCGTCGTAGGCCTTGTCGAGATCATGCTGATGAATCAGCTCGAAGGTTTCCTTGATCTCTTCCACTTCTTCCGTCGAGAAAACACCCCGGACCACGGCATAGCCGTCGCGGTCGTAGTTGGCCTTCAATTCCTGCAGATCGATATCCGCGAGCGTCGTAGTCATGGATGGAAACCTAAGCGAAACAGGCGAAAACAGGAATGGGCTTTCCGCCTGAAAACCTATAATCTACGCTTACATGCGAATTCCAGCCACAGCCACCTCCTTTACTCCGGAAGCGGCCATCCTGGCGCCGGGAGCCTTCCAGAGGGCGACGCTGCGCCATACTGTCCGGCCTGCCGGATCGAAGGACTGGCTGCTCATTTACACGCTTGGCGGTTCCGGGCTTTACCAGTTTCCCGGAGGAACTTTTCATAGCCGTCCGCATCACGTGACGCTCTATCGCCCTGGCTTTTTTCAGGACTACCAGATTGATCCCAAAGCGGGGAAATGGGATTTGCTCTTTGCTCATTTCTCACCCAAGCCGGAGTGGCTTTCGTGGCTGGGCTGGCCGGAGTTGTCGCCCGGATTGATGTCGCTTTCGGTGAAGGATGCGGCGCTCCGGCGGCGGATGGCGGCCCGCTTGCGGGACATGGTCCGGCTGCATGCCTCCGCCCGGGCGAGGAATGAGGCCTTCGCCCAAAACGCGCTGGAAGAAGTCCTGCTTTGGTGTGACTCGGTCAATCCCCGCCAGCTCTCCGAGCAAATGGATTCGCGGGTCGGCAAGGCGCTCGATTTTCTGACCACTCACCTGACGGAACCCTTTTCCGAAGAGAAACTGGCGCGAAATGCGGGCGTGTCCGCCTCGCGGCTCCGGCATCTTTTCCGGCGACAGGTCGGCAACTCGCCGCGACAGTTTCAGGAAGGGCAGCGGTTGCAACGGGCGCGGAATCTCCTGGCGCTTTCCCGCCAGACCATCGGTGAGATCGCCACGGAACTCGGCTTTGCCAGTCCCTTTTACTTCACGCTCCGTTTCAAGAAACAGACGGGTGAAAGCCCGCGCGCTTATCGCCGGCGCGTCACTCGCGCCTGACTTGGGACGGGCTTGCCGGACGCGATGATTTTCTCCGGCATGCAGATGAAAAGGATGGCGCCGACGGTGAAGAGGAAAGAGGGGGTGTTGATCATCCACTTATCGACCGGCGCATAAATGTAGAGAGCCAGCCCCACTGGCAAGGCCAGGAGGCAGGGCCATGCGCCCCAGGGTATCGCCCGGCCGCCGATCCAGCCCAAGGCCACGACGTTCACCATGAGGACGTCGTTATAGTTGTTGCGATAGGCAGGCAGGAAGAGATCGATGAGGAAAAACCAGGCGGCCAGGCCGAGCAGCAGCCGTTCCTGTTTTTCGTTGCGGGCCAGCCAGACCCAGATGGCGAAGGGCACCAGGACCATCAACAAAACGGCGGAAGATGGGAAATCGGCAAGGCCGAGATTCTTGAGGAGGGCGTAGATGGAGAAATCGGCATAGGGGATGACAGCGTAACGGGCCAGAGTCAAGAGATGCATGCCTTCGACTAACGGGGGATAGGCCTGCCGAAAATGGGGATTAAAATCGGCCTGATAGATGGCGGCCTGTTCCTGCATCGCCGTAAAATAATCGGTCCAGCACGACCCGCTCCACAGGAGCGGAAGTCCCAAGCCCAACGTCAAGCCGAGGACCAGGCCGGCCAGTTGGCTCCGCTGCCGCCACACAATGAAGGGCGCGAGCAGCAGAAACGGCGGCCTTACCGCAATCAACAATCCTGCGAGCAACCCGGCCACGAGTGCGGTTCCTTTTCGGGATTCCAAGGTGAGCACGAGCCACGCGGCGAAAAGAAAAAGGAGCAGGACGTAGGACTGTCCCCTCTCCGCGTGAAGACGCCAGACCGCCGTGTAGGTGAGTCCCGTCACGAAGATCGCGATTCCTTGACGTTCCCGCTCTGTCGTACAACGCCACATCCAGAGCGCGGCGGTGGCGAGCAGAAGGATCCATTGCAGAAAGAACCACGCCACCTGGCCCAAACGGTAGGGGAGAGCGGCCAGCGGAAAATGCAGCAAAAGGAGCGCGGGGGAAGCGGTCGTCTTGCTGACTTTCAGGTTGGGATTGTTGTAAGGATCGCAGTAGGTGTCCGGTTCTGACCGGGCCCATTTGTAGTGATAGGGATCGATATGGGCCTCCAGGAGACGCGCGCCGGTGATGCGATTGCGCAGGTCGATGGAGCCTCCCTCCAAGGTGTTCTCGAAATCGATGCTGAAACTCACCAGCAGCGCCAACGCCAGCACCACCCAAATCCAACTCGGCAAAGGGCCTTTCATTCCAGCGCACCCTAGAGACTTTACGTGCCGACCGAAAGGAGGGAATCATGGGCTGCTTTTCGGAAATCGGCTTGTGCTGTGTGCTAGGTTGTTTGAAGCGGTCTTTCCGGATGATGCCATGATCACGACGACACCCTCGCTCTTCAACGCCCTTGCCGCCGTGCCCGTCCTGACCGGGCTCAACCTGGCCGCCCTGACTCTGCTGGCCAACGAGGGCCATATCCACAACTTCGCCCCGGACGATCTGATCGTGCAGGAAGGCGCGTCCGGCCACTCTTTTTTCATTATCGCGAAGGGCGAGGTGGAAGTCATCAAACACCTCCACAGCCCGCACCCCACGCTGCTGGCCCGGCTTCACCGGGGCACTTTCTTTGGCGAAATGTGCGTGGTCGATCCCGTGCCGCGGGCCGCCAGCGTGCGGGCGGCGACTCCGGTCACTGCGATTGAGATCAGCTCCGGCACGCTCCACCATCTCTACAGCCAGATGCCAGACCAATACTCCATCGTCCTGCTCAACCTGGCCCGGGACATGGCGCGGCGCCTCCGGACGCTGGACGAGGCTTTTGCGGCGCGGGCGTCTTGAATAAAGACCAACCACGAATCGTTAACGTGGCTATTTTGTGACTGCCTCCTGTGGCCTTCGGCCACCCGGACAACACAGGCACACCGGTCGTTGCCGGACCACCCGAGGTTGCCCGCGAGTGGCGGGGAACCTACCCGAAGAGATTGAAACGGTCCCGTTACATCTCTTTGTCATCAATGGAATCGCATTTGAGGCAACAGCATCTGTTCTGATTCCAGACAGAAATACTCGACGCTCTCCCGAAATGGCATTAAGGTTTACTCATGCTTCCCGATCTGCGCAGGGATACGGTCAAGCTCGGCAATCTTCTTAGCATTGCCGAGCAAATACAGGCTTTTGGGCTGGGACGCAAAACGGGTGAAATTTACATCACCAACGTGGCGCCTCCCGCACGGATTAATCTCGTCGATGGCGAAATCGTCGATGCGCAGTTTGGCCTGCGGTCCGGGCTCGATGCCGCCGTGGCGCTGATTAACCTGAGCGATCCCCAGACCGAATTCATCGTCGGGGAGAAGGCCCAGCGCCGCACCATCGAAATCCCCTACATGCAGGTGCTGTGCGAGGCGGCCCGCATCCGCGACGAAAGCGGCGACGATCCCGATAATCGCCCCACCGAACCGATCCGGCTGGCGCCGACCAATCCTTATTTGCGCGTCACGCTGGGCACGGAAATCAAGACTTTCCCGATCCGGCCCGGTCTCGCCTATATCGGACGCTCCACGGTGAATGATATCGTCATCAACGACTCCACCATCTCCCAGCGTCACGCGACGATCGAATATTCTCGCAGCGGCGTCTTTCTCAAGGACCTGGCCTCGACCAACGGCACTTATGTGGCTGGACAACCGATCAAGGAACGCTGGCTGGGCGTGCAGGATAGCCTGCAATTCGGGGGCGTTCACTGTCTCTTCATCGGCGGGCTCAAGAAATCGGGGCATTAGGGGATGCCTTCAAAATAGGACAAGGCCGCGCCCTATTTTGAAAACATTCCCAATCTTTCCCGGCGCCTTTCCAGCCGGGACTTGCCTGCCTTCCGCACAGGCTTATTCTAACCGGAAGCTCCTCCCCCAACCGTGAACACTCCAGAAAAACCTGCCGGCAACGGGCGCTCTTCGTTCGAGCGGTTCAAGATCACCGCATCCAAAATGAATTTTCTGCGCAGCAAACCTGCACCGTTGAACGCAACGGGCACCACCGTGGATGGCCGTCGAGTGCTCATTCTTTCAGTCAGCGCGGGCACGGGCCATGTCCGGGCCGCCGAGGCGCTGGAGAAGGTCTTCCGCCAGCAACCGGGCGTGGGCGAGGTGCGCAACGTCGATGCGCTCCGTTTCACCAATCAGCTCTTCCGCGACTTTTACTCGAAGCTTTATATCCAGCTCGTGCAGAAGGCGCCTTCGGTTCTCGGCTGGGTCTATAACACGACGGACGAACCGTGGAAAACGGACCGGATGCGGTTGATGCTGGACCGGCTGAATACCGGCCCCCTGGAGCGCTTCATCGCCAAGTTCAAGCCCGACATCACCGTTTGCACCCACTTTCTGCCGTCGGAAATCATCTCCTATCTCATCAGCAAGGGAAAACTCAATGCGCGGCTTTCCATTGTCGTCACCGACCTGGATATCCATGCGATGTGGCTGTGCCGCACCTTCAATCGCTATTTTGTCGCGTTGGAGGAAAGCAAGGTGCACCTGCAGGCGCTCGGCATTCCCGAAGAGAATATCACGGTCAGCGGCATTCCGATCGATCCGGTTTTTTCCCAGCACGAAGACCGGGCCAAGCTCCGGGCGGAGGCCGGTTTCGACAATGAACGCCCGCTCTTCCTCATTTCTGGCGGCGCGCTGGGCGTGAGCCCCGCGGCGGGTGTGCTGGACGGTCTGGCCCGGCTGAAGCATCCGGCGCAGGCGGTGATCATCTGTGGGAAAAAAGTGGAACTTCAGGCGGCGCTCGAAAAGCAGGCGCGTGCCATCGAGGCGGCGCATCCCGGCCTGACGTTCAAGGTGCTCGGCTACACCAATGAGATGCATCGCTGGATGCAGATGGCCGATCTATTCATCGGCAAGCCGGGCGGCCTGACCACGGCGGAATCGCTTGCCTGCGGTCTGCCGATGATCATTGTGGCTCCCATTCCCGGACAGGAAGACCGCAACAGCGATCATCTCCTGGAAAAGGGGATTGCGCTCAAGTGCAATGAATTCACCACACTGGCCTATAAGATCGACGGGCTGCTGGATGATCCCGCGCGGTTGCAATCGATGCGGGAAAAGGCGCTCTCTTATGGCCGGCCCCAGGCGGCGGAGACGATTGTCGATATTCTGCTGAATCATCCGATCATGGATGCGGCAAAGGTGGTTACGACTCCGGCGCCTTAGGGACTGTTGTTGGATGGATGGGCCTTATGGGTTTTAGAGGACGGATGGCTGCGCCCCCTCCGGGGTCGGGGCTTTTGGAGGGCGTCTTCCGGTGGTGTCGCCCGCGGCGGGCTCAACCACCGGCTACTCCGGCTTGTGTGGAGGAGCAAAGACACCTCGCCAGCCGGTTAGTATGAACAGGCCCTACAACCTTATTTCTTGTCGGGAGCCTGAGGAACGGGGGCTTTTGAGGCGGGGGCGTTGGTGCCAAGAACGGAGGGAATGAGTTGGAGGGAACTGGAGTTGAGGATGGCGTAGTCGCCGCCGGCGAGTTCGAACGCATCCTTCTCGCCATCGACCTGGGCGACGCGGCCTCCGTCGGGCAGCGCGGCTCCGATGTGGACCGCCGCAGCCTTCTTGTCCGTGGTCACGGCGATCGACAGGATCGGCTTGTCGAGGCCGTATGAGGGCAGAACCGGACCCAGCCAGGCCTTGGCCTGCAACTGGCAAACCAGACCCAACTGAACGTCGGCCTGCTGGCCATTGACCATCCGGTCCTTGACGTTGGTGGCGGTCCAGGTGCCGCCGGGGCTGCGAGTCAGCACCACCGGGGGCGTGCCGACGATCGTGATCGTCATGCTCTGCGCCTTGGTCGATTCGAGATTGATGACGCGGGCATCGCGGATGGCGACATTGGACGCGGGCACGAAATTGAGGGCGCCCTCGTCGAGCGTGTAGAGGAAGGGTTCCGTGGAATTGCGCACGTAGAGCACCTTGTTCACGCTCTTACCGATCAGCAGCGAGAGGGTTGAGTCCGGCTTGAATTCGGGCGATTGCAGCGTGATTTTACCGAGAGGCTGGTCGAGGCCGAAGGGCTTCAGGTCGGGCGCGGAGTCCTTCAGGGCCGGGGTCGTTTCCAACTGGCTGAGCTTCACGAGCAGGTCAGTGATCTTGGCAACATCGGCTGGGCCGGCGCTCTGGCCCACGGTTTTCCAGAGACCATCCTCCTTACGGACCTCCACCTTTTGAGTCCCGTAGGTGTAGGTGAGACCGGTGACTTTGCCGGGATCGAAAGGCAGGATGTGGCGATCGCGCACGTTGGCCACGCCATCGAGCAGTTCGTCGACGCTGCTGCGGCTGAGGGTGAAGATCGAGTTGGATTTCAGGCGCTGGGCGTAGACCTGATCGGGCTTGTCCGGAACGGTGCTGCCGATCTGCAAGACATCGGTTTCATCGGGCTTGACCGAGACGGAGAAGGTGGCGCTGGGCGAGGTCAACCCGTACTGGCTCAGGTTGCTGGGATCATCCGTCACAAAGTCGATGACATGGGCGGCGAGCGCCTTGGTCAGCAACGTCAGCACATCGGCCCCGGAAGCGCGGGCGACCAGCGGCATTTGCAACGTCCACTTGCCGTCCTTGAAATCGACTTCGCCCTGCTGGCCGGGACTCGTGGCGGTTTGCCCGACCTTCGTGGCGATCTTGGTCACCTTGTCCTGGTCGAAATCGAAAACATTGCGGCTGCGGAAATCCGAAAGGTCCTTCTCCACGACATCCTTCACGGTGTGGGGAACAATGCGCACCGGCTCATCTTTCCGGCCGGAGGCACGGGAGTAGACGCTGTCGCTGGTGGCCATCTTGCGCCCGATGAGCAACTCATACGTCTTCTTGGCCGTGTGGATGACGACCCGTTCGGAAGCCGGGCTCAGGCCCCATTCCTTGAGGTTCGCGTCATCCTTGTCCATGCCCTCGACCTTGAGGATGCGCTGGGGACGGGTGGCGGAAATCTGGCTCAGGATTTCCTCAATGATCGACTCGTCGGCCACGGCATTGACGGGCTTTCTGATCTCCCAGTGATTATTGGTCTTGATGAAGATGAACGTGCCATGGACGTTCGTAATCTCGAGTTCGGTGACATCCTCTGGCTCGAACTTGAGGAGGATATTCTTGTCTTCCTCCAACTGCTGGGTCCCAGGCTGGCGATTATCGACGAACGTGAGGTAGCAGAGCAGGCCCACGACAATGGCCACAAGGACAAGAGTGTTACTATAGCGAAGCATGGCCGGACGTCCCTATTTGCGGCGTGAGATCCACGTGAAGACACCCAGGGCAAGCGCCGCTCCCGGGATGAAAACCAGCGCCCACCAAACCACGGTGCGGAATTGCATGGGCGAAAGCGTGATGCCGTATTCATCCGGCTTCTTGGCGCCGATATCGAGCACCGCATCCTTTTTGACCATCCAGTTGAGGCAGTTGGTGAAGAAATTCTTCCCGACGGTCTCGGCAACCTGGTTGTCCAGAAAACTGGATGAACCGATCAGGATGACGCGGGTGCCCGTGGCGGTTCCCTTGGCGCCGACATCCGCCACCGATCCGCCATCGTAAGCCGCCGAGATGATCATGGGGCCGGGCAGATCGGTTACTTTATTATAGGTCATGTTTTTGATGCTCTCGCCATCGGTGGGATTCTTGGTCATCCATCCCCAGGCGCCGGTGTCGGTCTGCAGAAGCGGCTGGGCCTTGGCTGCGGGACTGTGGGCATCGCCCAAAATCGTCACCGAGCGGGTCCCCTGGATCAGGAGCTGCATGTTCGCCGCGGCGAACTTCTGGGTGATGGGGTGGGAAGAAAAGCCTTCCTGATAAATAACCGCGAGGGGCATGGTCGACTCGGACCCGGTGGACGTCATCGCCCGCCACAGGACGAGGTCATCGTCGAATTTCAGCGTGTACTTCTGCAATAAATCGTCGAGCCCCAGCGTGACAAACGGATCGAGGAGAACAATCAACTTGCCGTTGTTCTCCAGGTACTTTTGCAAAGCCACTTCCTCGACCGGCGAAAAAGCGACGGAGGGACCGGCAATGACCACGGCGGCGGCGTCCGCGGGAACGTCCCCTTTTTGGGCGAGGCTCAGGTTCTCCGCGTCGATGTTCTCATTCTTGAGACCGGCCGCGATGATGCCGTAACCGACGGCGGAAGTTGGGTCCTGCAGCGAGTGCTCGCCGTGGCCCACGGTGAAATAGACCTTGGCCGACTTGCCTTCCAGGATGCTCATGATGGTGGAGGTGATCACCTGTTCACCCTTGAAGGTTCCCTGACGGGTCAGGGGATTGGTGTCGTAGAGATCTTCCAATTTGACGAAGCGGGGCGGAATGTCCTTGTACTGAAAGATGAGCAGGGACTCATTGCCGTCGAAGTTCAGCTTCTTTTGCAGATCCTGCGCGCGGTTCATGTCGAAAGCGGGATCGATTTTCTCGACGTCGATATCCTTGCCGGCCGCCTGCTGGTATTCCTTGAGCAGGTTCGCAATCTGAACGGCCTGCGCGCCCTGGTCATCCTGCGTGGTATAGAGCGTGTAGATGGTGAGAGGAGTCTCCAGCTTCTTCAATTCACCGATGGTCTCCGGTGAAAGCGTGTAGAACTGCGACGCGGAAAGGTCGACGTGCCGGTAATGTTTGAACCCCAGATAATTGAGGATCACCAGGATGGCGAAGAGCAGCGCCAGGTTCAAGATGCTCTGGCGGCTGGCGGCATTACGGGAGGAACGGGAGGAAGAAGAGTCGGGTTTCATGGCGATAAGGTCCGAAGGGTTAACCGCGCAGGCGGCGACCTTCGAGAACGGTCTTGGTCAGGATCAACACGAAAGCGGATGCGGTGACATAAAAAACGATGGGGCGGGTGTCAAACAACCCGAGTCCGGCATTTTGCAAATGTTCCGGGAGCGAAACATAGGAAAGCCAGGCCAGCATGGTCGCATCCATGTGTTCGAAATAGCGGCCAAACGAGAGCGCAAAAAAGAAGAGAATGGCGGCGAAGCAAAGCACGGCGGAAATGATCTGGTTCTTCGTCAGCACGGAGGTAAATACGCCGAGCGAGATATAAAAACCTCCGCCCAGAAAAATGGTCAGGGCAGTCAGACCGATCTGGCTCCAGTAGACCGGCGGCGGCGGCGAGGAAAAGACCTGCACGGCCAGCAGATCGAGCGCAATGGGCGACCAGAGCACCAGGAAAAAGGTGACCGCGCCGAAATACTTCGCCAGGACCACGTCCCATTCCCGGACCGGCGCGGTCAGCAACATCTCGATGGTGCCGAGCTTAAATTCCTCCGAGAAGACACGCATGGTGATCAAGGGCACCTGTCCCAGCAACAGGAGCCAGAAAAGAGGCCAGGTGAAAAAGATCTGCATCAGGCTCTGTTCCTTATAATTGGAATCGACGATGAGCTTGAGCAGGACGTAAAAGAAAACGCTCTGGATCAGCGCGCTGCCGTTTTTCACCAGCTCGGTCAGCGTTTGATAGACCTCGGCTTTAGCGCCCACGTCGATACCCCGCGTGGGTTCATCAATGATCAGCACGTCTGGCTGGGTGGCCAGCCATTTAC
>FSYZ01000039.1_pt1 | contig 11044 bp, 5 predicted proteins | sample 1638691 | NCBI WGS metagenome assembly FSYZ01 (sample SAMEA3914813, study PRJEB12502) | metagenome | biome: forest; material: soil | place: Canada | collected 2011-07-07 | depth 0.3 m
CCCGGCCACGCCGATCGTCAAGGTGGCCGCGCCGAGGATGACATTACCGCCAGTCCCACCGCCGCCCGTCAAGGATCCGATTTGAGTATTGAAACCCGTGATATTTAAGATAGCACCCGCAGTGTTGGCCATGATTACCGCCGAATTATTGCCGAAGGCGCCGCTCACACCCGCGACAGAAGCAACCCCGGCCTGGAGCGTGCCCGTACTAACCGTCGTCGCACCGGTGTAGGTGTTTGCGCCGGAGAGCACCCAGGTACCCGCGAGGCTTTTGGTCACCGCCACCGTATTCGTACCCGTGCCATTGCTGATAACGCCGGAGATGGTGTTGGCGTTGGTGTTGGTGCCGGTCAGCGTGAGAGTGGTGACTCCTGACGTCGCGGCAGAGGTGATCGTGCCGCCGAAGTTCAACGTGCCCGCGCCCGCGCCGCTGCCGTTGGCGCTGCCATTGGCAAAGGTATAGCTGCCGCCGAGGACGATCGGCGCATTGATGGTTTCGATCGCGTTCGTGGATGTCAGCGTATTAAGAATCTGGATCGTGCCTCCGGAAGCCAGATCGAGTTGATCACCACCTGTGGTGCCAATGGTGTACGAGCCGGCGGCCGTAGCAAACGAAATGCTGGTGAGGGATTGGTTCGCGATGGCATTGGCAACGGTTATGGAGGTGCCCGACCCCGAATTGAAAAGCGCCGTATCGGTAGCCCCCGGTATCGGGCCAGCCCCGGAGTTCCAGTCCGCCGCCGTACCCCAGTCGGTTCCGCTTGCTCCCGTCCACGTCTGCGTGGCCGCCTGCGCCGACTGGACGAGCAGTGATACCCCGACAAACCCAAGTAAAACCAAAGAGATTTTCCGAAACTGGAACTGTATGCAAAACCTCAAAAGCGCTGAGGATGTGTTTTTCATGACGATGTTTTTTCCTTAAGATGTCTAATCTAGTTTCGAGCAGCAAAATCGCAACTTTCGTCGCACAGGTGAATCAGGATGAGGTGATTATGCCCGATACCATATTGCTATGCAAATACTTTTTAAGTTATTTTAGCCTCGCCCATCATTGTTAACCATCGGGCTTCGCAAGCAACGATTTGATCAGAACCATGAAAATCTGGTAATGTTCATGCGGGGCAGCGCGCAAAAAATCACGCCACGTTCCTCCATGATTCATGGCCTGTATTCCTCTCTATAGACCAAGAACAACCGACCGCTGCCAGACACATCTTATCGCCATCATCAACCTCATGCATTTTATCGACTCTTTCGATCTTTTTGCCGCGATGGCTACTCTCCTCATAAAGATTCAGTCACGAAAGCTTCAAAAATTACATTCGTTTTTTCTTGATCTTACGCTATACTACTATAGCGTAAGTACATCAATGCGATATACGGTCTTCGCTCCTGCACATACAATGTATTTCATTGTGAAAAAAATATCCGGCATGATTTTCGGGGGAACCGTTCCCTTTGACCAGCGCAGACGGCGCTCTCGCAGCACGGCTGGGTTTTCTCTGGTCGAAGTCGTTATCGCGTTAGGCGTTGTTGCCTTCGCGCTTATCCCGTTAATGGGCTTGGTACCGATGGGGCTAAGTACGTCCCGACTGGCCATCGACACCACCGTTGAGGCTCAGATCATTCAGTATATGACCGATCAGGCTCAGCAAAGCAATTTCTCTGCCCTCAGCGAACTCAATAGCACCATTCCGACGGGCTTTGATGCCTACGGTACGGTCACGACCTCGAGCTCTCCCATCTATAGAGCCGGTTTCAGCGTTCCCAGCTCTCCTGGCGGCACCACCCTGCCCGGCGGTACGGTGACCTACAATCTGACCCCCATTACCATTTATATCCTTAGTACTCGAACTCTCGGCGGTATGGCGGCAACGACGCAACAAGCTTTAGTGGCCAATCCGGCCTGCAAGCAATATACCATCTTCGTGGCTAACAACGGGCTCTGAGTTTTGAGGCGACCATGCAAGATGCGCAACCTTCGTCGTCTTTCCCGAAAAGATCTTCCGCAAATTCCTTTACGATAATCGAGATGCTGGTGGCCAGCGCCATTCTCGTCATCATTCTCGGCGTCGTCGTTGAACTCACCGGTGAGGTCAGTCAGGTCTGGCGCAGTTCAACGTCCAGAATTCAAACCTTTCAGGAGTCCCGGACGGGCTTTGAAGCCCTGACCCGGAGACTGAGCCAGGCGACCCTGAACACCTATTACGACTATTACGACACCAACAACGGCCCTGGCACTTACTTTTTGCGGACAACGGCCAACGCGACGACCTTTGTCCCCGGCACCTACGATCGGGTCTCCGACCTGCATTTTATTTCGGGGCAGGCCAGCACCTTGCTGTCGAATAGTCCGACCGCCATCACGACGCAGACTCATGCGGTTTTTTTCCAGGCGCCGCTGGGCTATTCGGTCACCTATCAGGCGCTGGATAACGCCCTCAACGCCTGCGGTTATTTTCTTCAATTCGATGCGGGAACCGCGTCGATCCCCTCCTATATCACCAATGCGCCAAGCTATACGCCCCGTTATCGCTTCCGCCTGATGGAAATGATGCAGCCCACCGAAAATCTGAGCGTTTATTACGGCACCCCCAACTACGCCTGGTTTGCCAGTAACGCCGAATCGAACTGTCGCATCATGGCGGAAAATGTGATCGCCCTGGTGCTTTTACCCGAACTCCCCACGACCGAAGACACCACGGGAACGAACCTGGCCCCGAATTATAATTATGATTCGCGCATTCCGTTGGGCGCAACCAATGACACCACCTGGTCCACGGCCTCACCCGCCTTTCCTCCCGATTCCTTTACGACCTTGACCAACGGCGTATCCGTTACCATGACCCGCCATAACCAGCTCCCTCCCCTGGTGCATGTCGTCATGGTGGTGATTGATGAACCGTCTGCGGTGCGATTGCAGGGCAATTCCACCAACGTTCCGTCCGCCATCAATTTGGCCGGCATCACGCCCCCCCTGTTCATCAACGCCGCCAACATGAGCAATGATATCCAGTCGGTTGAGAACATCTGCAATGCCACTCCCGGCAATCTGACCGGCAACACCACGCGTTTGAATTACCGGATTTTTTACAGCGACGTCATTATACGCGGCGCCAAATGGAGCAACGATTAGCATGGAACTACTCTCCCCGAGCCAGGCTTCACGCCTGGAACTTTTTCCAACCGTCAGGCCGGCGCACCTCCGGTCATCAGCTTCAGGCCAGGCGCTGATCATTGTCCTGGCCATGCTGACCCTGATGTCGATCCTGATCGTGGCCTTTCTCAGCAGCGTCTCCACCGAACTGCGCTCAGCCAAGAGCTACGCCGTCGGGTACGATGCGCGCGCCCTGACCGATGCTGCCGTCAATGTCGTCATCTCCCAACTTCAGGACGCCACCTCTGCTCCCACCAACGCCTGGGCTTCCCAGCCGGGCATGATCCGAACCTACAATGCCGCCGGGACCCCGGTGACCTCCTACAAGCTTTATTCCTCCAGTCAGCTTCAAGTTTCCGGCGCATTCAATGCGGTGACGCAAGTCAGCACCGAGGTGCCTTCAACCTGGGCCTCCTCTCCCGATCAATACACCGACTTGAACAGCCCGGTGATCGTGACCGAGTCCACGAACTCCGTCTATCACTACCCGATCATCAGCCCCAGCGCCGTGGCCACGTCTCAATCCACCGGTCCCTTGGGCACGAGCGTAGCGGCCATGGATGGCACCGCCGACGCCAGCCCCGCTCCCATCCAAGGCTGCTACATCGATCAGTCCAACCCCGATGCGAGCATCTGCACCATTCCGGCCACCCTCACCCCGACAGTCAACCCAGTCCCGATGCCCGTGCAATGGATGTATGTCCTGCAGGACGGCACGTTCGCCTCCATGTCTTCAGCAGGAACAATCACGACCTCAACCGGTGGCAGCCCGACGACGGCCAACCCCATCGTCGGCCGCATCGCCTTCTGGACCGACGATGAAAGCTGCAAGGTCAATATCAACACCTCCGGGGAAGGCACTTTCTCGGACCGGCCCTATACCGACAGCACCTCGTCCGGCGCGAACACCTATAGCGGCTACGAACAAAATTTTCTTGGGTACACCGTGCCGGCGCAAAACGAGTTTCAGCGTTACCCGGGTCACCCGGCCATGACGTGCTTGAGTGTGATTTTTCCGGCGCTCTCCGGGGAAACCGTACCCGCCTACAATGAACGCGTCTACGGCATCATCCCGCGGCTCGCCACCGGGGGAAGTGTCAGCGGGACGGTGCAGGTTGTCGCCGGCAGCACCGGGCCACCCGTGGTCGTCGCCACCCCCACGCCGGTCCCTAATGCCTACCGGCTGTTTGACTCGGTGGATGAATTCCTGTTCAGCGCCGTCGCCACCAACCCGCGCCCCGTGAACCTCAAAGGGCCCTCGACAAACTTTACCGAGACCGACATCGAAAAGGCCCGCTTCTTTTTGACTGCGAACAGCACCGCACCGGAGGTGAATATGTTCAACAAGCCGCGCATCGCCCTCTGGCCGATTCAAGTCAACACGGCTGCCCGCACGGCCCTGGATCAGCAGATCGCATTTTGTTCGACCGTGGGCGGTGCGACCACCAATCCCCTGCTCTACTATTTCCAGCGCTACACGACCTTCGATCCCACCCAAGTCCGCACCAGCTCACAAACCTATCCAGCCTCCATCACGCAAAGCCCGATTCCGAGCAGCCAGAGTCCCACCTTGGACTGGAGCCAGATCCCCAGAAACCAGTCTCTTTTCCAGTATCTCCAATACCTCACCTCGAACTCCATTCCCGGTATCGGAGGAAGCCTCAGCGGCACCGGCAGCGGCGCCAAGTATAGCCAGAGCGTCTGCAACCAGATCCTCACCGAAATGATGGATTTCATCCGGAGCGAAGTGACGACCGCTTCAACCGGAACCACTCCCTCCTATTATTATGCCCCAGGCCAGTCGAGCGGCACCCTTGTGACCGGCGAGCGCCAGGTCGTGCCCTTGGTCATCACTCCCCCCAGCGCCAGCGGCTATACCACCAAGGGCTTCGGTCGTTTCGAAACGATCCAGCAGGCGGCACTGGTATTCTATCGGACAGATAAAGCGACCATTACTGGAAGTGCCTTGGCCGGATATACCATTACTCAAAATCCGCCTACCGCCAGCATCAGCGCCGCCACCCCTGCTCACATCGGCGTCGTCCTGCTCCTGAATCCGTTCAATCCCACTCCCGGCTCGCGCTCCTGGTGTCCCAACGTGCGCTACGTGGTATCAGGCCTGAGCGGCTGCAAGATCAATAGTGTCGCCCTGGCGACTCCTTTTCCCGATCCCGGCACCCTCCTGCTCACGGGCATCAATAATACGGTCAACGCCACGGCGTTGATGGGCCCGGAATTTTTCTTCCGCTATAATAATATTCTTACGGCTTTAGGCGGAAGCGAGGCCGGTCCCAAAACCCTGGGACCAACGACCGTGGGTTCAGCCACCGAAGAACAAAACTATCCGTTCTACGCCACCGCCACGCTTAGCGCCGTCCTGGGCGGCACCAGTTTCCGGTTCACGCCTCCGACCACTCCCATCACCATCCAGGTTTACCAGGGTTACGCCACCGCGCTCAATCCCGGCGATCTCGTCCAAACCATCAGCATGACGTTCCCCCAGGCAAATCTCAACCTGCCTGTTCCCACCGTCTCGATGTCCCAAAGCGGCAGTTCGGGCACCTATACCGAAACGGATGGCAACTCGTTCACCGACTTTAATGCCCGCATCGGCGCCAACAACGGATATCCCGAACAGGGAATCGATAACGACTCTCCGTCACCCCAGCACAATCCGTCCCCTTTTATTACCTCCGGGGACACCGTCCGCAGCATCGAAGCCCGCTACAAGGGGCCGGCCATGGGCGATTTGAGAATCTTCTCAGCACTGCCGAGCGTGCCCCAGGATTATTTTGATTCCTATGCCACCGCCCACGATACGCCCAGTTCCGACGACGCGGGAGCGGCCAACGGTTACGATTCATCAACAGCTCTCGTCCACAGCCTGCGGATGTTCAACAACCCGAACGGAACCGGCAATAATTTTGGGGCGTACTCCGGTTGCATCGGGCCGCAAGGTCTGTTGATCGCCGGTGCCACTTCCTATTATCAAGTCGCGGCGGGCAAGCACTCTGCCTATCCCATCGTTCCCCGCGGACTCACCGCAACTCAGGTCCAATTGACCGGCCTCGACGGCGCTCTTCATCCGGGCGATTGGGACACCGGCCCAGGGGATCAGCCCGACGGGCCCTACATCAACAAACCCGACGAAAGTAATTCCGGCTACATGGGCCAGTACACGATGGGCAGCAGTCAGTATACGGCTCAAATTCCCGAAGAGCAGGGCAATACCTACTCTCCCAACCGCCAGATATGCTCCGCGGTGGCTTTCGGCTCGCTCCCGACTGGCGTCGATCCGGCCAATCCCGACCTGGTCGGAACCGGGGCCCAGACCAATGGAGGAATCAGACCATGGCAGACGTTGTTGTTTTGCCCCAATCCCGCTGCCGGTTTGCAGCATCCCGGATTTGGCACGCCCGTCACGTCATCGTCCGGCACCTATCCTTCAGGACAGCAACCGCAGCCGCCGCCCTACACCATTCCGCCCGACTCCGCCTTCCTCGATTTCTTTACCATGCCCGTCGTGGAACCGTATGCGATCAGCGAACCGTTCTCTTCCGCAGGCAAGGTGAACATGAATTACCAGATCGTTCCCTTCAGTTACCTGACCCGGGACACCGCCGTCCGCGCCGTCCTGAAATCAACCCGCATGATGGCCATCCCGCCATCTTACGCCACCGGAACGGCTGCTACCGGATGCTATAAGGTCCCCGCAGCCGGCGGTCCACCGGATTTCCGCTACACGATCAGCCCGGATGAAGTGTCGGGAACGCTGGCGGGCTTCCAGCAGCGCTTCACTTCCGGAGACATCTTTCGATCCGCGACGGAAATCTGCAGCCTCTATCTGGTGCCTCAATATCTGGTGAAGTGTCCCACCGCCGGAGGCGGCGAAACGGTCAATACGTCGTCATCCGCTCCCGGCAGCCCCACCTATGCCACCATGAGTTCCTGGTGGAGCAACTACACGCTCACCGGCGATAACGTCCGCGAAGACCCGTACAACCAGATCTACCCGCGGCTGACCACGAAATCGAATACCTTCACCATCCACTTCAGGGTGCAGACCTTGAAAAAGGCCATCAATACCGCCGCCAATGTGTTTGTGGACGGTCAGGATCAGGTCACGAGCGAGTACCGCGGCTCTTCGATCGTGCAACGCTACCTCGACCCCAATTCTGATACGCTGTATAACCCCTTGACCGGAGCTGTGGGGACCGAAACCGACCCGGACTCGATGGTCGGTCCCTACAAATACCGTATCGTCTCCACCAAACGCTTCGCCCCGTGAATTCTCTGCTCAAGCCTACCACGAGGATTTTTCGCCCGCGCGGCTTTACCCTCATCGAACTGCTCGTGGTGATGGCCGTCATCATCATCCTGGCCGCCCTGACCATTCCCTCCATCGGGCCTTTAATGCGCAGTACCAATTTAAGCCGCGCATCATCGATGATCTCCGATGAATTGACTTTCGCCCGGCAGTCTGCCCTGACCCACAACGCCGACGTGCAGGTGCGCTTCTATCAAACCGGTTCCGGCTCAAACTCCAGCGACCTCCAGTTTCGGGCTTTCCGCTGTTTCCTGGCGAATGCCACCAATCCGGGCCAGGCCGTGGCCCTGGACACGATCAGTTACCTCCCGGGCCAAGTCATCGCCTCAGCGAAGCTCGACCCAGCCAATTCGCCCACCACGTTTTCACCCGTGCTCGACTACACCAACCATTCCACCACGCTCGGCACAGGCACGGACACCCTGCCAAGCGGAACGAGTGCGACCTACGTCAGTTTCCTGTTTCGGGCGACGGGCGGCACGAGTCTGGTACCGGTGACCAGCCTTTGGTATCTCACCCTCTATACGGAAACCGATCCCATCAACACGGGCACCCAGATACCCAACAATTACGTCACGCTCCAAATCGATCCCGTCACAGCCATGGTGCGGACTTACCGCCCCTAAGCTTCGCCTCGCTTTTTGCCTCCTCATGCTCACCTCTAAAATCGTCCGATCCCTATTCATTCACCTGGCTTTTCTCGCCCTTATTTTACCGGGGAACCAAGTCTATGCCCAAAGCACAAATGCGGCGCCGATGCCTCCGGCAACGGTATCTCCTCCACCTGCCGCTGCCCCTGCGTCCGCTTCGCTGCTTTCGAATAGCGACTTCTTGGTGGCAACGAGCAATCCAACCTGGCCCGATAACTGGAGCCGCCCCCAAGGAGCGGTTTGGCAGACTGAAAACGGTATTCATTTCGTGCGCCTGACGTCGACTTCCCCGGGCGCCACGGTTCTCATGTACCGGCGGATGGAGTTACCCAATCCCTTACCCCCCGGAATCGAGCTTCGCGTCCGGGTGCGTTATAGCGACGTCAAGGTCGGTAAGAACAGTTGGTTCGATGCGCGTATCATGGGCAATTTCAAGACCGCGTCGGGTGGCAATATCAAAAAAGGAGGGGGACTTCCAGCGCCTGCTTTCAAAGGAACATCGACCGAGTGGGTCGATAAAAGTATTTTTGCGAGAATACCGCCAAGGGCCCATTTCCTGGACATTATGCCCTGCCTTTTGCAGGCGGCTTCGGGCACACTCGACCTTGCCCGGGTAGAGGTTTTCACGGCCACCGAGGATCAATTGCCCAAGCCTCCCCCCGTCATCGCGTCCACGACGATGGTCCCGGCGAATCCGGCGACGCTGCCACCCGAACTGCATGTTGATGGCAGGCAGCTTAAGACAGCGGGCGGCAAGGTCGTCTGGCTGCAAGGACTTTGCCTCGACAGCATGGAGTGGGGAGCGGGCGGTGAACATATCCAGCAATCAATCCCGGTGGCGATCGAGCAGTGGAGGTCGAACGTGATCCGGCTGCCGGTCAAAGATAATTTCTGGTTCGGAACAGGCCCCTGGCAAAAACAGGCGACGGGGGGAATACCGTACCGTCAGTTGGTGGATGCCGCGATAGATGCCGCCAACACGCGCGGGGCCTATCTTGTGTTGGATCTCCATTGCTTTGGTCCGCCAACGGACGATGCCATCAAGTTCTGGAAAGATGCCGCCGTGCGCTATAAAAATAATCCGGGCGTCATCTTCGAGTTATGGAATGAACCTCACAGCATGTCGTGGAAGGTTTGGCGCGACGGCGGATTATTGAATAGCGCCGAGAACGGGCACACCGACCTGAATGCGAAAGAAAACAATCAAACCGATGATGACGAAAGTACCCCCGGTATGCAGGCGCTGGTGGATGCCGTCCGGTCGACTGGCGCCCGCAACCTGATTATCGCGGGCGGCTTGGATTGGGGCTACGATCTCTCTGGCGTGGCAACGGGTTTCGCCCTGCAGGACAAGCCCGGCAACGATGGCATCATGTATTCGAGCCATATTTATCCATGGAAGCACGACTGGCAGAAAAATACGCTTGATGCGGCCGCCAAGTATCCAATCTTTGTCGGGGAAGTTGGCACCCCGCCAAGCTGGAAAGGTTACGACTTCATTCCTGTAACCGAGCGCGCCGAAGATCTGAGCAAGAGCGATTGGGCGACGGACATGATTGGGTTGATTCAGAAATACAAACTGAACTGGACCGGATTCAGTTTTCATCCCAAATGCGGTCCCATGGCGATCCAAGACTGGAACTATACGCCAACCCCCTACTGGGGTGTTTATGTCAAAGAAGCCCTGGCCGGACAGCAATTCGATGTGAAAAAAATGAGGTAACCGAATAAACGGCTGCCAAAGACCAAAATCAAAAAGTCGGGTCTTCGATCCCCATCTGGACCAGCCATTCAAATGGGAGCACCATAATTCCGTATGGCGTTTATCCTATAAGTTGAGCGAAGAGGAGGGGTTTTCATTCATGGGCCGAGCTAACTTTTATTGCCGGCGACGTGCGACCGTGTCGCTTACGGATGCCCCGGCTGTTCTTCCAAAATGACCTTTAAGACCGGCTCTCTCCATACCGGCGTCGGCAGGAAATAATTACCCTTCTCGGGACCGAGCACCGATAGAGTGAAGGTCGGGTCGGCGGCCTGGATTTGTCTCCAACGGTCCTTGTTCTCGTCCGGCCCTTCGAAATTATTGTGGGTCAATGCATCCTCGATAATGACCATGTCTTTTTTTCCCTGCCGGGCGGCGGGCCATTCGACCGCTTGAGTCAGCCATGTATTCAAAAAGATCAAACGACGGGCGTTGGCCGGCAAGGGACAGTCGATGTTCTTGTACGAAAAGACATAGATCGTATTGGCCGCATTTTTCTGGTCCACATCGGCGAGACTGGAGGCAACGCCGATGGCCAGGGGATGTCCCTGGTTGCGCGCGTCCAGCACGATGCTCCGTAAACCCTGGCCGAAATGATGGCCCAGCACATCGACATAGGGGCGAATGAACCAGACGGACGGCACGCCGTAGCCAATGATCGTCCGATTCCCGTCCCGGTGAACGGGCACCTGGGAAGGAAAGAGGACTGCGCCGCCGGCGATCAGGAGCAGGAACGCGACGGAGGCGCCCAACGGTGTCAGCAGCCACAGGTGCAACGCCGGCCAAGTCCGTGAGAAGAGGCGAAAACCAATTGCAGCGAGCAGGGCGAGCACGGGTAGGACCCAAACCACGGGAGCGCCAAGGGCAGGACTAAAAAGGCCGGCGATGCCAACGGTCACCCAGGTCCCGGAAGAGACCGCCAGCCAGCAATGCTGTCGCGAAGGCCAGACCAGCAGCCCCGCCAGGGCCCAGGCGCAGACATAGAGGATCCGGTGAGCCCAGTCATGTTCCGCCAGCCAGGTGAAATGGCTGCTGACCAGGGTGCGGTACTCTTGATAAAGCTCCCCCCAAGGTTGAGAAGGTTGATAGCCCAGCAGATAGGCCGGCCCGGTCCCGTAGGCATCCCAACCTCCCGAACTGCTCTTCTC
>FSYZ01000090.1_pt1 | contig 10493 bp, 9 predicted proteins | sample 1638691 | NCBI WGS metagenome assembly FSYZ01 (sample SAMEA3914813, study PRJEB12502) | metagenome | biome: forest; material: soil | place: Canada | collected 2011-07-07 | depth 0.3 m
CATGCGGGCTTTCGCCTCGATCGTCGGTAGACCGTTGAGCAGATCGGAATTAACTGCGATACCGTAGTCGGTGAACGCGGCCTCGGAGGAGAACTCGGAGCCTCCAATCTCTTCGATGTTTCCGCCGACCGGGCGCACGACCTCGATAATCGGCAGGTTGAAGGTACGGGCGAATTCGTGGTCACGCTCGTCGTGGGCGGGCACGGCCATGATCGCGCCGGTACCGTAGCCCATGAGGACATAGTCGGCGATCCAGATGGGGATTTTCGTTTCGTTGACGGGATTGATCGCGTAGGCGCCGGTGAAGACGCCGGTCTTGCCCTTGGCGAGATCGGTGCGCTCCAGGTCGCTCTTGTTGGCAACTTCGGCTTTGTACTTCTGCACGGCCTCGCGCTGCTCAGCGGTAGTGATTTTTTCGACGAAAGGATGCTCCGGGGAGAGAACCATATAGGTCGCGCCGAAGAGCGTGTCGGGGCGGGTGGTGAAGACGGTGATGACTTCATCCTGTAGCGGCGGTCTATGACCGTCGCTGCCTCCCTCGGATCGGCGGTCATAGACCGCCGCTACAGAAAACCGGACTTCCGCGCCTTCGCTGCGGCCGATCCAGTTGCGCTGCATTTCCTTGAGCGATTCGGGCCAGTCGAGCAATTCCAGGTCTTTCAACAGGCGCTCGGCGTAGGCGGTGATCTTCAGCATCCATTGGCGCAGCGGACGGCGCTCGACCGGATGGTTGCCGCGCTCGGAGCGAGGGCCTTCCGAAGTCTGTAAAATCTCTTCGTTGGCCAAAACAGTGCCGAGCGCCGGACAATACCAGACCGGTGCGTGAGAGACGTAGGCGAGGCCTTTTTTGTAGAGCTGGATGAAGATCCACTGGGTCCACTTGTAATAGGCGGGATCGGTCGTGTTGACCTCGCGCGCCCAATCGTAGCTGAAGCCCAGCGCCTGGATCTGGCGACGGAAGGTATTGATGTTCTTCTCCGTCGTCTCGCGCGGATGGGTTCCGGTCTGGACGGCGTATTGCTCGGCGGGGAGACCGAAGGCATCCCAACCCATGGGATGCAGCACATTGAAGCCCTTCATGCGCTTGTAGCGCGAAATAATATCGGTGGCGGTCCAGCCCTCGGGGTGTCCGACATGCAAGCCGGCGCCGGAGGGATACGGGAACATATCGAGCGCGTAGTACTTGGGCTTTTCGCTGCCGGGCTCGCCGGGATTGGCGGCGCGGAATGTGCTCTGACCGACCCAGTAGGACTGCCATTTGGGCTCGAAGACGGCGAAGGGAAATTGTTTACGAACTTGCATAAGAGGGGAATCCCGAGGCTAGAGCGAAGGCCTGCCGAGGGAAAGACAGGAATTGCGGGAGCGGCTGGGTTCGCTAGGGTACGGTGGAAATTGATTTATTTATGAGCAAGAAAACCATCTGCATCGCCACGCGCAACCAGCACAAGGTGGAGGAAATGACGCCGGTGCTTTCGCCGTTCTGGGAGGTAAAGAGCTCGGCCGATTATCCGGAGATGGCGGAGCATGAGGACATCGACGAGACGGGAGATACCTTCCTGGCGAATGCGCAAATCAAGGCGGTGGAGACGTCGCTGGTGGTTCCCGATTACGTGCTGGCGGATGATTCGGGTCTGGAAGTCGATATCCTGGAAGGCGCGCCGGGCGTCTTCTCCGCGCGATACGGGGGCATTCCTTCCTCGACCGAGAAGAACAACGCGAAGCTGCTGCAGGAACTGACGCGGGTGCAGGCGGTCACGCCGCAGCAACGGCATGCGCGCTTCCGGTGCGTGCTGGTCCTGGCGAAGGAAGGGCAGGTCATCGAGAGCTTTGATGGCTCTTGCGAAGGGACGATTGCCGCCGGTCCCAAAGGCACCAACGGCTTTGGTTACGATCCGCTATTTATTCCGCAGGATTACGCGCGGACGTTTGGGCAGTTGACCGAGAAGACGAAGGCTAACCTGAGTCATCGGGCGCTAGCGCTGAAGAAATTTGTGGCTTGGTGCAAGGAGACGGATTGTGGGGAGAAGGGCGAGTAGGGAATCCGGTCGCATCGGGGTATTTGAAAAGCAGCGTCTTGTTCGCTTTGTGTTTGCTGCGACCCCTTCCGGGGTCGGGGCTTTCACTTGATGCGATCCGGTGGTGTCGCCCGCTGCGGGCTCAACCACCGGCTACAATACTGACAAGCCTCCGGCTTGTGGGGTACCTCGAAGCTTGCTTTGAGACTCTTCGCCGGGCCGTTAGGAAAGCGCCTGCTTTTGCAGGGCGCTTAGCTTCTTGATACCTTTGGTGGCGAGGGCGATCAGTTCGGCGAATTCCTTAGGGGAGAAGGTGCTTTCCTCGCCGCTGGCCTGGACTTCGATGAACTGACCCTTGGCGGTCATGACGACGTTCATGTCGGTTTGGGCGTCCTTGTCCTCGACGTAATCGAGGTCGAGCACGGGCTTGCCGTCCACGACGCCGACGCTGATGGCGGCGAAGGGGGTCTTGATCGGGGATTTGCCGGTGGCGGGGAGCAGGCCCTTTTCACGGAGTTGTTTGACGGCGAGTTCCAGCGCGACGTAGGTGCCGGTAATGGCGGTGGTGCGGGTGCCTCCGTCGGCGGCGAGGACGTCGCAATCGATGCAGATGGTGCGCGCGCCTAGAGCGGAAAGATCGACGGCGGCGCGGACACTGCGACCGATCAGGCGCTGGATTTCTGTGCTGCGACCGTCGAGGCGGCCCTTGGTGATGTCGCGCGGTTTCCGGCCCAAGGTCGAGTAGGGCAGCATCGAGTACTCGGCGGTGATCCAGCCGCCCTCGACTTTTTGTTCCTTCATCCAGCGGGGGACGTTCTCCTCCACGGTGACCGCGCAGATGACCTGGGTGCGCCCGCAACTGGCGAGGACGGAACCGGCGGCGTGCGGCGCGATGCCGGGCTGAAAGGTGATGGGGCGAAGTTGATCGGGACGGCGGCCGTCATGACGGCGGAAGGAGGAAGAGGGCATGGGAACGCCCACTGTAAGCGAATGCCGGACGGGAACAAGCGCGCGTTGTCCCTTGTGCCCGCGAAATTTCATTTCGCGCTTTTGTTGGTTGCTGGCGCTGGGATCAGCAATGGAATTGCGCCGACAAGTGCGTTCCCAAATGGAGTTTGGGAACGAGGAGCAAAGGCATCCCCTCTCCCATTCGTGTTAGCAGTCCCAGGCTTACTCGTCGTCCGGCTTTTCCAGCGGCTCGGCCTTCGGCAGGTCGAGCTTGGTCAGGATTTCCATAACGCGGTCGCCGCGCTCGATCGAATCATCAAAGCGGAAGATCAATTGCGGGGTGAACTTGGTCCCGAGGCGGTGGCCGATGTGGCCCTGCCATTCCTTGCGATTGCGGTTGAGTATCTTGAGCGCGTCCTCGTGCTTCAATTCGGGATTGATGGTGCTGACGTAGACAAAGGCCTGTTTCATGTCGGGCGGGAGCTCGACCGAGACAATGGTGATGAGCAGCCCCTCCAGATCGAGGGACCGGCGCATGCAGGCGGCGAGTTCCTTGCGGAGGACCTCGGCGACTCGGACGGTACGGCGGGTTGACATATGCCTAATGTCAACGAAACCGGCATCGGATGCAACCTTTGCGCAAGCCTTGGGGGTGTCTTTAAAATAGCTCAAGACCGCGCCGGGAGGGATTTTGGCTTCTGGCGCGGAGACGAGCGAGGAGCATAGCGGCAGCTACGTAACGAGGGAGCGACAAAGCCAGAAGTCAAAAGAACCCCGGCCCGAAGGGTTGCGTCGATTTTGAAGACGCCCCCTTGCGAAAAGGCGTACTTTTCCTTGCGCCCAGCGGCAACCTATCGCTTAATGGCCCTTCACATGAACAAGCGTTTTGGGTGTTTTGCCTGGGTGGCGTGTCTAACCCTGGCACTGGCAGGTTGCGGCGAGAACAAGGAAACCCGGGCGGCATTGGATAAAGCCAAGGTCCTGGAAGACCAACAGCAATATCAGGAAGCCAACAGCGTCCTGGTGAATGCCCTGGAAGCGCGCGAAACGGAAGTTCGCGGCACGACGCCTCCCACGGATCCGGATGCCCTCGCCGCCCTGGGCAAGAAGGTGCAGTCCGATCCCGAAATCCTGAAGATGGAGCGCGCGCAAATCCGGCTTTATCTGCAGATGGAACGGGCCGACCTGGCCTCGGGCGTTTATCACGATATTTTGCAGGGAAGCCCGAATGATTCCGCGGTGCTGGATCTCGCGAACGATCCCGCCCCGATGATCCGCGCCGGCGTCGTGCGCGTTTTGGGCCTGACGGAAAATGCCAGTGTCATTCCCGCCCTGATCAAGGCCACCACGGATAGCGACAAGGAAGTGCGGCGCGCCGCCGTGGCTGCATTGGGTTCACTCAAGGATCCGCAAACGATCGACCCGCTGATCTCCTCCCTGAAAGATTCCTATTGGTTCGCGCGCTCCGCCGCCGCCGACAGCCTGGGGCAGCAGGGCGATCCCCGCGCGATCAAGCCCCTGCTGGATGCCATCGCCGACGACGACAGCGATGTGGAGAGTTCCGCCGGCAACGCGCTCCTTCTCCTGTCCCAGGTCAAGGGTGCCTCGGCGGAGGATTTCGCCAACCGGCTGAACGATCCCAATGCCAAGATCGCGCGCATCAGCGCCATCTGTCTGGCCTCGATGAAGGATGCCCGTGCCGTGCCCTACCTGCAAAAGCAGGTCGCCTCCACCGATCTCCAGACCCGCTTGCTGGCCATCAAGGCCCTGGGCCAGTGTGGCGATCCCTCGGTCCTGCCGATTTTGCGCCAGACGCTGAAAGATCCTGACATCAATGTGCGGGGCTGGAGCATCATCGGACTGGGTGTGCTCAAGGACAAGGAATCGCTTCCCGCCCTGACCGCGATGGAAACGGATCCCCAGGAATCCGACAAGATCCACGACGCCGCCAAGGGCGCAGTCGAACACATCACGGGCGTCACTCCAGCGGCACCTGATCAGACTCCATCGGCTAATCCGTAAAAACGACGAGGCGCCTTAAGCCCCGGATGGGCCGGCTGCGTCGTCGGCGGCGATCATTTCGTCCAGTACGCGGCGAAATTCCTCCAGCCCCGGGGCGGGAATCACAATGGAATCCCGGCGACCGTTGGCATCCTCCGTGATACGGAGAAAACGACCGCGGGGATTTTCGCGCAGATCGAAGAGAAAATTCTTTCTCTCGACGCTGATGTTTTCACTTTTCAAGATAGCATCCATCCTTAAACCTCTGTTTTACGCTCAGATCAACGTATTCAAGACGTTTCTGACGTCAACCCGGTTACCGGATTTGTAATCCAACGTCTTCTCTACTATGAAAACCATTCCTCTTGGCTCGACCGATCTTCAAGTCACTCGTATGTGTTACGGCGCCATGCGCATCTCCGGAACCTGGGACCGGGACAAAGTGGATGCCGCCGCGATCGAACGCGGCATTCGCTCCCTGGAAGCAGCGGTGGAAGCGGGCTACACCTTCATCGATCACGCTGATATTTATGGCGATACGACCTGTGAGATGATCCACGGCCTCGCGCTGGACCGTCACCCCGAATGGCGCGAACAACTGGTAGTCGCGACCAAATGCGGCATCCGTTTCGAGGACGAGCCGGCAGGCACGCCGCATCGTTATGACTTCGACGGCGCACATATCCGGCAGTCGGTCGATGACTCGCTGAAGCGCCTGAAGCTCGAGCGCATCGATCTCTATCAATTGCACCGGCCCGATTGGCTGGCCGATCCCGCCGACATTGCGCAGGCGATGATCGACATCCATAAGGCCGGCAAGGTTCGCTATTTCGGTGTGAGTAATTTCCGCCCCACGCTGGTCAGCGCCGTGCAGGCCGCCCTCCCCTTCCCGCTGGTTTCCAATCAGGTGCAGATTCATTTGCTGCGACTCGATTGCTTCGAGGATGGCACGCTCGATCAATGCCTGGAAAAGAAGATGACGCCGCTGGCGTGGAGCCCGGTGGCGGGTGGACGCCTTGCCGCCGCGTTGGATGAGAAGGCTCCGCTGCCCTCCGAAAACGAGGCGCAGGCGGGCATTATTGTGCGGTTGCGTCCGTTGCTGGCACAGGTGGCGAAGGAGTATGGAGTGACGCTGCTCGCGATCCTGATGGCGTGGTTGATGCGGCATCCGAGCCACATCATTCCGATCGTGGGCTCGGTTCGTGCCGAAGCGATGCGTGAAGCGGCGAAGGCGGACGATATCACGCTAGATCGTGATAACTGGTATCGGATTCTTCGTGTGGCTCGCGGGCGCAAGCTGGATTAGCGATCCGGGTAAAAGACAAAGTACCGAGGCAATGGAATTGCGCGGACAAGTGCGTTCCCAAATGGAGTTTGGGAACGAGGGAAGGGTCAGGCTTCGGCGTGGTCCTTTCTCTTACTCCGGTGCCGGATCCGGGTCCTCACTCCAGACGTGAAGCTGGATTTCCGGAGGCTGCTGGTTTTGCGCTGGAATAAAGCGCACTTCCACGGCGCCGGTTTTGTCGAGGGGCCAGATGGGGAAATCGGGGAGATCGGATGTGGTGGCATTCGTTTCCACGTCATTGGTTGGCGAAGGAATCTGGAGCCAATGCCGGGGCTGAATCGAGTGGAGCCATGTTTCGTCCGGCCACGGTTCGGCAGCTGCGACGAGCACGTCGGCATGGAGGTTGGGATAACGGGCGAGGATCTGCTTTTGCGCGTCAGGGCCGGCCTTTCCGACCCATAAGAGCGTTTGGCCGCCGGCATGAAAGAGCAGGATGAGGGACCGATCCTCAGCCTTGGTGACCGGACTATCCGGCGCGGGGCTCAGGACTTCGACGGTGATGCCGGACCCGAGATCGATGGTTGAACCTTGCTGCCATTTTTCGAGCGAACTTCCGGCGATGGCCGAGAGATTCTTTTCAAGGGGCGAGCGGGTCGCCAAGACCGGGACGATCACGCGGTGTGGATGAAAATCGCGCGCGATGCGATCGGCTCCGCTGTTATCGGTGGTGCCGATTTGCGCGAGCACCAGGCCGTCGAGTTGGTTGATCCCATAGAATTGCAGCAGTCGCCAGATGGGTGAGGGCGAGGCACTTTCTTTTCCGGCGTTCACCAGCCATGCACCGCTCCGGGTTCGCACCAGAAGCGAGGTGCTGTTTTGCGCCGACATAACGACGAACGATGGCGGCGGAAGGTAGGTCGTGCGGAGATCGGGGATATTAATCGCGGCTCCCGGCTCGTGGGCCAGAAAGCCAACGAAAGCGATCAGTCCCTTGGCGATCAGCCAATTGGTATTGTTGCAGAGAATGGCCAGCATGGTGCTGACGAGGGAAAAGACGATGCTGATGGTGCCCACGACGGTGATAAGTCCCGCCGTGGGGATGACGATGAGGTTGGCCAGAACGGAGATGGGGGCGATCTGGTGAAAATCGAGAGCGGAGATCGGTTCGCAGACCACGGCGGCGGCCACGCCCGAGGCGAGCAGGCCGCACGTCCATCGCCAGAAAATTTCCTCCCTTCGTTGTGCCGCGGTTAAAAGATCCGGTGGTAAAAATGGATCGGGTTTGAAGGGCCGGACCATGAACTCCATCAAGGGTCGCGAGAAAAGAATGAGGCTGAGGACGACTCCGAACGAAAGCTGGGCGCCAAAATTGAGCAACATGGTGGGGTCCCAGATCAGCATGATCAGGAACGCGAGCGCCCAGCAACTGAGCGCGGGAAGTGGACGGCCGAGCCGCCAGGCGAGCAGGAGAGCCAGCGCCATGACCGTGGCGCGGATGGCGCTGGCGGGCGAGCCGGTCAGCAGGCAATAGACGAGAACCAAGGGGATCAGCATCCAGCCCCAGCGCCAGCGGACCAAGCCCCCCAGTTGCAGGATGGTCATGATCACAAGAAGCATCACGGCGATGTTCTGGCCGCTGACGGAAAACACATGCATCGTCCCGGTGCGGCGAAAGTTTTGTTCGATATCGGCGGGAATACGTTTGCGGTCGCCGATCAGCGCGCCCGCCAGGAAATCCGCTGTATCGGGATCTTTTTCCAGACCTAGTCGAAGTCGCTCATAGGCCCAGTTCTGGGCTTTGACGAAGAAATTCTGGAAGACGTTACGCTGGGCTTTGCTGAGCAGTTGCCAATTCAGTGGCGAGATATCGGCTTTGTCATAGATTCCGGCCTGGGCTTCCCATTCCTGCTGGTCGAGTTCTCCGGGATTGAGCGCGGGCGGAAAGGGCACCACGGGCGCGGCGAATTCGATTTGATCGCCCGCCGCCAGCGCGTCCTCCGGCCCGGAGAGCGTGCACCGAATCTTGCCGTGGGCCGGTCGCCAAGGAAGGTCGATGTCGGCGCCGTAAAGACGGCCTCCGGTGGGTCGCCACGACTCGAGATTGAGGGCAAAGGTGGTGCGCTCCGGAGTGTGGCGGGTCTTGTTGGCGGGAATCTGGACGATCGGGCCATCGGCTATTTTGCCGCGCCATTGCGTGGTTTCGAAGGTTTTCTCCTCGGGCAGGCGGCGAACGTCATCGAGAGAAATGGAGGCCACGAGCAGCAAGCTGTGCGCGAGGCCGGAGCAGATGACGAAGGCGTAGAAGGAGGCGAGCGACAGCCATTCCCTTCTCCAGGAGAAAGCCCAACCGAGCCCGCACAGGAGCCACGCGGTCAGGGCCAAAGAGAGCGGAATTCCGTCGAAGCCGAGCACGCAGCCAATGGCAAAAGCGATGCTGACGGAAAAGAGCGGAGCCCGGGGCGAAAGCATGCCTCTCTTTGCCTAGGGAAGTTTTTCCCGTTAGGCGAGATTTCCGAGATAGGCGGCAGGCTGTTACCCCTGCCGGGGTAAGATTTTTTGAAATGAAATCCGGTGGTGTCGCCCGCGAAGCGGGCTCAACCACCGGCTACAATGCTTTCATCCCTTCGGGATGAAGATCGGTAATACGGTTTCCCCTTTTCGGGCTCTTCTTCCTCTTTTCCGGACCGGACGGAGCCGGTCCCTCCAGAAAGACGAGTTGATTACTAAGCCAGCCGGTTGCGGAAGACGGTCATTTCTTCGGGCAGGCGGCCGGCGTAGATGTAGGAGGCTTCGCCGTAACCGATGGGGAGGAGCAGGGCGATGGCGATATCGGGATCGTCCTTGGCGCCGATGACTTCCTTCACGCCTTCTTCCGACCAGCCGTTCATGAAGCAGGAGTTGAGGCCATGGCTCTCGGCGGCGAGGGCGCAGTGGGTCGCGGCGATGATGGCGTCCTTGATCGCGTATTCGCGCTGGCGTTCACCAAGGCCGTCTTGGAAACCGGGGATGCTGCCGCGAAAGTAGTTCGCGGTTTTTTCCGACCAGGCGCCGCACTCGCTGGCGGCCTTGATGGTATGGTCGAGCGTCTTTTCCCAACCACGAATGCTGGCGGCGAAGATGAGAGTGACCGGGGCGGTGGTGATCTGCGGCTGGTTCCAGCAGACCTTGGCCAGGGCGGCTTTCTGTTCGGGATCGTCGACCACGATGATGCGCCACTGCTGCAGGTTGAAGCTACTGGGCGCGGCCAGGGTCAACGCGATGATTTCCTTGAGCGTGGCCTCGGGAATCGGATCGGGCTTGAAACGCTTGGTGGTGCGGCGAACGCGGATGGCTTCGGGGACGCTGAGATGGGCGGGGGTGCTCATGGAAATAAACGCGAAAGGTGTCTTACTGAAGACGATCTTCCTCAAGGTCGATCAGGTCGAAATAGGTTTCGACCTTCTTTTTCGTCGGGACGCAGGCGGCACGGCGCTGTTCGAAAGCGGCGAGCTTTTCGGGAGAATCCGGGCGGCGGTTGACGATCTTCTGGTTGAAATCGGTAATGGCGTGATCGCTCGGCCAAGCGGGGCCGAGGCGTTCCTTGAGTGCGCTGATGACGCCTTCGTCGGTCGGGTTCTTGGCCACGAGTTGTTCGAAGACAGAGCCTTCGAGGCAGAGGAACTCGAGCAGGGTCTTGTCGTAACCGAAGGTGAGATAGTTGTAGCCGGGCAATTTACCGGCGGGGAAGAGACGCGCCTTGTCGACCATGCGGGCGAGGTGATAAAGGCCGCCGAGTTTCTCGTGCGGGCTGCGGGGCGGGATTTCGGGCGCGGTGGAGATGGGCAGGCGCTGTTCCTTCCAGCCGCGGAAACCACCATCAACGGAGACGACGTTGCTGTAACCCATCTTCTGCAGGTTGTCCGCGGCCAGGGCCGAACGGAAACCGCCGCCGCAATAAAGCAGGACGCGGACGTGAGGGTTGGGGATGCGCTGTTCGATGTCGCGCTCGATGATGCCCTTGCCGAGATGGATGGCGCCAGGGGCGTGACCCGCGTGCCATTCGCTCTCTTCGCGCACGTCGACGAGATAGACGCCGGGCTTCTTGGATTCGATATAGGCTTCGTGAACGGTGACTTCTTTGACGCGGAGTTTGACGTCATTGACGAGTTTGAGAAATTGCGGGCTATGGAGCATGGGGAGACTTACTTTGGCTCAGTTTCGTTTTGGTTCAAGTGCGCCGTTCGGTAAAAAGAACTCTCTCACTC
>FSYZ01000319.1_pt1 | contig 10414 bp, 8 predicted proteins | sample 1638691 | NCBI WGS metagenome assembly FSYZ01 (sample SAMEA3914813, study PRJEB12502) | metagenome | biome: forest; material: soil | place: Canada | collected 2011-07-07 | depth 0.3 m
ATATGATGATGCCGGTCTTGGATGGCCCCGCGACCATACACGCCCTGCTCCGAATCAATCCGGCGGTAAAAATCGTCGCGGCGAGTGGCCTTAATGCGAATGGTGGCGTCGCCAAAGCATCCGGCGCCGGGATCAAGCACTTCCTGACAAAACCCTATACAGCGGGAACCTTGCTCAAAGTCATGCGGGCGATCCTGGCTGAAGCCTGATCCGCTTTCGGAACCATTTCCTTCCCGGCTCCTACGATGACGGTGGGCAACCGCCGCGCCGCGTGCTCGCGTCACGTCGGCTGCTTTTTGGCTGCGGTTGGTGTGCCGCGTTTCGATCCCCGGCCCGAGGGGAAGGGGGCCGGGGTTCAAAACGCGGGGATGAGGGCTCCCGTTGGTCGCTGCCTGTTCACAGGCGGCGTCGGGTTTCGAGCTATGTCGGCGTTTCCCTTGTCCGTGCCTCCCCAACATCCACGACGTGGGACGCGCCTAGTTGTCACCTCAGAAGCCGATCCTCTTGCGCGGTGGGTCAGGCGGAGGCAAAAGAAGCGGTCTGATTTTCTGATAAATATCGCGCAATGCGGCGTCGTGCGTCACCAGAGTCTTTTCGACATCAGCCATGCGCTTAGCCATGACTTGATTCTCCGCCAGAACTTCCCGCAACCGAATGAAGGCCCGAATGACGTAAACACTCATGGCAATCGCTCTCGGGCTATTGAGAACATTGGAGGCTTGGAGAGCGCCATGTTCCGTGAAGGCCCAGGGCAACGTGCGGCGTCCACCGCTGCCGGGTTTTGACATCGCAGATTGCGATGTCAAACCTTCGACCTCCTCTTTCGTGAGTTGGAAGAGAAAGTCATCGGGGAACCGAGGCCGGTTGCGTTTGACCGCCTCATTGAAGCGGAAGGTCGCGACCTCGTAGAGCTTGGCCAGGTCGGTATCCAAAATAACACGCTGGCCGCGCAGGGTAAGAATCAGTTGGCCCACGTCAGGGGCGATTTCGGGTGAATTCATAATTGGGTGTCCTTTCGGTTTCTGTTTATGTGAATGAGAACGTGAAGCCCTATGCGGGCTTCACGCTAAACCATGCGGTTGCGGTCTCCGGCGTGACCAATTCCCTGTAATGGCTGAAGATGACTTCCGGCGAATTGCCCGCTTCCAATGCTACCCGCGCCGTGTCGTGGAGAATGGCCAGTCGGTATGAGATGAACGAATGGCGCAGGCCATTCTCCTGCCATTGAATCCCCTCGCAGAGCTTTGCCGCTGCGATTTGCGGGCGTTGATGCATGCAAACCGGCCCGATGGCCTGCTTGCACGGCGTCAGCCACAGCTTGAGGTTGTCGGAGATCGGCACCAAACGGCGCTGCCGGGTTTTGGCCTTGCTGGCATCGACCGTGATAAAGCCGCGATCCAGATCGATTTCCTTCCAGTCCAGTCGCTGCAATTCGGCCATCCGAAGGCCCGCGAACGCTCCGAGAGCGAGGAACGAGCGCAGGGTGTTGTCAGCCTTGGTTAGCAAGTCGGTGATGTTCTCCGGCGTGAAGATCGCAACAGCGGATTTCGTCTCCTTGTACCGCACCATCGCAGGAAACGGGCTTCCGCCTTTGATCAGGTAGCCCCTCCCTTCCGCCCAATTGCCGCAGGCCACTAGGATAATGCGCATTCCATTCTTGGTTTTCGGCGCATGGGGCAGACCACCGAGCCAGGCATCCAGTTCCGCCGTCTTCAAGTCGGGCAGCGTTTGGCCCGGGAATGCTTTACCCAAATCCCCTACAATCTTGCGGCATTGGCTGACGTAGTGAGCCGAAAGGCCCGATTGCTCCCGCGATTTCGCAAAATGGTCCGCGACTTCTGCCAGCGTCAACCGAACCACGTCCAACCGATTATGCCGCAGGAAGAATTCGACCGCTTCCCTCAGCGTCGCCTTGCCGAGCCTTGCGATGGCTTGCGCATGTTCCTCGACCGCGACATTCAGCGCGTAATTCGGGGCGAGAACCCTCCGCGCTGCGATGAGGCTTTCCAGTTCAGGAGTCGCCATCGCTCCGACCGCGTCCGCATCATTTGACAATTCTCCAAGGATTTGTTTCGCGACCCGTTTCGCTTCCGATTGATCTGCGAAGTTTTTTTGTACCCGCCTCCCACCAGCGTAATATGCAAGCTGGTACATCGCCTTGCCACGATTGACCGAGTGATAGAGTTTGACTACCTGCCGTCCATTTGAGATTTCTCTGACCATACACAGTATGGCGGAATGACAACCCATCTGCGTTTGTTACGCAGACCGTTATGCTAGAACCAGCCACTCACGCAAGTAACTGTAGTTTGAATATTCTAGCTACGGTCTATGACCGTCGCACTCTTTCCACAGAACGGCGACGGTCATAGACCGCCGCTACAGGAAGGCCTCCCGAAGGAAGTCGTGTGCGGGCCGCCACGCCTCCTGATTCCACACATATGAACTCCTGACTTGCCGCAGGTGCCCTCCTCGGAGAAACTGCGAGGGTGCATGATGTAGTTTCCGTGGCGCCTGCTGCCACGACCGATCTTCCCCGCCTCCAGGTGCGGGCTAAATTCTTTTTCGAGGGCGAGAACAAGTTCTATCTCCAGGGCGTGACCTATGGCCCGTTCCGTCCCGCGACGGATGGCGGCCCCAATCTGCCCTCGCCGGGAAAGGTCTCGCAGGATTTCGGCTTGATGCGCGAACTCGGCGTCAACGTCCTCCGCGTCTACCACACCCCGCCTCGCTGGTTCCTCGACCTCGCGCAAAATTACCGCCTCCGGGTCATGGTCACCATTCCCTGGCACAAGCGCGTCCTCTTTCTCGATGATGGGGAAGCCGTCGACACCATCCGCCAGAACGTCGCCAAGGCCGCCCAGGCCAACGCGGGTCATCCCGCCATGCTCGGCTTCTTCATCGACAACGAAATCCCGCCCGATCTCGTGCGCTGGTACGGTGCCCGCCGCATGGAGGAGTTCCTCAATTCGCTCGTGCGCATCGTCAAGAAGAACGATCCCCTCGCCCTCGCCGCCTACGCCAACTTTCCGCCCACCGAATATCTCCTGCCCAGCGAGGTCGATTTCTACAGCTACAACGTCTACCTTCACCGCAAGAAGGACCTCGTCGGCTACCTCGGCCGCCTGCAGAATCTGGCCGGCGACAAGCCTCTCATCCTGAGCGAATTTGGGATGGATACCATCCGCCATCCTGAGGAGGAACAGGCCGCTCTTCTGGCCGAGCACGTCACCACTGTTTTCGAAAGTGGTCTGGCCGGCACCTTCATCTTTTCCTGGACCGACGAGTGGTTCACCGACGGCGTCGATGTGACCGACTGGGCCTTCGGCATCGTCACGACTGAGCGCCGTCCCAAGCTGAGCTACCAGGCGCTCCAGAAGATGCTCAAGAATCCCGAGCGTCCGCTCTACGAGCGCTTCGTCCCGGAAAACCCGCTGCCCAAGGTCTCCATCGTCGTCTGCTCCTACAACGGCGCCCGCACTCTGCGCGAATGTCTCCATTCCCTCCAAGACCTTCATTATCCCGATTACGAGGTCGTCTTCATCGACGACGGCTCGAAGGACAATACCCAGGAAATCATGAAGGACTTTCCGAAGGTGCGAAACATCGTCCAGGTCAACAAAGGCCTCAGCGTCGCCCGCAACGTCGGCATCGCCGCCGCCACGGGCGAGGTCGTCGCCTTCACCGATTCCGACTGTATGGCCGATCGCGATTGGCTATACTTCCTGGTCCACAGCCTCCTCTCTTCCGACTTCGCCGCCGTCGGCGGTCCCAACATCTCGCCACCCGCCACCGATTGGATTCAAGCCACCGTCGGCGCGGCTCCCGGTTCCCCCAGTCACGTGCTCCTCACCGACACCGTGGCCGAACACGTTCCTGGCTGTAACATGGCCTACCACAAATGGGCACTGGAAGAGATCGGCGGATTCGATCCCGAATACCGCAAGGCAGGAGATGATGTCGATGTCTGCTGGCGCCTGATGCAGCGCGGCTACCAGATCGGCTTCAGCCCCGCCGCTGTCGTCTGGCACTACCGCCGGTTCGAGGTCCGCACCTACTTCAGCCAACAAACCGGTTACGGCGAGGCCGAGGCCATGCTCCGCTACAAGCATCTCCAATACTTCGGCCCAACCGGTTCCGCCATCTGGCATGGCAACGTCTATTCGCAGGTGCGGATGGATTCGCTTTTCTCGCGCCCGATCATTTATCACGGCATCTTCGGCACCGGCTTGTTCCAGTGCATTTACCCGAAGCGCTACTCCCCGTGGGCCGGCTTGCTCAGCAGCCTCGAATGGCTGGCTGTGACCCTCTTCGTTTTCTTCCTCTCCATTCCGCTGCCTTCGCTCCGGTTGATCCCGCTGATCATGTTCGGCCTGACGCTGGCCGTCGGTCTCGGCTACATGGCCCAGGCCCGCATCGAAGCGAAGTTCGACAGCATTCCCTCGCGGCTGCTGCTGCTTTACCTCGCGGTGATGCAACCTTGGCGCCGCGCTTGGGCGCGCTACTTCACCTGGCTACGTGGCAAACGGACACCTCCGGCGGTCATCGCCACCAAGGAAGACGCCCCGCACCTGACTGTCAGTTGGCGCGGAGCGGGCAACCTCTCCTTCTGGAGCGAGACCGGACTGGAACGCCATCATCTCCTGGAAAAGACGGAGCAGTTGCTCGACGAGGAGGGCTGGAAATTCTCGCTCGATACCGGCTGGACCAACTGGGACCTGCACGTCTTCGCCAGTCGCTGGTGGAACCTGCGTTTGCGCTCGATGACCGAAATCTATCCCCATGGACGCCGCCTCACCCGTGTCGGCAATTTCATGAATGTCAGCACTTTCTCGTCGCTCGTCGGCGGGATTCTGCTCACCTTCTCCCTGGTCATGCTGATCACGCTGGCCACGCGTCCGAACAGCGCCAACGCCCTTTCCACCGCCAGCACCATCCTCGGCCTCAATTTCTTCCTCGCCCTGCTTTGGTTCATCCACGGCCTCCGCCTGCGCCACCGCCTCGCCGAACTGGTCGAAGTCGCCGCCATCCGCGCCGGGTTGCAACCCGTGGCTAAAGACTCGCAAAAAGGCAAAGACACCCGAAAAGATTGAAGATTGCTCCTGCCCGACGTAGGTTTGACTCATGACGGACAAGGCACTTGTACTGAATGCCCTGCAACAATTGCCGGAAGATGCGAGCATCCAGACCATCTACGACAAACTCGAATTTGTCCTTGCCGTTCGGGAAGGGCTAAAAGACGCTGACGAGGGCAGGTTCGTGTCGCTCGAAGAAGTGGAAAAGAAGATCGAGCAATGGCCCACCAAATCCGACTAACGCTGCGGGCGGAAAAAGACCTCCGGGACATCTTCACCTTCATCGCGCGGGATAATCCCGACGCGGCCCGTACCGTCATAGACCAAATTCTTGAACGCCTGCATCTTTTGGAAAACTTCCCGATGGGCGGACATCCTTTCACCGAAATCGCCGACCGGAACCTGCGAGAAATTGTCGTATCTCATTACCGCCTGATTTATGAAGTGGACTCTGCTAGCGCCTATATCAATGTGATCAGAATCTGGCACGGAGCCCGAGGCATTCCCCGAATCGCGAAACGCCCCACATGAACCTCTATCGTCGCGTCATCGGCTATTACCGGCCTTATACCAGTAAGATCGGCTTCAGCCTGATCCTCCTGGTGATCGGGGTGAATTTCAGCCTGCTCAAGTACGTTCCTATTCAGTGGGTCATCGATCATGTCTTCACACTCCCAGCGGGCGCCCCCGTTCAGTTCCTCGGCTTCAGTTTCAGCCAGCCCCAGGCGGCGCTCTTCGCCGCCCTCGCTCTCGTGGTCATCTACCTGCTGGCGGGCCTGCTCGGGTTTTGGCGCAATTACGTCTCGATTGACGTCGGCCTGAAGGCGCTGCTCCAACTGCGCACCCAGCTCTATTCCTACCTGCAATACCTCCCGCTCCACTTCCACGACCGCCGTCGCAGCGGCGATTCCACCTTTCGCGTCGCCTACGATTCCCAGGCGATCCAGACCTTCTTCAATCGCGGCTTCGACACCATCTTCGGTTCCGTCATCACGCTGTTGATGACCTTCACCTACATGGCATCCATGGATGCCGTGCTCGCCTGTTACGCGCTCCTCATCCTGCCGCTGCTCTGGGTCACGATCTACTTCTTCTCCGCCCGTGTGCGAGCGCAGACCTCCACCCTGCAACAGGAAGAAAGCGATGTCCTCGCCCGGGCCAGTGAAGGTCTGACCAGCATCCGCATCGTCCACGCCTTTGGGCAGGAGGAATACGAAGTGCGTGAATTCGAACGGGAAGCCCGCAGCAGCTACTCGGCGAATCTCAAGCTGACCATCACCAACGCCATCTCCGCCTTGGCCATTTCCGGGGTCATGGCGCTGGGTCTGGCGGTCGTCCTCTACGTCGCCACCCTCCATATTCTCGACCACCGGTTGACCATCGGACAACTCACCCTCTTCCTCGCCTACGTGAACATGCTCTACCAGCCGCTGGAGCAATTGAGCTACACCGCCTGGGCCCTGGAAGGCGCCGCCGCGGGCATGCAACGCGTCTTCGAAATCCTCGATGCCGAGGATTCCGTCCCGGAAACTCCAAATGCCAAGACCATGCCGAAGGTCGAGGGCGGCATCGCCTTTGAAAACGTCTCCTTCGCCTACGAAGAAGCGCATCCCATTTTACGAGATGTCAGCCTGACTGTGAAGCCGGGCCAAACCGTGGCGCTGGTCGGCGGCACCGGCGCGGGCAAGACCACGCTCCTCTCCCTCGTTCCCCGCTTCTACGATCCCAATTCGGGCCGCGTCCGCATCGATGGCTGTGACGTCCGCGACGTCACCAAGAAATCGCTCCGCGCCAATATCTCCGTCGTCCTGCAGGACACCCTGCTTCTCTCCGGCTCGGTGCTGGAAAACATCGCCTACGGCCGCCCCGGAGCCAGCCGGCAGGAAATCGAAGCCGCCGCCGCCGCGGCCCAGGCTCATCAATTCATCGAAAAGCTCCCTCACGGCTACGATACCCAGGTCGGCGAGCGCGGCATCCGGCTCAGCGGCGGACAAAAGCAACGCATCGGTCTCGCCCGCGCTTTCCTCAAGAATGCCCCGATTCTCCTCCTCGACGAGCCGACCAGCGCCCTCGATCTCGAGACCGAATCGGAAATCATGGGAACCCTGCACGCGCTGATGCAGCGCTACACCACCCTCATCGTGACCCATCGCCTGACCACCATTCACCACGTCGACTGCATCCACGTGCTTGAAAACGGCCAGGTCGTGGAATCGGGCACTGGCCCGGAACTCTTGGAACGGAACGGCGTCTACGCCCGTCTCTGGAACGCCGCCACCCAGGACACGAGCAAGGCCAGGGCCTGAGCGAGTCCTCGCTTTTTGCCACGTTTGCTCCTAACTTCCCCCTTTGTGAAAAAGCTTCCATCCCTCCGTTACCGCCGCTTCGTCTTCGCCGGCATGCTCTTGCTGGCGTTCTCCTTCGGCACGCTTGACGCACTCTTCTTCAGCTCTCCGTTGCAGGCGCAAACCACGCCTCCCGTTGCAACTCCCCCTCCCGCCATAATCCCGCCTCCCTCCACCAACGCGGCTCCCGCCAGCACCAACGCCGCCCCGGCAGTTCTCCCCCCGAACACCGAAATGGATACTGAAACCGGCAAGCCCATCCAGACCACTCCCCTGGGCGTGAAATACGTCGATATCGTCGTGGGCACAGGCGCCGCTCTCAAAACCGGCGATCGCGTCGTCGTGAAGTATGTGGGAAAATTGGCTGACGGTACGAAGTTCGACGCCTCCGCCGATCATCCCGGCACCGACGGGACCATGCCCTTCGAGCTAGGTGTCACTCACCTGATCGCCGGCTGGACCGATGGCGTCGCCACCATGAAGGTGGGCGGGAAACGCAAACTGATCATCCCTCCGATCCTCGCCTATGGCCAGCGCCGCGTCGGCGATATTATTCCACCCAACTCGACCCTTATTTTTGAAATCGAAGTCGTTTCCTCCAGTCCGGTGACGCCTTAATAACCGCGACAGAACTTTATGGGCAACTCCAAACGACTTTTCGGAACCGACGGCATTCGCGGACGCGCCAATGAAGGTCCGCTGACGCCGGAAGGCGCCGTCGCCTTCGGGCGGGCCATCGCAGCCAAGTTTGGACACCCCGGCCAGCCACTCATCATCGGCCGGGACACCCGCCTTTCCGGCCCCATGCTGGAACGGGCCGTGGCCGCCGGTGCCGCCGCCATGGGAGTTCCCGTGCTGCTGCTCGGAGTCGTTCCAACCCCGGCGGTCGCTTTCCTGACCCGTCATTTAAAGGGCTGCGCCGGGCTCGTCATCAGCGCCTCACACAATCCCTTTGAAGACAACGGCCTCAAAATCTTCAACGCCCAGGGCCTCAAGTGCGACGACGCGTTCGAACTCGAAGTGGAAGCCCTTATCGTCAACGATTCCCTGCGTTCACAGAGCGTCACGAGCACGAAGATCGGGCGCATCGAGACCTGGCCGAATGCCGCCGCCCGCTATGCGGAACTGGCGATCAAAGCCTACGGTGAAGGTCTTGATCTCCGCGGCGTCCGCGTGGTGGTGGATGCTGGGAACGGCGCCGCCTTCGAAACGACGCCCCTCGTTCTCCGCGCCCTTGGTGCCGAAGTGCAGACGCTGAACATTGAACCCAACGGCATCAACATCAACGCCGATTGCGGAAGCACCTATCCCGAGTTGATCCAGCAAGCCACCCGCGATTTCGGAGCCCAAATCGGCCTCTCCCACGACGGCGATGCCGATCGCCTGATCTGTTGCGATGAAACCGGCTCGCTGCTCGACGGCGACGAAATGCTCGCCGTCATCGGCCTCAATCTCCTCAAGCGCGGCAAGCTGGCGAAGAAGACCCTCGTCGCCACCGTGATGAGCAACCTGGGCCTTGACGAATGCTTCGCCTCCGCCGGCGGCCAGGTCCTGCGTTCCGGCGTGGGCGACCGCTATGTCCTCGAACTGATGTTGCAGCACGATCTCAATGTCGGTGGCGAGCAGTCCGGCCATGTCATCCTGCGCGATTGCAACACCACCGGCGACGGACTCGTCACGGCGCTGGAACTCCTGCGCATCATGAAGCTGACCGGCCAGCCCCTGAGCGTCCTACGCCAGGGCATGCGCAAGTACCCGCAACTCCTGGTCAACGTGAAGGTGCGCGAGCGCATCCCGCTCGACCAGTTGCCCGAGATCACGGATACGGTCGCCGCCATCGAAAAGGAACTCGGCACCCAAGGCCGCATCCTCCTCCGCTACTCCGGGACCGAGCCCAAGATCCGCCTGCTCGTGGAAACCCGCGATGAAGGACTTCTGCAACCAGTTGCTGACCGCGTGCTGGTTCCGATCCGCAAGCATCTGGCTTAAAGAACCCCGGAGCAAGCTCCGAGGCATGAGGGAAAAGATCCTTCTTCTGTAGCAACGGTCCCTCGTTCCCAAACTCCATTTGGGAACGCAATTGTCCGCGCAATTCCATTGCTCCCCTCAGAGGCAGCCGGGCTTCGATCACGGAGTAGATCGGCAATGGAGTTGCCTTCGCAATCGCGTTCCCAAATGGAGTTTGGGAACGAGGCTGAACGGTGATCATTATCCGGCTGCCTCCTGTTACCTGCGGCACTGTTCACGAGAAGAACCGATCATTCTTGCGGTGGGCGGATAAGTCTTATGGGTCTTACGAGACAGATGGCTGCTATTCGACCATCCTCAGGCTGGGATAGCAGGCAGCACCTTCTCCAGCAATTTCGCGCTGCTGATCACGCCGGGAATGCCCGCGCCGGGATGCGTGCCCGCTCCCACGAGAAAGAAATTCTTCACGTCCTCGCTGACGTTATGCGGCCGGAACCAGGCGCTCTGGGTCAGGATTGGCTCGAATTGGAAGGCAGAGCCGAGATGCGCATCGAGATGCGTCTCGAAGTCCTTCGGCGTCCAAACGATCTTGCTAATGATGTGCTTCCGCAAATCGGGACAGAGACCTTCCAGCGATTCCAGGATGGCATTGGCGTAGCGTTCCTTCACTTCCTCCCAATCGATGTTCCCACCCAAATGCGGCACGGGTGAAAGGACATAAAAACACTCGCAGCCGGGAGGCGCCAGCGACGGATCGGTCCGCGTCGGCGCATGGAGGTAGAGTGAGAAATCGTCCGCCAACACCTTGCGTTTAAAGATGTCGTGGAGCAATTCCCGGTACCGCTCGGTCAGGACGATGGTGTGATGCGCCAACTCCGGATAGGTGCGATCGGTGCCGAAGTAGATGAGGAAAAGCCCCATCGAATACTTCATCCGGTCGAGCTTCCGGTCGGTCCATTTTTTGCGCACCTTCGCCGGCACCGCTTTCTTGTAGAATGTCGCCACATCGGCGTTGGAGACGACCAC
>FSYZ01000182.1_pt1 | contig 10405 bp, 7 predicted proteins | sample 1638691 | NCBI WGS metagenome assembly FSYZ01 (sample SAMEA3914813, study PRJEB12502) | metagenome | biome: forest; material: soil | place: Canada | collected 2011-07-07 | depth 0.3 m
GATGTCTTCACGACTGGCGCAACTACGAACGCCTGCGCTCAAGCCCTGGCCGAATCCGGAGCTGGCCGTCTGGCCGTCCTGACCATCGCGCGGAGTTAACCTTCGCCTCTCTCACAACTATGTCCCAACCACCCTCTTCTTCCGCCAGCGTTTTCCCGAAACCTGATTACGGCAAAACGCCGACGAAAAAGAAGGAGATGCCCGAAGGGTTGTGGACCAAGTGCCCCGGATGCAGCGCGTATGCGTTCAACAAGGAACTCGAATCCCGCCAGATGGTCTGCAAAGAGTGCGGGCATCATTTCGGTATCACGGCCCATCAACGTATCCAGCATCTCCTCGACCCAGGCTCATGGGAAGAGTTCGATGTCAATGTCGCTCCCGTCGATATCCTCAAGTTTACCGGAGCCAACAGCTACGCCGACCAGTTGAAGAAATACCAGAAGAAGACCGGCCTCAAGGAAGGCGTCGTCTGCGGGTTGGGCAAGATTGAGGAGCGCGCGGTTTCGCTGGCGGTCATGGAGTTCAATTTCATCGGCGGTTCCATGGGTTCCGCCATGGGGGAAAAAATCACCCGCGCCATCGAACGGGGCACCGAACGGGGCCTGCCGGTCTTGATCTTTTCCGCTTCAGGCGGCGCCCGCATGCACGAGGGGATGTTCAGCTTGATGCAAATGGCTAAGACGAGTGGCGCGCTCTCCCGCCACGCCGCCGCCAAGCTGCCTTTCATTTCCATCCTGACGCATCCCACCATGGGCGGGGTTACCGCCAGCTTCGCCACCTTGGGGGACCTCATCATCGCCGAGCCCAAGGCCATGATCGGTTTCGCCGGCGCGCGGGTGCTGAAAGGGGCCACGGGGCAGGACCTGCCCAAGGGTTTCCAGACGGCGGAATTTCTCCTCGACCGGGGATTGGTGGACCGCATCATCCCGCGGCCCGAAATGCGGGGCGAACTCGCGCGGATTCTGGGTTATCTCGGCGGTCGTTCGCTACACGCCACCGCCAGCGGCAATGGCCGTGCGGCCAAGACGGCGCACAACGGTGTCGGCCATCATAACGGGCACGTCGCCGTCGCTTGAACCGCCCAGGGTTTCGTTAGTCCGTAGCCTTCCGCCACTTGCGCAATAAAGCTTTCCGGACTGTAAAATCTTTATGGTAGCCTAATCCCCATGCACGGCATCGGCTGGTATTTTGTCATTCCGGGGATGGTTGCCGTTATCCTGAGCACGCTTTACCTCCGTAAAAAGCTCCGGGCCAGCAAGGCTCTCGAGTTGCAGTTGCGCCGGGAATTCAAGGCCCTCCAGCAGGAAAAGAAGATCATCTACGAGTTTCTCCACGACCTGGGCGAAGCGTTTACCGAGGACATCGATCGGGAGCACCTGCTCCGCATCATCGTCACTTGCGCGCGCAAGGTGACGGGCGCCAGAGGGGCAGCCATTTATCTTTGGAACGAAGACCGGGACCGGTTGCTGGCGGCCATCCTGAGCGGGACGTTTCCTCCGCCACTGAAAATCGACAACGTCGTGGCCGACCAACTGGCGGCCAGGCCGGAAGACCTGGAAGCCTTCCTGCGCCTCGAGGCCATTCCGGCTCATTCCAGCACGGTGATTGCCGAAGTGGCGCGGACGGGCCATGGCATTCATGTCGAGCATGGGGAGCTTGACTCGAGCTTTCCCTGGTTCCGGGAGAAATCGCTCCAAACCGAAACCTACATCGCGGTTCCGCTGCATTACCGGCAGGAGCAACTGGGCGTCATGGCCCTGGCGAATCACGAAGAGGGCAAGCTGTTTACCAACGCGGATTTCGATCTCGTGAAAGCCGTGGCGGACCAGGCGGCCTATTCGCTGCACCACGCGCAGATCTATCGGCAGTTGGCCGACAAGCGGAAGCTCGACCACGAAATCGAGGTGGCGCGGGAGGTGCAGAATATCCTTTTGCCCAGCCAGGCCCCGCAGATGGATGGCTTCAATTGCGCGGCCCTGAACATCCCGGCGCAACAGGTGAGCGGCGATTATTTTGACTTCATCCGGGTCGATGAGGAGCGGTGGGGCATCGCCGTGGCGGATGTCAGCGGGAAGGGGATTCCGGCGTCGATCATCATGGCCATGTGCCGCAGCGTCCTGCGGAGCAAGGCCCCGGGCAATCACTCGCCCGCGCAGGTCTTGCGTGAGGTGAACCGGCAGCTCTATCCCGATATCCGGGAAGACATGTTCATTACCATGGTCTATATGATCGTGGACAAAACGGGCATGCTCACTCTGGCGCGCGCGGGGCACGAGGCGCCTTTCTGGTGCAAGGACCACTTCAAGCACATCGAAGTCATCGAAGCGTCCGGCATGGCGCTCGGAATCGACCCCGGCGATGTCTTTGACGAAGTCATCAAGGATGTTACAGTACATCTCTCGCCACTGGACACAGTGGTGGTTTACACCGATGGTATCAATGAAGCGCTGGATGATGAGGGAAACGAGTTTGGCCAGGACCAACTGAAGACTGTGCTCCGCGAAGCGGGCCCGCAAAGTGTCGATTTTCTAGTCAAGACGATCGTCGAACGGGTGCAGCATTTCAGTAGCGGGCACCCCCAGAATGACGATATAACCCTCGCAGCGATCCAACGATCCGATTACACGTTTGAATGATTCGATAAGAAATATGAGTTCCAAAGATACCGAAAAGAAGAAACACGAGACCGCGATTCCGGAGGCAGAAGCAGCTCCCACCGAAACGACACCGGAGGTCGATCCTCTGGCCCAGGCCCAACAGCAGGTGGCGGAGTTAAAGGACCGTCTGCTCCGTTCCCAGGCCGACTGGGACAATTCGCGCAAGCGCATCCTCCGGGAAAAGGAAGAGGCCGTCCGCTACGCCAGCGAGGCGTTGCTGGAAAAGCTGCTCCCGGTCCTGGACAATTTTGAAATGGGCATGGAAGCGGCGAAGACGGCCACCGACGCCAAGGCGATCTCACAGGGTTTCGAGATGGTGCTGGCGCAGCTTCAACAAGTCATGAAGGAAGCCGGAGTCGAGGCGGTCGATGCTGTTGGACACCCGTTCGACCCCCATCGCCATGAGGCGCTTGGTCATCACGAATCAGACGACCATCCTGAAGGCCATGTCCTGCGCCAGATGCGCAAAGGCTATAAGCTGAAGGATCGCTTGTTGCGCCCCGCGTCGGTTTTTGTAGCCAAACCGACCGAAGGCAAGGCATCCTAGGCGGCTTCAATTTCAAGCGAAGCAAGAATCTAAATGGCGACGACAAAACGTGATTATTACCAGGTCCTGGGGGTGGAACGCACCGCCAGCGCCGAGGAAGTCAAGAAGGCCTATCGCAAGCTGGCGGTAAAATTCCATCCGGACAAGAATCCGGGAGACAAGGCGGCCGAGGACAAGTTCAAGGAACTGGGAGAGGCCTACGAAGTGGTCAGCAATCCCGACAAGCGCGCCGCCTACGATCGTTTTGGCCATCAGGCTTTCGCTCAAGGTGGCGGCGGTGGCGGGGCCGGCTACGGCGCCCATGATCCCTTTGAAGTTTTCCGCGAAGTCTTCGGCGCCGGACGTGGCGGCGGTGGCGGAGGAATTTTTGAAAGCATTTTCGGCGACGGCTTTGCCCAAGAGGGCGGCGAACGGAGCGGCGGACGCGGACGTGGATCCGACCTGCGCTACGACATGCGCATCACCTTCGAGGAAGCCGCGCGCGGCGTCGAGAAGGAGATCGAAATCTCGAAGCTCCAGACCTGCGATGTTTGCCATGGCGCCGGAGCGGAGCCGGGCAGCAAGGTCACGACCTGCACGACGTGCGGAGGCCAGGGCCAGGTGGCCGTGGCCCGCGGTTTTTTCAATATCGCGCAGACTTGTCCCCGTTGCCGGGGCGCAGGCCAGACCATCGAGAAGCCCTGTCGCGCCTGCCGCGGTGAGGGACGGGTCGAAAAATCGGCCAAGATCAAAATCAAGATCCCTGCAGGCGTGGAGGACGGCACGCGGCTGCGTTCCTCCGGCCAGGGCGAGGGTGGAGCGCGGGGAGGCCCGGCGGGCGATCTTTACGTGGTGCTGCATGTGGAAGCGCACGATATTTTTCAACGCGAGGGAACTGACCTCTTTTGCAGTGTGCCGATCAGTTTTGCCAGGGCCGCCCTGGGAGGCGAAGTCAAGGTGCCCACGCTCGAAGGCAGCGCGGTGCTGAAGGTTCCGGCGGGCACGCCTTCCGGCAAGGTCTTCCGTCTACGCGGCAAGGGACTGCCCGAGGTGCATGGACGCGGCCTGGGCGATCTGCACGTGAAGCTTTACGTCGAAGTGCCGACCCGGCTGAATGCCGACCAGAAACACAAACTGCAGGCTTTCGCCGATAGTTGTGACGAGCATACTCATCCCGAGGAAACCTCGTTCTTCCGCAAGGCCAAAGACTTCTTCAAATGAAACGCTACTACTCGTCTTCACTCGACCGGGGATTTCTCGATGTCGAACAGTCCCATCATTGCGTCCAGGTCATGCGCCAGGCGGTTGGCGATCTCTTTGCCGTTTTCGACGGCAATGGGACTGAGGCCAAGGCCCGCATCACCGAGATTGAGAAGGACCAGGTAAAATACCAGGTGCTGGCCAAGGCGACTTCTCCGCGCGCAATCCATCCGGTTTGCCTCGCGCAGGCGCTGACCAAGCCGAAGTCGATGGACCTGATTATCCAGAAGGCGACTGAACTGGGCGTGTCGGAACTGGCCCCGCTCCAATCCGATCACAGCGTGGCCCAGGTCGATGAGGAAAAGGCCGAAGGCAAGGTCGAGAAGTGGCGCAAGCTGACGATCGAGGCCGCCAAACAATGCGGCCAGAACTGGCTGCCTGCGGTGCATGCGCCGGTGGCTCCCAAGGATTTTGTGTCCGGCGTGCCGCGCGGTGCGGTCAAATTGATCGCCTCGCTGCAACACGAAGCCAAGCCACTGAAGCACGTCCTGCGCGAGCAACTCCAGGGCCTGAAACCGGGCGCTCCGATTGTCGTCATGATCGGGCCGGAAGGCGATTTTACTCCGGCGGAAATTGGCCAGGCCCGCTCGGCCGGCTTCGCCCCCGTTTCACTGGGCAAGATCATTCTCCGCGCGGAAACGGCGGCGTTCTTTGTCCTGGGCGCGATTGCGTATGAGTTGATGGAATAGCCCGGGCTTCACGACATGAAGCGTTTCACTTGGTACGTTGTTTCGGTTTGGATGGGACTTCTCCCGCTCTGTGCCCAAGTGCCCGCGCAGCCGGTCGATCCCGACCAAGCCCGTCCGGCGATGCCGGTTACGCCGGCTGCGCCGCCGACTCAGCCCGCGAAGCCGGGGCAGAATCCGGCTGCCACACCTGCGACGCCGGCTCCAGCCGCTGCCGCCATCACTCCGGATGGCTTGACCGTCATTGCGGATAGCAGCCTGAAACAGGCTTTGCAGGAACTCGTCCAGGCCTGGGCGGACAGCCAGGATAACAGCCCCAAGGTGCCGGTCACGCTGACGAATGCGGGGACACTGCGCGGCAAGATCGAGGCGGGCAACGTGTTCGACGTGGTCATCAGTTCCGATGTCCAAGACATGAAAGATTTGACCGACAAAGGCCTGCTGGCTGCAGACGGACAACAGTCCCTGGCCCGCAATACCCTCGTGGTCTATGGGCGCAAGGCGCTGGTGAAGGACGATGATCTCGAATGGTTCGATTTGATCGGCACCGAATGGAAGAAGGTGGCGATGGGAAAACCGGATTTGACGGGATCAGGAAGGGTGGCCGAAAGAGCCCTGCAGAAGCACGGGCTGGCCGATGATGGTCATAAGGACCTTTTTGCTTATGCCTTCAGCGAGGGGCAGGCCTTTGGGATCGTCGAGCGGGAACAGGCCGACGCGGTCTTTATCTACAAGACCGATGTTCCCAAGGTCGATTTGCCGGGGTTTACGGTTTATCCGATCAAGTCCGAGGACGCGCCCCCGGTTTTCTACCTGGCGGCGTTGGGGCGGCTGGCGAAGAATCCCGCCCAGGCCCACTCGTTCATCACGTTTTGCGGCAGCGAAGCGGCCCGGGCCATTTGGACGAAGTACGGTTTCGAGACAAATTGATTGAATCTCTTTGGGTAAATACCCGCTGCTTGCGGCGTGCCGCGAAGCGGAACGACAGGAAACTGCATAGCGTTTTAACTTATCGTGCACGTATGGGGCGTGGGTGGTCCGGGCTACTTGTTGCCCGGACGCGCGAAGCGCGCAGGAAGCGAAGGTCGGCTTGTTTTGATCTGCACGCTTCCTGTCGCTGCGCCGAGCCTCCGCGACCCGGGCAACAAGTAGCCCGGGCCACCCGACAGAAGGCACCTCGCCGCGTGCACAATAAGTTGCTGCTCGTTCCCAAGTTGCGGACTTGGGAACGAGGAATCTCTGGCGAGATGTGCCGTTAATGTGAACAGGTCCCGAAGCGTTTATCGCTTGCGTTGGCCCAGGCGCGAGAGCAACTGGCGCAAGGGGTCGGGCAACAGGGGCTTGCTCAGGTAATCGTCGAAGCCCTTGGCCAGGTATTCTTCGCGCGCGCCGGGAAAGGCGTTGGCGGTCACGGCGGCCAGCATGGGACATTGAGACCCTAATTTTTTACGCATGGCTAGCGCCGCTTCCACGCCATCCATTTCGGGCATTTGGATATCGAGCAGCACGACATCGTAAGTCTGGCGTAGCGTGGCATTCAACGCTTCCAATCCATTGGAGGCCACGTCGGCGGAGTAACCGAGGCGGGAGAGCAGGGCGAGTCCCACCTTTTGGTTGATGCGATTATCCTCGGCCAGGAGAATGCGCATGGGGATCTTGTCCGCCATGGGAATGCCGATCGGGACTGTCGCGGGTTTGGTGCCATCGTACGGGGGAGTAACGTCGGGTGTGGTCGTGCCGATCAACTCGTGGAGCAGGCCTTGAAATTGGGTGCGCTTGACCGGCTTGGTCAGCCGCCGCACAAAAAGCGAGGCATGTTCGACCGGGAGGGTCTCTCCGAAATCGAACAGGATGCGGGGGACTGCGTTCCAATCGGGATCGAATTGCATCTGGGCGGCGAGGGCGACACTCGCGGAATCGCGGTCCATGATCACGCCGGCGTACCGTCCCCTTTTCATTTCCAGGACGGCCATGGGTTCCGAGACCAGGATGACCTGGCCGCCCCAGGCTTCGATCTGGCGCTTGAGCAGGCCGGGATACTTGCCGCCCTTGGCGACCACGACCAACGGGTGGGAGGAAGCGAGCCGTTTGTCCGGTTGGGAGCTTTCCGTCGCGACGGTCTCGAGCGGCAGGCTGATGCGAAAGACCGATCCTGCCGAGAGGATGCTGGAGACGGTGATACCTCCGCCCATCAGTTCGATCATCCGTTTGCTGATGGTGAGGCCGAGGCCCGTGCCGCCATGCCGGCGGGTGGCGGAGGCGTCCGCCTGCTGGAAGGGGGTGAAGAGGAGGGGAAGGATGCTGGGGGAAATACCCATGCCGGTATCGCTGACGATGAAATCGAGTTGATAGAGGCCATGCCTCTGCCTGACGGCGGTGATTTCGAGGCTGACCTCGCCTTCTTCCGTGAATTTGAGGGCGTTACCCACGAGGTTGAGAAGGACCTGGCGAAGCCGCGCCGCGTCACCCAGGAAAGTGGAGGGCACGCTGGGATCGATGAAGGCAATCAGGTTGATCCGGTTGCGCTGCGCGGCGGGCGAAAGCAGGCTCATGACTTCATCCACGCAGGCGGCGAGGACAAAGGGCTGTTTTTCCAGCGTCATCCGGCCCGCCTCGATCTTGGAGAAGTCGAGGATCTCGTTGACCAGCGAGAGGAGGGCGTCTCCGCTTTGGCGGATGGTCTCGACGTGTTCCTTTTGTTCCGCGTCAAGCTGGGTGTCGAGCAGCAGGCTGGTCATGCCGAGCACGCCGTTCATGGGGGTGCGGATTTCGTGGCTGACGTTCGCGACGAATTCCGATTTCAGCCGTGAGGCCTCGGTGGCGCTCTGCTCGCGGACATCGGCCTGGATGCGGGCTTCGCTCAATTGTTGGCGTTCCGATTCAATGCGATTGAGTTCGATAATGCTCCAGGTGGTGAGCAGGAAAATGATGCCCATGCTGGCCAGCACGACCAGCGAGCAGGCGAATCCTCCGTCGTAATAACCGGCTTTCAGGCCGCCATAGGAAAGCCAGCCGAGCAGGATGGGGACAACAATGGCCGGTCCGATCAGCCGCCGGGCCAGGAAGCCGCCCGGACTGTCGGCCAGGATTTGCGCCATCAGACCCCGGGTCGGCCGGGCGCAGAGGATGGCCATCCCAACGAAGATCAGGCCGGCAATGGTGTGAAGCGCCATTCGGGTCATCGAAAAGATGGTGATAAAGACTTTGGCATCGAACAGGTAGCCGATCAGGGCCAGCACCGCGATACCGAGCCCCATCAAGGCCAGCGACTGGGCGAGGCGCAAGCCATGACGCCGCCGGTACAGGAGCAGGATACCGCTGGCGAAGAGAAGAAAAGCGCAGGCGCTATTGGGAGCCATCCGTCCGGGGTGGGATGTTCCGGGGCTCATGGGAACGTCGCGGAACAAAAGTTCGTCGATACCCAGGTTTAAGTTGGTTGCATATTCGATCAGGGTGAACGCGCCGATGAAGACGACGAGTCCGGCCATGATTTGCGCAACGCTTTTTTTCCAGCGCCGGGGCCGGGAGAGATGCCCCAGCAGAAGAGCTCCTCCGCAACAGATAAAACAGAAGGAGGTGTTGGCCTTCATGCTGACATAGCCGGGAAGCACCGTCTTGAGACTTTCCGAGTGAAAGATCCAGCCCAGGAGCACGATCAGGCCGAGGGAAAACGCACCCGCCGCCATCATTTGCGCGACGTGGTGGGAAAGGCGAACCGCGGAACGACGATAGGTGGGTGATTTCCAGTCGGTTGCGGTTGAAGCGATAGCGGTCTCGGTCATGGATGCGACTTTTTAAGGGCACCGGGCGGCGAGCCCGGTGTCCGATTATGATGCACGAAGATAGGGGGGAAACAAGATGGGCTCTCTCCGATGTCACAATCCCGGTAAAGCAGCCTTGCTTTATGACCCCCAAAGGCGCAGGCTGAAGAGTCCCATGAATATCACTGTCGAAGATGTAGCCCCTTGCAAAAAACGCCTGAAAATCGAAGTGCCCGCCAATCGGGTGAAGCAGGCTTACGACAAGGTGGCCGATGATTTCCAGAAAGAAGCGCGCATCCCGGGTTTTCGTCCCGGTCACGCCCCGCGCGCGGTCGTCCTGAAGAAGTTCCACAAGGATATTGAAGGCGAAGCCCAGCGCACGTTGGTGCCGGAAGCGTATCGCGAGGCGATCAACGAAAAGAAGCTGCGCGTGGTCAGCCAGCCGGAGATCGAGGACTTGAACTATCAGCCGGGTCTTTCCCTGAGTTTTTCCACCTTGGTGGAACTGGTGCCCGATTTCAAATTGCCGGAGTACAAGGGCCTGGTGGTCAAGAAGCAGGAGACCGAGGTCAAGGACGAGGAGATCGACCAGACGCTGCAGAGCCTGGCCGACCAGCGCGCTTCCTTCGATGACGCGCCGGAGCGCGCACTCGCCATGGATGATTTCGCCGTGATCGGTTATACCGGCAAGCTCGACGACAAGCCGCTGGTGGACCTGGTGCCCGAAGCCAAGAACCTGGCGGAGAACCCCCAGTTCTGGCTCTGGATGAAGCCCGAGGGCTTTATGCCCAAGTTCGCCGAGCAGTGCGTGGGCATGAACAAGGGCGAGAAGCGGGCCATTGAGGTCGAGTTCCCGGCCGATTTCCCGCAGACCGCCGTCGCGGGCAAGAAAGTCCAGTACGAGGTTGAATTGAAGGAGATCAAGGTCAAGAAGGCTCCGGCCATCGACGACGCCTTCGCCCAGGAAGTGTCCAAGATGAATCTCGAGGAGCTGAAGAAGCGCGTCCGGGAAAACATGGAGCACGAGAAGAAGAACCAGGCCGATCGTGAAGCCCGGACCGAAATCGTGCAGAAGCTGCTCGCCTCCGTGGAATTCGAACTGCCTCCTTCCGCGGTCGAGGAAGAGACCCATGCCACGGTCTATGATATCGTGGCCGAGAACCAATCGCGCGGCATCTCCGAAAAACTTCTGGAAGAAAAGAAGGACGAGATCTTCGCCAATGCCGCCAAGACGGCGAAGGATTCGGTGAAATTCAAGTTCATCTCCGCGCAGATCGCCGAGAACGAGAAGATCCAGATCACGAACGAGCAATTGGGCCAGCACCTTGCCTTCCTGGCGCAGCGTGAAGGCATTACCCTCGAGAAAATGGTGGACAAGGTGCGTAAAAACAACGCCTTTGGTGTTGTGCAACAGCAGCTAATGCGGCAGGCCGTGTTGGATTTCCTTTTGCAACACGCCAAGTTTGAGTAGGTTCTTGTCATGCATGATCCGATGAACGCTTATATTCCCAATCC